>ENA-OXEC01000146-OXEC01000146.1-human-gut-metagenome-genome-assembly--contig:-NODE-146-length-47739-cov-82.629_pt1 | contig 47739 bp, 36 predicted proteins | sample MGYA00249351_ERZ652235 | MGnify/ENA primary metagenome ERZ652235 (study PRJEB26925, sample SAMN05826906) | human gut metagenome | biome: ENVO:2100002; feature: ENVO:00000062; material: ENVO:00002003...
GAGATCTGCGCATGTCTCGTGGGCTCGGAGATGTGTATAAGAGACAGTTATCATCCCGCCCCACAGCCTCTTCACCGGCAACGGCGGCAGCGGCCCGACCCCCGCCCTCGCCTGTACGCCGAGGGTGCTGGATCGGGTCATCATCCCCAAGAACATCACCGTCCACCTCGGCCGCCCCGCCGCATCGGCCCAGAACGTCACCGTCTCCTTCCGCAGGTATATCGCCAATGTGGCGTCCAGCGAGGTGTATCCTACCTGGCCTGAGCAGGCCCTCCGCGCCAACATCCACTGCCAGATCTCGCTGGCCCTCAACCGCATCTACACCGAGTGGTATCCCAGCAAGGGCTACACCTTCAACATCACCAACTCCACCAGCTACGACCAGTACTATGTGCACGGCCGGACCGTGTTCGACGTCATGGTGCGGCTGACGGACGACATCTTCAACACCTATATCCGCAAGACCGGCACCGTCAACCCCTACTACGCCGAGTACTGCGACGGCAAGAGCGTCACCTGCCCCGGCCTCAAACAGTGGGGCACCGTCACGCTGGCCAATCAGGGCCGGAACGCCCTCAGCATCCTCAAATATTACTACGGAAACAACATCGAGATCGTCCGCACGAACAATATCCAGTCCATCCCCCGGAGCTACCCCGGAAGCCCCCTGCGGCAGGGCAGCACCGGCAGCGCGGTGTTCACCTTACAGCGCCAGCTCAACCGCATCACGAAGGATTATCCCTTCCTCGGGCTGCTGACGGTGGACGGCATCTTCGGCAGCCGGATGACCGCGACGGTCAAAAAGTTCCAGAAGCAGTTCGGCCTCACCGCCGACGGCGTGGTGGGCCGCAGCACATGGTACAAGATCAGCTACATCTACGTCTCGGTCAAGGACCTCGCCGAGCTGACCAGCGAGGGAGAGACGTCCAACGGCACCCTCTCCAACGGCACATGGGACCCCGGCAGCGCGCCCCTCAAGGTGGGTTCGACCGGCCGGGAGGTGGAGCAGCTGCAGTTCTGGCTGAGCACGCTGGCTCAGTACGAGAGCCGCATCCCCTCCGTCACGGTGGACGGCATCTTCGGCAGTGGCACTGCGGCGGCGGTGCGGGCGTTCCAGCGGCGCTACGGCCTGACTGCGGACGGCATCGTGGGGCGGGCCACATGGACCGAGCTGTACGACCAGTTCCGCAGCATCCAGTCCGACAACGGCACCCCCAACGCCTACCCCGGCACTGCCCTGCGCCAAGGCAGCCGCGGCCAGAACGTCCGGCTGGTGCAGTTCTGGCTCAAGATCGCGCGGACGGTCTACCAGAGCCTCAGCAATGTGACGGTGGACGGCATCTTTGGCCCGGCCACGACGGCAGCGGTGCGGCGGTTCCAGACCTACTTCGGCCTTGCCAGTGACGGCGTCGTGGGCCGCACGACGTGGAACAAGCTCTACGAGGTCTACAACGACATCGCCAACCGCCTGCTCTCGTCCAGCCTGCGGCCCGGCGAATATCCGGGCCTGCTGCGCAGCGGCTCCAGCGGCACAGCGGTGCGGGAGCTTCAGTTCTACCTCTATCTCATGAGCGCCTACCAGAGCAGCATTCCCTCCGTCTCCATCGATGGCCGTTTCGGCGCGGCCACCGAGGCCGCCGTCCGGGCCTACCAGCGGTTCGCCGGGCTGACGGCAGACGGCATCGTGGGCCGGAAAACATGGGATTCGCTCTACGGAAAAGCCTCGGCTCTCCGCTCCTCCGGGCCTGTGGTCACCCTCAAGCGCCTGCCCTATCCCGGCACGCCGCTGACCATCGGCAGCGACAGCAGCGCCGTGCTCTACTACACCCTGCTTTTGCAGCGCATCGCCTACTATTATGACAGCGTGGCATCCCCCGCGCTTTCCAGCCAATACACGCAGGAAACGGCAGACGCCACCGCCAGCGCACAGGAGCTTCTGGGCCTGCCCGCCACCGGCGCAGCCGACGCCGAGACGTGGACGGCGGTGGAGGCTCTGAGCTTACAGCTGGCGGCCTTTACGCCCAACCCTGACCGGCATCCCGAACAAGGGCCGGACTACCCGGGCCGGGCCATGAAGGAAGGCAGCGTGGGGCCTGACGTCAGCCTCATCGAGGGCTGGGTCAACGACCGCTCCCAGCTCTACTGCGAGGCGGACTACGTCACCGACAATGCCTCCTTCGGCCCGGAGGACACCGCCGCCGTGAAAGAAACGCAGCAGCGGGCGGGCCTTGAGACGAACGGCGTCGTAGACCGGCCCACTTGGGCCGCGCTCCGCGCCCAGAGCCACACTGCCTGCGACAGCTGCACCGAGGAGGGATGAGAGATGGCACGCTTACTGGTCTATGATGCCTACGAGAACAAGGTCTACACCTATTCCAGCCTGAACGAAAACGACCCCATGCCCTACAGCACCGGCACGACCCTGACCGTCCGGGAGTTCCGGGGCAGGTCCAACAGTCCGGTGCTTTGGACGACCATTGCGGCCATGGAGGCATGGAACCTGACCCGCCGCAAGTACGGCAGAGGCATCCCGGTGGGGTACGCCTTCCGCCGCATCTGGGAGGGCGGCCACGGCACCCGCAGCCAGCACTACGCAGGCGTGTCCTTCGATGTGGGGCAGCGCCTCAGCCAGACCCAGCGCACCGCCATCTACAGAGCCGCCCGCTCCACCGGGGCGTGGGGCTACGTCGAGCCGCTGAGCCAGACCCCCACATGGGTGCACATTGACCGGCGCTACGGCACCCCCGCCTGCAGCGGCACCACGGCGGGCTACCCCACCCTCCGCAGGGGGAGCCGGGGCTGCTACGTCATGATCCTTCAGGATGCCCTCTCGACGCTGGGCTACCAGACCGGCAGCCGCATCGACGGCATCTTCGGCAGCCGGACGGAGGAGGCTCTCCGGGGCTATCAGCGCCGCACCAGCCTCCGCGTGGACGGCGTCTGCGGCTGCAACAGCTGGAAAAAGATCTCCACCGCCGTGCTGGGCGTGGGACGAACCAGAACGACCATTGATTGATTTTCATATATAGGAGCAGAAAACAAAAAGACTGCTGCAAAGTACGACCTCTCCGGCACAGCAAAGCCGTGACGGAGAGGTTGCTTGCAGCAGTCTCTTATTTTTATGGTTCAATCCTCCAGCACCACATCCTCGCTGAGCACCTGCCCGATGGGCTTTGCGATGCACAGGTCGGCTTCGGCGTCTGCGCCCGTAGGCTGCATATTGATGACCACGAGGTGGTCGCCCCGGAAATAGCGGATGAGGCCCGCCGCCGGGTAGACCACAAGGCTGGTGCCGCCGATGATGAGGGTGTCGGCCCGGCGGATGGCCGAGACAGCCCCGGACAGCACCTGTTCGTCGAGGCCCTCTTCATAAAGGACCACGTCCGGCTTGACGATGCCGCCGCACTTGGGGCAGCGGGGCACACCGGTGCTGTCGGCGATGAAGTCCACGCCGTAGAACGCGCCGCAGTTCACGCAGTAGTTGCGCAGCGTGCTGCCGTGCAGCTCGTATACCTTCTGTGACCCTGCGGCCTGATGGAGGCCGTCGATGTTCTGGGTGATGACGGCCTTCAGCTTTCCCTCCCGCTCGAGCTTGGCCAGACGGAGGTGGGCCGCGTTGGGCTTTGCGCCCCGGACGATGAGCTTATCACGGTAGAAGCGGTAAAACTCCTCGGGGTGCGTTTCCCAGAAGGTGTGGCTCAGGATGGTCTCGGGCGGGTAGTCGTATTTCTGATGGTAGAGGCCGTCCACGCTGCGGAAATCCGGGATGCCGCTCTCGGTGGACACACCTGCACCGCCAAAAAAGACGATGTTTTGGCTCTGCGAAATGATTTTTTCTAACTTTTCAACCATATTCAACACCTCTTTTGTATTACTTGCCGAAAAATAGCTTAAAATTTTGTATATTCTGCGCGTTATTCTCCACGTTTCAGCGGTCGTTCTCCGCAAACATCCGCCCCAGCTGGGGAAAAATGTCCTGCGGGAGCATCCCATACTCGCCCCTCCGGGCAGCCGCCCGGTCGGCGGCGGCACCGTGGAGCCAGACCGCGCAGGCGGCGGCATCGTAGGCAGGCAGGCCGCAGGCCAGCAGGGCCGACGTCATACCGGCCAGCACATCGCCGCTGCCGCCCCGGGCGAGGCCCGGGTTGCCGGTGGGGTTGATGCAGATCCGCCCATCCGGCCCGGCGACCACGGTCCGCGCTCCCTTCAGCACCACGACCGCGTTCCATTGGGCGGCATACCGCCGGGCGATGCCCTCCCGGTCGGCTTGGACCGCCTCCACCGAAAGCCCGGTCAGCCGGGACATCTCGCCCGGGTGGGGTGTCAGGATCAGCTCTTTGGCCGGGCGGGGCAGCTCCTCGCCCCCATTCATGAGGCTGGCGGCGGCGTTCAGGCCGTCGGCATCCAGCACCGCACTGCCCGAAAAACCGGTGAGCAGCTTCTTCACCAGCTTCCGTGTCTCGGCGGCGCGGGCGCTGCTCTGGGCCAGATACCCCAGCCCCGGCCCGATGAGAAGGACGGTGGCCTTCTGCCGGAGGATGCGGGGGATGCTCTGGGGCGAGATGCCCCCCTCTGCCCCCGGCTCACAGGGGCAGAGACAGCATTCCGGCAGGCGGGCCGCTACCGCCGCCAGCACCGGCTCGACGCTGGCCAGCGTGACGATGCCCGCGCCGGTGCGCAGGGCACCCTCCACGGTCAGCGCCGCAGCGCCCCGGTAGCAGGCACTGCCCGCCACCGCCAGCACTGCCCCGAAGCTGCCCTTGTTGCTCTCGCGGCCCCGCTTCGGGATGCGGGACCAGACAAATTCAGCCGTGATGTCCGGTGTCATGCTCACGCCTCCCCCTGAATGTAGCGCTTGATCTCTTTTTCCACGTCCTGCACCTCTTGGTGGAACATCCGGGCCGAGACGCGGAGCGCACCGTGGCCCAGAATGATGACCTGCTCCATACCGTCGGAGGTCGCCACCCGCACCCGGCGGTTCCTGCCGATCTCATGGGTGACGCGCTCGATGAACATATCCGCCGTCTCGGCCTCTTTCGTATAGACGACATGGATGTTGTGATACTCCTCGATGCTGCCGGGGCTGCCCGGTACGCGGTAGGCGTCAAAGACGAGGATGAGGACGCACTTCTTGAAGCCCTGATAGTTGCAAAGAATATCCATCAGCCGGTGGCGGGCGGCGTCGAGGCTCTCTTTGGCGAGTGCATTCAGCTCGTCCCACGCGAAGATGATGTTGTAGCCGTCCACCAGCAGGTATTCCGGCGCGATCTCCCACTGTTCGGCGGCAAAATCGGGCCGCTCCTTCTTCTGCACCGGGCGGAACGCCGCCAGCGGGTCCCGCTTGATGGGACCATAGGTGCGCTCGAAGATCTTCAGCAGCTCGGCGTCCTCTTCCAGCGTGGCACGGTACGCGGCCATCCGGCGGGGCCGGGCGGCGCTCTCTTCTGCCGTCGGGGCGGTGTGGCCCCAGCCGCTGTCCACGTGCATATGGCTGCGCACCTGTTCCCACGGCACGACGAAGCCCGCGCCGTGGGAGCAGAAGACCGAATCGGCGGGGTTGTCCAAGTCGTGCTCCGGCTCATAGCCCGCCGCCGCGATGACCTCCGCCGCATTGTGGCAGGGGCGGTAGCCGTCCAGCGTCAGGCTCAGATGTCCCCGGCCCCGGCTGTAGCTCACCACCTCCATCGGGTAGCTGCGCATGGCTGCCACCGGCGCAAAGCCGGTGAGAGCGGCCGTCTGGCCGTCGGGGGCGGTCTCGGGCGGTTCGAAGCTGCCCTCCATCCTCTGGATGTCGCTCATGGCCCGGCCAATGTTCTCCGCAGGCACTTCCAAGCGGAAGGAATACCACGGCTCAAGGAGCTGAGTCTTTTTGATCTGGTCTGCCATCATCAGGCCCTGCCGCACGGCGCGGTAGGTGGCCTGACGGAAGTCGCCGCCCTCGGTGTGCTTGAGGTGGGCGCGGCCCGCGATGAGGGTGATCTTCATGTCCGTCAGCGGTGCGCCCATGAGGACGCCAACGTGCTGCTTTTCTTCCAGATGCGTCAGCACGAGGCGCTGCCAGTTCTTGTCCAGCTCCTCTTCCCGGCAGTCGGCGGCGAACTGCATCCCGCTGCCCCGGGGCAGCGGCTCCAGCTTCAGATGGACCTCGGCGTAGTGGCGCAGCGGCTCATAATGGCCCACGCCCTCAATGGCCTCCGTTATCGTTTCCTTATATAGTATGCCGCCGGAGTCGAATTCCACGTCCAGCCCATACCGCTCCGCCAACAGGCTTTTCAGTACCTCGAGCTGGATCTCGCCCATGAGCTGGACGTGGATCTCGCCCAGCGTCTCGTTCCAGACGACGTGGAGCTGCGGCTCTTCCTCTTCCAGACGGTGGAGCCTGCCCAGCGCGGCATGGACGTCCGCGCCCTCGGGCAGGCAGACCCGGTAGCTCAGCACCGGTTCCAGCACCGGGAGGTCGCTGTCCCGCTCGGCGCCGAGTCCGGTGCCGGGGCGGGCCTTGGTCAGGCCGGTGACGGCGCAGACCTGTCCCGGCCCGACGGCCTCTGCCAGCGTATACTTTGCACCCGAATAGAGCCGCAGCTGGTTGGCCTTTTCGGCCCAAGGCTCTCCGTCCGCTTCGCCGGTGAGCTGGGCCTTGACCTTCAGCTCCCCGCCCGTGACCCGCAGCCACGTCAGCCGCTCGCCCCGCTCATCCTGCGAGACCTTGAACACCCGGGCACCAAAGGCTTCCAGCGCCGGGGCGGCACGGGTGTATCTGTCAAGCCCCTCCAGCAGCTCATCCACGCCCTGCAATCCGCCTGCGTTCTCCCGCTGAAGGGCCACGCCGAACCAGCAGGGAAAGACGTGCCGCCGGGCGATGGCGGGGATGATGTCCTCCGCCGTCAGGCCGCCTGCGTCCAGCATCGTCTCCATCAGGCGCTCGTCGCAGAGGGCCAGTGCCTCGTCCCGTTCGGCCTGCGGGGCACCGAAGTCCACGAAGCCCTCGCCCAGACGGCGGGAAAGCTGCCTCAGAAGGGCTTCTTTCCCCGGGCCGGGCAGGTCCATCTTGTTGAGAAAGACGAAGGTGGGGATATGATACCGCCTCAGCAGACGCCAGAGGGTCTCGGTGTGGCTCTGGACGCCGTCGGTGCCGCTGACGACCAGCACCGCGTAGTCCAGCACCTGCAGCGTCCGCTCTGTCTCGGTGGAAAAATCCACATGGCCGGGGGTGTCCAGCAGGGTGATGCCGGTGCGGCCCGTCTTCAGCAGGGCCTGCTTGGAAAAGATCGTGATACCCCGCGCTTTTTCCAGCGTGTCGGTGTCGAGGAAGGCGTCCTTGTTGTCCACCCGGCCCAGCCTGCGGATGCTGCCTGCACGGTAGAGCATTGCTTCGGAGAGAGTGGTCTTGCCGGAGTCCACATGGGCGAGGATGCCCACCACCAGCTGTTTTTCGCTTTTTTCTGCCATGTCTTCCGCCCTCACACTGCGCCTGCGATGAGGCTGATGATGAGCAGCGCTGCGCCCAAGAGCAAATTCGAAAGCATACTGCAATAGATGCGTTCCTCCGGCTCCAACTCCTCGAAGGAGATGATGCGCTCGTCCGCAAAGTCCACGATGGACTTGGTGGCGTGGAGCTTCTTCTTTTTGCCCATGCCCTTGAACTCCTCGCCCAGATGGTGGACGGTCACGCCGTCCAGACGGAGGTAATTCACCCACGCCCACGCCAGCAGCACGACGCCCAGCAGCAGGGCCGGGGCCTGCCACATAGTGAATCTGCCGTCGCTGACATAGCGGTCCCACAGCAGCATCAGGACGGCCACGACCGACACCCGGGTGACGGATTTATACAGAATGGGGCGGAACATATATTTTTGATACATCGAGATCAGCTTTTTCATCCAAGGACGCTCCTTTTATAGAAGTAACATTCTTTTTTATTGTAGCATGATTTTGTGAAAAAAGATAGCCGCTTTGCGTTTTCCAACTTTCGTTGTATCCATCTTCCATCCTGCAAAAGTACGACTTCTTTTCATTCTTTACCGTTTTTTTGCCGTCATTTTTCAGAGAAAAGCATCCGTTACTATTTTGTTTTTATTTTAGGGCTGTATGTCATTGACTTCTTTTGCCCACAATGTTAGAATACGAAAGGTGCGGCCCCGGGCGCTTTGTGCGTTTTGGCACCCGGAGCGCGCCGTTTTTTGCATTTAGGATAGGAAAAAAGGAAAACAATATCTCGGAGGAGCGTATCTCAATGAACATCGATTTTGAGTCCCGCAACATCACCCGCCGCAGCTTCCTGAAGGGCGCCGGCGTCGTGGGTGCCGCCGGCCTGCTGTCCGCCTGCGGCGGCAGCAAGTCCAACAACTCCGGCAGCACGGCTGCTTCCGGCGTGGAGGCCCCCAACTCCACCGGTGCCACCCCCCTCAAGGAGTACATCTCCTGGGAGTCTGCAAACCGTGAGATCGAGAGCTGGAACCTGCTGTACAGCCAGACCCTCAGCGACGCCAACGTCGTCACCAACCTGTGGGACGGCCTGATGAGCTTCGACTGCTACGGCAAGCTGGTGCCCGCCATCGCCACCAGCTGGGAGGCCAACGAGGACTCCACCGTCTGGACCTTCCACCTGCGCGACGACGTGGACTGGGTGGACTGCAACGGCGAGGTGAAGGAGCACATCACCGCCACCGATTTTCTGGTCGGTCTGGAGTGGGTGCTGAACGCCTCCAAGAACGAGGCCAACAACACCTCCATGCCCACCCTGTACATCGTGGGCGCTGAGGAGTACTACGAGAAGACCAAGGATATGGGCGCTGCCGCCGCCGACCTGCACTATCAGGATATGCTGGACGCAGGCGTGGGCATCGAGGCTCCCGACGACTACACTCTGGTGTTCACCTGCAAGGATCCCTGCCCCTACTTTGATACCGTAGCCTCCTACACCAGCTTCTACCCCGCCTCTCAGGCGCTGATCGACGAGCTGGGCATCGAGACCTTCCGCGGCTGCGACAACACCAATATGTGGTACTGCGGCCCCTACATCGTCGAGGAGTATATTCAGGGCAACACCAAGAGCTATATCCCTAACCCCCACTACTACGATGCTGCCAACGTCAGCCGCTTCGAGCGTCTGACCGTGACCATGATCTCCGATCAGGCCATCGCATTCCAGCTCTACCAGAACCGCGAGCTGGACGAGATCGACCTGAACGAGAGCACCATCACCACCATCACCTCCGACCCCAACAACGAATACAACAGCCAGCTCTGTGAGAAGCGCGCCCGCCCCTCTGCCTACGCCATGCACTTCAACTACCAGAAGAACAACGCCGACGGCACCCCCGATGTGAACTGGAACAAGGCCATCGCCAACACCGCTTTCCGTCAGTGCTTCTACCGCGGCCTGAACCTGAAGGCATGGTTCTCCCGCTACAACAAGATCAACCCCCTGAAGTGCGAGAACGACTACTACACTATGAAGGGCCTGTGCTACAACACGCAGGGCGCTGAGTACACCACTCTGGTGGCCAAGGAGATGGGCTTCGACACCGAGAAGTACGATGGCGAGACCATGATCCGCCTGCGTGCCAACGGCGGCGACATCTCTGCCCTGAAGAAGCAGGCCATGGAGGAGCTGAGCGCCATCGGCGTCACCTTCCCCGTCAAGGCCACCTACTTCATCATCGCCAGCAGCACCTCCGCACTGGACAACGCCACCATCCTGAAGCAGTGCTTCTCCGACAGCTTCGGCGACGACTTCATCAAGCTGGACGTCCAGACCTACGTTTCCAGCCTGACGCAGGAGGTGCGCACTCCTCAGCTCCAGAGCTTTGTCATCAACGGCTGGAGCGCCGACTTCGGCGACCCCATCAACTTCCTCGGTCAGGAGACCCTCCACGACGACAACGCTTTCTACTCTCACTACTACTCCAACATCGCCCGGGTGGCTGAGGCTCCTGCCGACTACCAGAAAGACCTGATGGACGCTTTCGAGCAGTACACCGATCTGGTCAATGCCGCCAACGCCATCGTCAACGACACCGACGCCCGCTACGAGGCCTTCGCCAAGGCTGAGGCCTATATGCTGGAGAACGTGCTGGTCAGCCCCACCTATTATGACATCGCATGGTCCCTGACCCACGCCAACGAGTACAGCAAGATCAACGCCATGTACGGCGGCTGCAACTACAAGGCCGTCAACTGGGAGACCAGCGAAGAGGCCTACACCACCGTCCAGTACGAGCAGTTCGCTAAGGCATTCGATCAGGCTTCTCAGGGCTGATCCGGCGCGAAAAGTCATACAATTTCAGCTTTCACATGAAACATTTTCATTTTCATATGTCTGCTGAGTCAATAAGATTCAATCCGTACCAGAGTGGTTTTTCTTGACTTCCCGGCGATGGGATGATAGAATACTTACAACCGATACGGATTCTGCAAAGGCGCAGAAACAGGTCATTAAAAATCTGTCTCTGCGCCCTTTTTGTACCCATTTTTACTCTGTGGGAGAGTAAACTGGCACTATCGGGATAGAGAAACGGAGCGCGTAGAGCCGTACCAGCAATTACAGGAGGGAAAGAATATGTACCACGATTTTGAGTCTCACGCCATCACCCGCCGCAGCTTCCTCAAGGGCGCAGGCGCTGTGGGCGCAGCCGGTCTGCTGGCCGCCTGCGGCGGCAGCTCCTCTTCCAGCACTGCTGCCAGCGCCTCCTCTGCATCCTCCGGTGCAGCGGCCTCCGGCAAGGGCCTGAGCGAGCTGTTCACCTACGAGACCTCCGGCCGCGAGATCGAGAGCTGGAATATGCTCTACAGCCAGCAGGCCATCGACTTCAACGTCACCACCAACCTCATCGACGGCCTCATCGGCTTCGACAACTACGGCAAGCCCGTCCCCGCCATCGCCAAGAGCTGGGAGCACAACGAAGACTCCACCGTCTGGACCTTCCACCTGCGGGATGACGTGGACTGGGTGGACATCAACGGCGAGGTGCAGGAGCATCTGACCAGCAAGGACTTCCTCACCGGCTTCGAGTGGGTGCTGAACGCTAAGAAGAATCAGGCCTCCAACACCTCCATGCCCTCCACCACCGTCGTGGGCGCAGCCGACTACTACGACAAGACCTATGCGATGGACGACGCAGCCGCCGCAGCCCTGACCTACGACGATATGATGGCCGCAGGCGTCGGCATCGACGCACCGGACGACTACACCGTTGTCTTTACCTGCCTGAACCCCTGCCCCTACTTCGACACCGTGGCTTCCTACGTCTGCTGCTACCCGGCTCCTCCGGCTCTGGTGGAAAAGCTGGGCGTCGAGGGCTTCCGCGGCGTGGACTACACCCAGCAGTGGTGCTGCGGCCCCTACCTCATCGAGGAATTTGTGGCCGACAACTCCAAGCGCTTCATCCCGAACCCCCACTATTATGCGGCAGACGAGTGCACCCGCTTCGAGCGCGTGTCCCTGAGCATGATCACCGACCTGACCGTGGGCTACCAGCTGTACCAGAACCGCGAGCTGGACGAGCTGGAGCTGAACGAGAGCACCCTGACCACCATCACCTCCGACAGCTCCAACGCCTACAATGACCAGCTCTGCGAGAAGCGCCCCACCAAGTACGCCTACGACTTCCACTTCAACTTCAACTGCCTCAACTCCGACGGCACCCCCAACGAGAACTGGAACAAGGCCGTGGCCAACCGGGCGTTCCGCCGCTGCTTCCAAGAGGGCCTGAACCTCATCCCCTACTACGCACGCTTCAACAAGATCAACCCCCTCAAGTGCGAGAACAGCTTCTACACCATGAAGGGCATCTGCTATAACTCCAAAGGCACCGACTACGTTGATCTGGTTGCCAAGGAGCTGGGCATCGACGGCGAAAAGTACGACGGCAAGACCATGATCCACCTGCGCAAGTCCACCGCCGACTCCATCGCCGCCCTCAAGAAGCAGGCCATGGACGAGCTTTCCGCCGTCGGCGTCACCTTCCCGGTGAAAGTCCCCTTCTTCTTCGTGGCCGGCAACACCGTAGCACAGGACAACGCCACCGTCCTCAAGCAGTGCTTCACCGACAGCTTCGGCGACGACTTCATCCAGCTGGAGCTTGGCACCTACGTCTCCAGCCTCGCCAAGGAGGTCCGCATCCCCAAGCTGCACGGCTTCGTCATCAACGGCTGGGGCGCAGACTTCGGCGACCCCATCAACTTCGTGGGTCAGGAGATCCTGCATGACTCCAACGCCTACTATGCCGTCAACTACTCCAACATCCCCCTCGTGGCGGAGAACCCCGCCGATTACCAGAAGGAGCTGGTAGAGGAGTTCGAGCAGTTCACCGACCTCGTCAACGCCGCCAACGCCATCGTGGACGACACCGATGCCCGCTACGAGGCTTTCGCAAAGGCCGAGGCCTACATGATCAACAACTCGCTGGCCGTCCCCTGCTACTACGACGTCCACTGGTGCCTCACCCACGTCAACGAGTACACCAAGATCAACGCCATGTACGGCCCCTGCAACTACAAGTACATCAACTGGGAGACCAGCGAGGACGCCTACACCACGGCCCAGTACGAGGAGTTCGCCAAGGCATTCGACGCAGCAAAAGCTTAACTTTTTCTGAACTTTTTCCCTGCCGGGATCTCCTGTCCCCGGCCTATATCCCACACAGCGGGAGCTGTTCTCACCTCGAGAACAGCTCCTGTTGTTTTGTTTTTTTGGCCGCTTTGTCTTATTTTCGTCACTCTTCATTGCGGTAAAGTAAATTTATTTCATGTATATACGGCGTATTCCTTTCTTTTAGAAGAAAAAGCGATTTCCATTCCATTGACAACCATTTATTTCGATGGTACAATATATGTCGTGTTAAGGATTTTACGGGAGGAGCACAGGCACAGACAGAGGGGTCTGTTTCTGCGCTCTTTTGTATTCTCTGGCAATACAGGGAGGGCAGATGATCTCGTAAAAGAGTGGGAAATCGGCAGGGCACTGTACCCTGCGCCATAGAGCCGAGACACGAAAGAATAATTGGGAGGAAAACACAATGAACGCAAATTTTGAGTCTCATTCCATCAGCCGCCGCAGCTTCCTCAAGGCTTCCGGCGTCGTGGGCGCTGCAAGCATCCTGGCCGCTTGCGGTGGTTCTTCCAGCAGCACTGCTGCCAGCACCTCCGGTGCTGCCTCCGGCGCAGCCGCACCCGCAGCCGACGCCATCACCGATTACGTCTCCTTCGAGACCGCTAACCGTGAGCTGGAGACTTGGAACTTCCTGTACAGCCAGTCCGCTTCCGACCTGAACGTCACCACCAACTGCTGGGACGGCCTGCTGAGCTTCGACTGCTACGGCAAGGCAGTGCCCGCCATCGCATCCAGCTGGGAGCACAACGAGGACTCCACCGTCTGGACCTTCCACCTGCGCGACAATGTCGATTGGTGCGACGTCAACGGCGAGGTCAAGTCTCACCTGACCTCCAAGGACTTCCTCGTGGGCTTCGAGTGGGTCCTGAACGCCCTCAAGAACGAGGCCTTCAACACCTCCATGCCCTCTGAGACCGTCGTGGGCGCTGCCGAGTACTACGACCTGACCAAGGACAAGGGCGACGCTGCTGCCGATATGACCTACGAGGATATGCTGGCTGCTGGTGTCGGCATCGAGGCTCCGGACGACTACACTCTGGTCTTCACCTGCAAGAACCCCTGCCCCTACTTCGACACCGTCGCTGCTTACAACAGCTTCTACCCCGCCTCTGAGGACCTCATCAACGAGCTGGGCATCGATGGCTTCCGCGCCTGCGATTACTCCACCATGTGGTACAATGGTCCGTACCTCATCGAGGAGTACATCCAGCAGAACACCAAGAGCTTCATCCCCAACCCCAACTACTACGCTGCAGACGACTGCACCCGTTTCGAGCATCATACCATCACCATGATCCCCGACCTGTCCATGGGCCTGCAGCTGTACGAGAACGGCGAGGTCGATAACATCGACCTGACCGAGTCCAACCTGACCACCATCACCTCCGACCCCAACAACGAGCACAACAAGTTCCTGTGCGAGAAGCGCCCCACCAAGTACAGCTTCCAGATGCACCTGAACTTCCAGCGCAAGGATGAGAACGGCAATCTGGACGAGAACTGGAACAAGGCTGTTTCCAACCGCGCGTTCCGTCAGTGCTTCTACAAGGGCCTCAACCTCATCAACTACTACGCCCGCACCAACAAGATCAACCCCCTGAAGTGCGAGAACGACTACTACACCATGCCCGGCGTCTGCTACAACACCAAGGGTGAGGAGTACACCACTCTGGTTGCCAAGGAGATGGGCTTCGACACTGAGAAGTACGATGGCGAGACCATGATCCGCCTGCGTGCCAACGGCGGCGACATCGCTGACCTGAAGAAGCAGGCCATGGAAGAGCTGAGCGCCATCGGCGTCACCTTCCCCGTCCACTGCTACCACTACATCAAGAGCGGCGACACCACTGCTCTGGATACCGCCACCGTCCTGAAGCAGTGCTTCTCCGAGAGCTTCGGCGATGACTTCATCGTGCTGGACATCGGCACCTACGTCTCTTCCCTCTACAAGGAAGTCCGTAACGTCCAGCTGCACTCCATCCTGCAGAACGGCTGGGGCGCTGACTTCGGCGATCCCGTCAACTTCCTCGGTCAGGAAGTCCTGAGCGACGACAACGCTTACTACGCTCAGACCACCTCTTGGATCGCAGCCGTCGAGGCCGACCCGAAGGACTACCAGAAGGATCTGCTGGCAGATTATCAGGAGTTCACCGATCTGGTCACTGAGGCAAAGGCTATCGTCACCGATACCGATGCACGCTATGCCGCATTCGCAAAGGCTGAGGCTTCCATGCTGAACAACGCACTGTGCATCCCCTGCCTGTACGAGGTGTTCTGGTGCCTGACCCATGTCAACGAGTACACCAAGATCAACGCCATGTACGGTCCCTGCAACTACAAGGCCGTCAACTGGGAGACCCGTCAGGGCGACGGCTACACCACCGAGGAGTACGAGGCTTTCTCCGCTGCTTTCGATGCAGCAACCAAAGCCTGATGATTATTTTATAAAGGTTTGGTTATCATGTTAAAATACACCGTCAAGCGGCTGGCTCAGTCGCTCGTCACGATCTTATTGATCGCAACCATCGTCTTTCTGCTGATGCGCTGCCTGCCTACGGACTACTACTTCACGGAAGAACAGCTCATGAAGTTTACCGAAGAGCAGAAATACGCCGCGCTGGAAGCCGCCGGTCTGACCGACCCCATCGGCACCCAGCTGCTGCACTTCTACAACGACCTGCTCCATCTGGACTTCGGCACGTCCCGCCGCATCCAGAACGGTGCCTCCGTCGTGAAGGTCATCGGCAAGAAGTTCGGCGTTTCCATGCGCCTCGGCCTGATCTCTGCCGGCATCTCGCTGGTGGTGGGCGTCCTGCTGGGCATCCTGCAGACCGCTTTCAAGGACAAGGTCTTTGACTGGATCGGCACTGCCTACACCGTTTTCGTCAACGCGGTGCCCTCTCTGGTCTCCTATTCGCTGGTGCTGGTGTTCGGCTCCAAATATCTGGGCTTCCCCACGCTGTACTCGACCCGCAACGTCGGCCCGTCCAGCGTGCTGCCCATCGTCTGCCTGTCGCTGGCTTCCATCGCAGGCTATGCCCTGTGGACCCGCCGCTACATGGTGGATGAGCTGACCCGCGACTATATCAAGCTGGCCCGCGTCAAGGGCCTCAGCTCCAGCGAGATCATGTTCAAGCACGTCCTGCGCAACGCCATGGTCCCCATGGTGCAGTATATCCCCCAGTCCATCCTGCTGACGGTGGGCGGCTCTCTGCTGATGGAGCGGTTCTTCTCCGTCCCCGGCATGGGCCCCCTGCTGACCGACGCCATCCAGCGCTATGACCTGAACGTCGTGCAGACGCTGGTCATCCTCTACGCTGTGCTGGGCATCGTGGGTGTTTTTATGGGCGACGTGCTGATGATGCTCGTTGACCCGCGCATTACTCTGACCGGAAAGGAGGCCGCACGCTGATGGCAAAAGCATCGGATTTTGAGGGCAAGAAGCAGGACGAGCTGTTCTACTTCGTCGAGTACTCTCCGGAGGAAGCCGAGCGTGTCGGCTACTCCAACTACAGCTACTGGGGTTCTGTCGTCCAGAACTTCCTCAAGCACAAGGCTGCTGTCGTCTGCCTGTTCCTGTTCCTGTTCCTCGTGGTCTTCTCCTTCATCGCACTGGCCATCGGCAAGTACGATTATCAGACGCTGGTGACGGATTCCTCTCTGGCGTTCCAGAAGCCCAACGGTGAATACTGGTTCGGCACCGACAACCTCGGCCGCGACTACTGGTGTCAGGTGTGGTACGCCACACAGGTGTCCATCCGTCTGGCCCTCATCGTCGCCGTGGGCGAGAGCATCCTCGGCGTCGTCATCGGCCTGATCTGGGGCTATGTCCGTGAGCTGGACCGCTTCTTCACGGAGCTGTACAACCTCATCGACAATGTGCCCTACATCATCTACATGACCCTGATCGCACTGGTCGTCGGCCAGAGCTTCACCATCATGGCCGTCTCGATGATCGCCATCGGCTGGCTGGTCATGGCCCGCCGCGTCCGCAACATGGTGTTCATGTTCCGCGACCGCGAGTATAACCTCGCGTCCCGCTGCCTTGGCACCCCGCTGTGGCGCGTCCTGACCAAGAACATCCTGCCGTATCTGGTCTCCGTCATCATCCTGCGCATGGCGCTGAGCATCCCCGCCACCATCAACCTCGAGTCCACCCTGTCCTATTTGGGCATCGGTCTGGGCATCGAGACCCCGTCGCTGGGCCTCATCCTGAGCAAGGTGCGCGGCTTCTTCCTCGACTACCCCTACCTGCTGGTCTTCCCCGCATCCATCGTGTCCATCATCTCCATTTCCTTCTATATCATGGGCAACGCTTTCTCGGATGCTGCTGACCCGCGCAACCACGTTTAACAGATGGGAGAGAAAATCACAAAAATGGATAGACAACCGATCATCTCTGCCAAAGACGTGGAGATCACCTTTAGCCTGCGCGGCAAAAAGCTGAACGCGATCCGCAAGTGCTCGCTGGACCTGTACGACGGCGAGACACTGGCCATCGTGGGCGAGTCCGGCTCGGGCAAGTCCGTATTCACCAAGACCTTCGTGGGCATGCTGGATGTCAACGGTAAGATCACCGGCGGCTCCATCCTGTACGAGGGCCGCGACATGACCAAGTTCACCGAGAAGGACTGGCTGGGCGTGCGCGGCAAGAAGATCGCCATGGTCATGCAGGACCCGATGACCAGCCTGAACCCGCTGAAGAAAATCGGCAAGCAGATCCAGGAGAGCATCGAGCACCATCAGGGCCTGAAGGGCGAGGCTGCCAAGAAGGCCGCCATCGAGATGCTGGCCAAGGTCGGCATCCCCGACCCGGAGCGCCGCTACGAGCAGTATCCTCATGAGTTCTCCGGCGGTATGCGTCAGCGCGTGGTCATCGCCATCGCTGCTGCCTGCCGTCCGCAGGTGCTCATCTGCGACGAGCCGACCACCGCTCTGGACGTGACCATTCAGGCACAGATCCTGCAGCTCATCCGCGACCTGCAGAAAGAGCTGGGCATGTCGGTCATCTACATCACCCATGACTTGGGTGTTGTGGCCAACGTGGCCGACCGCGTGGCCGTCATGTACGCCGGCCAGATCGTCGAGTACGGCACCGTGGAGGAGATCTTCTACGATGCATGGCATCCCTACACTTGGGCGCTGCTGCAGGCTCTGCCTCAGCTGGGCACTAAGGGCGAGGCTCTGCCCACCATCGACGGCACGCCGCCGAACCTGTTCAATGAGATCAAGGGTGACGCATTTGCGCCCCGCAACAAGCACGCGCTGGCCATCGACTTCGTGGCAGAACCTCCGTTCTTTCAGGTGTCCGAGACCCACGCGGCAAAGACTTGGTATCTGGACCCGCGCGCTCCCAAGATCGAGCGTCCGCACTCCATCCAGAACCTGCGTGAAAAAATGGGAAAGATGGGAGGTTCCAACTTAAATGGCTGAACGCGAAAAGCTGATTGAGCTGAAAGACCTTCAGATCACCTTTGGCTCCGGCAAAAAGAAGTTCGTGGCCGTGGACCACGTCAATTTTGACATCTACAAGGGCGAGACCTTCTCGCTGGTCGGCGAGTCCGGCTCCGGCAAGACCACCATTGGCCGTGCCATCTGCCGCATCAACCCGACCTCGGGCGGAGACATCTTCTTCAAGGGCCAGAAGATCAACGGCAAGATCCCCAAGGAGCTGGACCGCGAGGTCATCCGCAAGGTGCAGATGATCTTTCAGGACCCCATGGCCTCTCTGAACGAGCGCGCCAAGGTCGAGTACATCGTGGCGGAAGGTCTGCTGAACCACCACCTGTACAAAGATCAGGATGACCTGCACGAAAAGGTCATGAACGCTCTGCACGAGGTCGGTCTGCTGCCGGAGTTTGCCTCCCGCTTCCCCCATGAGTTCTCGGGCGGCCAGCGCCAGCGCATCGGCATCGCCCGTGCGCTGGTCATGGAGCCGGAGTTCATCGTGGCCGACGAGCCGATCTCCGCACTGGACGTCTCCATCCGTGCACAGGTGCTGAACCTGCTGAACAGCATGAAGAAGTCCCGCGGTCTGACCTACCTGTTCATCGCGCACGACCTGTCGGTCGTCCGATTCATCTCCGACCGCATCGCCGTCATCAGCAAGGGCCGCATCGTGGAGCTTGCAGAGGCTGAAGAGCTGTTCCTCCATCCCCTGCACCCCTACACCAAGGCTCTGCTGAGCGCCGTCCCCATCCCCGACCCGGGTCTGGAAAAGAAGAAGAAGCTTCTGGTCTACGACCCCTCCTGCCACGATTACAGCGTAGACAAGCCGGTCTGGGAAGAGATCGCAAACGGTCACTTCGTCTATGGCAACCAGAAGGAGCTGGAAGGCTACCGCAAGGAATACCAGAGCCAGCTCTAAGCACGGTCACTTGACTGTATTTTAACACAAACGCCCCGCCGCATTGGGAATCCTCCCTTTTGCGGCGGGGTTTTGTGCTGTAGAAAAACGAGGCCGCCTCCCGACTCTGCGCCGGGAAGCGGCCTCGTTGTGTTTTTTATATCAGTCTTGCGCCGGGCTTCGGCTCGTGGGCCTGCCAGAGGGTGATCCACTCGGGCAGGCGCAGGGCCTTCAGCCGCTCCGGGAGGGCGGCAAGGTCGCCGCCGGTGAGATACCACCCACCGCCCAGAGCCGCCAGCGCCAGCAGCAAGAGCACCGCCAGCAGGACGCGGAGGGGGTGCTTCTTCTTTTGTGGCGGAGTTTCGGCGTGGTTCTGGGCGGCCTGTCCGGCGGGGAGGAAGCCTGTCCCCTCTGCCTGCGGCAGACCGGCGGCGGCGCGGCGTATCATGTCCAGCAGCCAGAGCGCGGCGTTGTCCGCTGCGGGGACCGTGCGGAGCCAGCAGCCCTTTTTCGCACTGAGCACCAGAACATGGTCGCTCTCCCGCTCCGCGCAGGCCACAGCCAGCTCTGTGCCCACGATGCGGCGGGCCGCCTGCGCCCGGGCAAGGGCCAGACGGACGGGTTCGGGCTTGTCCCCCTCCCCGCCGAGCTTGGCCCGGGCACGCTTTTCGATTTGGGGGCCGGTCTTGGCGTCGGCGTAGCTCATGGTGCCGAAGTCGTAGACCTTCTCCGCGCCGGGCACCTTCTCGAGCCGGGCTTCCAGCAGAGCACCGGCGGCGGCATCGCCGCAGGCCAGCAGGCGGTCATGGGCTTCCAGCGCCTGCACGGCGGCAGCCGCCAGACTGGTATCCCCTGCCCCATACACATCTGCACCGAAGCTGCTGCGCAGGCTCTGGGCCGCTTTCTTCAGCCCAGAGGGCGTATCTGCATGGACAGCCAGCAGCGTCTCTGCGCCCCGGCACTTCCACTGGGCCTCTGCCCTCCACTGGGGCGCAAACCGCGCCACCGCAGCTGCCAGCCGTCCCTGCGGCGCACCGTACAGGCGCAGCACGCAGCGGGTCTCCTCTGCCAAATCCCATCAACCCCTTATTATGATGTTTCCCGGACGAAAGCCCTGTCCAGCGCGGCCAGCGCCGCGTCGTCCGACTGCCGGGCGGCGGTGAGGGCCTGCGTCCCTTCGGGGATCTTGCCCTGTGCCAGACGCAGACCCAGCTCCAGTGCCGCCTGTGCGGCCCGGGCACGCACCAGCGCACGGTCGGGCCGGGAGACGAAGAGCTTTTTGACATAGGCCACGCCATCCCGGGCAGCGCCGAGATAGACGGTGCCCACAGGGCGGACCTCATCGCCGCCGGTCGGACCAGCCACGCCGGTGACGCTCAGGGCGATGTCGGCCCCCGAGGCCGCTGCCGCGCCCAGCGCCATCTGTGCCGCCACGGGAGCGGACACGACGTTGTATTTCCCGATGACCGCCGGGTCCACGCCCACGAGCTTGGTCTTGGCCTGCTCCCAGTAGGTCACGAAGCCATAGCCGAACACCTCGCTGGAGCCGGACACGGAGGTCAGCCGCTGGGCGATGAGTCCGCCGGTGCAGCTCTCGGCGGTGGAGATGGTCAGCCCCTTTTCCTTCAGGGTATCCACCACCGTCTCTTCCAGCCCGGCCACATCCTCATCATACACCGCATCGCCCAGCGTATCATAGAACTTTTTGGCATATGCGCGGCACATTTTTTCGCCGTCCTCGTCGGAGCGGGCGCGGGCCGTGATCCGGATCTCGCACTCGCCGGTCTTGCAGTAGATGGCGGCGGTGGGGTTCGGGTTTTCCAGCAGGTCACGGACTCTATACTCGATGTCGCTCTCGCCGCCCAGCACCCGGAGGGTGACGGAGTGGAGGGTGCAGTTCTGGCGCTCCATCAGCAGGGGGCGGACGCTCTCAGTCCACATGGCTTTCATCTCGTGGGGCACGCCGGGCATGAGGACAGCACAGCGGCCATCCTGCTCGAACCATGCACCGGGCGCAGTCCCATGGTTGTTGATGATCTTATGGCCCTTGGCGGGCACCATCGCCTGCTTGCGGTTGTTGGGGGTCGTCTCACGGCCGGTGCGGGCAAAGTAGCCGGTGATCTTCTCCCACTCGGACGCATCGAAGACCAGCTCGTCGCCGAAGCAGGCGGCGACGGTCTCTTTGGTCAGGTCGTCCGCCGTGGGGCCGAGGCCGCCGGTGAAGACCAGCAGGTCGCAGCGGCTCTTGGCCTCGTTGACGAAGTCGGCCAGACGGTCATGGTTGTCGCCGATGGTGCTCTCCCGCTGGACGGTGATGCCCAAATCGGCCAGCTCCCGGCTGAGGTACTGCGCGTTGGTGTTGAGGATATTGCCGAGAAGAAGCTCGGTGCCCACACTGATGATCTCTGCTGTCATGGCTCAGCCCTCGAATTCCACGTCGTCGGTGATGCGCAGACGGATGCGCTCGGTGGCCTCGGCAGCTTCGGCTTCCAGCTGGGCCAGACCGGGCATCCCGGCCTCGGCCTCAAGGATCTCTTCCAGCTCGGGGCGGATCTTCGGGTGCGGCGGGGTAAAGATGGTGCAGCAGTCCTCGTAGGGCAGGATGCTCGTCTCAAAGGTATTGATGTGGCGGGCCGTCTCGACGATCTCGGTCTTGTCCATGCCGATCAGGGGGCGGAGGATGGGCAGGTCCTGCGCGGCATCGGTGCACTGCAGGGCCTTGACGGTCTGACTGGCCACCTGTGCAAGGCTCTCGCCGGTGACGAGGGCCTCACAGCCCTGCTTCTTGGCGATGATGTTGGCAATGCGCATCATGCTGCGGCGCATCAGGACGGTGAAGAGGACATCCGGAGCGTTGTCGCGGATGTACTCCTGCGGCTTGGTGTAGGGCACCACAAAGAGGTTGGTGCTGCCGGTATAGGGGGTGATCCGCTGGGCCAGCGCCTTGACTTTCAGTTTTGCACGCTCCGAAGTATACGGAGGGGACGCAAAATGGATGTGGTCGAGGCCGAGACCGCGCTTTGCCATCCGGTACGCCGCCACCGGGCTGTCGATGCCGCCGGAGAGCATATTGAGGGCGCGGCCGGAGGTGCCCACCGGAAGGCCGCCCTCACCCTGTATTTTCGGGCCGTGGATATACGCACCGTAATCGCGGATCTCCACGATGACCTTGAACTGCGGGTTCTTGACGTCCACCCGCAGGTAGTTGTGCTTGCCCAGCAGATAAGCGCCCAGCTCCCGCATCAGCTCAGGGCTGGTCATGGGGAAAGTCTTGTCCGAGCGGCGGGCCTCCACCTTGAAGGTCTTGATGCCATGGAGACTGTCGCCCAGATAGTCCTCGGCGGTCTGGCAGATGGTGTCAAAGTCCTTCTCGCAGACCACGGCGCGGCTGAGCGCGGCGAGACCGAACACCTTGCTCACCCGCTCAAAGGCGAGGTCCATGTCGATGTCGTCCTCCTCCGGCTCCATGTAGAAAGTGGACTGGGTGCAGTAGACGCGGAACTTGCCCACCGTCTTGAGGCGGTAGCGCAGGATCTTCATCATCGTCGATTCGAACTGGTTGCGGTTGAGGCCCTTCAGGGACATCTCGCCCTGATAGCCCATAATGACTTCTCGCATAGTAGTTACTCCTGATATTATGTTGTGCGTTCGTCGGTGTTCCGGGAGTTTCTCCGAGGATCGTCCGCTGGGGTGGGACCCTGTTGCCGAAGGCAATAGGGCGGGCGATGGAATGGCCCAATTCGTGTCCGAGGAGAAAGCTCCCGGAACGCGCCCCTTACTTTCTGATTCTCTGCAAATGCTTCATGCCGTCCTCAAAGCGCTCGAGGAAGGCATCCACATCCTCCGGGGTGTTGTCGGCACAGAAGGACACCCGGATGGCCGTATCAATGGCCAGCGGGTCGCGGCCCATCGCCGCCAGCGTATGGCTGGGCTGTCCCCTGCCGCAGGCGCTGGCCGACGAGACATAGATCTGCTTCTCCGACAGCCACGCCAGCATGGTCTCGCTCTTGATGCAGTTCTCGCTGAAGTTCAGCACCTCAGGCACCGCCCCCGCCGGGCTGTTGATCTCCACCTCCGGGAAGATGGAAAGGCCGGCGCGCAGACGGTCGTTGAGGGCACGCATGGCCTTGTCGCGGCTCCGGATGCTGCCCGCAAGGCGGGTGGCTGCGGCGGCGAGGCCCATCGCGTAGGGCAGGTTCTCGGTGCCGGGGCGGAGGCCGCGCTCCTGCTCGCCGCCGAGATAAGGCGGCTGGAACGCCTGCACCAGCCGGTCGCTCAGATAGAGGGCACCGACGCCCTTGGGCGCATGGATCTTGTGGCCGCTGACCGCCATCGTGTCGATGTTGTCCAGCTTGATGGGCACCCGCATCCACGCCTGCACCGCGTCCACATGGACGATGGTGCGGCTGTTGCGGCGCTTGACCTCCGCGGCCAGACGCTCCACATCGTTGCGGGTGCCGATCTCGTTGTTGACCATCATGCAGGCCACGAGGATGGTGTTCTTGTCCACCGCTTCCAGCATCCTGCCCATGTCCAGCGTGCCGTCAGGCTGCGGAGCCACCACAGTGACATGATAGCCCTGCGCGGCCAGACGCTCCAGCGGGCGCTGGACGCTGGGGTGCTCGAAGCCCGACACCACGATGCCCTTGCCGAAGGTGCGGGTCTGGGCCGCGCCCAGAAGGGCCAGATTGTTGCCCTCGCTGCCGCAGGAGGTGAAGTACAGCTCCTTCGACTTGCAGCCCAGCGTGCGGGCCACAGCAGCGCGGGCCGCGTTCAGGGCCTCTTCGCTCCGCGCTCCCGGGGCGTAGAGGCTGGACGGATTGGCCCAGTGCTCCCGCATGGCTTTGTCTATCACGTCTGCCACCTCGGGAGCAACGATGGTGGTGGCGGCGTTGTCCAGATAATGTAGTTCTGGATTTTGCAGCATAATTTCATTCCTGCCTTTTGTGCATAAAATATCAGGTTAAGTATACCACAAAGTTCCGCAGAACGCAAAATATTCGTGCAGCAAAAAAGGGGCCGCCCCCTTGCGGGGCAGCCCCTTTCAGCAGCTTGCGATTTGGGTTCAGACGTTCTCGTTTGCCTTCTGCAGCCAGATGCTGCCGATGTCCAGCGCATTGTACAGGCCGTTCTTGGTGGTCTGACGGGCCACGCGGGCCTCACGGGGCTTGGATTCATCGGTAGAGAGCAGCTGCAGATGGACCTTGTCTGCCACATCCACGCCGCCCACCGTCTTGGTGGACTGGATCTGCAGATAAAGCACATACGGGTCGGTCATACAGCCATAATACAGCTCATTGTCCTTGCGGACGAGGGGCTTGCCTTTATAAGTCAATTTCGGAGTAAATGGCATCGTGAAAGCCTCCCTATCATATTTGATTCACTTTAGTATATCATATTTATAATAGGAAACGCAAGGGCAGGCCCCCTGAATATGGGAATTTTTCCTCACGGGTTGCACGGGCCGGAGCGGTGCTGTATAATAGGGGTGAAAGCTATCGTTCCGCCACAGGAGGACATTATGGCAGATTATCAGGAATATCGCCGCCGCATCCTTCACCGGCGCTGGCGCAGGGTGTTCATCACCGCCGCGCTGCTCATCCTTTTGGTGCTTCTGGCCGCTGTGGGCATCCTCTGGAAGCGTCTCCACCGTGAGCCGTCCCCCAATATCGCCCAGCAAGGCCCCACCATCCTGCAGCAGGAGCTGACCGGCAGCGAGTGGAATACCATCAGCTACACTCCGGCCCGCCGCCTCAACGTCCAGACCCTCGACAACGGCATGACCGCGATGGATTTCCGCCTTGCAGCCCAGACCGCCAGCCCCGCCGTGGAGCGGAGCAGCTTTTCGGACGTCAGCTTCTTGGGCGACAGCCTGACGCAGGGGATGCAGCTGTACGACACCGGCCTGCCCAACGCCCATTTCTGCGCCTACAAGGGTGTCGGCCCCAACGCCGTCGTCAACAACACCACCTGCCGCCGGGCCGACGGCGAAAAGGAGATCCCGATGGAGGCGCTGGCCTCCCAGCAGCCCCGGGCGCTCTACATCCTGCTGGGCACCAATGTGCTCACCGCCGACAACGACTATTCCAGCTTTCTCACCTACTATCGGCTGATGCTGGACATGATCTCGCAGGCGCTGCCCAACACGAAGATCTACGTCCAGTCCATCACCCCCGTCCGGCCCGAAGTGAGCCAGAAGTCCCCCGGCCTCTACAAACAGCGCCTGTGTGAGATCAACGACGCCCTCTCGGCCATCGCACTGGAAAAAGGTTGCACCTTCCTGAACCTCTGGGAAGCGCTGGCCGACGAGAACGGCGACCTGATCGCCGAATACGCCCAGCCGGACGGCTACCATCTGCTGCCCGCCGGGTATGACGCGTGGGTGGAGTATCTCTGCACCCACACCTGACCGAACCATAAACATAAATGAGAGATGCTGCCCCCAGAGCTTTCCGAGGCTTTGCTTTTGCCCGGTCTGCTCCGGGGCAGCATATTTTTTCGGGGTGTAACTGGGCCGAAAACGCTGCAGGCGAAGCAATGCAGCCCCCCTCGGCCTCAACAAAAAGAAAAGCACCGTACTTCCTGCGAAGTACAGTGCTTTTTTGGTGGAGAATAGCGGGATCGAACCGCTGACCTCTTGCATGCCATGCAAGCGCTCTCCCGAACCACCTTGAAACGCACCCCCAGAAAAGCGTGTGTGAATGGGTATGATTTGGCGTTAATACGCCAAATTCGGTTGAAAAGTGTTTTTCTGTCCAACAATCAGCATAGCTGCATGAGAACAATTTAGGCACAGAATTCATTTGGCTGTATTTTACAGTCGGATTTACCTGCTGTCAAGATGTTTCATATCATTCATGCCGCTAAAGTGAGTCAATACTCTTCTATTTCAAATTACATAGCGCAATTTCGACCGCCAAAATCGAAGTTGCGCTTTTTTCATTCCTCAATAAATTTTTTCACCGGAGGTTTTTTACAATGTTTATATCTCATTGTTGCTTTCAGCCCTTGACACAACCGTATGACCCTTGACTACTTCTACGGACAAGCCGGAGAACTGTTCTCCTTTTACCGCATTCCAAAGGCTCTTTTTCAGGAGCAGCGGTTTCAAGATCTGTCAACCGATGCAAAAACTCTGTACGGCATCCTGCTTGACCGTATGAGCCTTTCTGTTAAAAATGAATGGTTTGACAAAAAAGGTCGAAGGTCGGCGACACCGTGGGCAGCAGTTCTTCCACCACCGAGACCATGTGCGTCATCAACGACCTGAGCTACCTCGAAATGACCCTGGACGTAGACGAGCTGGACATCCTCGACATCGCGGTGGGCCAGAAAGCAGAGATCACCGCCGACGCCATCGACGACTGCACCTTTGAGGGCGTCGTCACCAGCATCTCCTCCGCCGGCATCTCCTCCGCCGGCACCACCACCGGCGGTACCACCACCTACCCTGTCACCATCCGCATCGACGACACCGGCAGCCTCATGCCCGGCATGAACGCCACCGCCGCCCTTGACATTCCCCCTTGCCGGCGTTATGTTATTGTTAAGTCGACAGCCGGTTTCGCCGTCTTTCGCTTCATATTAAAATCGCTCTTGTTTTATAGCTGTCTGGACTTTACACAAAATTTGGGAAAGACCCATTTTTGTCTAACTTTTGGGGTTCATTTCAGTATCCGGAGTCTCTTTTTTGGCATTTTCTTCAATGTTTTTGCAATTGGAATCTATAGTTTCGATAGCTGTTTTCTTTCAACGGCATGGATAAGCTAGACCTTATTGCTTTGCAGAAACAGCGCATCACCCGAAATTTTAATTATTTTTCGCTCTGATTCTGATATACTATCGTTAAGACATCGATTTCGGAGGTCCACATGGATACAAGTATTTTCCGTTATGTGCTCGAGGTAGAAAAATACAGAAACATCACCCAGGCGGCGAAGCGACTGTTTATCTCGCAACCGGCACTGACCAAACAGCTGAATAAGCTTGAAAAAGAGTTGGGCTTTTCGCCTTTTGACCGCACGCACAGCCCGATCAGCGTTACACCACAGGGCGAAATTTTTCTCGATTTTGCTCGGCGCTATGTGCAGCTCGAAAGCGAGATGATGGATAGTCTTCGACAGTTTAATCAGATTCCAGCAGAGCCTGTACTGATTGCTACAACGCATCGTGGTGGTGCCTACGCTGCTGTTCAGGCAGCACCTTTCATGATGACACATCCAGAGATACATATCAGTTACCTGAATCGCAACTCTCAGCAGTGCGAAGAAGAGCTGGAAAGCGAATCCGTCGACTTAGCCATCTATACTGAACCTGTACACTCCGAAAACATCGAGTATATGCCAGTACAGGAGGATCCGCTCGTATTTGTCATTCCACAGGAATCACCGATTCTGGAGGACCTAGATATCTCCGATAATTCACTCGAGCATCCGGTTGAAATCGACATCAGCCGTTTCCGTAATCCGTCGCTCCGATATATTCTGGCGACGCCAGGTCAGGGGCTGTATGATGCCGAAAAATCTTTTTTCAGAAAATATCACATCACACCGATTCATCCGCAGCGCATTGATTATATTGACACACGATATCTCGTTGCCTGCAGCGGCTGTGGCATCGCCCTGTTGCCGCACACGACGATTCGTAATTCATCTACTGGTCAAAACCCGGTCTATGGCACGATAAAAGGCGATACTCTGTATCGTTATGTCATCGTCGCCCGAAAGAAGGGCCGCAACTTATCCCCTTCTGCAGAAATCGTCTGGCGCTACATGATCAGCGCATCTGCTAAAAATCGATAACATTTTGGAATCAGGTTCATAACAGAAAAAGGAGAAGCATTCGTCATTCAATTTGCAGTACAGAGCGAGTGCTTCTTTTTCTGTTTTATGGCGCTATGTCCATTCCAAATGGTTATCGTCCCATAGAAGAATCACCATCGTCACAATCTTGCACAATTACTCCCATTTTTGTACAATACATTTATCAAATTTGCCGGCAAATAAAAGTGCTTTAAAAATTCTGTATCACTTTTTGGGAGGATTTATTGTGAATAAGTTAAAAGAAACGAAGATCCTTGGGTTCCCTCTGTGGATGTACCTTATATTCAGTATACTGATAATGGTGATGGCAGCCAATGACTGGATGCTGACCAACATGGTCGGCGCACTCGCCTTCGCGATGATCATCGGCACGCTGCTCGGCTGGGTCGGTGACCATATCCCGGTCTGGAAGACCTGGTTCGGCGGCGGCATGCTCTTCTCCTGCCTCGTAGCCGGCGCGATGAACACCTTCCACCTGATCGGTGAAGGCTCGATGGAAGCCCTGAATACCTTCAACGGCTCCACCGGTTTCCTCGATCTCTACATTCTCGTCCTGATCACCGGCTCTGTGCTCTCGGTTGATCGTAAGATGCTCATCAAATCCTTCGCCGGATTCGTTCCGACGATTCTTGCAGGTATTGCAGGTGCACTCGGCCTCGCTGGTCTCGTAGGTGCCATCACTGGCGTCGGCGCAATCGAGGCGATCGCCAGCTATGCAATTCCAGTCATGGGCGGTGGCAATGGTGCCGGTATCACACCGATGAGCAAGATGTGGGCTGCTGCAACCGGCGGTGATGCCTCCTCCTGGTATGCATCTGCCTTTGCAATCATCAGCATTGGCAATCTCTGCGCCGTCTTCATGTCTGCACTGCTGAACAAGCTCGGCCAGATCAAGCCATCCATGACGGGTAATGGTCGTCTCATGGTCGGTGAAGAAAATGTCAGCACGAAGTCCAGTGACGTGAAGCCGACCGCAGCCGACTACGCAACCGGTCTCGCACTCGGTGTCGTATGCTTCAATGTAGCTAACCTCTACGCAAAGCACATCTCCATCATCAACCATGCAAACCTCGGCTTCAGTATTCATACCTTCGCTTTCATGGTCATCCTGATGGCGATTCTGAATATGACGAATATCCTGCCGGAAAACGTGAAGGCCGGCGCAAGGGGCATGCAGCAATTCTTCGTAAAGTATATGTCCTTCCCGCTGATGATTACCGTTGGTATCGGTACGAACCTCACAGACTACGCGAAGGTCTTCACAAACCCAGCGTATATCGTCATCATCATGGCGACTGTCATCGGTGCGATGATCGGAACCTTCATCGTCGGTAAGCTGTTCCACTTCTATCCTGTAGAAGGAATGCTGACTGCCGGACTCTGTATGGCAAACGGCGGTGGTGCCGGCGACGTACAGTGTCTCGGCGCTGCGCACCGCATGGAGCTGATGTCCTATGCTCAGATTTCTTCCAGAATCGGTGGTGCCATCATGCTCGTCATCGCAAGCTTCATTTTCGGTAAATTCCTGTAATCCTGGAGGTACTGTATGGCAAATCAGAATCCTTTGGCTACGAATCTCACGCTTGAGCAGCAGAAAAACCTGTTCGGCAATGCTTACTTAAATATGCTCTGGCACTGTCCGACCGACCTGCGTTTCCACTACTGGGTGCATCTCCCAGACTACTACTACGACGAAGAGGAGCATGAGTACTCTCTCCTCGTCATCATCCATGGAACCGGCTGTGCAATCGAAGAGTACATCAAGCAGGCGAAGGAACTCGCCGACAAATATCATATGGCTGTGCTTGCGCCTATGTTCCCGGGTGGACTCATTCAGCGCGATGACTTCAACAGCTATAAGCTCCTCTCCTGCGACGGCATCCGCTATGATCTGATTCTCCTCGATATGATCGAGGATATGGCGAAGCGCTATCCAGGCGTTCACACAGATCAGTTTTTCATGTTCGGACACTCTGGTGGCGGGCAGTTCGTAAACCGCTTCCTGCTCGCTCACCCTGATCGTCTGAAGGCCTGCTCCATCGGTGCACCTGGCCGTCCGACCTTCCTGAATCCAGACGAGGACTACTTCTGGGGTATCCGTGATTTCAAGGATTACTTCGGTTATGATGTCGACCTCGAAGCCGTAAAGAAGGTACCCGTCCTCATCAGTGTCGGCGAGCTCGACAACAAGTTTATCGGCGACTCCCCGTATGGCAATAACCGCGTAGCCCGTATGAAGAGCCTGCAGAAAAATTTCCAGGAGCACGGCGTCCATACGGAGCTGACGATCCTTCCGGGCTTCGCCCATGAGGCTGGTGAAAAGGAACGAGTGCAGGCCGCGCAGAAATTCTTTATCCAGTATTTATAACTCAAACTACAGTTTTTTGAATTTCCTTTCTTTGTACCCTCTTTTTAAAAGAGGGTACATTGCGTATTTCTTGCTTTTCCTTCATACTTGCGTACTTTTAGCGGATTATGAAAGCAAACAGAATTTCTATTCTACGGAATCAACTATTCTGCACTGGAAGCTGCCGTCCGGCGAATCCAACAGGATGTTGATTTCCTGATGAAGTATCTCCCCAAGGTGCCTGATGATGCCTATGTGAAAGTGGAGACCACGAAGATTCTCAAACAGCTTCGATCTCACTCCTTACATTGAGGGGGAGTGATGCGTCCACCTGCAAAACAGTCGGACATCGAATAAGCATTTTCAAAAGCAACGAAATAGCAAGAATTGGGGGTTGCCGTCCATGCGCCTGCAAAATCAGGCATTTGGCTGATTCTCGATGCAACCTCTAAGAAAGCAAAAAGAAAAGCACTGTACTTCAAACGAAGTACAGTGCTTTTTTGGTGGAGAATAGCGGGATCGAACCGCTGACCTCTTGCATGCCATGCAAGCGCTCTCCCAGCTGAGCTAATCCCCCAGAGCTGGTGTGTCGTCCCTGACGACGTGGTTTATTATACCAGTCAAAAGAGCAGTTGTCAACATCTTTTTTCAAAATCGTGCAAAAAAATCCCGCCGGGGCTTTTCAGTCTCCGGCGGGACTCTTATTCCGGTATCATTCAGGCCTTAGCGTACTGGCGGTCGAAGATCTGGGGGGCCGCCTTGATGAGCAGCACAGCACCCACCACGGTCAGGAGAGTCTCCGGCAGCATATAGCTGGCATTGTACCCGAGGCTGTAGGTCCATGCGCTCAGGCCCTCATTCAGGTTGCCCCAGACGAGGACGCCGGACAAAAAGCTGCACATAAAGCGCAGGAAGCCTGCAACAGCCGTACCGACGGCCACGCCGACCATCCGGTTCTTGAAGGGGCGGGCAAAGAACTCCGCCGTACCCAGCGCCATGAACGCCACCAGATAGTCCAGCAGGATCTCGCCGAGGAAATAGAGGAAGGTGGGCGTCGGGGGTGCCCAGAAGCCCAGAAGCATCTGCAGGCAGCCGTTCACCAGACCAGTGAACAGACCCCACTTGACGCCATGGCGGAAGGAGACGAGCACAAAGGGCAGCATACTCAGCAGAGTGACGCTGCCGCCGTTGGGCATGGTGAAAATTTTGATGTTGGACAGCACGGTGCCGATGGCGATCATCAGCGCGCACTCCACCAACACCCGGGTCTTGGAGTAAGATTTCGACATGAGGATTCCTCTTCTCATAACAATAGTACACAAAAACAAAATGCGCCTGCTTTTCTGGCAGGCGCACGGGCTGTTTGTGAAAATCGGGACCTTTCCGCAAACTACCTACGCCGGCATTACCCGGATCAGGTTCAAGGGTCTCTGCCCACAGCAGATCTCAGCCTCACGGCGTCCCTGTTTTCATGTCCGCTTTCAGTATAGCCGCTCTGCGTCAAAAGTCAAGCCCCCGACAGCATATCGGGCCAGCCGGACACATATTTTGGAACAAGCACATTTTGGCGGGAGGGAGCAGTCATGAAAGGTGATCCGGAACAGCGGGCGCTGCTGCTGGGAGAGTACATCGTGGAGCATGGAGCCACCGTGCGGGCGGCGGCGCGGGCCTTCGGATGCAGCAAATCCACCGTCCACAAGGACGTGTCGGTGCGGCTGCGGACGGTAGGGCCGGAGCTGTTCCGGCAGGTGCAGATGGTGCTGGCCCGGAACAAAGCCGAGCGCCACCTGCGGGGCGGCGCGGCCACCCGGGAGAAGTACCATAAGCCCCGATAACAAGAGCGGCGGTGCACTGTGTACCGCCGCTTTTGTCATGTCTGCTGGTGGAACTGCTCCAGTGCCGCCTTTTCCAGACGGCTCACCTGCGCCTGACTGATGCCGATCTCCTGCGCCACCTCCATCTGCGTCTTGCCCTTGAGATACCGCAGCTCCATGATACGCTTCTCCCGCGGGGTGAGGCCCGCCACAGTCTGGCGGAACTGCAGCCCGCTGATCCAGCTGTCCTCGCCGTCGGGGTCGCGCACCTGATCGATGACGTAGACGGCATCCCCGCCGTCGGCGTAGACCGGCTCCTCGAGACTCAACGGCTCCACCACCGATTCCAGCGCCGCCGACACCTCCCGGCGGGGCAGGCCGGTCTTCTGGGCGATTTCCTCCACGGTCGGCTCACGGCCCAGCTGCTTTTCCAGCTCCTCGCGGGACTGCATGGCCCGGTAGGCCGTGTCCCGGAGGCTGCGGCTCACCCGCAGGGCGTTGTTGTCCCGCAGGAATCGCCGGATCTCGCCGATGATCATCGGCACACCGTAGGTGGAGAACCGCACCTGTTGGGCCGGGTCGAAGTTGTCGATGGCCTTGATGAGGCCGATGCACCCCACCTGAAAGAGGTCGTCCATGTTCTCGCCCCGCTGCGAAAAGCGCTGCACGACGCTGAGCACCAGCCGCAGGTTTCCCTCGATCATGCTTTGACGGGCCGCCTTGTCCCCTGCCCGCGCCCGGGTGAGCAGGTCGCGCTTCTCCTGCTCGGACAGGATCGGCAGCTCGGCGGTGTTCACACCGCACAGTTCCACCTTGTTGTACATCCTCTCTAGCCTCCGGTGTCTTAGTTTCACCGGAAGTATGGCCGCAGGGACGGGGTAACATTCATTCCAAATTTAGGAGGATAACCTCTCCGTCAGCGCTGACGCGCTGCCACCTCTCCTACCGAGGAGAGGCCTTGTCATTCCGGAAAGTTTTTCCTCTTCGCCAGAGGCTCCCCTCGGTAGGGGCAACAACGACGACCGCTGCCAGTGGCAGAAACAGGGAGTCGTTGTTGGGGCAGCGGCCAGCAGGATGCAAGCGACAGCGAAGCAGACGCTGAAAGCCGCAACCCGGCCTTGTCGAGCGAATGCGAGACTGAGAGGTTTACTCCCCCAGCTGCTCCCTCAGCTGCCGTATGATGCGTTTTTCCAGCCGGGAGATGTAGCTCTGGCTGATGCCGATGGCATCGGCCACCTCCTTCTGGGTCCGCTCCACGCCGTCCAGCAGGCCGAAGCGCAGCTCCATGATCTGCCGCTCCCGGGGCGAGAGCTGCTCCACCGAGCGGCGGAGGCTGGCCCGCTCGGCGTCCTGCTCAAGGCGCTGGCCCACCTGATTTTCCTCGCTGCTCAGCACGTCCGACAGCAGCAGCTCGTTGCCGTCGCCGTCGATGTTCAGCGGCTCGTCGATGCTGGCCTCCTGCCGACGGTTGGAGCTTTTGCGCAGGTACATCAGGATCTCGTTGCCGATGCAGCGGCTGGCGTAGGTGGCCAGCTTGATGCTCCGCTCCGGGGTGAAGGTGTTCACGGCCTTGATAAGGCCGATCGTCCCGATGGACACCATATCCTCCGAGGGGACGCCGCTGCCCTCATACTTCTTGGCAAGGTAGACCACCAGCCGCAGATTGTGGGTGATCAGCGCATCCCGGGCGGCGGGGTCGCCGTCGGCCATCCGGGCCAGAAGGGCTTTTTCCTCCTCCGGGGTCAGGGGCGGGGGCAGCCCCGGCCCGCCGCTGAGGTAGTGCGCGCCGCCCGTCCAGCTGAGTCTGGTCCAAAGGCCCTGCAAAAACTTTACAAATCGTTGAAACACAGGCAGATTTCCTCCCATCGTATCCTCATTTCCCCAACAGCGACGCCGTCTCTGCGCTGACGAGGGCCGTCCAGCCGCCCTGCGGGGGCGGCGTATCGCAGAAGGCCGCATAGATGCCCTCCTGTGCCCTGCCGCCGCAGGAAAGCGCAGCGGGCAGGGCGGGCAGCAGACAGTGGCCCGCGACGGTCTGGCAGGGCACGAACCGCACGCCCCATTCCGGCCTCGGCTCTCCCCCGCCGCCCGCGAGGCAGCGTTCCAGATAGGTTTGCAGCGCCTCGGGCAGACGCACCGCCCCCAGCCGCACCAGCACCACGGCCCGGCCCGAAAGCGGCTCCTGCACGTGGAAACCGGTGTCGCAGAGGGCTTTCAGCTCCACGCTCTGCCCCGCCACACGGAGCCGGGCCTCGAAGCAGGCCGAGCCGCTGCGCCCCAGAAGGTGCATCACCCCCTGCACCCCGCCGCAGACCCCCGCCGTGGACGCCAGCAGCAGCCCCGGCGACACCGGCAGGTAGAAGCTGAGGTTGTTGCAGGCCGCACCGGGCAGGAGCAGCGCCCCCGTAAGGGTCAGGTTGAGCAGGATGAACCATGCCGTCAGCCGGGCGGTGTTCCGCACGCCCTGCCAGCCGTAGGCCGCAGCCACGCAGAGGGCGGCAGTCGTACCTTTATAAGTAAGGGCCAGCGGCCACGGCGCGGTGGGGGCCAAAAGGACCAGCGACGACACCGCCGCCGTCCCCGCGCCGCCCACCAGCCGCAGCGGCGAACAGCACGCCCCGCACAGCAGCCCCGCCGCCAGCAGGAACGCCGCCCCCACCACGAAATTCACCAAAAGCAGTACGTCCAGATAGATGACCGTCCGCACAAGCCCCACCCCCTCTCTCTATGGTAGCAGAGCGGGAGGGGGAAAAGAGTCGGGAGGTGGCAATGCGAAGCATTGACGGAGAGGTTTTCTCCTTTTTTACAAAAACCCCTTGCAAACTCTCCCGAGATGCGGTATAATACTTCTCGCGGCAAGGCCGCAGAGAAATGAATATCTGCCTCTTTAGCTCAGTCGGTTAGAGCACCTGACTGTTAATCAGGGTGTCGCCTGTTCGAGTCAGGCAAGAGGCGCTTTTGCGGCGGGGATCTTTCCCTGCCGCTTTTTGTTTCTCAAAGGCTCTCTCTTTGGGAGAGCTGGCGCGAAGCGCCTGAGAGGGCAAGGACGCTCACAGCGAAACTGCTGCGCGGCGATAACATCCCTCTAACAAAGAGTCTGCCTATCGCTATGTATGCGGCTCTATCGCCACGGGCTTGCCCTCTCTGTCACCTGCGGTGACACCTCTCCCAAAGGGAGAGGCTTTGCGAAACCGGTAGATTTCGTCCCTCTCGTGTAACCAAACTGTAGCCTTTTTCACATTATTTTCAAAAATTAAGGGTAAATTAAAAAAAGTCCTCTTGAAGAAATGGCGTATTTGTGTTACACTACATCCAAGCTGTAATGGATTTTTTGGAGATTCTGGCGTTTTTGCCCCAGCCGAGCGGCTGTGAGGGGCAGGCGGCAGCGTACTTTCCACGCATTTTTTCTACTTTTTCCCTGTTTTGGCTGTTTTCTTGGCCGTTTGGCCTTGTGGCAGATGGGGAAGTATGGTAAAATGTAGTAGAGGTGTCTCCAAACAGGCACTACAACCCACTTAACTCGTGATGTTACCGAGTGCGCACTCGGTTGCATAGGTTTTCCCGGTTGCGCAACCGGGAGGAGACCGATTATATTCGTTTTTTTTTCATTTGAAGGGAGTAATTCATTATGATGATGCCTGCAAACTTCTCTGCTGTCAACGCAGAGGTCGTCTACGGCGGTGCCGTGGCTGACTACCTGCCCAACGCTTGGACTGCTGCTAACGTGAAGCAGTTCTCCACCAATGTCATCACTCTGGTCAGCAACAGCTTCCAGGAGGGTATTATCAACGCAACTCTGGGCACCATGTTCGGTGGTAACTGGGGCGGCGACGACGGCCTCAAGCTGTTCGGCTCTGACGGCACCCTGAAGACTTGGCTGTACGGCGCTGACGCTGGCGATATGTCCTTCCTGAACAAGACCATGCGTACTCTGGGTCTGGCTTCTTTCGTCTACACTCTGGGCACCGCATCTGCTAAGGTCGGCTTCGAGAAGGATCCCGCCAATTTCCCCGTCACTATCAAAAAGATCTGATCGAGCTGTAATTGTTTTATCATTCTGCACGATCTGTAAAAAAGCGCGGCGGACTTTCGCGGTCCGCCGCGCTTTTTGTGCATTTCTTTTGTTACCAAACTGAGACTTTTTTCACATTTTTTTCAAAATTTAAGGGTTTATTAAAAATTGTCCTCTTGAACAAGCCGACAGAATGTGTTATACTATGCCCAAGGTTCAGGAGATGATACGTCAAAATACCTTCTCCGGGCCGACCAAAATGATCAAAGGGTAGGCGCTCCCTTCTTTTGATAGCAGCTGCTCTCTGCTCCGCTTGGCCGCAGGGCGGGGCGAGGCAGAGAGCTGTATGCTGCTTTTATCGGGAAGTGTGTAAGGCGCAGCAGTCAGAAGCCCTTTCTTCTTCGCCAAACCGTCCGTCCGCCAGCTGGCGCAGGGGCGTTTTGAGATAGAAACCAAAAAGGAAGCATCTATGCGTTATACCTACGTCCGGCAGCACGACACTACGGACTGCGCTGCCGCCTGTCTCGCAATGGTGTGCCTCCATTACAAAAAGGAGATCACCATCACCCGCCTGCGGGACATGATGGGTACGGACCTGAAAGGCACAAACCTGACTGGTCTGCAAAAGGCCGCGGAGGAGCTGGGGTTCAGCACCGCCGCCGTCCGCGTAGACCGCGAAAATTTCCTCAGTGAGTTTTCCGTCCCCTGCATCGCGCAGGTCATCACCGACGAGGGCCTCGCCCACTTTGTGACCGTCTTTAAAAAGACGACCATCAAGGACGACGGCGAGCGCCGGCGGCACGTCCTCAAGGAAGAGGAGGCACGGAAAAAATGCGCCGACGAGGGAAAGAAGTTCAAGTGTCGGGATTACGTCATCATCGGCGACCCGGCGAAAGAACTGAAGAGGATCTCTCTCGATGAGTTCTACAAGAACTTTACCGGCGTCTTGCTCCTGCTGACCCCCACCTCGGAGTTCAAGGCAGGCAAGCAGAAACAGGGCAGTATGGTCAAGCGTTTCCTCGACCTGCTGCTCCCCCAGAAAAAGCTATTCTTCTACGCCATCCTCAGCTCGGTCATCATGACGGTTCTGGGAATCGCATCCTCGATGTTCAACAAGATATTGATGGATGAGATCCTCCCCTACGGTCTGAAGAGTCTGCTGATCTCGATGATTCTGGTGTTCAGCTTAGTCAGCGTCACCAGCGCCCTCATCAGCATGGTGCGGCAGTGGGTGCTCATCTATCTGTCCATCAAGATCGACATCCCGCTGATGCTGGGCTACTTCGGGCACGTCTTCAAGCTGCCCATGAAGTTCTTCGCCACCCGCAAGACCGGCGAAATTACGACCCGCTACTCCGACGCCAGCACCATCAAATCGGTGTTCACCAGCATCGCACTGAGCGTTGCGATGGATATTGTGATGGCCTGCGTTACCGGCGTCATCCTCTTCCGGATGAATGCCACCCTCTTTTCCATCTCCATCTTTACCACCCTGCTGAGCATCCTGCTCGTCTTCATCTTCAAGCAGCCCTTCAAGCGGATCAACGAGGAGACGATGCAGCAGTCGGCCATCCTGAACAGCCAGATGATCGAAAGTCTGCGCGGCATCGAGACGGTCAAGTGCAATGCAGAGGAAGACCGGGAGCTGGAAGCTCTGGAGCGGGAGTACATCAAGAGCCTGAAGATAAGCCTGCGCTCCAGCAAGATCAGCACGGTGCAGTCCCTTGTCTCCACCCTCATCACTACCATCCTCGGCATGGTGACGTCCTACGTCGGTATCATGCAGGTGCTGAATGGTGAGATGACGCTGGGCAGCTATATGGCGTTCAGCACCCTTTCCGCTTACTTTACTTCTCCGGTCAGCGAGCTGGTCAGCCTGCAGATGTCCATCCAGCAGGCACAGATCTCCATCAAGCGTCTGACCGAGATCATGGATTACGAGTCCGAGCAGGACGAGACCCGGGAATACACCGAGATGGAAAAGATCGACGGTGATATTGAATTCAAGGATGTCTCCTTCCGCTACGGCAGCCGTTCTCCGGCCCTGAGCCACGTCTCCTTCACCATCCCCTATGGCAAGAAGGTGGCCCTCGTGGGCAGCAGCGGCAGCGGCAAATCCACCATCACCAAGCTCCTGCTCAAGTATTATGAGCCGGAAAGCGGTACCATCAGCGTAGGCGGCGTCGATCTGGACGAGTACAGCAATGCCTCTGTCCGCCGCGCCATCGCCTATGTCCCCCAGAATGTCGAGCTGTTCAGCAAGACCATCTACGACAACATCCGCATTTCCCGACCGGAGGCAAGCCTCGATGAGGTCAAGGCCGCTGCCAAAAAGGCAGATGCCCACGAGTTCATCCGGAAGCTGCCGCTGCAGTACAACACCTACCTCGAGGAAGCCGGTAACGGCCTCTCGGGCGGCGAGAAGCAGCGTCTGGCGCTGGCCCGGGCCTTCCTGAAGGATGCGAACCTCTATATCTTGGACGAATCCACCAGCAGTCTGGACTTTGGCACAGAGAATACCATCTTTGATATGATCTATAACCAGCTTGCAGACCGCTCGATGCTGATCGTCGCCCACCGCCTCTCGACCATCCGGGATTGTGACCTCATTCTGGTCATGGACCACGGCGAGATCGTGGAGCGGGGCACCCACGAAGAGCTGCTGGCAAAGCAGGGCAAGTACTACGAGCTTTGGAGCCTGCAGCAGGGCATTTTCCGCAACAAGAAAAAAGCGGAACAGCCCGCACCTGCCGCCGCCGCGAAAGTGGTGGAGGACGAGGACGATGGCGAGTCCATCACCTACTAATTCGTTGCAGCCGCGTGCGCACGCGGTTACATAAATGGCTTTCTTTCCGGATGCGCATCTGGGATCTGGGCCGACTAAATTTGTTTTTCATTCATTTGAAGGGAGTAATTCATTATGATGATGCCTGCAAACTTTACTGCTGTTAACTCTGAGGTCGTCTACGGCGGCGCTGACCTGTTCTCCGTTCTGGCTGACACCACCGCTCCTATCTGGAACGCTGCTAACGTCAAGCAGTTCAACACCAACGTGATCACTCTGGTCAGCAACTCTTTCCAGTCTATCTTCACCGATAAGGTTCTGGGCACCATGTTCAGCGGCAACTGGGGCGGCGACGACGGCGTCAAGCTGTTCGGCGACGAGGGCACCCTGAAGCTGGCTCTGTACGGCGATGACGACATGGGCTTCGGCAACAAGGTCATGCGTACTCTGGGTCTGGCTTCTGTCGTCTACACCCTGGGCACCGCTCCTGCCAAGATCGACTTCAACGACGGCGTCGCCTCTTTCGATGCTAAGCTGAAGTAATCAGTAACCCCTAAAATCTGAAGTGTATTTCGTCCGGCGGCTCTCGGGCCGCCGGATGACAATGCCTCGTAATGGTATGCCCGGAGGCACCTGCCTCCGGGCATATCTTATTTTTTTATAAAATTTACAGTTTGGCCCTTTATTCCACACCGCCAAACCGTTATAATAAAGTGATGCCTAATATTCATCGTAGGATGAGTAATAGGTGATAGCAAAATGTAGAAACCTCTCCGTCACGAAATGACTCTGCAGAATAAGATTCTACCTTTTGCTATTGCCTATTACAAGCAATGAAACCAAGAACAGGTGGTATAAAATCATGAGAGAGATCCAGACCGCAGAAAACAAGACCCTCAAGCTGACCAACGTGGTCAGCCGCCGCATCCAGCCCGAGGAGTTCAACAATATGCAGATCGTGCTGACCCAGCTGCACAACTTTATCAAGAGCAGCGGCGCGCAGCCCCTCGGCCCCATCATCCAGTGCGTCAAGATCCCTGCTGGCCCCAACCCCCAGCCTGAGGTCTACATGATGCAGCAGGCTACCCAGCTCATCCCCCGCATGGAGGCCGGCTACACCATGGACGCCGTGCTGCGGGTGCGCAACTGCCTGTACGCCCACTACGTCGGCCCCATGAGCCAGAGCGGCCTTGCCTCCCAGAAGCTGAACATCATGGCTTTCGAGCATGAGCTGGAGCTGACCGGCACCGTCTACACCGTCTTCGTCAATCAGGACGACGACGAGGGCGTGGTCGATACCTTTATGGAGACGAAGTGATTATGACGACGACCATCCGCGACATCACCGAGCTGCAGGACCGCCGCATCATGATGGAGAAGAAGCTGCCCCCCTTCGGGTATGCGCTCATCCTCCTGACGGCCGCCCTGATGCTTTTTCTCGTGGTGTGGAGCACCAAAAACTACCGCACCTACGTCAGCCAGTCCAGCGGCACGGTGCAGGCCGCCAACAAGACCTACATCATGTCCAGCTACTCCGGCTCCATCACCGAGCTGAATGTCTCTGAGGGCACCTACGTCAACGAGGGCGACCTCATCGCCCACATCAAGAGCACCGACCTCGATATGCAGCAGGACAGCATCCAGAGCCAGCTGGACATCTACAAAAAGCAGAAGTCCCAGTACGAGAAGCTGGTAAAGTCCATTCAGGACGACAAGAACTATTTCAGCGAGACGGACATCGACGATCAGCCCTACTACTACCAGTATGAGACTTACAAGAGTCAGGTGGCGCAGAAGGCTTTCGACGCCTCGCCCTATCAGGCTGCAGGCTACTCCGACGAGCAGATCAAAGCCCTGATGGAGCAGAACCAGAGCGAGGTGGAGGCGCTGTATTACTCCACCTTGCAGTCCATCTCCGCCAGCCTGACCAGCGTGCAGAGCAACATCGACAATCTGCAGAGCCAGCTGGACGCCCTGAACACCGGCGCCAACGACTATTACATCTACGCCCCCACCTCCGGCGTCATCCACATGGACACGCCCTATAAGGTGGGCATGGTGCTGAGCGCCGGCACCCCGCTGGCCACCGTCGCCAGCGAGAACAGCGACCTCGAGGTGGTGGCCTACGTCACCCTCAGCGACCGGCCCCTCCTCCATGTGGGCGACCCCTGCAAGATCGCCATCACCGGCCTGTCGGAGTACTCCTACGGCACCCTGACCGGTACCGTGACCTCCATCGACAGCGATGTGACCGCCAGCTCCTCTGGCTCCTACTACAAAATGACCATCACCCCGGACAGCACCTATGTCATCAGCAACAGCGGCGACAAGGTCGATCTGTCCAACGGCATGAGCGTCACCGCCCGTGTGGAGTACGACAAGCTGACCTATTTCGAATACGCGATGGAGGCTCTGGGCGTCCTGTTCCGCTGAGCGCACACCAACGCCCAAAGAGGTACGAAAGAATGAAACTGAACCCGAAAATGCTGGCCGTGAGCGCCGCTCTGCTGGGTCTGCTGGCCGGCGGCGCTGCGCTTCCGGCCGGAGCCGCCAGCCCCTTTGCGGCCGCCCCGGCTGCCATCTCTCTGCCGTGGCTTGCTGCGGAGGTGGAGAGCGTCGAGACCGGCAGCTACGCCTCCACCATGACGGTGGGCACGGCGCAGCAGCTCTCGCCCGTCATCCTGCCCGCCAAGGCCGCACGCACCGCCACGGTGACTTTCCTGTCCAATGACCCCACCATCGTGTCCGTGACGTCTGAGGGCGTGGCACAGGCTGTGGGCGTCGGCACGGCGCAGGTCGTCGCCAGCGCGAACGGCGTCAGCTGCGTCTACACCATCACCACCGAGCTGGACGACTCCATGATCGTCAAGGAGATGGACATCACGCTGGCTTCGAACACCATCTCCGTCGGCGACACCACTTCCCTGTCGCTGGGCGTGCTGCCCACCAGTGCATCGAATTACGCCAGCGTGAGCCTCAGCTCCTCGAATCCGGCTGTGGCCACCGTCAACAACTTTGGCAAAGTCACCGGCGTTGCCCCCGGCACCGCCACCATCACCGCCACCTGCGGCGATGTGACCGCCTCGGCCACCATCAAGGTCGTCAACAGCGGCGTGGATCGTCAGTCCATTGACCTGAACACCAGTTACGTCGTCCTGAAGCCGGGCGCAAGCCGCACCATCACCGGAAAAGTGACTCCCTCCTCGGCCTCCCAGTCCCTTACTTTCAAGTCGAACGACTCCAAGGTGGCTTCTGTGAGCGCCAAGGGCGTCATCACCGCTGTGGGCACGGGCGCGACCTCCGTGGTCGTGTCCAACGGCACGGCGTCCGCCTCGGTGACGGTCATCGTCAACCGCAGCGCATCCAGCGGCGGCTCTGGCAGCGGTGACAACAGCGGCGACGGCAGCGGGGAGGCCCTCATCGACCCCGTCGTGAAGGCCATCGAGGCTGCCGAAGGCGATGAAGTGGCCTTTGCACAGCGCGAAGTGCCCGTCGTCACCAGCGAGATGCTGAACGCCCTCCGCCTCAGCGGCAAGACCCTCGCGGTGGAGGCCGACGGCTACACCATCCGCATCGCAGGCACCGGCGTGAAGAACACCGCCGCACAGGTGAGCACGGCCCTGAGCTTTGCCCCCTCTGAGTACGGCGTCACCTTCACCCTCAACGGCGGCGCAGCTCTGCCCGGCGTCGTTCAGGTCGAGATGACCGGCGACAACGCCGCCTACACCCGCGTCTACCTCCACAACGCCGTCAAGGGCAAGTGGCAGTTCCTCAACAGCTACAGGGATCATGTCCTCGAGGCAGACACGGCGGGCGAATACCTGCTGACCACCCAGAATCTCCGCTTCGTCCATGTGGACTTTACCTTCTTCATCGCGGGTCTTGTGGTCATCGTGGGCATCATCATCGCCTATATCGCCATCAAGAAACGCTATTGGTTCTGGTAACTCTCATAAAAGAAAAGCAGCGGCTGTTGTAAGTCCTTGAAGACTACGACAGCCGCTGTTTTGTTTATCGTATTACAGTTGCTCCGAGCGGGCTAAAGTCTCTCCCTTCAGCGTCCTTGCCCTCTCAGGCGCTCCGCGCCAGCTCTCCCAAAGTGAGAGCCTTTCAGCGGGGCACTTATTTTACTCCACCGTCACGCTCTTTGCCAGATTGCGGGGCTTATCGACGTCACAGCCGCGCAGGACGGCCATATAATAGGCGAATAGCTGCAGCGGCACGATGAGCTGCAGGGGCATCAGCAGCTCTTCGTAGTCGTCCAGACGCACCACATAGTCGGCCACGCCGTCGGGAACGACGGCGTCCTTGGTAGTGAAGAGGATGACCCGTGCGCCCCGGCTCTTGGTCTCTTTGGCGTTGGAGATGGTCTTCTCGTACACCTGCTTCTGGGTCGCCAGCGCGATGACCGGCACGCCCTCGGTGATGAGGCTGATGGTGCCGTGCTTCAGCTCACCGGCAGCGTAGGCGTCCGAGTGGACGTAGCTGATCTCCTTGAGCTTCAGGCTGCCCTCCAGCGAGAGGGCGTAGTCGAAGCCGCGTCCAATGAAAAAGCAGCTCTGGGTGTTGACAAAGCGGCTGGCGAGGTATTTGATCTGCTCGCAGTCCGCCAGACGGGGCTGGATGACCTCCCCGGCCCGCAACAGCTCGGCAGTCAGGCGCTTGGTCTCAGCCTCGCTCAGACGGCCCTTGGCGTAGGCCAGACGGAACGCGAAGAGGTAGAGGGTGCACAGCTGCACCATATAGGCCTTGGTAGACGCCACAGCGATCTCCGGGCCTGCATAGGTGTAGAGGACGTAGTCCGCCGCGCGGGCGATGGAGCTGCCCACCACATTGACGATGGCCAGCACCGGGACGCCCCGGCTCTTGGCGAGGCGGAGAGCCGCCAGCGTGTCGCTGGTCTCACCCGACTGGCTGATGATGATGACGAGATCCTCGGGGTCGAGGATGGGGTCACGGTAGCGGAACTCACTGGCGATGTCCACCTCGGCATGGACGCGGGCCAGCCGCTCGATGGCGGTCTTGCCCACCATACCGGCGTGCATGGCCGTGCCGCAGGCTACGAGGTGGATGTTCCTGATCTTCCGCAGCCGCTCGTCGGTCAGCTCCGGGAGGCGGAGGTCGGGCATACCATCCTCCACACGGGGGCTGACGGTGGCGGTGATGGCGGCGGGCTGCTCGTGGATTTCCTTAAGCATGAAGTGGGGATAGCCGCCCTTCTCCGCAGCCTCCTCGTCCCAGTCGGCGGTCAGCACTTCCCGCTCCACCGGCTTGCCAAAGGCATCATAGAACCGGATGCCGTCGGCCTTGACCACCGCCATGTCGCCCTCCTCGAGGACACTGTAGCGGCGGGTATACTTAAGCAGGGCCGGGATGTCGGAGGCCACGAAGTTCTCGCCCTCGCCCCAGCCCACGATGAGGGGGCTTTCCTTCTTGACGGCGTAGATGGTGTCCGGCTCGGCCCGGAACAGCACGCCCAGCGCATAGCTACCGCGCACCATCCCCAGCGCCTCCCGCAGAGCCGTCAGCGGGCTTACCTTGGGCTGGGTGCAGCAGAAATAGTCGATGAGCTTGACCAGCACCTCGGTGTCCGTCTCGCTCTCAAAGGTGACACCCTTGGCCATCAGGTCGGCCTTCAGGGGGCCGTAATTTTCGATGATGCCATTGTGGACGATGCTCACGCGGGGGGTGGAGTGGGGATGGCTGTTCACATCGCTGGGTTCGCCGTGGGTGGCCCAGCGGGTGTGTCCGATGCCGCAGAAGCTCTCGGGCAGGCTCTCTGCCTCCAGCTTGCGGCGGAGCACCTCCAGCCGTCCCTTGCTCTTGACGACGTGGATGCCGCCCTCCAGCGCCAGCGCAACGCCTGCGGAGTCATACCCACGATATTCCAGCTTTTCCAGCCCGTTCAGCAGCACTTCCTGCGCACTGCGCTTTCCCGAATAACCTACGATGCCACACATACAAAACACCTCCATGCCGACAGCCCGGCGCGAACGCGCACTGCGGCTGTCAGCCTCTTACGATAAGTTTATGTTCTTGTATGGCTTTCTTTGAAAGGAGTCTGTTGCGGTATTGCTGCCGTTTTTTCTCCTTTTTCTGCGGCTGGTAGCCTTAGAAGCGACTTTCATTGCCATAGCATACCGTCTAAACGGTCTTTTTGCCACCATACAGCGTTGCTTTCCCTTGCAATCCGTCAGGATTGCTACGGAAAAGCGCCTTATCTGCTGACAAAAATCCTCGCCTATCCGGCACGCTCTGACGATGAAAGCCCCTTCTTTCAACCGGAGGGACACCCGCCGAAACTTTCGATGATCCCTCTCCTCGTCACCCTCACGGCTGTCACCCGCGTGGCCCGGCGCTTTCTCGTCAACTGAAGTAGTCTTATCCCCTCTTTCTGTCTCATTCCGCCGACTTCCAAAAACAAAAAACAGCTCCTTCCGGAGCTGTCAGAAGCCGACAGAAAAGGTCGGTTTTATTTATATCATAAAATGGGCCGCTCGTCAATGGACGCCCAGCATTTTGTGGAGCTTCGGCTGCCAGACCAGATGGTAGAGCATCAGCATATTGTGCAGTGCGCGGTCGTAGAGCAGAAAGGCCACGTTGCCCATCGCCAGCGTCACCAGCGAGACAGTCAGCGCCGTGGTGCGCAGCTCCTCGGCGATGCTGCCTGCCGGCACCAACAGCAGCACCAGCCCGTACATCGCCAGCACAGCGCCGTTGCAGAGCAGCAGCTTGCAGACGGCCCGCAGCAGAGCGGGGCGTATTTTCTCGAAATAAGGCTTTGCCAGCGGATAGTACCCCAGCAGGAACACGAAGGTCAGCGCCACCTCCTTGTCCGGCACGAAGAGCAGGCTCAGCAGGCTCACCGCGCCGTAGGCCGTCAGGGCCATCGTCCGGCCGCACTCCACGCAGACCGTGGCGATGAGGAAGCTGGCCACCGCCGGGGCGATGAACATTGCGATGGGAAAGACCGCTCCCATCAGCATCATGGCCACGCTGAGCGCTGCGGCCATGCCGCAGTAGGCCATTGCCCAGCTCTTGCTTCTGCGGCCCTTCACGGCAGCTCCCAGCGCACCGGCTGGTTCTCGGCGTCCAGCGGCTCAATGGCGTGTCGGAGGCCGAGGAGCATGATGTTGTCCAGCAGGGTGCGGTTGAGCTTGACGTCCAGCATCCCATAGGCCCGGACGAGGTCGTTGGCGATGGCAAGGGCCTGCCGCCGGGCGTTTTCCCGGGCGGCGTTCCGGTCATCGATGCCGTTCACGAGGAAGATGTTGTAGCGTTTCTTGTCCTTGTCCCGGGAAAAGCTCTCGGCTTTGTCCAACAGGTAGGCCGCACGGCCGATGCAGCTGCCGATATAGTGCATACTCTTGCGCTGGTTGGGGTCGTCCGTGGCCAGAACCGAGTAGAGTGCACCGTAGAGGTTGCCCTTCGGCTCTGCGGCCAGCAGGTAGTTCTTGGCGTTCAGGGCCATCTGGACGTTGGCCTGATCGCGCTCCTGCGCAAAGATACGCTCCAGCGCCGGATTTTCTGCCGCAGCCTTTTTATAGGCTCTGCGCAGCAGCACGGTGTCCACCGCCCGGCGCACCTTTTTGCCGACCGGAAGATCCGCCCATTGGGCATCCTGAATGCGGTGCCAGCTGAGCAGGACTTCCACCTGTGCGGCCAGCCGGATGCCCTGCGTCTGACACATCATATTCTGCCAGAGCAGTGTGCCGGGCACCCGCATCCGCTTGCAGGTCGCCGGGCGGCCTGCAAGACTATCGGCCAGCAGTGCAAACAGCACGCCGTTGTAGCGCAGGCCATAATAACAGGGATAGATCCCATAGGTGGTGTAAAGCTGACGGCGTACGCCCCGCAGATACCACTGATAGGTGTTGTAGTCCCGGATGGTCAGCTCCGGCAGATAGGGCCGCATACGTCCTCTCATTCTGATCTTTCCTTTCGTCCGCCGCGCCGACGAGCTGGGCGCAGCCTCTTTTTCGGAGGCCTACGCCTCCCACAGCCATAGATATTAGTATAATCTATTTTTCGCCTGCGTTCAACCATTCTCTTGTAAATTTACAGCAATTCAACATCTCCTGCGACGGCAGCAGCGATACTGTTTTCGTGCTGCGCTTGTTTTCCCGGCCTGCGATAAGCAGGAAAAAGACCGCACGCTGCTCATTTGCCGTGCGGTCTTCCGGGACATTTTATTTCTTTTCGAAACGGCCCGTGTGGCCGGGCTGGGTGCGCTTGCCGTCAAAGCCGCTCTTGGGCATCGGCTTTGCAGGACGGGCCTGCTCCGACTTAGGGGCGTTGTAGTACATATACAGCTGACAGGGGATCATGCCGTTGTACATCTTGCGGCGCTTGTTGGCCCGCTTGCCGTAGTGGTGCTCAAAGTCCATATCAGCGGTGATGGCGTAGACGCCTGCGCAGGGGTGAAGCTCCATCTGCTGGCCGAGGGTGCGGGCCAGCTTGGCAGCGCCCTCGATGGTGCTCATCCGCTCGCCATACGGGGGATTGGTCAGGACGATGGCCTCGCTTCGGGCTGCGAAGTCGGCCACGTCAGCCACCTCGAAGTGGCAGCGCTTCTCCACACCGGCCAGCTTGGCGTTGGCGTTGGCGAGAGCCACTGCGGCGGGGTCGATGTCGTAGCCGAAAGCCTCGAAGCCCACGTCCAGCTTGGACTCCGCCAGAGCCTTCTGGCGCTGCTCGGCCCAGACGGCGGCGGGCACAAAGCTGTACCGCTCGGCGGCAAACCGGCGTTTGAGGCCGGGGGCGATGTTCATGGCCTTCTGAGCAGCCTCGATGAGGAGGGTGCCGCTGCCGCAGAAGGGATCCTCCACGAGGCTGTCGCGGCGGACACGGCCAAGGTCGGCGATGGTCGCAGCCAGCGTCTCGCGGATGGGGGCCTCCATGGAGTTGCGGCGGTAACCGCGCTTATGGAGGCCGTCGCCGGTGGTGTCCAGCATGATCTCGCAGACATTCTTGCGGAGCATGAAACGGATCTTATACTCT
>ENA-OXEC01000149-OXEC01000149.1-human-gut-metagenome-genome-assembly--contig:-NODE-149-length-47483-cov-38.8278_pt1 | contig 47483 bp, 37 predicted proteins | sample MGYA00249351_ERZ652235 | MGnify/ENA primary metagenome ERZ652235 (study PRJEB26925, sample SAMN05826906) | human gut metagenome | biome: ENVO:2100002; feature: ENVO:00000062; material: ENVO:00002003...
ATAAAAATAGCGTAGCAGCCATTAAAACTGCTACGCTTAAAAAGTCTAACTTTTTGGGGTCACCTCATATTAATTAATTTTAATATACCTTCTTTTATTATATTCAAATATTCAGTTTATTACTTATCATCTGTTTCTTCATAATCTACATCTATGATTTCTCCTGTATAATCATCATCACTAGGAGTATATGTATTTACATTATTATAATTATTTGATGTATCTGTATTCATTGTGTTTTTTTGTTTTTCTATTTTTTTATATCTAATAAAAGATTTAATTTTAAAAATAATATAAAGTATCACTCCAGCTAATATGAGCCATGGAAGAAGACGTATAAATAACACTCCAACTAAAAATATTATACATGTTGTTACAATAATATATATTAATCTTGTAAAATCCATATTCATAAAACTAACCTCTATACTTTTTTATTTCTATTCAATTATACTCTATAGTTCAATATTAGACAATGATAAAAATTATATTCCAAAATTGTCAATTTCATAAAATTATAATAAAAAAAGAGACATATCAAATCGATTTTTTAAATTTGATATATCTCTTGACTTAGATTTAAAATATTTTAAATCTTTTATTCTTAATTTATAAGAATAATTTTATGCTATTTTCTTAAAAATGAATTAACTGCCTTTGCTGCTGCAAGCCCTTCACTTATGGCTGTTACAACTAATGATTGACCTCGTCTAGCATCTCCTGTTGCAAATATTTTATGCATATTTGTTGAGAATTTACCATATTCAGCTTTGATATTACTTTTTGCATCAGATTCAACACTGAATGCATCTTTTAAATATTCTTCTGAGCCCACAAATCCCATTGCTAGTAATAGCATATCTGATTTCCATGTTTTTTCAGATCCTTTGACTGGAATCGGACCAAATCTTCCATTTTCATCTTTCTTCCATTCAACATTAACAGTTTCAACACTTTTAAGATTTCCATCTTTATCACTGTTTACTTTAGTAACTGTAGTTAAATATTCTCTTGGATCTCTTCCATAAATATCTATGAATTCTTCTTGGCCATAATCCACTTTAAGAATCTTAGGCCACTCTGGCCATGGATTATTTTCTGTTCTTTCCTTTGGTGGTTCAGCCATTATTTCAAATTGAACAACTGACTTGCATCCATGTCTAAGTGCTGTAGCTACACAGTCAGTACCTGTATCACCACCACCTATGATTATTACATCTTTATCTTTTGCAGAAATATAATTTCCATCTTCATGGTTTGAATCTAAAAGACTCTTTGTATTTGCTTTTAAGAAATCTACTGCAAAGTGAATTCCTTTAGTATTTTCTCTCCCTTCTACAGCAAGATCTCTTGGCTTAGATGCACCTGTTGCTAAAACTACTGCATCAAAATTATCCAAAATTTCATTTGCATCATAGTTTTCACCGATATTTGCATTTGTAACAAATTTAATTCCGCTTTCAGCCATTATTTGAATTCTTCTAAGTATTACTTGTTTATCAAGCTTCATGTTAGGAATTCCATACATTAATAATCCGCCTGGCCTATCACTTCTTTCAAATACTGTAACTTTATGCCCACATGCATTTAATTCATAAGCAGCCGCAAGTCCTGCTGGACCTGATCCTATAACTGCAACTGTTTTTCCTGTTCTTTTTACAGGTGGATTTGCCTCAACAATTCCATTTTCAAAGGCAATATCTATTATTGCTCTTTCATTTTCTTTTATTGAAACCGCCGGACCATTTAATCCTGCTGTACATCCAGCTTCACACGGAGCTGGGCATACTCTTCCAGTAAACTCTGGAAATGGATTTGTCTTTATTAATCTATAATAAGCTAAATCAAACTTATTTCTATATACTAAATCATTCCATTCAGGTATTAAATTATGAAGAGGACATCCTGACACCATACCTGAAAATGTATCTCCTGATTGGCAGAATGGTACTCCACAATCCATACATCTTGCACCTTGAATACATTGCTTTTCTGAAGGAAGTCTTAAATGAAATTCATTATAATCTTTAATTCTTTCTTTTGGTTCTCTATTTTTACCTACTTCTCTTTCATATTCTAAAAATCCAGTTGGCTTACCCATAACTTTTTCGTCCTCCTATCTTCCTTTTTTCATTTCTTGGAATGCTTTTATTTCTGCTTCATCTTCAGTGCATCCAAGATTTATATACTTCTCAACAGTTTCTAAAACTTTCTTATAATCCTTAGGAATTATCTTAACAAATTTAGATTTTTCTGTTTCAAAATTATATAAAATTTTATTAGCTTTAGGAGAACGTGTTAATTCAACGTGCTCTGTTATTAAGTCTTTTAATTCTTGTTCTTCTTCAATATTTAATTCTTCAATTAATATCATTTCTTCATTTAAGTTGATTTTATAGTCCACATCTTCAACATAAAGATATGCTATTCCACCACTCATACCAGCTGCAAAGTTAATTCCAGTCGATCCAAGCACTACAACCTTACCACCAGTCATATACTCGCATCCATGAGCTCCTACACCTTCAACCACCGCTGTTACTCCAGAATTTCTTACACAGAATCTTTCTCCTGCTATACCATTTATAAAGACTTTACCAGAAGTTGCACCATATAAAGCAACATTACCTACTGCGATGTTATCTTCTGCAATAAACGTTGATTTCTTTGGAGGATATACAATAAGTTTACCGCCTGATAATCCCTTACCAAAGTAGTCATTTGCATCTCCTTCAACTTCCAAAGTCAATCCCTTAGGTATAAATGCTCCAAAGCTTTGCCCGGCAGCCCCATTACATTTTATTGAAATAGTATCTTCTGGTAGACCTTTTCCACCATTAACTCTTGTTATTTCTGATCCAAGAATTGTTCCAAGTGATCTATCAGTATTAGTTATATCTATTTCAAATCTTGTCTTTTCTCCATTTTCTATAGCATTTTTACATTTATCCAAAAATACTTTTTCATCTAATACTTTTTCAAGCTTAAAGTCATACTTCTTATGAGAATCAAATTTAATAACTTTACCTTTATATTTTTCTGGAGTATAAAGTACAGAACTTAAATCAACATTTTTAGATTTCCAGCTATGTATGTTTTCTTTTTGTTTTAATCTATCTACTCTACCTACCATTTCATCTATTTTTCTAAATCCAAGCTTAGCCATGATTTCTCTTAATTCTTGTGCTATAAAATACATGAAATTAACTACATATTCTGGCTTACCCTTAAATCTTTTTCTTAATTCTTCATTTTGAGTTGCAACACCAACAGGACATGTATCTAAGTTACATACTCTCATCATTACGCAACCTAAAGTTACAAGTGGTGCAGTTGCAAATCCAAATTCTTCTGCTCCAAGAAGTGCAGCTACAGCAACGTCTCTTCCTGACATAAGCTTACCATCAACTTCAACTCTAACTCTTTCTCTTAAATCATTAAGTAAAAGTGTTTGATGTGCTTCAGCAAGACCTAATTCCCAAGGAAGACCTGCATTTTTAATAGAGTTTTTAGGTGATGCACCTGTACCTCCATCATAACCTGAAATTAATATAACTTCAGCTCCACCTTTAGCAACGCCAGCTGCTACAGTACCAACTCCACATTCAGAAACTAATTTAACAGAAACTCTAGCTCCAGTATTTGAATTCTTTAAATCATAGATTAATTGTGCTAAATCTTCTATTGAATAAATATCATGATGTGGTGGTGGTGATATTAAACCTACTCCAGTAGTTGAATGTCTAGTCTTAGCTATCCATGGATAAACCTTAGTTCCTGGTAATTGACCACCTTCACCTGGTTTTGCACCTTGTGCAAGCTTAATTTGAAGTTCATCTGCATTTACCAAGTATTCAGATGTTACACCAAATCTTCCTGATGCTACTTGCTTTATTGAAGATCTTCTACTATCTCCATTTGCATCTGGTACCCATCTGTCTGGATCTTCTCCGCCTTCACCAGTATTTGACTTACCGCCAATTCTATTCATTGCAATAGCTAAAGCTTCATGAGCTTCTTTAGAAATCGATCCATAAGACATAGCTCCTGTCTTAAATCTCTTAACTATTTCTTCTACTGGCTCAACTTCTTCTATTGGAACTGCCTTAGATGAATAATTGAAATCTAAAAGACCTCTTAAAGTTATTTCAGCTTCTTCATCATCTATTAAGTTAGTATATTCCTTAAATAATTCATAATTACCTGTCCTTGTAGCTTCTTGTAGTTTATGAATTGTAGTTGGATTATATAAATGTTGTTCTTGAATACCATCACCAGATCTTAATTTTTCATATCCAGGTGAATCTAATATGAAGTCAGCTGCATAAGTCTTATCTTTAAATCCATTTTCATGTTTAATTTCAGATTCTTTTTGTATTTCTTCAAGACCAATTCCGCCAATTCTACTTACTGTATTAGTAAAGTATCTGTCAATTACGTCTTTACCTATACCTATAGCTTCAAAGATTTGAGCTCCCATATAAGATTGAATTGTTGAAATTCCCATCTTAGAAAGTATCTTTGTAATTCCCTTAAGAACAGCTTTATTGTAATTATAAACTGCCGTATCATAATCTAATTCAAGTAATCCTTCTTCTCTTAATCCTCTTATAGCTTCATAAGCCATATATGGGTTAACTGCTGCAGCACCAAAACCAATTAAAGTTGCAAAATGATGTACTTCTCTTGGTTCTCCACTTTCAATAACCAATCCAACAGAAGTTCTTGTTCCTTTTTGTACTAAATATTGATGCATAGCTGAAACAGCTAATAATGAAGGTATTGCTATCTTATCAGCAGATACACTTCTATCTGATAATACTAATATTGTATATCCATTTTCATAGGCTTCTTGAGCTTTTTCAAACATATTATCTAAAGCGTCCTCAAGAGAAGTTCCTTTATCAAATACAATATCAATAACTTTTGTTCTTAAATTTCCTTGATTTAATGATTTTATCTTAGCTAATTCATCATTATTAATGATTGGGTTATCAATCTTTAATAATTCACAGTTTATAGATTTATCTTCTAATATATTTCCTTCTGGCCCTATATAAACATTAGATGCTGTAACTATTTCTTCTCTAATTGCATCTATTGGCGGATTAGTTACTTGTGCAAATAATTGCTTAAAATAATTAAATAATGGCTGAGCTTGTTTTGATAATACTGCAACTGGAGTATCAACTCCCATTGCTGCTAGTGGTTCTGCACCTGTTTCAGCCATTGGAAGCATTGTTGTTTTTACTTCTTCATAAGTATATCCAAATGCTTTTTCAAGTCTGTCTCTTGTTTCACTATCATATTCGATCTTAAATTTATTAGCATCTTTTATCTTATCTAATGTTACTAAATTTTCTTTTAACCATTCTTCATATGGATGTTGAGTTGCATATGTATGCTTTAATTCTTCATCACTTATAACTTCTTTTTTAACTGTATCAACAAGAAGCATTCTACCTGGCATTAATCTATCTTTCTTTTCAACCATTTCTGCTGGTATATCTAATGCCCCAACTTCTGATGAAAGAACTAATCTTCTGTCTTTAGTTATATAATATCTTGATGGTCTTAAACCATTTCTATCTAAAACTGCACCAACTTTTTCTCCATCTGTAAATACTATAGATGCTGGACCATCCCATGGCTCCATTAGTGTCGCATTGTATTCATAAAAAGCTTTCTTTTCTTTGCTCATAGTTCTGCTCTTATACCACGGCTCTGGAATAGCCATCATAACAGCTCTTGTTAGATCCATACCATTCATATATAAAAATTCTAAGTTATTATCAAAGATTGCAGAATCTGAACCTTCTTTATTTATTATAGGCAATACTCTTATTAAATCTTTACCAAGAACTCTTGATTTAAGATTTGTTTCTCTAGAATAAACCTTATTAACATTTCCTCTTAATGTATTTATTTCTCCATTATGGATCATAAATCTATTTGGATGTGCTCTTTCCCAGCTTGGGAATGTATTAGTACTATATCTTGAGTGTACTAATGCTAAAGATGTAGTTACTCTTTCATCCTCTAAATCTTTATAGAATACTCTAAGTTGAGTTGATAAAAGCATTCCTTTATACACAATTGTCTTGCTTGAAAAAGATGCTATATAGAAAGTTTCATTTAAGAACTTACTTATCCATCCAGCTCTCTTTTCAATATTTCTTCTAACAATGTATAACTTTCTTTCAAATGCTATTCCTCGTTTTACTGAGTTTGGTCTCTTAACAAATGCCTGCATGAAATAAGGCATAGCTTCAAGAGATGCTTTACCAAGTATTGATGGATTAGTTGGGACTTCTCTCCATCCTATTAATTCTAATCCTTCTTCCTTTGTAATATCTTCAAAAAGATGTATTGCTTCTTCTCTTGCTTTCTTCTCTTGTGGTAAAAATACCATAGCAACAGCATAATCCCCTTCGTGCTCAAGTGTTATGCCTTTTGATTTTAATTCCTCTTTAAAGAAATTATGAGGTATATTAAATAATACTCCAGCACCATCACCTGTTCTTTCATCAGCTCCAGTACCACCTCTGTGCTCTAATTTCTCAAGTATAGTTAAACAGTCTGATAGTACCTCATGAGACTTTTCACCATCAATATTTACTATCGTACCTATTCCACACGCATCATGCTCAAAACATGGATCATATAGTCCTTGTTTTATAGGATTATTATTTTCCATTAAAATTCCTCCTTGAAATAGTATGTATTGGTAAAGCAAACAATACGAGTAATAATATCCTTATTGATAAAATTACTCGCATATTTGCTAATTTTTAAATTATTCTGCTTCACTTAATAATAAACTAGCAATATCTCGCATTTTTTTCCCAGAATCCATGCTTATTTTTTGCATATATCTGAAAGCTTCATGTTCTGTTAGGCCTGAGTTTTGCATAAGTAGCCCTTTTGCTTTCTCAACAAGTTTTCTTTCTTCTAATGTATTCTCTAATTTTTCTACCTGATCCTTTAGCTTTTTAATTCTTCTTTTACTTTGAAAAATCAAATCAATGGCATTTGTAAGAAGTACATTAGAAATCTTGGTTCCTATACAATATATATCTGTATCTTCTTCTATATATGATCTATATGGCTCATTGACTATTGCTAAAAAGCTGGTAGCATCATAAAGAGTTTCATAAACATCTAGTAAACTCATATCTTTGAACTTATACCCAACCAAAACTAGGTCTGGAGAATATTGCAAGACTAATCTAATTAATTCATTACCCGAAGTGCACAACGATATAATATCATACCCCTCTTGTGTAAGCAAACTCTTTAATTTATTGGCAGTTTCTATATTGCTTAAAGCTATTACTATTCTTCCATTATGCGCCATTGCAACCCCACCTTACTAAGCTTTTAACAAGCATAAGACTAATATCTATCAAGATAATTTTCTAATTCCCAGTCATGGACTTTAGTTCTGTAATCATCCCATTCTGCTTCTTTGCCTTCTATATAGTTTGCATATATATGATCCCCTAAAGCTTTTTTAGCTAATTCACTTTCTTTCATAAAATTAACTGCTTCGTAAAGATTATTTGGTAAATTTTCAATCCCTGCATCTTTTCTCTCATCTTCTGTCATCTTGAATATATTAGCTACAATTTCTTTTGGTACTTCTAAATTATTCTTGATTCCATCTAATCCTGCTTGTAAAAGAACTGCTAAAACTAAGTATGGATTTGAACTTGGATCTGGACACCTAAGCTCAACTCTTGTTCCTGCCCCTCTTGAAGCTGGTACTCTGATTAATGCTGTTCTATTACTGCATGACCACGCTAAATAAACTGGTGCTTCATACCCTGGAACTAATCTCTTATAAGAATTAACAAGTGGGTTTGTTACTGCTGCTAATCCTTTTATATTCTTTAATAATCCAGCAATAAATTGGTAAGCTATTTTGCTTAACCCATTTTTATCACTTTCATCGTAAAATGCATTTTTTCCATCCTTAAATAATGACATATTTACATGCATTCCTGATCCGTTGATACCAAAGATTGGCTTAGGCATAAATGATGCATATAATCCATGTCTTTGAGCAATAGACTTAACAACTAATTTAAATGTCATAATACTATCAGCTGTTTCTAGTGCTGGTCCATATTTAAAGTCAATTTCATTTTGACCTTCAGCAACTTCGTGATGAGAAGCCTCTATTTCAAATCCCATTTCTTCTAATGCTAAAGTCATATCTCTTCTGGCATTTTCGCCTCTATCTGTAGGTGCTAAATCAAAGTATCCACCTTTATCTTGAGTATTTACCGTTGCATTTCCGTTTTCATCAGTTTCAAATAAGAAAAATTCACATTCTGGTCCCACATTCATTTCATATCCTAATGCTTCTGCATCAGCTATCGCTCTTCTTAATGCATATCTTGGGTCTCCTTCAAATGGAGTTCCATCTGGTCTGTAAATATCACAAATTAGCCTTGCAACTTTTCCTTGTTGAGGTCTCCATGGGAATATTACAAAACTATCAAAATTAGGTTTTAAATACATATCTGATTCTTCAATTCTAACAAATCCTTCAATAGATGATCCATCAAACATCATTTGACCATCTAAAGCTTTCTCTAATTGCCTTTCAGTTATTGCTACATTTTTTAACGCTCCGAAGATATCTGTAAATTGAAGTCTTATAAATCTAACTCCATTTTCTTTTACTAAATTAAGGATATCTTCCTTAGTATACTTTGCCATTTTAAATCCCCCTTAAAATTATATTTGTTAAAAAAAGGCGCACAACAGATAGGTTTAGCCATCTATTGAACGCCTTTGCTCAATTCATAATTTATTATGGTATTAATTATATAATATGACATTATATAAATCAAGCATCTTTTTAACAAAAAATAGTTTTTTTCTGATTTTTCTTTAAAATTTAAAGAGGTTATTATCATTTTCTTTATTATATAAAGTTCAATGATAATAACCTTCATTATATTTAATATATTTAATGCTTTTACCTACATATGATTTATAAAATATTAGTTATTCATTTAATAAAGCTTCCTTACCTCTCGCTCCAGTTCTTACTTTAATCACATCTGTAATATCTGAAACAAATATTTTACCATCTCCAATATTACCTGTTCTTAAAACTTTTTCTGCAACTTCTATAACTTTTTCAACAGGAACTTCGCATATAACTATCTCAACTTTTATTTTAGGTAACAACTTAAGCTCCATTGGAATTCCTCTATAATATTGTACATCACCTTTTTGAGTACCACATCCAAGAACCTGACTTACTGTCATTCCCATAACTCCTATTTCGTTTAGAGCATTTTTTAATTCTTCGAATTTATTCTTTCTTGTGACTATTTCAACTTTAGTAATCTTATCTGCCATAACCTATTCCCCCTTAAACTTAAAATAACAATTTTCTAGAGGCTAATATCAACGTTTTGGAAATCAGCATAACTGCTTTCAAGTCCATGTTCTTCTATATCAAGACCTCTAATTTCTTCTTCTCTAGAAACTCTTAATCCCACAGTAGCTTTTAATGCTTTAAATAGAATTAATGCACATCCAATTGACCAAACTGCTACTGATAAAACACCTAGACATTGAACTCCAAAGAATCCAAATCCGCCACCATATAATATACCAATTGTCCCTTCGCCATATGCACCAAACACACCAGTTAGTAAAGTACCAGTTACACCACAAATACAGTGAACTCCAACTGCTCCAACAGGATCATCAACTTTAAATTTCTTATCAACAATTTCTATACCAACTGTCATAACAATACCTGCAATCACACCAATTGCTAATGCACCTACTGGAGTAACAATATCACATCCTGCTGTTATTGCAACAAGCCCTCCAAGAACACCATTTAAAGTCATACTTACATCTGGTTTACCATATCTCATCCAAGTAAATATCATTGTTGTTGCTGCTGCTGCACATGCTGCAAGGTTTGTAGTAATGAATACTCTTGAAGTTACTTCTAAAGCACCTTCTCCAGTTATACCTAAACTTGAAGCTGGGTTAAATCCAAACCATCCCATCCAAAGTATAAATACTCCAAGTGCACCTAACGTTAAGCTATGTCCTAAAATTGCATTTGATTTTCCATCCTTAGTATACTTACCAATTCTAGGTCCTAAAATTATTGCACCAATTAATGCACACCATCCACCAATTGAGTGAACTGCTGTTGATCCTGCAAAATCATGGAATCCCAAATTAGCAAGCCATCCGCCACCCCAAATCCAGTGACCAGCAATTGGATAAATCACTGCGCTTATAACTGCACTATATATGCAGTAAGAAATAAATTTTGTTCTTTCTGCCATTGCTCCAGAAACTATTGTTGCTGCTGTTGCACAGAACACTGTTTGGAAAAATAGAAATGCATAATTATTAATACCAGTAGCTGCATTTTCTGCAGTTCCATCTGCAAAAAATGTAGGTAAGCCAATAAAACCACCAAGTTTATTAGCCCCGAACATTATTCCAAAGCCTAAAATCCAATAAATAATTGACCCAAAGACAAAATCTATTAAATTCTTCATTACGATATTAGCAGCATTCTTCGCTCTAGTAAATCCTGCTTCTACCATTGCAAAACCTGCCTGCATCCAAAAGACCAATATTGCTCCAAGTAATACCCACAAGGTATCTATAGCTACATTTATATCCATAATAAAAATCCCCCTTTAGTTAATATTCACTTTATCAATGAATATTTTAAAATAAAATATTATTCCTAAGACTAAATATTATTCAAAAATAATTTCTGCAGAAAATTCCTTGATAATAAAAAAACGAAGTCATTGAAGATAAACTTCTATGACTTCGTCGTCAAAACTTAATTAGTTTCTGTTTTAATTATACAAACTTGCCATTTTATTGTCAACGCTTTTATATGATATTTTTTACATCTTTATATAATTAACTGCACTTCTATAAATGATAAAATTTCATATCTCTAAATGATAAAAATTTATCCTTACAAAAAATATGAAATAAATTTATTTAAACTTTTTATAAAATCAATAATTTCCTTGAACATGTCTTAATAAATTGCTACAATTTTATATGTAATTTCATACAAACATATTGGGGGGGCTATTTTTCATGAGTAAAACAATAATAACAAAATTTGGCGGAAGCTCGCTTGCTGATGCTAATCAATTTAAAAAAGTTAAGGATATCATGCTGTCTGATTCTAACAGAAAATATGTTATTCCTTCTGCACCAGGTAAAAGACATTCTAAAGATTCCAAAATAACAGATCTTCTATATTTATGTCATGCACATGTTGAAACAGGTATTTCATTAGATGATGTTTTCAATCATATTAAAGAAAGATATTGTAACATTGTTAAAGATTTAAGCTTAGATTTTGATATTGAAAAACACTTAAATATTGTAAAAAAAGATTTAGAAGATGGTGCTTCAAAAGATTATGCTGCTAGTAGAGGTGAATACCTAAACGGATTAATTTTAGCTGATTATTTAGGATTTAAGTTTGTTGATGCAAAAGATGTAATTGTATTTAATGTCGATGGTTCATTAGATACTTATGCTACTCATGAAGCATTATCAGACAAGCTTTCTAAAGTATCTAATGCTGTCATTCCTGGTTTCTATGGAGCTGATAAAGATGGTAATATAGTTACTTTCTCTAGGGGAGGATCTGACGTTACTGGTGCATTAGTTGCAGAAAGCATAAATGCAGATTTATATGAAAACTGGACAGATGTTTCTGGTTTTCTAATGGCTGATCCTAGAATAATTGACAATCCAAAACCTATAAGTACAATTACATATTCTGAACTTAGAGAACTATCATATATGGGTGCTTCAGTCTTACATGAAGACTCAATATTCCCTGTAAGAAAAGCTGGTATTCCTATAAATATAAAGAATACAAATAGACCACAAGATAAAGGTACTTTTATTGTAAAAGATTGTGACTTATCAAGTAATCCAAATATCGTAACTGGTATTGCAGGTAAGAAAGATTTTACTGTAATCTCAATTTCAAAGGCTTCTATGAATTCAGAACTAGGTTTTTGTAGAAAACTTTTATCAATCCTTGAACAAAACGGTATATCTTTTGAAAATATGCCTTCAGGAATAGATACAGTTTGCTTAGTAATTTCTGATGCTGAATTAAAAAATAAACAAAAAGCTGTTATTGATGGAATAAAAGCTTCTTGTAATCCTGATTCAATAGTAGTACATCCTGGAATGGCTATGATTGCTACAGTTGGACGTGGTATGGCTCAGCAAACAGGTACTGCAGCCAAAATATTTGCTGCTTTATCAGACGCTAACATAAACATAAGAATGATTGACCAAGGTTCTTCTGAAATGAATATTTTAGTAGGTATTGAAAATAGTCATTTTGAAAAAGGTATTCAGGCTATATATAATGCATTCAATTAATTTAATTAGAAAAGGTATATAGATTTGTACATACAAATCTATATACCTTTTCCTTAACCGCGAAAAATGACTTGTCTATTATTTGACAAGTCTTTTTTATCACTTAATTTAGTACTTCTTCATTACTTCTTTTATTTCTTAAGTATTCAATGACTGCAGGCATTATTGAAATTAAAACTATTGCAATCATTACAAGTGAGAAATTATTTTTTACAACTGGAATATTTCCAAAATAATATCCAAGTACTGAAGCTAATAAAACCCAGCTTACTCCGCCAACTGCATTAAAAGAAATAAATTTTTTATAGTTCATTTTACCTATTCCCGCAACAAATGGGGCCAATGTTCTTACTATTGGTACAAATCTAGCAAGTATTATTGTTTTACCACCATATTTTTCATAGAATTTATTTGTCTTCTCCAAATGCTCTTTCTTTATTAACTTTCCATTTTTAGAATTGATAAGTTTATTGCCTAATATTCTCCCGATTTCATAATTTGCTGTATCACCCAAAACTGCGGCGACTCCTAAAATTCCTAATAAAACATAAATATTAAGCATTCCCATGGCAGCAAACGCACCTGCAGCAAATATTAATGAATCTCCCGGAAGAAATGGTGTAACAACAAGACCTGTTTCAAAAAATATTATTAGAAATAATATTAAATATGTCTCAAAGCCATAATTATTTATTACCATGCCAAGATATCTATCTAAGTGTAAGAAAATATCTATTGCATAATTTATAGTATTCATTCTTATTTTCCCTTCTTTGTTTTATTTTATCTAGTTATTTACTGTAATTATATATTATAACCACTAAATTTTGAATAATAATATAATTAATTTTTTATTAAGTTTTATTTTTCTTTTCTAATGCATCAATAGTATTTTTTTATATGAATTTATAGAAATAACTTCATATACCACTCTAATATCCCATTTGCCCACATCATAGATATAAATGCTCCAATTGCTATAAATGGAGCAAATGCTATTTTATCTTTTAATTTTTTTAATCTTAATATAATAACTGCTATTCCTATTATTCCACCTATAATAATCCCTAAAAATAGCCCAATTAATATTCCCTTAATTCCTAAAAACAATCCACAAACTGCTGCTATTTCAGCATCTCCATCTCCCATGCCTTTTGTTATAACAACAATTATCTTAATAATAAAAAAACCAACAATACCGCCTATAATTGAATCAAACGCACCATTTTTATACACTATAAATTGAACTACCAAAAATAAAAATCCGCATATGGCTCCAAATATTGTAGTCGAACGATAGATATATTGCGTCTTATAATCTATAACTGAAATAACACTTAGAATAGAAGTAAAAATACAATATTTTAATGCAGCTATACTAATTCCATATTTAGAGAAAATTAGTATATAAAGAACACAATTTAATGCTTCAACAATTGGATATTGAAATGATATTTTTTCTTTACAATATCTACATTTTCTTCCTAAGAAAACAAAACTAAAAATTGGAATCATATCTAATGGCATTAGTCTGTGGTTACAATTAGTACAATGTGATGGTGGATACGAAATAGATTCTTCCTTTGGAATCCTGCATATGCAAACATTTAAAAAACTTCCTATAACCATTCCAAACATGACTAAAATAATATATTCCATCTCCATTTCCCCCTAGCTAATAACTATATTTTGAACCAATCCTTAGTAAAAATTTATACTGACTGCATGTTTTGATTAACCCAATTTCCATATTCTTCTTTTGATATAGTTCCCGAATTAACCAATCTTTTCAAATCCATTCCTATCGTCTGCATTCCATATTTACTTCCCATTTGAATAAAACTATTTATTTGTTCGTAATTTCCTTCTCTAATAAGGTTTTGTATACTTTGAGTACAAATCATGATTTCCATAGCGGCCGTTCTTCCTATCCCAATCTCATTTGATAAAAGAACCTGTGAAATAACTCCTCTTAAAAGTGACGATAATTGAATTCGCACTTCATTTTGATGGCTTGCTTCAAACGAATTAATTATTCTATATATACTAGCTACAGCCCCCATATTATGTAATGTAGAAAATACTAAATGTCCAGTTTGCGCTGCTCTTAATGCAATTTCAATCGTTTCTTTGTCTCTCATTTCTCCAAGCATTATTATGTCTGGATCCTGCCTAAGGGCTGCCTTTAATCCACTAGCATAACTTAAAGTATCCTCTCCAATTTCTCTTTGATTTATCATGCATTTCTTTGTTTCAAATATATATTCTATTGGTTCCTCTAAAGTTATTATATGTTTTTCTTTTGTATTGTTTATTTCATTAATCATAGCTGCAAGTGTTGTACTTTTTCCAGAACCTGTTGGTCCTGTAACTAATACTAAGCCATCTTTCAATTCTGTAAATTTCTTTAATACACTGGCATTAGCATCTGTAATATCGCTTATCTTAGGTATATCACTTTTAATAACTCTCATTACAATACCATTACTTTTCCTGCACTTATAAGCATTAACTCTGAAGTTACCTATTTCAGGATTATTATATTTAAAATCAATTTCTCCTTTTTCTTTGAAAATTTGATATTTATCAGGTACTAAATCCTTTATATATTCTTCTACAATTTCAAAAGATATTGGATCCTCATTAACTTTAATAAGTTTTCCATCTTCCCTTGACATAGGTGGCAACCCTGATGTTATATGAATATCAGAAATAGATTCCATATCAATAGTTGCTAATAAATTATCAATCTTAGCCATTTTTATCACTCACTTATAAGTATTTTTATGCCTTCTCTTTTATACTTTTGCATATTATAAAATCATTACCCATTAAATATAATATTGTCCCATTTATTGTATATTATACTTATGATGTATTTTTCAATTTATTATTTTTCTGATTTGTTATTTATTCACAATTCTTAAATGATTTATATATTCCTCTTTGCATATTAATCCTTAAATTTATTAAGTATTGCAAGCAAGATTATATACCAATTTACTTCAAGCTATATCAAATCAGAATAGGTAAATATACGAATTCGTTCCCCTTTATTCCTTGATGTTTTACAAAATTCTTAACAGCAATAACATTATTATCCTTAATATCTACCATCTCGATTTCCATGAATACGTCTAAAGCTACCATTACTTCACTTTCTTCTCTATTAAATTCAACAGCTAAAGTTCTCACCGTATATTGGATAAATATAAATTTTCTTCTGTGTTAATCTTACTTGCAAAAGTCATCATTCTAAACTACACGTATTTAAATTTAATAAATTTTTATTGCAATATTTCATTAAATTTTCATTTAAAACATATTTATTAGTATAATCAAATCACTCAAAAAGAAGCCAGTTACGACTTCTTTTACTTATACTATTACTTATTCAATAAATCTTTGAGCAACAAAAAAACACCTCCAATATTGACACACTATGTATATCAATATTGAAAGTGTAAATTTTAATATAAAATGATTTTTTGAAGTTTATAGTACCTCTACATTCCTACTCTTCCCATCCTTCTGGGAATTCAGCATTGTGATAAACTTCTTGAACATCATCATCATCATCAAGTAAGTCTAACATCTTTTGGAACTTCTTAGCATCAGCTTCATCTATTGCTGTATATGTATCTGGAATCATCTTAACTGCGGCTTCTAAGAACTCTATTCCTTGTTCTTCTAAGGCTTCACGAACAGTACCGAAGTCTTCTGGTGTGGTTGTAACTACAAATACTTCTTCTTCATCAGCATTAAAATCTTCTGCACCAGCATCAAGAGCAAGCATCATCATTTCATCTTCATCTCTATCGCCCTTTTCTATAACAAGCTCACCTTTTTCTTGGAACATAAATCCTACACATCCTGTAGTTCCCATGTTTCCACCACCTTTTGTGAAAGCACTTCTTACATTACCTGCTGATCTATTTTTATTATCTGTAAGAGTTTCAACTATTACTGCAACTCCATTTGGACCATAACCTTCGTAAACTATGTTTTCATAATTTACATCTCCAAGTTCTCCTGAAGCTTTTTTAAGAGATCTAGTTATATTATCATTAGGCATATTTGCTGCTTTTGCTTTTGCTATAATATCTCTAAGTTTAGCATTTGTCTCCGGATTTGGCCCACCATTTTTAATTGCAACAGCCATTTCTTTACCTATTTTAGTAAATATTTTACCTCTTTTAGCATCTACTTTACCTTTTTTCTGTTGAATATTATGCCACTTTGAATGTCCTGACATATATTTTCCTCCTTTTATCATAACTAAAATATATAGTACAATAAAATCCTTATAAAATTTCACTGTACTATATACTGTATTTATTAAACAAAATTCACTTAAAAATTATACCACACTATGCTTGAATTGACAATTAACATAGATCTAGCATGTATTTGATATGCCCTGTATTTACTTTAAATTTTTATAAAGTCTATTTCCTTCTTTAAAATAAATACCCTCTTCACTTCTTAGTGATATTACTTTTCCATTTGTAGATTCAATTATTTCACTTTCTATAGTATCACTTATGCTTTCTTCGCATAGTATATGGACAACTACCTTATCAGTATATTCTGTATCTTCTATATGCCATGAATTCTGACCACAAATATACTGCACTTTTCCAAATAAATCGTAATCTAATTCAAAGCTCAGTTTTAATCCATTTACTTTTTCAACTATTCCTGCTGACTTTATTGCTATACTTGCCCCTTTAGTATATGCTCTAGTAAGTCCTCCAGCACCAAGAAGAATACCTCCAAAGTATCTTGTTACTACAATGGCACAATCTGTTACATTACTTTTTTTCATTACTTCCAATATTGGAATACCTGCCGTACCTTGTGGTTCTCCATCATCTGAATATCTTTGAATATTCATTTTTTCTCCTATTACGTATGCTGAACAATTATGTGTTGCTTGTTTATGCATAGATTTTATTTCATTTATAAATTCTTTTGCTTCTTCTTCGCTTTCAACTCTTTTAGCATATCCAATAAATTCAGATTTCTTCTCTTCAAATCTGTCTTCGCCAAAGTCTCTTATTGTTATATATGACATAATCGTCCCCCTTATATTTATTTTTACTATCTTTTTGTGTATTTAATTACTGTTATATTTCAAATTATCTAGTACGCTTTTTAAAATAGACATTCCTTTTTTTATCTTTTCTTTATCAGTCTGATAAAATCCTATTCTAAATGAATATTCTCCATCTTTTGAAGATATAAAAAATATCTCAGCTGGAGTAATATACACATCCTGTTTTCTTAATTCTTCAAATAATTTAATTATTGATATTGATTCATTTTTTAGTTTAACATAAAATGTTAATCCACCTTTAGGATCATTATAATCTAAAGTTTCATTAAAATCATTATCTAGTATGTTTTTCATAAGTGAATATCTTTCATGGTATTCTGTATTAAGATATTTAATATTATTTTTCCACTTTTCACTAGATATATATTCTTCTAAAGCTCTTTGCATTAAACTTGAGGTTGTTATATCCGTATTCAGCTTAGAAATCTCCATTATCTCTCTGAACCTAGGCGGTGCTACCAGATACCCAAGTCTTATTCCGGGTAAAAATATCTTAGAAAAACTTTTTATATATATTACTCTATTACATTTATCTAACCATTTAAAAGGTATATATTCTACTGAATCATTATAAATAAGCTCAGATAAGTAATCATCCTCTATAATATAAAAATCATATATTTTCGCAAGCTCTAATATTCTTTTCTTTTTTTCCAAACTATAGCTTATTCCAGTTGGATTTTGAAAATAGCTCATAGTATAAAAACATCTTATTTCATTCTTTTGAAGTATCTTTTCAAACTTATCTAAATCTATCCCATCATTTTCTATTGGGACTTGAAATATATTAGCTTTTCTCCACTTAAAAGCTGACAATGCTCCCATATATGTAGGCTTTTCAACAACTACATTATCATTTATATTAATTATACTTTTAGCTGCTATATCTATCCCCTGTTGAGCTCCAGATACAATCAGTATATCTCTTTCATTAAGCTTATCATTCCAAAATTCTCTATTTATTGTTGTAATTAAATTTCTATATCCACCTCGATTTTTTGATACTAGTGCTTTAGTACCATCTCTTTCTAAAACATCATTTATTATCTTTTTTAAATCATCTATTGGAAATAGTACTTCATCATTTGTTTCCCCTGTAAAGTCAATTACATTACTCAAGTCCTCTGTCGATAACTTTTTCAATATATTAGAATATCTTTTTCTAAATGTAGAAGTAACCTCTTTTCTTTTTGCAAAACTACCACTTCCCACTTTTTGATAAGCATACCCTTCATTTTTCAACTTATTATATGCACTAACTATAGTTACATTATTAACAGAAAGTTCTTTTGCCAAACTTCTTATTGTAGGTAGCTTATCTCCATCCCTTATAATCTTACTATCTATTAAATTCTTAATATAATCTGCAATTTGAACATATTTAGGACTTTCTTCATTAAAATATAAGCTTTTATAATTTTCCATTAAATCACCTTTTATAAATTACCTTCTTGAAGCATATACATTTTCATTAACAAGCTTTTCTCTTCCTTGTAAATCTAATTTTCTAGATTTTTTTACTATTATATTTCTCTTATATAGTTCTTTTAATATATCTTCTATCTTTATATCAAAATCTTTGAATTTTTCATCATTTTTTATTTCGTGTGAACTTACAAACTCTTCTCTATCATTTAAATATTCTAGAATTAATTTTGCAGCTACATTAATATTCATATCTAAAAAATCCTCTATATACATAATAGTATTATTAATATTTTCTTTCAATTCACCACTACTAAATAATTTTTCAATCAAAATATTGAATTGATTATTTAAGTTCATAGTCATTTTTACAGCATCTTTACTAACTGTGTATCCATTTAAATTTAAGTATAATTTAGAGAAACTATCCAATGCTCTTATTAAAACCTCATAAGAAGTAAATAAATTATTATTTTGTAAATACTTTTTAGATACTCTAAGGTTTTTAATTAAGCTTCCTAAATAAACCAAATTATATAATCCTATATGTTTATCTAAAGTGTACTTTGCCTTATTATAGATATTATCTATTTCTTCATCTTTAGATACTATTATCTTAGAGGATATTAATAAATTTCTTATAATACCTTTTTGTCCATTTGTATTATATAGCTCTAGAAATTTTTCTTTATTTAATATTTTCATATGTACAGGAATATCTAATATTTCTGAGTATACATCTCTAATCTCCTCGAAGTTATCTTTATACACAACAAATATATCAATATCTGATTCTTCCCAGAGATCTCCATTTACTATACTTCCAAATGCAAATACAGTTAAGACTTTTTTATTTGTTTTTAGAATTGTAATTAATTTTTGTGATGCCTTTTGATAATTTAATATAGACTGTAACATATAATACTTACCTCATTTGCTTTTAAAATATATCTTGGATTCAAAATTATACATAGATATTATATATCATTTGAATCTTCATTTACAAATTCTTAAAGAAAAAAGATCCTTAGATTATTTATACTTCTCTAAGAATCTCTTTTATCGAATAGTTATTTTCACAAATTATATTATAGCGAAAATTCTTTTGTTTTATTATAAACCTCATCATCAACTTCAGCCATAATATAAACTCCATTTTCCCTATAATCTTCTTCTAAAATTCTAGCATTACGGTGTAAAAAAGACTGAATATTAGTTTTATCATATGGTATAGTATATTCGACTTTTTTATAATTATATGGAAGTTTTTCTTCTATCAATTCTAAAAATTCATCTAGATTCGTTCCTTCTTTAGCTGATATTTCTATATACTCTTTACCTTGAATTATTTCCTTAATTGAATTTATATTTTCCTCACTAGCTTTATCTATTTTATTTAAAACTATTATTGTTTCCTTATCGATAGCACCAAGTTCTATTAATACTTCGTTAACTGCCATGTATTGTTCTATAGCAGTATCACTTGAAGCATCAATAACATGACATAACAAATCTGAAAAAACAACTTCTTCTAGTGTAGATTTAAATGCCTCTACTAAATCATGTGGAAGTTTTCTTACAAAACCTACTGTATCAGTTAATGTTATTACCCCTTTATTTTTTAGTGTTATGGCTCTTGTTGTAATATCCAAAGTAGCAAACAACATATCAGCCTCAAAAACTTTATCTTTATTTTGAGCTTCTTTTTTAGCTGCTAAATTACAAAGTGCATTTCTAAGAGTTGACTTTCCTGCATTAGTATAACCAACTAAAGATACCTTTGGTATATTTTCTTTATTTCTCTTTTCTCTTTGAACTTCTCTTGTCTTTTTTATTTTCTTAAGTTCACATTTTAAGTCATATATTGTTTCCATTATATGTCTTCTATCAGTTTCGAGTTTCTTTTCTCCTGGTCCTCTAGTACCAATACCTCCACCAGTTCTAGATAACACAGTTCCAAGACCTTGAAGTCTATTTAATCTGTATTTAAGCTGAGCAAGTTCAACTTGAATTTTAGCTTCCTTACTTCTAGCCCTTGTTGCAAATATTTCAAGAATTAATGTTGTCCTATCAATGACTTTTGCACCAATGGCAGCTTCTAAATTTCTAACTTGAGAGCCTGAAAGTTCATCATCAAAAATAATTACATTTGCATGTTCTATTTGTCTCATAGATGCAATTTCTAATACTTTTCCTCTTCCTATATAAAAAGCCGCATCTACTTTATTTCTACTTTGGAAGACAGTTTTAAGTACTTTTATATTGCAAGCTTCTGTTAATTCTTTTAGTTCCTCTAGACTTTCTTTTGTATCAGAACCAACTAATATTGCTTTTTCTTCGCTATCTTCTATAACATCATTAGTTTTTATTAAATTTTCAATATGTTTTATTTTATCTAATATATTTATAGATGTTATTTCTTCTAATGAAAGATTTTGTTTTTCTTCAAATTCCAATTTATTGTTATATAACGTTAGAATTCCTAATGAAAAATCTATTATTTCTCCTTCTCTTATTGCCACTGAAACTATAGCATCTAATTTTAATTTAAGCAATGCTGTTAAATCTAGAGCAGAGAGATTACAGTATGCATTAGGATGTGTATGTATTACTCTTATGCCTGATAATCTTTTTTCTTCTATATTTATTACAGGTACTTCTACAGAAGTCGAATCCCCAATTGCAACTGAAGTTACATTACCCTTTCTATTTATTCCAACACTTATTTCTCTCTCAATAAAGCTAGAAACTTTTGATATAATATTTAAAATATCAACATTACATATTTCATCTTTTAGAGTTTTAATAGAATAAATCTCTTCTAATTGATCTAATGTTGATTTTCTTATTCCTTCTATATTACCATAAATCATAAAATCACCTCATATAAGTTATATTGATAACTTTCACCTAATTTTATACTATTAAATTACTATTGTAAAGTTTATACATACCATAGTTCGCCATCAATATTATATATATTTGAATTAAAATTATATAATCGTATTGATCTTAAATTAAGAGATAATTAAACAATGTTTCATTTAATGTATAAGCCCTATACTTTTACAAATTATAAAACTAGAGGACTCTATTTTTTATAATCTATTTTTTACATTAATGATTCATATGAAACTTATAATATTTTAATAATAAATTATTATACTATAAACAATTTATAAAAATAGAGCTCATAAAATTCTACAAAATGGTTGAAAATATATTATAATAATGCAATAATATATGCTATATCACTTCGGTGAATTTTATTACTAAAATCAAAAGGAGAATATATATAATGGAAGATAAAAAGCGTAATATTCTTTTTTCTGAAGAGCAAATCAATACTAGAATCAAAGAACTTGGCAAAACAATAGCTGATGATTACAAAGGAAAAAAAATCTATCTTTTATCACTACTTAGAGGAAGTTTCATATATGCAGCCGATCTTGCTAGAGCCATAGATTTAGAAACTAAAATAGGATTTATGACTACTTCAAGTTACGGTCATAGCGAAACATCTTCTGGAACAGTTAAAGTTGTTAATGATATTCCAGACAACATTGAAGGCTGGGATGTTTTAATCGTAGATGATATTGTAGATACAGGCATAACAATGGATTTTGTTGTAAATCATGTAAAAAAACTCAATCCTGCCTCAGTAAAAACTTGTGTATTACTTGATAAACCATCAAGAAGAAAAGTTGAAATAACACCTGATTACTGCTGCTTTGAAATTGAAGATGTCTTTGTCGTTGGATATGGATTAAATTATGGTGATTTCTATAGAAATATACCATATGTATTTAACTGGGAAGAGTAAAACATAATTTTTTTCTTTATCAATTAAGTATCATATAGATTTAAATTGTAGTCTATTATGAGATTTTAATAATGTATTATTTTTACTCATTCTATGTTTGAATTATAATATAAAAATGTAGATATCCTTCATGGATATCTACATTTTTATTTAGATTCTTCATTTTCTTTTGGATATATTGCCATATTTGGCACCTCTCCAACAATAATAGTATCACATACCGGAACTTGCGTGTTTACATCAATTTCTGTACTTTTAATAGGTAATTTAATTCTAACTTTTCCATTAACGTTTAAATATATCTTATGTCTTGTTTGATTTATTCCAGCACTTTCAAATTTTGATTCATAAGTTACTACTACATTTCCTATAGGTTCAACTTCCATTGATATCTTTGGTCCTAAATTGTAAAATAAACTTTTTTCTGTAATCCATCCTAATGGAACCTTTATCTTATTATTACTCATATCAGCTAAAGATTTATTACATTCACTTGAAAGCCTTGAAGCGATATAATTCAGCTTTCCGGTATCTGATTGAATCAAAACTATCTTTCCATTGTCATCCTTTTCTACATTTATCATTTCATTATATTTAAATTCCTTATTTAATATACGTAAGCTTGTTTCATTAATTATGTTTAAAGTTTGAGTTTTTGCCATAACTTCTGATATTTGAATAACAGATGGCATAACTCTTTTATCAAAAAAAGCCAAAGTTGTATTTAAAATTATAATAATGATAATAATAAATAGAAGTAAAGGTAAATATTTTCTGCTCTTTCTTCTGGTATAATATTCCATATAATAACACCTTTATATTGAGTTATTCATCTACTCATACTATAATTATGCTATAATAATATAGGATATTATTAATATTTTTTAAACCTTATTAATTTTAGGAGGATGAAATGGCAATTAATAATTCACAAAAACCTGATAAATCTCCTCAGTCAAAGAAAAAAGCAAAGAAAAAAAAATCAAAAGCAAAAAAAAGAAAAAGAATCTTTAGAAATATTGGCTTAGGATTATTCTTTTGTTTTTTATCAGTTTTCGTTATCTTTGCAGGATATGCTTTTGCTATTATAAAAACTACACCACCACTAGATGTTAATGCTGTATTAACATTAAATCAACCGTCTAGTCTTTATGATAGTAATGGTGCTTTTATGGATAATCTTCATACTGAAGAAGAGCGTTACGTTATAGAATCTAGTGAAATACCACAAAATTTAAAAAATGCTTTCATCTCTATTGAAGATGAAAGATTCATGAAACATAACGGAATCGATATTCAAAGAATTGCTGGTGCTGCTATACATGATGTAAAGAAAATTTTGACTAAACAAAAGGGATTACACGGTGCTTCTACAATAACTCAACAATTAATCAAAAATACTATTTTAACCAATGATGTTTCAATAAAAAGAAAAGTTAGAGAAATTTATCTAGCGGTTAATTTAGAAAAAAAATTAACAAAAGATCAAATTTTAACTGCGTATTTAAATACAATACCATTGGGTGGCACTGCTTATGGTGTAGAAGCTGCTTCACTAATGTATTTTAGTAAAAGTGCTTCAGATTTATCATTAGTTGAATGTGCTTACTTGGCTGGAATTACTCAAGCTCCAACATATTATAGTGCGTATACTCAATCCGATCCTAATAATCCAACATATATAAATAGAACCAAAACCGTTTTAAGTATGATGCATCAACTTGGCTATATTACACAAGATGAGTATAACGATGCTATAAATCAAGTTAGTAATGGCGGATTGGTGTTCAAACGTAGCAAGGTAGACTATAAAATGAACTATGAGTGGTTTGTTTATCCTGCCGTATCTCAAGTAAAAAAAGATCTAAAAGAAAAATATAAATACACTGATGAAGAAGTTTCAAAACTTATTGTTAATGGCGGATTACAAATATATACAACAATGAATAGAGATCTTCAGGACTATACTCAGTCTACCTTAAATGAGTATAGCAATCTTGGTGTTTCTAATGCTGAAACATATGATGCTGATGGTGTTCCACTACTTCAGGCTTCTGCAACTATAGTAAATTATAGAACTGGTGAAGTTCTTGCCATGGTTGGTGGAAGAGGTGATCAAAAGCCTCAGTCAACTAACAGAGCTTATAACGCATTAAAACCTATAGGATCATCAACTAAACCACTTACTGTTTACGGTCCTGCTATAAATGAAGAAGTTATAACTGCTGCAACGGTTATAGATGATGCTCCTTTTGAAAAAAACACTTTGAATAATGGTCAGCACTATGATCCTAAAAATTCACCTAATGTGTATGCTGGATTAACTACTGCTAGGGAAGGTGTAAAGTACTCTAAAAACGTAGTATCTGTAAAAGTTGCAGACATGCTTGGCCTAAACACTGCCGTATCTTATGGTGAACAATTAGGATTAAAATACAACTCAGAATCTAAATCTTCTATTGCTTCTATAGCTCTTGGAGAATTTAATAACAATCCTAAGGATTTAGATGGTGGTAATACTTTTGTACTTGCAAATGCATTTGGAACATTTGGGAATAATGGATTATACACCGAGCCGGTTTTATACAGTAAGGTTGTTGATGCTAATGGGAAAACTATATTAGAAAATAAATCTCCTACTCATAAAGAAGTATTTTCACCACAAACAGCCTATATCATGTATGATGTTTTAAAAGGTCCTATTTCTTATAATGCATCTGCTGCAAAATGGGGAGATATGCCTGTAGCAGGTAAAACCGGTACTACAACTTCGTCTACAAATTTATGGTTTTCAGGACTTACTCCTTACCTATCTGCTTCTGTTTGGATTGGTTATGATAATCCAACTACTTTATATGGAAGTTCAAGTGGATGTGCTGCTCTTTGGGGTAAATTAATGCAAAAAGCTCATGAAAATTATAATGTTACTGAAATTGAAGCACCAACTGGATTAGTTACTGCAAATGTATGTAAGGATTCTGGATTATTACCTTCAAACTTATGTACCTCTGATCCTAGAGGCAGCAGAGTAATTACAGAATATTTTATTGAAGGTACAGAACCTACTGAAACTTGTAAAACTCATGTATCTGCTAATGTTAATCTCTTAAATGGTAAGCTTGCAACACCTGCAACGCCTAGCATTATTACAAGAAGCAAAGTATTTATAGCTAAAGATAATCCAAACCCTGTGACAGCAGATTATCCATATATATTACCATCGTTATATGATAACACAGTTGGTTATGATGAAAATAGTGGTCCTGTTGAATTTTATCCATCAGACAATGAAAATCAAGATGGAACGAATTCACCTACTCCACCTGTTAATGAACCTCAAGTAAATGAGCCACCAGTAACTGAATCACCTATTGAAAACAAACCAACTTAACTTAAACTTATAATAAATTAAATATATAAAAAGCAAATGTGATTAATAAAAATAATCACATTTGCTTTTTTTTTACGAATAATATACAATACTATAAACGCATATTTCGACATTTTTTTATTTTTAGGAGGTATATAAATGATTTTTTTTAATAATTTTATAGGAAAAGTAAATGATTTTTTATGGACATATGTTTTAATTGCTCCTTTAATAATTCTAGGAATATATTTTACATATAAAACCAAATTCGTACAATTTAGATTTTTTAAAGAAATGTTCATATTACTCGGAGATGGATTCAATTCATCTAGAGATAAAAACTCTATTTCATCTTTCCAGGCATTTTGTATTAGTACTGCTTCAAGAGTAGGTACTGGAAACCTAGCTGGTATTGCAATTGCTATTTCAGTTGGTGGACCAGGTGCAATATTTTGGATGTGGCTTATTGCCTTAATTGGATCTGCTTCAAGTTTTGTTGAATCAACCCTTGCGCAGATATATAAAGAAAAAGATAAAGAAGGTAACTTCATAGGCGGGCCTGCATATTACATGGAAAAAGCATTAGGTCAAAGATGGATGGGTGTAACATTTTCTATTTTAATTACTATATGTTTTGGATTAGTATTCAATTCTGTTCAATCAAATACTATTTCAATAGCTATGAATGAAGCTTTTGGAACAAGTAAATTGCTAATTGGAATTTTATTAACTGCTATTACATTATTTATAGTATTTGGTGGAATAAAAAGAATAGCTAAAGTGTCTGAAATAATTGTTCCAATAATGGCAACAGCATACATACTTATATCGTTATTTGTAGTATTTAAAAATATAACTGCTGTTCCTTCAGTAATAAAGTTAATCTTTACAAGTGCATTTAATCTTGAATCAATATTAGGTGGTACTACTGGTGCTCTTATTATCGGAATAAAAAGAGGTTTATTCTCAAATGAAGCAGGAATGGGAAGTGCTCCTAATGCTGCTGCTACAGCAGATGTTTCTCATCCAGTTAAACAAGGTTTAATTCAAACATTAGGTGTTTTTACTGATACAATCTTAATTTGTAGTTGTACTGCCTTTATTATATTACTTTCAGGAATAGATTACTCAGATAAAGGTCTTACAGGTATTCAATTAACTCAAAATGCTTTAAGCTCACAAATAGGTGAACTTGGTAGTATATTCATAGCCATATGTGTTCTACTTTTTGCTTTTAGTTCAATTGTTGGTAACTACTATTACGGAGAATCTAATATTGAATTCCTATCTGAAAAAAAGATCTATCTTATCATATATAGGCTTTTTGTCGCTGGAATGGTTTTATTTGGTTCTGTAGCAAGCTTACAAATAGTTTGGGATTTAGCCGATGTCTTTATGGCTTTAATGGCAATAATCAATCTTATTGCAATAATTCTTCTTGGTAAGTTTGCATTTAAAGCTTTAGATGATTACACTAAACAAAAAAAATCTGGAATATCTGATCCAGTTTTTAAATCATCATCTATTCCAGAATTAAAAAATGCAGATGAATGGAAATAAGTTTTTTATAGTAAAAATACAGGTATATATTTTTGTGTATACCTGTATTTTTATTATTTTAATAAAATACTATTATTGAGTTTTAACTTTTTTTTCTGTCCCATCTTTTAATGAATTAACTATACTTCCATCTTCTGAGCTTATAAATATCTTCCATCTTATTTCATTAGAATCAATATCTTTTCCTGTAATAATCACCATATAGCATAACTCAGATATTGTTCCTACTTTTTCTTCAATTTTATTATCTGCATAAACTAGGGATGTCCCAGCTTGAACAACTCCGTCATTATTATATTTCAAAAAAAATGCTTTTCCATACTCTTCAGCTTCTTTTTCTGAAATATTTATTTTAGCTTCTTTGCATTCTCTTTGCATTGTAGAGTTGGAATAACCATCTAGCATTCCATTTTGTTTATCTATATTTAATTTAATTTCATCGAAATAAAATGGATATCCGTCTTTTGCCCTTGTATATATAAATGAATAATATGGTAAATTGTTTTCATCATTATTTAATTGAATTGACTTCAGTACTATATCTTCACTATATATATTGGTTAAATATTTTTTTGATAATTTTTTTGCTTCATCTAATTCTATTTTAATTTCGTTTGCTTTTGGTATATCTTTTTTTATAAATCCTATTACATTATTATTTTTGTCTAGATCCAAAGCATACTCTTCACTAACAACACTCTTTTCTACCAAATCATTTTGACTAGTAATTCTATTGTCTCTTTTATATTTTGCATCGTTTACTTTTATCTTTACATCAATGGCATTAATAGATTGTAATTTACTTATAAAATTTTTACATGACTTAATATCCTCAGCTCCTGGTCCAACATACTTATAAGCTATTAATACAGTAATTAGTATAAGAAACAATAAAAAAATACTACTAAGAATGGTAACTTTTTTAAACTTCATAATGTACTCCTCTCAGAATTACTATGGACATAGTTAAATTATATCATATTATTATTTATGTTGAATATCCCACTGGTTTTATTTGCTTATAAATAGTTTAATTAATTTTCATTTTAAAAATCAAGTTTTTTTAAAAAAATATTGATTTTTAAATATAAAGTCTATATAATATGTTTGTTTAGTAATCTTAAACTTAATGTTTAGTAAAAGTTATAATATAGATGATTTAGTAGGTGAAATTATGCAAATTGGAGAGAAAATTCGTATCTTGAGAATGGAAAAACAATTAACTCAAGAAGAACTTGCAAATCGATGTGAATTATCCAAGGGATTTATATCACAAGTAGAAAATGATTTAACCTCACCATCAATTGCTACTTTAATAGATATACTTGAAATCCTTGGAACAAACTTACCAGACTTTTTTAGTGATACAAAAGAAGAAAAAGTTACATACTCTAAAGATGATATGTTTGAAACTGAAGACAGTGAACTTAAGTACTCTTTAAAATGGTTAATCCCAAATGCACAAAAGAATGCAATGGAACCAATCATGATAACTATTGAAGCAGGTGGTCAGTACATTGAGGAAGAACCACATGAAGGTGAAGAATTTGGATATGTTTTATCTGGTTCAATAACGCTTCACTTAGGTAAAAAGAAATATAAAGTGAAAAAAGGTGAGAGCTTCTACTACAAAGCTAAAGTTACGCACTATATTTCTAACAATAGTAAAGTACCTGCTAAGGTAATTTGGATTAGTACTCCACCATCATTTTAATTTTTAGAAAGAGGTGTTCTTGTGAGCGAAAATATTTTAGAACTAAAAAACCTTAACAAATCTTATGGTGAACAAAAAGTATTAGATAATTTATCTTTAAATATAAAAAAGAATGAATTTTTAACATTACTTGGACCAAGTGGATGTGGTAAAACAACTACCCTTAAAATAATTGCTGGATTTGAAAATGCAGATTCTGGAGAGCTAATATTTAAGAACAATGATATTTCAACATTGCCTCCATACAAAAGAAAAGTGAATACTGTATTTCAAAAATATGCATTATTTCCTCATATGAATATATTTGATAATATTGCTTTCGGACTAAAGCTTAAGAAGCTTCCAAAAGATGAAATAAAAAATAAAGTAGAAGAAATGCTTTCTTTAGTTGCTCTAAGGGGATTTGAAAAAAGAAGTGTTGATTCATTAAGTGGTGGACAACAGCAAAGAGTTGCTATAGCAAGAGCATTAATTAACAAACCTGAAATACTACTTCTTGATGAACCTCTAGGTGCATTGGATTTGAAGCTTAGAAAAGAAATGCAAATTGAATTAAAAAAAATTCAACAAGAAGTTGGAATAACATTTGTTTTTGTAACACATGATCAAGAAGAAGCTCTTACAATGTCAGATACTATTATAGTTATGAATAAAGGAATTATTCAACAAATGGGAACACCACAGGACATTTATAATGAACCTGCTAATGCTTTTGTTGCAGATTTTATTGGTGAAAGTAATATACTTAACGGAACTATGATAGATAATTTTAAAGTAGAATTTTGTAATAAAACTTTTGAATGTGTTGATGAAGGCTTTGAAAAAATGGAGCCTATTGATGTGGTTATAAGACCTGAAGATATAAAAATGGTAGATGCTGATAATGGAATGCTTAAAGGAACTGTAACTTCTCAAATCTTCAAAGGAGTTCACTATGAAATGATTGTTTCAACTGAAGAATTTGATTTTATACTTCATAATACTAAATGCGCTGAAGTAGGCAGTATCATAGGTCTTGATATTTATCCTGAAGACATTCATATTATGAGAAAGAGTGGGCAAAATGAATAAGAAAAAAACTTCATTAATTGCTTATCCTTATTTTGTTTGGAGCGCATTATTTATAGTAATTCCATTAATCATAGTTTTATTTTTCAGCTTTACAAAAGAAACTTCTTCAGGATATGCATTTTCATTAGAAAACTATACTAGATTGTTATCTCCTCAATATTTTAGTGTATTTAAGAGATCAATATGGCTAGCTTTTATATCTACTATAGCTTGCTTAATAATAGGATATCCTATAGCATACATAATTTCTCAAATGAAATCTAGTACTAGAAATCTTTTAATAATGTTATTTATTCTTCCAATGTGGATGAATTTTTTACTTAGAACTTATGCTTGGTTACCTATCTTAGGAAAAACAGGTATTATAAATACGCTACTTAGAAAGATTGGAGTTGCACCAATTCAATTTTTATATAATGATGGCGCAGTGCTACTCGGAATGGTTTACAATTTTCTACCTTTCATGGTATTACCATTATATACTATATTAATTAAAATGGATAAAGATTTAATTAATGCTGCTGCTGATCTGGGTGCCAATAAGTTTAAAGTATTTATGAAAATTATACTCCCATTAAGCGTTCCTGGAATCTTCTCAGGTATCACAATGGTATTTATGCCTGCCGTTTCTACATTTGTAATTTCTAGATTACTTGGCGGCGGACAATATATGTTAGTCGGAAATTTAATTGAACAACAATACACAACAATGGGAGACTGGAATTTTGGTTCTGCTATTTCAATATTTATGATGATTATAATTCTAATATTTATGGCTATAACCTCAAAATTTGACAGCAGTGACAGTAAGGAAGGCGGTGGACAATTATGGTAGCTAAATTAGAGCGATTTATAAAAAGATTTTATTTAATTATCATTTTTTTGTTCTTATACACACCTATCTTTACGCTCATGGTATTTTCATTTAATGAATCTAAAACTATGGGTAAATGGACAGGATTCACTTTTAAATGGTATTTAGAATTATTTAATAATAACAGACTTATGTCTGCACTTTATTATACTATACTAATTGCTTTATTAGCTTCAGTAATATCAACTATAGTTGGAACAATAGCAGCAATAGCTATATCTAAAATGGGTGGCAAATTAAAAGCATTAATTTTAAATATTAACTATCTGCCTGTTTTAAATCCAGATATAGTAACTGGTATTGCTCTTATGAGTTTGTTTATATTTTTAAAGTTTGATTTTGGATTCACTACAATGCTGCTTGCACATATAACATTTGATATACCATATGTTATTTTATCTGTATTGCCAAAATTAAAGCAATTACCCGAAAACACGTTAGAGGCTGCAGCTGATCTTGGTGCTACTCCAATATATGCTATAAGAAAAGTAGTTATTCCTCAAATAAAACCTGGAATATTTGCTGGATTTTTAATGGCTTTTACAATGTCAATTGATGACTTTGTAATTAGTTTCTTTACTACTGGACCTGGAGTAACAAACTTATCTATTGAAATATATTCAATGGCTAGAAGGGGCATAAAACCAGAAATTAATGCACTTTCTACATTAATGTTTATTACCGTATTAGCTTTATTAATAATTGTTAATAAAAAACAAAGTTTAACTGAAAAATAATTAATATAATAAGAGGTGATAGTTTTGAAAAAATTCAAGCTTTTAGGCGCATTAGCTTTATCTTCACTAATATCTATAGGACTTTTATCTGGATGTGGAAGTTCAAACAATACTGCTGATAATGGAACTGTATATTTCTATAACTGTGGAGATTATATCGATGAAGATTTATTGGCTAAATTCACCAAAGAAACCGGGATAAAAGTAGATTATTCTACTTACGATACTAATGAAATCATGTATCAAAAATTAAAAAGTACTCCTGGAAGTTATGATTTAGTCATTCCATCAGATTATATGATTGAAAAAATGATTAAAGAAGATATGGTTGAAAAATTAGATTTTAATAATATACCCAATTATGAATATATAGATGATACGTATAAAAACTTATCATATGACCCTAATAATGAATATTCTGTACCTTACATGTGGGGAACAATAGGAATAATTTATGATCCTGCTGTAGTAACTGAGCCTGTTACTAGTTGGGATATTTTATGGAATACTAAATATAGTGAAAAACAAGTAATTATGTTTGATTCTATGCGAGATACCATAGCTATAGGGTTGGATAAATTAGGATATTCTATAAATAGTACTAATCCAGATGAAATAGCTGCCGCTACAGATGAATTGGTTAAACAAAAACAAACTATGGATCCACTTTATTATGTTGATGAAGTTAAAGATAAGATGATTAATGGAGAAGCTGCTTTAGCTACTGTTTGGTCTGGAGATGCTGCATATATTATGTCTGAAAATCCAGAGCTTAAATATGTAATTCCAGAAGAAGGATCAAATAAGTGGTTTGATGCGATGGTAATACCTAAAGGTTCTAAAAACAAGGAAAATGCTGAAAAACTAATTAATTTTTTAACTGATCCAGAAAATTCAAAACAAAATGTTGATTATATTGGTTATTCAACTCCAAATAAAGCTACATATGAGATGTTAGATGATGAAGTTAAAAAATCTTATCCATCTAAAGATGTTCTTGATAAATGTGAAATATTCGTTGATTTAGGTGATAATCTAAAATTATATGATGATGCATGGATGAATATAAAAACTAAATAACTAACTTATAAATGATACCCACTATCCGAAAATCTCAAATAGTGGGTATTATTTATTTTAATTCTGAAAACCATAAATTGATTTCTTCTTCTGCACTTTCTACTGTATCAGATGCATGTACGCAATTTTCTGTTTTACTTCTAGCATATCTATGTCTTATTGTTCCTTCAGCAGCATCATCTGGACTAGTTGCACCATTTATTGCTCTTACTCTATTTACTGCCTCTTCTCCTATTAATATAATTGCTACTAATGGACTTCTTGTTATAAACGTTATTAATTCCTCATAAAAATCTTTACCTTTATGTTGAGAATAATGTTTTTCTGCAATTTCTCTTGTTGCTTTCATCATTTTTAATTCTTTTATCTTTAAACCATTAGCTTCATAACAACTTATAATATTTCCTATTATATTTCTTTCTACTCCATCAGGCTTAATTAGCACCATAGTTCTTTCCATAATAAAGTCATCCTTTCTATAAACACTCACGTTGAAATTATTCCCTAGTTTACATATATTATACTCAATTTTCAGAAAATTAGAAACACTTTTATATGTATATTATTATTTTTTTTAGAATATGCTATAATTTAAGTATTAATTCATGCTATAAGTTTCAATATATAAATAAATTACTTATACTTAGGAGGATTTATGATTAGATATTCAATAATTGTTGATGGTAAAGTTCAAGGTGTAGGATTTAGATATTTCACTCAAATGAAAGCTATGCAGTTTAATTTAACAGGTTTTTGTAAAAATCTATATGATGGTAAAGTATCCATAGAAGTTCAAGGCTTAGAGCAAGATGTCCTTTCCTTTATTGCTGCTATAAAAAAAGGAAATGGCTTTTGTCGAGTTGATGATTTAGTTTTAGATAAACTTTCTATTATAGATAATGAAAAAAAATATTCTATCAAATATTAAAACATGTTGCATCATAAAATAAATAAAGAACGTACTGAGTTTAGTGTGAATAATCGAAATAAAACTCTTATGTGGTTCTCTGCTTATGTGTAGTATTGCATTAAATATTTTAGCCTTTAAATTCTTTGAAAGAGGCTGAAGGCCGTTCCAAAATTGTTTGTCCAACACTTGTTGTCGGAGCAAACTTTTTTTGGAGCAACCTCTTTCATTAGAATTTTGGGCTGAAATATTTACGCAATCGAGCATATCATATATTGAATTTCGGTTGTTATCCACTAAACCATGATTATACGTCCTTTATTTATGTTATTATGCAAGGTCATATTCTTTATTACCTAGCTTTTCATTTTCCAAGCTATTAAAGTAGTCTTCTGTTTCTTTTATAACAACCTTTCTAAGCCCTATAAGTCCAACTAGGTTAGGAAATGCCATGCATCCATTAACTATATCTGCAATTATAAATATTAATTCCAATGGCAAGAAAGGTCCTATTGCAACAAGTACTATATATATTATTCTATATGGCATTATAGACTTAGTTCCGCATAAATATTGCATACACTTTTCACCATAATAGTTCCATCCAAGTATGGTAGTAAATGCAAAGAAAACTAATCCTATATTAACAATGTATTTTCCAATAGTGGCTATAGGTAAACCAATTTCAAAAGCTGCTGATGTAAGTCCTGCTCCTTCAATTGTTGCTCCAACTTCAAACACACCAGTGCTTCCACTTGTTAATACTATTACAAGTCCTGTCATTGTACAAATTAGTATTGTATCAAAAAATGTTCCTGTCATAGAAATCAAGCCTTGTCTTGCTGGAAAATTTGTTTTTGCTGCTGCTGCTGCTATTGGTGCACTTCCAAGTCCTGATTCATTTGAAAATACCCCTCTTGCAATCCCATTTCTAAGTGCTACAGAAACAGTTACACCTGCAATTGCACCACCTACAGCTTTAGGATTAAAAGCACTAGTTATTATTAAACCTAAAGCTTGTGGTATTGCTCTAAAATTACATGCAAGTACTATAACAGCTCCAATAATATATGCTACTGCCATAAATGGAACTATTGCTTCAGATACTTTTGATATTCTTTTAATTCCACCTAATGTTACTAAAGCTACTAATGCTGTTATGACTACAGCCGTTGCAATTTTAGGTATATTAAAATTTTGTGCTGCTGCTGCTATTGAATTAACTTGACCAAATGTTCCTATTCCAAAGAAAGCAACTCCAACACCAAACAATGCAAATAATTTAGCTAACCATTTCATACCTAACCCATTTTGTATATAGTACATAGGTCCACCACACATTTGTCCGTTTTCATCTACTTCTCTATATTTTATTGCGAGTACACCTTCTGCATACTTAGTTGCCATTCCAAAGAAAGCCGCAATCCACATCCAAAATAGTGCTCCTGGCCCTCCTGCTTTTACTGCTGTCGCAACACCTACTATATTTCCTGTTCCAATTGTTGCTGATAACGCTGTACATAGTGCTCCAAAACTTGATACATCTCCATGTGCATCATCATTTTGAGCTTCTTCATCTTTTCCAAATACATATTTTAATGCTAACGGTAATTTAAAGACTTGTAATAATTTTAAGCGAAGTGTTAGATATATTCCAGTCCCAACCAAAAGTATTAATAAAGGTGGCCCCCATATAATATCATCGATTTTTTGAAATACATTTTGAATTGTAGATGTATTCCCTGCTAATAAGAAATTTGAAAATAACATAAAAAAATTCCCCCTAATATTTTTTATCATTGGAGGAGAATAAGAGACTATACAATTCATAATTCAAAGTTTACAATTTACAATTTAGGTAGAAAACTTTCAGTTTTCTTAATTTAAATTTATCAAAAATAGCAAAGCTATTTTTATCCTCAATTATACATTGTGAATTATACATTGTGAATTGTCATGCTTCCTATCCTCTGTCCTTTTACCTGAGAGTTTCAATACTAAAAAAATTTACTACTTTAAATAATAAATGTAATAATATTTTCTTCAATATTTTGCTCCTTCGGTGCTCATTCATAAATGAGTCTCTCCAGAGGCTCGTCCAGCAACGGTCCTAATACCTGAAAGATTTGCTTCTTCGGTGTATTATAATAAATCAAAAAGAAATTATAAATAATAACTCTCCCACTGCCTTCATCCGAACATTTACATTTAATTTACCCTTAAAATTATATAGTTATTATTAACTTATTTCAAGTATTTTTAATCCCTTCTTGATAATTTTATATTTTTTTCAAAATTTGCATATAAATTAACAGACTTTTTAGTAGTTTTTTAAGCAATTACACTATTCTTTGAATATATTTAAATTCTTTTTTCTGCAAAATTATTATAAATAAAAACTGCTTTCATATAGAAAACAGTTTTTAATAAAATCGATTTTTAAATTTGAATAATTTTATATATTTAAATCAGTTAATTTTCCTTTTATTTTTAACTTTTTAAGTAACTTTTCAGGGTCAGAATTTATAATAAGTTCTTCCGGAAAATCTATAGAAGCAAGCATATCTATTGCTTCTTTAAATTCTCCTATTTTTGTACAAAAATGAGCATCACTATTCATAACTATTGTAACATTATATTTCTTACATAATTCAGCTATCTTAGTGCAATTACCCAAGCTACCAAGTCGAGAAGTAGTAAAAGAACTATTGTTAATCTCTATTAACACATCATTTTCTAAAGCACATTTCACTATTTCTTCATAATTTACGGGAATCATAGGATTCCCTAGATGCCCTACAATATCAATCTTTCCACTTTTTATTGCATTAACATATGCTCTTGTATTTTCTTCAACCGATCCCATATTGTATATCGGTTCATGTATACTTCCAATTACTATATCAACCTTCTCTAAAGTTTTATCATCCATATCCATCTTACCATCATGGTTCAATATATTAGCCTCAACTCCATAAAGCATAGTTACACCATACATTTCTCTAGGTAACACTTTGTAGTTATTAAAATACCAAATATGTGGTGCATTTGGCATCATACATCCATGTTCAGTAGTTCCAAGAACTTTGATACCTTTTTCTGATGCCGCCTTCGCATTTTCCATTAAAGTTGAATAAGCATGACCGCTAACTATTGTATGAGTATGTACATCTAATGCATATTTCATCAAAACATTCCTCTTTTCATTAAGTTTATAATTCTATATTTATATTATCATAGTAGAAATTTAAATTAAACCTAATATTCTTGTTAAATATTAGTAAAATACTGATATATTAAATTAAAATATCCTTGCCTATCTAAACTTTATAAAACAATAGAACTATGCCAATGACATAGTCTTATTATACATATTAAATATCTACTCTATTCCTTTTTTGTCCTCTATTATAAGCTCTTATATTTTCCAATAAATCTGTAAATAGTCTATCTCTAGCTTCTTCACTTGCCCATGCTATATGAGGCGTCATAATTAATTTTTCAGTGTTTTTTATACTAAGTAAAGGATTATTATTTGGTATTGGCTCTGCTTCAAATACATCCAAAGCTGCTCCACCAATTATTTCTTCATCTATAGCTTGTGCTAAATCTTCATCTACAACAATAGGACCTCTTCCCACATTAATTAATATTGCATCTTTCTTCATCATAGTTAAAGCTTTATAATTGATTAATCCTTTTGTTTTCTCATTTAAAGGTGCATGAATTGATATAACATCACATGTTTTTAACAGTTCTTCCAATTCAACTCTCACAAAATTAGAATCTGAATTTTTACCTGATGTAGAATAATAAACTACTCTTGCACCAAAAGCTTGCGCAATTTTGGCCACTTTTTTCCCTATATTGCCCAAACCTATTATTCCCCAAACTTTTCCTGATAGATCATTATAAGTTCTTTCTAAGTTCGTAAACATTCCACTCTTTGAGTATTCTCCACTTTTTACGAAATCATCAAAATACCTTATGTTATCATATAAAGTAAGTAATAACGCAAAAGTATGTTGAGCAACAGTTCCAGTTGAATATCCTGCAACATTTGTAACCGCTATCCCATTTTCTTTTGCATATTCAATGTCTATATTATTATACCCTGTAGCCATTTCACATATTAATTCTACATTATTTGCAGATTTTAAATTGTTTCTATCTAAAACAACTTTATTTGTTAAAATGATATTTGCATCCTTTATTCTCTCTTCAACATCATCCTTTTCTGTTTTATCATAATAAGCAACTTGTCCAAATTCATTTAGTTTAATATAATCAACATTTCCTAATGTTTTTCCATCTAAAACAACTATGTTTCTCATAATTATTTGCTATTTTATAAGTTATTCACCCTATAAAATAACCTTCGCCTCCAATCACATATTAAATTTATAATACTTTATAATAAATCATATCTCAAATATAATTGAATGTAAATACATAGAAATTTATTAGTACAATTAGTTTTATATCACAAGAAATTACTAAACATATACTAAATAAATAATCATTTATACATATCATAGATTATAAAAAATTAGTATTCTATTCTTATTAAAGGTATCAACTTATAAAGAGAAAAATATAAAAAATATATACTTATATAAAAATAAAGAAATGCAATATATGAATATGCGTAGTATTTATATTAACCTCTGCTAAGTCAAATTTTTCTACACTCTATCATATATTGAATTTCGATTATTTTTCACTAAACTTTGATATTACATCATTTTTATATTTTATTGTACCTTAGCTGGTTCTATATGCCAAATCTCATCGCAATATTGCTTTATAGTTCTATCACTTGAAAATTCACCTGAATTACTTAGGTTAGCTAAGCACTTTTGAGCCCATTTCTTTTTATCTTTATAATCTTCAAATACCTTATCTTGAGCTTTCTTAAACAAATCAAAATCTGCAAGCAAAAAGTATTGATCACCTTCTTCTAATAGTGCATTATATATATCTTCAAAATAACCTGTTCCACCATCATTTAGCATTCCATTAATTAATGTATCAATAACTCTCTTGATACATGGATTATTTCTATAGTATTCTTTTGGATTATAGTTATTCTTTAATTTTTCAATATCCTCAACTCTTAATCCAAAGATATAGTTATTTTCTTCACCACTTGCATTTACTATCTCAATATTAGCTCCATCATATGTTCCAAATGTTGGTGTGGCATTTAACATGAACTTCATATTTCCAGTTCCGGATGCTTCTTTACCAGCTGTAGAGATTTGTTTTGATAAATCTGATCCTGGGAATAATTTCTGAGCATATGATACTCTATAATTATGAACAAAAACAACTTTAATTCTTCCAACTGAAATTGGATCACCATCTATAAGTTTTGCTATTTCATTTATAAGCTTAACTATACCTTTTGCTCTTCTATATCCCGGAAATGCTTTAGCGCCAAATATAAATGTAGTTTTTGGTATCTCAATATTAGGATTTTCTTTAATTCTATAGTATAGATCTAAAATATACAATGCATTTAATAATTGTCTCTTATATTCATGTAGTCTCTTTATTTGAATATCAAAGAATGAATCAGGATCAACTTCTACACCTTCTTCTTGTCTTATATAAGCAGATAATTGTGCCTTCTTTTCTCTCTTAATTTTCATAAGATTGTTCAATACTTCATCATTATCTTTAAATTTATCTAATCCTTTTAAAATACTTAAATCTTTTACCCACTCCTCAGTACCTAATAATTCTGTAATAAATTCAGATAATTCTGGATTACAGAGTCTAAGCCATCTTCTTGGAGTTATACCGTTAGTTTTATTTTGAAATTTTTCTGGATATAAATTGTACCAATTATTAAGTTCTTTATTCTTAAGAATTTCTGTATGAAGGGCCGCTACTCCGTTTACTGCACTTCCAACATAAATAGCTAAATTAGCCATTCTTATTTGATCATTTGTAACAATTCTAAAGTTCCAAATGGCACCTTCATCATATCCCTTTTGTCTTAATTCATTAATTAATGCGTCATTAATTTGATATGCAATTTGTAATATTCTTGGGAATAATCGTTCTATTAACCTTATATCCCATTTTTCTAAAGCTTCTGCAAGTATTGTATGATTAGTATAATTAAAGAATTTTTTTGCAATATCTAAAGCTGTATTAAATTCTACCTTTTCTTCATCAACTAGTATTCTCATAAACTCAAGTATAGATATAGTTGGATGCGTATCATTTAGCTGAGCTACATTGTATTTTGCAAAGTCAGAAAAATCATTTCCATAAGTAGCTTTATATTTCTTTATTATATCTTTCATAGATGCACTAGAAAAGAAGTATTGTTGTCTAAGTCTTAATATCTTTCCTGCTTCTGCAGTATCATTAGGATATAAAACCCTTGATATATCTTCTGCTTTATTTCTTGCTGATACTGCCTCAATATATTGTTGATTATTAAATAAATTGAAATCAAATTCTCTTAATGCTTCACACTGCCATAATCTTAATGTATTTATATTTTTAGTGTCATATCCTATTATAGGAACATCATATGGAACAGCTTTTACCTTCATGTCTGAAAAAGTTATTATTTGAACTTCATCATCTTTTCTTATACTCCAGCAGTCTCCATATTTTAACCAATTATCTTCACATTCAGTTTGAAAGCCATTTTCTATATTTTGCTTAAACAACCCATTGCTATATCTAATTCCATAACCAACCAAAGGCATTTCCATTGTTGCTGCTGATTCAATAAAGCATGCTGCAAGTCTTCCAAGTCCACCATTTCCGAGTCCAGCATCTTCTTCAACTTCTTCAATCTTATTTAAATCTAAATTTAGTTCATTAAATACTTCTTTAACTTCATCATATAAACCTAAATTAATTAAGTTATTTCCTAAAGCTCTACCCATTAAATATTCAGCGGAAAGATAATAAGCCATTCTGCCTTGATTATACCTTTTGCTTGTTTCATTCCAATTATCAACAATTTCCTCCATGATAGTTAATGAGATTGCATTAAAAATTTCATAGTCTTTTGCCTCTTCTAGTGTTACTCCATGTTTTACCTTTAAGTAACGCTTTACCCCTTCTTTTATTGATTGCTTATCCATTTTTTTCACACCTTTCATGAATTTCTCAAACTTAATATTCCATAGCTACCACAGCTACCATAACTGTAAATAAGTTATCATTAGATTATATATAGTTTTTCTTTGATAGTATTATAATAAATTATTTTATATGATATTATCAATTTTACATTTAGATATCAAGAATACCAATAAACATTATATTAAAATACCTATTTAATATTGCACAATTCTATTCATAAAATTTTCTTATCATTATTGTTTTGATTAAAACAACATATTTAAATCTATTATATTTTATTAATATATAACTTAATTTATCTAATTATGAATTTTTTTATTTAATTTACAAATTATAGTATATATTATATCAAAGTTTATCTAAATAAAAAAGTCATAATCTATTCATATTATATAGATTATGACTACCATTATTATTATTTAGTTAAATCATCTAATTTTGTTTAAGATAATTTTTATTTGTGTTTATTTTTTGTTTCCAAACATAAAATGCTATTTTAAATAGACATGCATCATTGAATTTTCTAATATCGCATCCTGTATACTTCTGAATTTTATCCAAACGGTATATTAATGTATTTCTGTGGACATATAGTTGCTTTGCCGCTTCACTTAAATTAAGATCAAGCTTCATAAATGTTTCTATTGTTTTGATTATATCTTCATCCATTTGTGAAAATGCTTCCTCAAATTTTTCATTAATCTTGACCTTAATATCATCATTTAGCCCCTCAAGCATTTCTTCAAAAAGCAAATCTTCCTGACTATATATATTATTTAATATCTTATATTTTTTTCCTAGCTCTATTTTATTCATACATTTTAAATATATAGACATCAGATTTTCATAATCATCTATTTTGCTATAACTGATATAACATTTTTTATAAACAGAAGTATTTATTGTTTCATTTATACTTGATACATGCTCTTCAATATCTTCAAATACACCAATTAAATTTATACTTTCATTATACTTTAATATTATTACTTCAGTATTATCATAAATATTTTTAAGAGCTTCTATGGCCTCTTCTAATTTTTCTCTTATATTTATAGAAATTAAATATGTAATATTCTCAGAATAAGGTAAATCGTCAATTTTTTCTTTAGTAACAAAATTATTATTTAATAAATCTACTACTACTTTTTCTTTGTTACTATATTTATCTTTATATTTTGTTTTAATACAAAACTCAATAAATTTTAGTGCATCTTTATGATTTTTTTCTATCTCTATAACGATTTTATTTTTTCCCATAAAAAATGTATGCTCGCTGAAGTCTTTGGAAGACTCTACAGGATTAGTTTCAAAAACACTTTCTCCGTCTACATATACATTAAATGGCAGTTTACAATTATCATATATTTCATTAAGATATCCTACTAATCCCTCCATAAAATCACCTCTACCTATTAAATATGCTACCAAATATTATTATTTAGTAGCATATTAAAAATTATTTATATTTTTATTTTAACATATTCTTAATTCTGATTCTTTATCAAATACATGAATATTTTCTTTTTCTACAAATAATTTTATAGAATCTTTTGGTTCAAATTTAGTGCTTCCATCAACTCTTGCAGTCATGCTATTTTCACCACATTTGAAGTAAATATAACTTTCTGATCCCATACGTTCTACAACTTCAACATTTCCGCCAATAGTTACTGTAGGATTATCTTTAACAAGAGCTTCATTGTCATCTAAGTGCTCAGGTCTTATTCCAAATACAACTTCTTTTCCAACATAACCTTTATCTTTCAATATTTTAGCTTTTTCTTCTACTATTTCTATGTTGTCACCTTCAATACTTGCAAATAATTTTCCATCCTTTTCAGCAACTGTTCCATTGAGTAAATTCATTTGTGGACTTCCTATAAATCCAGCAACAAATAAATTATTTGGTGTATTGTATATATTTAAAGGTGTATCTACTTGTTGAATTACACCATCTTTCATAACAACTATTCTAGTACCCATTGTTAATGCTTCTATTTGGTCATGTGTTACATATATAAATGTTGTTGCTAAATCTTGATAAAGTTTAGAAATTACAGTTCTCATTTGAACTCTTAATTTTGCATCAAGGTTTGATAATGGTTCGTCCATTAAGAATACCTTTGGTTCTCTTACAATAGCACGTCCAAGTGCAACCCTTTGTCTTTGACCTCCTGATAATGCTTTTGGTTTTCTATCTAATAAATGTTCTATATCTAATTTTTTAGCTGCATCTCTAACTTTTCTGTCTATTTCATCTTTAGGTGCCTTTCTTAATTTTAATGCGAATGCCATATTGTCATATACTGTCATATGTGGATATAATGCATAGTTTTGGAAAACCATCGCTATATCTCTTTCTTTAGGTTCTACATCATTAACTAGCTTTCCGCCTATATATAATTCACCTTTTGATATTTCTTCAAGCCCTGCTATCATTCTTAAAGTTGTTGATTTACCACATCCAGATGGTCCAACAAAAACTATAAACTCTTTATCTGCTATTTCTAAATTAAAATCTTTTACCGCAGTTACATCTCCTGAATATATTTTGTAAATATGTCTTAATGATAAATCTGCCATATTTATTTCCTCCCTTTATTTCAATGACTTTTTATTTTAAATTTTATTTCTTGTTCTTTCTACAAGTTTATTTTACTACATGTAATCCTTTAAATTCTATATTCAAATATTACAAAAGTAATAATGCTTTTTTGTAAGATGATATAAAGGGTTATTTGAAATTACATTATTAACTATTTTATCTTAGTTTATATTACTTTATAAATACTAGAATATTATCAGAAAAAAATATTCTAAAACTAAATATTTTTTACTTGACAATTTTAATCATATAAGTTATTATCTTATTGAGAATGATTTTCATATCTAACTTTTACTTGTTAGATGATGTTTAATTCGTTAATTTTTTATGAAATGCATAACAAATTATCCATGTAAAATAACATACGAGCATAGAACTCATCAATAGCTTTATGTTAACAAAAGACTCCTTTTTAGAAAATATATATAATGCTCCAAAGTAATATATATTTATATTAAATATCTTTTAATATTTTGTAATTAACCAAATAACCTATTCTTAAATATTCCACACTATTTAAGAATATCAAATCAAATTTATAATTTAGACATGCACACACCTAGATTATAAATTATATACATTTCATAAAATTGTTAAAACTGTGTAGATTAAATATATAATCTATGCAGTTTCTTTTTATTCTTTTTATTCTTTGTAAATTTTATTACCTCTAATGCTTCTGAATTTAATAAAATAAAAATCCAATAAGAAAAACACTAGGCGTTAACCTAGTGTTTTCCATGTATGCAAGATAAGCCATAAGCCGAGTTCTGTAGTCACCAGAGCTAGTACTTTTCTTTAATATATTATGATTATCTTTAATCTATAATTCTTAAAAATCCTCTAAATTCTTAACCTTATTAATATAATGAAAAATAATTATAAATAATAAAAATATATTATTTATTTTTGCTGTGGGCAAAATGTGGGCAAACTATTTGCTCTATAACATTAATATATAATGAAGAAAAAAGTATGCAACATTAAATTAATGCCAGATACATACATTTATTATTTATATGATCTATATATACCAACTAGCTTACCTAATATTTTACATTCTTTTATTATTATAGAATTCATTATGTCATTTTCAGATTGAAGTATTATCCAATCTTTTTCTTTATAATATCTTTTGATTGTAGCTGAACCCTCTAGTAAAGCAACAACTATTTCTCCATTTTTAGCACTGTTGGTAGCTTCAAAAATAGCTAAATCATTATCATGTATTCCAGCATTAATCATGCTTTCACCATATACTCTAAGCATATACAACTCTTTATCATATTTTATATAATCTATTGGCAAAGGAAATGTTTCTTCTATACTATCTTCATCTAAAATATCCTTACCTTTTTGATATCTTTTCACTATTGGAATATCAATCATTTCTTTCTTAGGAGCTGATAATTCATTTATCTCTAAAGCTCTAGGCTTTAATGGATTTCTTTTAATGAAACCTTTCCTTTCTAGCCTCTGTAAATGCCCATGTACAGTTGACGGAGATTTTAACGAAACTTCCTTGCATATTTCTCTTACTGTTGGTGGATATCCCTTTTCTTCTGTATATTCTTTCAAAAACTCGTAAATTTCTATTTGCTTTCTACTATCCATAAATACACCTTCTTCTGCTTTTTCGCAAACCTCAGTTCGTGCGAACATATGTTTTTTTAATATATGATACTTCTTTTTGTGTATTTTGTAAATAGTACAATCTTATTAATATAGCATTGGATATAATTAATTACTTATATCTATAATCTAAACAGACATAACTTATTCTGAACCTCAAAAATGAGATAACTAAATTAATAGTTGTCTCATTTTTACAAATAAGTGTATACTTTATGGGTAAAGTATATCTATATATTACCATTTACAAATATTCTGTCAATATAAATAATATAGGTAGCTAAATTACTTTTCAAATTATATTGTTTCAATTTATAATCACAGTATTCTTTATTTGACATAAACTATATTATAGTCATTAAAATTAGCACCCCCTTTAAATTTATCATTTGCTTATTATTCATTAAAATGCTAGGAAAAACAGACTCTCTCCTCCTAGCATTTATTTTTAATATCAGTATATCTTTAGTTTAAATTTGCATATACTAAATTGTAATATATTTTTCTTTTAACATTATTTTCCTCTTAGTATATAAATAAAAAGAAGACAGCTAAATTAATAGTTGTCTCCTTTTAGGTAAAATATGAATAAATATATAAAAAAATGTTCAACAAAATTACATATCGAAATATTTTTGAATCACTTTAGCTTATATTAATTCTTTTTTTACATATTCTATTATAGTATCTTCTTCACCTTCAAATATATCTGCTAACTTTAATATAATCTCTTGATCTTCTATATCCATATTTTTTATTGTTTCATACAATTTATTGTTGCACATAAATTCACCTCGCTGCTATTATATATGCTTATATAAAAAGCCAGAAAAAGAATATCTATCTCTTCCTAGCTTTTTATGGTTTTTAAAAGTTATATCTCTATACTTTTTTATTATAATTCATTTTCATATTTATGTTAATTAATTATAAATTAAATTTACATTAATTATTTATAAATATTTTATATTTTAAAACAAAAGAGATAGCTTAAAAGGGGTTGGAAGCTATCTCTTTCTGAATATTCTGGGCAAAAATATTGTCTTTACATACATATTATACTATAAATATCCTAATTTTTTCAATATTTTTATATCATATTTTTTAAGCATTACTCATTTAATAACTATGCAAAAAGAGACAACTAAATTAATAGTTATCTCCTTTTGATTATAAGTTTAATGTAATTATGTATAAGAAATTCCCTACGCAATTTAATTTCGACTTATTTTAAAATTACTTTAGCATACACTAACTTTTTAATCTAATCTATCATAGTATTTTTTCATCTTTAGATATATTGGATAATAAAAAATAAAAGAGATAGCACAAACAGGTAAATAAAGCTATCTCTTTGTTAAAGATTTTGAGAAAAAATATTTCCAGTACACATTATACATAACTCCACTGTTTTTTTCAATATTTTATATCATATTTTTTAAAGCATTACTCATTTAATGAATAAGTAAAAAGAGACAACTAAATTCATAGCTATCTCTTTTTTGATTATGTAATAAATATAAAATAATGAGTACCCCACCCAATTGTATTTTAACATATTTTTTAATAACTTTAAACTCTAATTTATTTTACATAAAAAGAGATGGTCAAAGGAGCTATCTTTAAACCATCTCTTTTGGGATTTTTGAACTAATTTGCATCTATTGCATATTCATAATATCATATTTTTTAGCACTTTTCTACATTTTTCTGCACAAAAAAGAAAGCCTATCCATATGTAAGAGACTTTTGGCTTTCTTTCTACTATTTGGGATTGCATTTATATTTTATCATATATTTTCTTATTTTTCTATTGATTTTGTCACAATAACCACATATAATAAATCTACAATAATTTTTAATTATTGTGTATCCATAATATAATTTAATGCAGATAGTAACTCATATTCCTTTACTGAGTTACTATCTTTTTTTATATAAAAGTAAAAGGCAACACATAAGAAATGAGGTGTCCCCCAAAAATTAATCTTATATGTTGCCTTTTTATAATT
>ENA-OXEC01000152-OXEC01000152.1-human-gut-metagenome-genome-assembly--contig:-NODE-152-length-46895-cov-38.455_pt1 | contig 46895 bp, 41 predicted proteins | sample MGYA00249351_ERZ652235 | MGnify/ENA primary metagenome ERZ652235 (study PRJEB26925, sample SAMN05826906) | human gut metagenome | biome: ENVO:2100002; feature: ENVO:00000062; material: ENVO:00002003...
CAGATGTGTATAAGAGACAGAATAAATAGTAGTGTATAAATAAATGCATGCATATATTTATAAAAATGACTATTTTGTAATAAGTGAGGTGATGTATATATTTAATAAATATAAAAAATTATTATATTTAATAAGTTCATTTTTTATTCTTCTTATTATTATGTTTATAATAAAATATTATTTTAAACCATTTTTGTCTATAATCATAATACTTATTTTGACTACGCCATTATATAAATTAATGACAAGATTAAATATTCCTAGGAATATTGCCGGAGCTTTAAGTATTGTAATTGTAAATATAGTTATGATATTGGTGATATTATATTTAGGAACAGGAATATTTAATGGAATCCACAAGTTATATTTTACAAACTTAGACTTGATAGAAAATTTTATTAAAGATATGAGTGATGTAATACAATTTGATGTAAGTAAATTCAGATTAAGCGATGGTCTATTTTCAATAATAAATAATAATAATATAAGGAATAGAGCTGTTTCAACAGGAGAAAACTTAATTGGAGGTTTCGCTGGAAATTTATGTGCATATGCAATTGGCAATATATGTGCGTTTTTTATACTGGTAGATAAAAATAAATTTATTGAACTATTAGAATTATTATTACCTATTGAAGTAGTAAAGAAAACAAGAATTCAAAAAACAAATTTTATGCATATGATAAAAATTGAAGGATTACTTGTTATAATATCTACAATTGAAATAATGATGGGTTTTTTTATATTAAATGTGCCAAATCCTTTTATACTTAGTATTGTTTGCGGGATTTTAGATATTCTACCTTACGTTGGAACTATAATTGTATTTATTCCAATTATAATATACAATATTATAATGAAGAAATTTCTTATAGCTTTTGGTCTAATATGTTTATATTTATTAGTTCAGGTAATTAGGGAGATACTTGAGGCAAAATTTTTAAGTTCTAAATTAGAGATTCATCCTCTTGTAATTTTACTTTCATTATACATAGGTGTTAATCTGTTTGGAATATTAGGAATACTTGCAGGTCCTATGTATAGTATTTTAGCTAAAGAAATAATTTATAGTGAAGTATAGCTTAGGAGGAAAAAGAATGAGAAACATTTCTATATTAGGAGCCACTGGATCAATAGGAACTCAAACACTTGATGTAATTAGACAATCAAAAGAAGAATTAAGGCTAATAGCAATTAGTGCAAATACTTCTGTAAAAAAAGTAATAGAAATAATAGAAGAATTTAATATATTATATGTAGCAATGATGGATAAAAAAAGTGCAGAGGAAATAAAAAAGTATTGTGATGATAATAATAAAAATATAGAAGTATATAATGGTATTGAAGGATTAAATAAAATTGCAACATTAAAAGAAATTGACATAGTAGTGACATCTGTAGTTGGTATGATAGGATTGGAACCAACAATAAAAGCAATAGAAGCTAAAAAAGACATAGCACTTGCTAATAAGGAAACTTTAGTTGTAGCAGGTGAGATTGTTATGAAAAAAGCTAAAGAGTACAATGTGAAAATCTTACCCGTTGATTCAGAGCATAGTGCAATATTTCAAAGTCTTAGAGGGAATGATTTAAATACGCTAAAGAAAATAATTTTAACAGCATCTGGTGGACCGTTTAGAGGTAAAACTATAAATGAATTACTTGATATAAAAGTTGAAGATGCACTAAAACATCCTAAATGGAATATGGGAAGAAAAATATCTATAGATTCTGCAACTCTTATGAATAAGGGGCTTGAGGTTATAGAAGCTCACTGGCTTTTTGATTGTGACTATGACAATATTCAAGTTGTTGTTCATCCACAAAGTATAGTACATTCAATGGTTGAATATACTGATGGAAGCATAATAGCGCAGCTTGGAGCACAAGATATGAGACTTCCAATACAGTATGCTATAAATTATACTGAAAGAAAAGAACTTGTAGCAGATACTATTGATTTTTATAATATATCGCAGTTAACATTTGAAAAACCAGATATGAATACATTTAAATCATTAAAGCTAGCATATAAGGCAGGAAAGATAGGAGGACTTATGCCAACTATTTTAAATGGTGCTAATGAAGCGTGTGTTGAATTATTTTTAGAAAAGAAAATTAAATTTTTAGACATAGCAGATACTATAGAAAAATGTATGGAAGTATTTGAAGATAAATCTAATGAAGAAATGACAATTGAAAATATAATTAAATTAGATAAAGAAGTTAAAGAGTATGTAATGAGAAGTGACATTTAAGGAGGAAAGTAATGTATATAATTTTAGCTATATTAGCATTTGGATTATTAATAATAGTTCACGAATTAGGACATTTTACGTTAGCAAAACTAAATGGAGTAAGAGTGGAAGAGTTTTCTATCGGAATGGGACCTAGAATTGTCTCAAAGAAAGGTAAGGAAACTACCTATTCATTAAGTCTTTTTCCAATCGGCGGATATGTAAAAATGATGGGAGAAGATGGAGAAGTAGACGATGAAAGAAGTTTTTCAGCAAAATCACCATTAAGAAGAATAAGCATTATAATTGCAGGAGTTGTGATGAATTATATACTTGCAATTATAATTTTTACAGCTGTAAGCTTTAATTTTGGGTTTGCCAAACCAGTAGTAAATACTGTTGCAGAAAACTCAGGAGCAGTTGAAGCTGGATTACAGTCTGGTGATAAGATAGTAAAAATTGATGGCTCAAAAGTATTTACAGCTGATGATGTAAAGATGGGAATAATGCTATCTAAAGATGATACAGTAGATTTAATTGTAAATAGAAATGGTGCAAAGGAAAAGGCATCAGTAACATTAAAAGATTTAGAAGGAAAAGGAAAACAATTGGGAATAACTTTTGTATCAGAAGCAAAGCCAACAATTCTTTCGAGTTTTAAACAAAGTTTAAATCAAACTGTTTCTCTTGTATCGCAGACTTTTAAAGGATTAAAAATGATATTTACAGGAGAGGCAAATTTAAAAACAGATGTAGGCGGTCCTGTAACTATAGTAAAGATGACAACAGCTACAGCAAAGGCTGGAATATGGAATCTAATGTATTTCATAGGATTTATAAGTGTGAATCTTGCAGTGTTCAATCTTTTACCATTTCCTGCACTTGATGGTGGATGGTGTGTAATACTATTAATTGAGCTTATTACAAGAAAGAAGGTTCCAGATAAGATTGTTGCGGGATTGAATTATGCAGGATTCGCATGCTTAATTGGACTTATGATACTTGTAACAATAAAGGATATATTATTTCCAGTTAAATTGTAATCATAAAAGTAGTGTACTTATTTATTTAATAGGTATGCTACTTTTGTTTGCAGAAGATTAAAGTTTACAACTACATAAATTAAGAGATATAATTATTGAGACATAAAATATTTTATAAGAATAATATCAAGTTTAGTATATATAAAATATGTTGAGTTTAGGAGGAGAACGATGAACAGAAGAAATTCAAGAAAAGTTAAAGTGAGAGACATATATGTTGGAGGAGATGCTCCGATTACTATACAATCAATGACAAATGTTAGAACTAGTAATGTTAACGAAGTTTTGGCGCAGATGAATGAACTGCATAAAGCAGGATGTGAAATTATACGATGTGCAGTTCTTGATATGAATGATGCAGAAGCTTTGAAAGAAATAACAGAAAAGTCACCTATGCCAGTTGTTGCTGATATACATTTTGATTACAAATTAGCATTAAAAGCCATTGAAAATGGAGTTTCAGCACTACGTATAAATCCTGGAAATATAGGCGGAATTGATAGAATTACCAAGGTTGCAGAAGCATGTAAAGCTAAGAACATACCAATAAGGATTGGGGTTAATTCAGGTTCAGTTGAAAAAGATATTTTAAAGAAATATGGAAAACCAACAGCCGAAGGACTTGTAGAAAGTGCTTTAAGAAATGTTAAAATTTTAGAAGACTTAGATTTCTTTGATATTGTTATATCTATAAAATCTTCAAATGTACAGATGATGATTGAAGCTTACAGACTTATAGCTGATAAATGTGATTATCCACTTCATTTAGGAGTAACTGAATCAGGGACAGTATTTAAAGGTACAATAAAATCAAGTGTAGGTATTGGAACACTTCTTGCAGAAGGAATAGGAGATACAATAAGGGTATCTTTAACAAGTGATCCTGTTGAAGAAATTAAAGTGGCATCAGAAATATTAAAATCTTTAGGACTTAAGAAAAGCGGTGTAGAATTTGTTTCATGCCCTACATGTGGAAGAACTCAAATAAATTTAATTAAAATTGCAGAAGAAGTAGAAAAGAAATTGGAAAACTGTAAAAAGCAAATAAAAGTAGCTGTAATGGGATGTGTTGTTAATGGACCAGGAGAAGCTAGGGAAGCTGATATAGGAATAGCTGGTGGAAGAGGAGAAGGCATTATTTTTAGAAAAGGCGAAATTGTCAGGAAAGTTAAAGAAGACCAATTAATTGATGCATTAATGGAAGAAATAGAAAAATTATAATTAATAAATTTAAAAAAATTCTAATATTCTTATGAATATTAGAATTTTTGAGTTTTAGAATTTATAGTGATAATTTATACCAAAGATGGGAGGAAGGTTTTTGAGTGAATTTATCAAAAGCTTATCTAAAGAAATACGTAAAAATGAAATGTTTGAAGATAAAAATATTCAGCTTCTAAGATTTCAATTTTTTAAGAAAAGTGATACTTTGAAAATTGTTTTAAGATCTATAGATCCATTGAATTCAAGTGAAGAGGAAGAATTAAAATCTTTAATACTAAAAAAATTAGGAATAGACATAAACATAGAAATCTTATGCTATAGAGATGTAACTAATTGTACAGTTAAAGAAATAGGTACTGAGCATTGGACATCAGTAGTAGAAGAAGCTGCACGAAAATATCCTTTAAGCAGGCATCTTTTATATTCAGCTAAAAGAGAAATTAAAGATAATATTATATGTGTATATTCAGGGAATACTACTGTTATAAATCATACAGTTAATAAAAAAGTAGATTTAGAAATTGAAAGTAGAATTAAAGATATATTTAATAGGACAGTACGTATTGAATTTAAGTATGATCATAATTTATCTATAGAAGATGAATATGAAAATAGAAAGATTGAAGAGAATAAGCAAATAGTAAAAGAAGTAATGAAAAATAGAAATATATCATCTCAAAATACAACTGAGAAAAAATCAAATGATTCTAATGGTGCAAATGCTGAAAATAAGCAAGAAAAGAAAAAAGAATTCCAGACATATAAGAGAGCTCCGAAAGATGAAAATACAGTTTTAGGAGGAGCAATTAAAATAGAAGCAACTAATATAAGTGAAATAGATGAAAGAAGTGGCTATGTTGCAGTTATTGGAGAAGTTTTCAAGACAGAAGTTATTGAAACTAAGACAGGAAAAATTATTTTAACTTTCTTTATTACTGATTATACAAGTTCAATTGCAGTAAAATGTTTCTTAAAACCTCAGGATACAGAAGCTGTACTTAATGAAGTCAAAAAAAGCTTTTACTGTAAAGTTAGAGGTGAAGCAGTATATGATACATATTCTAGAGAAGTTGTAATAATGGGAAGAGACATAAATAGAATGAAAAAGATTGAGAAGATGGATGCAGCACCTAAAAAAAGAGTTGAACTTCATCTTCATACTACAATGAGCACTATGGATGGAGTCGCATCTGCATCAAAACTAATTGAAAGAGCTGCTAAATGGGGACATCCGGCAATAGCTATTACAGATCATGGTGGAGTTCAAGCATATCCAGAAGCACAAAGTGCTGCAAAGAAAAATAATATAAAGGTACTTTATGGTGTAGAAGCATATTTGGTTGATGATGGCGTTCCTATTGTAATAAATGAAAAGGGCGATTCATTAGACGATACTTATGTTGTTTTTGATATAGAAACTACTGGTTTTTCACCAGTAAATGATAAAATCATAGAAATTGGAGCAGTAAAAATACAAAATGGAGAAGTAATAGATAACTTTAGTCACTTTGTAAATCCTAAAAGAAATATACCGTATGAAATAACTAAGCTTACAAGTATAAATAATGATATGGTAAAGGATGCTGAGACAATAGAAAATCTACTTCCTAAGTTCATGGAGTTTTGCAAAGGGTGTGTACTTGTTGCACATAATGCAGCATTTGATACAGGATTTATAAAGAAAAATTGTAGAGATCTTAATTTGAAGTTTGATTCATCAATAGTTGATACAGTTCCTCTTGCAAGATTCTTATATCCAGAGTTGAAAAAGGTTAAATTAAATATTGTAGCAAAACATCTTGGTATATCTCTTGAGAATCACCATAGAGCTGTAGATGATGCGAAGGCTACGGCTGAGATATTATTAAAGATGTTTGAAAGATTGAAAGAGCATCATAATATAAATACATTAAAAGAATTAAATGATTTATTTGGAGCTAATTTTGATGTAAAAAAACAGACAACATATCATATAATATTGTTTGCAAAAAATCAGGCTGGTCTTAAGACTTTATATGAAATGATTTCAGATGCACATTTAAATAATTTCTTTAAAAGACCAAGAACTAAAAAAAGTGAAATAGCTAAAAATAGAGAAAACCTTATAGTTGGTTCAGCATGTGAAGGTGGAGAAGTTTATAGATCGATTTTAGATGGTAAAAGTGATGAAGAAATAAAAGAAATAATGTCCTTTTATGATTATCTAGAAATACAGCCTCTTGGAAATAATCAATATTTAATAGAAAAAGGTATGGTTAATGGAATAGAAGAGCTTGAAGCTATAAATAAGAAAATTTATGATTTGGGCAGAGAAATAAATAAATTAACAGTAGCAACATGTGACGTGCATTTTATTGATCCTCAGGATGAAGTGTTTAGAAGAATAATTATGGCAGGTCAAGGATTTAAGGATTGTGATAATCAACCTCCACTTTATTTTAGAACAACAGAAGAAATGCTTAAGGAATTTAATTATTTAGGAAAAGATATTGCAAATGAAGTTGTTATTGAAAATACAAATAAGATTGCAGAGTTAATAGAACCTGTAAAGCCTATTCCAGATGAAACTTTTCCGCCTAAAATAGAAGGAGCAGAAGATGAAATAAGAAATATGACAATGAATAAGGTCCACAGCATATATGGAGAGAATCTGCCGGAAGTAGTCCAAAAAAGATTAGATAAAGAGCTAAACTCTATTATTAATAATGGTTATGCTGTTCTTTATCTTATTGCACAAAAGCTAGTTGCAAAGTCTACTGAAGATGGATACCTTGTTGGATCAAGAGGGTCTGTTGGTTCATCGTTTGTAGCAACAATGTCAGATATTACTGAAGTTAACGGACTTCCTCCACACTATGTTTGTCCTAACTGTAAGAAATCAGAGTTCTTTTTAGATGGATCTGTAAGTTCTGGTGCAGATTTGGATGATAAGAATTGTCCAGATTGTAATACACCATATAAAAAGGATGGTCATGATATACCATTTGAAACCTTTCTTGGATTTGAAGGTGATAAAGAACCAGATATTGACCTTAACTTTTCAGGAGAATATCAAGGTGTTGTTCATAGATATACAGAAGTACTTTTTGGTAAGGGCCATACATTTAAAGCGGGAACCATTGGTACTGTTGCTGAAAAGACTGCTTATGGATATGTGAAAAAATACCTTGATGAAAGAAATATTCGTGTTCCTCAAGCAGAAATTGAAAGACTTACCATTGGATGTACAGGAATTAAAAGAACTACAGGACAACATCCAGGTGGAATAATGGTTGTACCAGCAGATAATGAAATTTGTAATTTCTGTCCTGTACAACATCCGGCAGATGATAATGATACTGATGTTATAACAACACATTTTGATTATCATTCTATTTCAGGAAGGCTTTTAAAACTTGATATCCTTGGGCATGATGATCCTACTGTACTTAGAATGCTTCAAGATATAACTGGGCTTGATCCTAAAATAATACCATTAAATGACAAAAAGGTATTAAGTTTATTTACTTCACCAGAAGCTCTTGGAGTTACCAGAGAAGAACTTGAATGTGAAGTTGGAAGTTATGGACTTCCTGAGTTTGGAACAAAGTTTGTTAGGCAGATGCTTGTAGATACTCAGCCAAAAACTTTTTCGGATTTAGTCAGAATATCTGGTCTTTCACATGGCACAGACGTTTGGCTTAATAATGCCCAATATTATATAAAAGAGGGTTTTACTACACTTAGAGATTGTATAGCAACAAGAGATGATATTATGGTATATTTAATGTATAAGGACCTTCCACCTAAAACTGCATTTACCATAATGGAGAAGGTTAGAAAAGGAAAAGGTCTTTCAGAAGATGATGAAAAGTTAATGAGGGAACATAATGTTCCAGAGTGGTATATAGGTTCATGTAAAAAAATTAAATACATGTTCCCAAAAGGGCATGCTGTTGCATATGTCATGATGGCAATTAGGATAGCTTATTATAAAGTTTATTATCCAGAAGCGTATTATGCTACATATTTTACTGTACGTGCGGATGATTTTGACGCCAATTTAATATGTCTTGGAGAAGGTGCTGTATATGCAAAGCTTCAAGAATTGTATGGACTTGGAAATAATGCAAGTGTAAAAGACAAAGGACTTATTACAGTGCTTGAACTATGCTTTGAAGCATATAAAAGAGGAATAAAATTTTTAAGAGTTGATCTATATAAATCAGAGGCTACAAAGTTTATAATTGAAGAAGGCGCACTTAGACCACCGTTAAATGCAGTACCAGGTGTTGCAGATAATGCTGGAAAAAGTATAGTTGAAGCAAGAAAAAATGGTGAATTTATTTCAAAAGAGGATTTAAGAATAAGAGCAGGTGTATCAAAAACAGTAATAGAGGGTCTTACATCACATGGATGTTTAGATGGTATGTCTGAGACGAATCAATTGTCACTATTTTAGCAAACAGCTAACATTATGCTTGAATTTTAAAAGCTTATATGTTATTATATAAATAGTTTAAAGCTAATATGCAGAAAAAAAGGAGTGGGACATTGCCCGCTCCTTATGTTTGTAAACGCAACTTCTTTAATGATAGTTGCGTTTTTGATTACAAATTTTAAAATTGCATAAACTAAAAACAAAATGCAGTTTTAATATTGAAAGGTGGCGCTAATATGAGTAAAGATGCATTAATTGAAAAAATTGAAGCATTTGTAAAACCTATTGTTTCAGACTTAGATTATATTCTATATCATATAGAATATGTAAAAGAAAATGGAGAGTTCTATTTAAGAATATATATAGATAAAGAAGATGGCAGAATATCACTTAATGATTGTGAAGCTGTTTCAAGACAAGTAAGTGATATATTAGATGTTGAAGATCCTATAAAGGACCCATATTATCTAGAAGTATCATCTCCAGGAGTTAATAGAACGCTCTATACAGAAGAACATTTTAAAAAAGTTATTGGAAGTGAAGTACTTATAAAACTAACAGGTTCAATTAATGGAATGAAGAACATTAAAGGAATTCTTAAATGTGTAGATATTAATGAAGTTGTAGTTGAAAATAATGGAGAAGAAGTTCAAATTCCAAAAGAAAAAATAAAAACAGCAAACCTAGAAGGGGAAATATAAATTTAAGGAGGGTATTAAAATGAATGAAGAGTTTGTAGGTGCTCTTAAGGAATTAGTTAAAGAGAAAGGAATTTCAGAGGATTTACTCTTTACAACAATACAAGATGCATTAGTTGCAGCATATAAAAAGAACTATGCTAACTTACATACTAATGCACAAAATGTAAAGGTAATAATGGATAGAGAAACTGGTGAAATTAAAGTATATGCACAAAAAGTAGTTGTAGATGAAGTGTATGATGATGTTACAGAAATTTCACTTGAAGATGCAAAAATAATAAGACCAACATTTGAAGTTGATGATATTGTCGATTTAGAGGTTACACCAAAAAATTTTGGAAGAGTAGCTGCACAGCTTGCTAAGCAAGTTGTAACTCAAAGAATCAAAGAAGCTGAAAGAAGCATAATTTATGATGAGTACAAAGAAAAAGAATTTGATATTATAACAGGAACAATTCTAAGAAAAGATAAAGGAATGGTTTTTGTTAATTTAGGAAAATTAGAAGGAGTTATAGGTCCTAACGAACAAATTCCAAATGAGGAATATAAATTCAATGAAAAGTTAAAACTATATATTGTGGAAGTAAAGAATGGAAGTAAAGGACCTCAAATACATGTTTCAAGAACACATCCAGGATTAGTTAAAAGATTATTTGAACTTGAAGTTCCTGAAATTTTTGAAGGTGTAGTTGAAATTAAGAGCATTTCAAGAGAAGCAGGTTCAAGAAGCAAAATTGCTGTATACTCAAATGATGAAGAAGTAGATCCAATGGGAGCTTGTGTTGGACCTAAGGGTGTGAGAGTACAAAATATAGTTAATGAACTTAAAAATGAAAAAATTGATATAATTAAATATAGTAAGGACCCTGCAGAATTTATAGCAAATTCTTTAAGCCCTGCCAAAGTACTTAGTGTAGAAGTGAATGAAGAAAATAAGTCGGCAAAAGTAGTTGTTGATGATAATCAGCTTTCACTTGCAATAGGTAAAGAAGGTCAAAATGTAAGACTTGCAGCTAAGCTTACAAATTGGAAAATAGATATAAAGAGTAAATCTCAAAAAGAAGCTCTTGAAGAAGAAGAAGAAAAGTTATTAAATACAGAAGTGATAATTGAAGATGAAGATACTACTGATTTTACTGAAACAGAAGTAGAAATACAAGAATAGAGAGGTGCTTTTCATGAAGGCTAAAAAAATTCCTTTAAGAATGTGCACTGGTTGCATGGAAATGAAACCAAAGAAAGAACTCATTAGAGTTGTAAAAACTCCAGAAGGTGAAGTGTGTGTAGACTTAACAGGTAAAAAGTCTGGAAGAGGAGCATACATTTGTAAAGATACTGAATGTCTTGAAAAGGCATTTAAAGCTAAAAGGTTAAGTAGAAATTTAGATATCCCGATAAGTGATCAAATTTATGAAAGATTAAAGGAAGAAGTTAATAATGGATAAATTTTTTAATTTTTTAGGAATAGCAAAGAAAAGTGGTTCTTTGGTAGAGGGATATAGTAAATGTGATGATTTAAGAAATAAAAACAATTTTTATTTGTTTATAATGTCAAAAGACTTATCAGAATCATCAAAAAAGAAATTTATAAAACATTGTACAGAAAAAAACATACCATATATTGTAGAATTCTCAAAGTTTGAATTAGGAAATCCAATTGGTCGTGATGAAATTATGATTTTAGGAATCTTAGATAAAAATATAGCAGAGAAATTAAGCATGTTATATGAGGAGGAAAAATATATGAGTAGAAAATAATACGGGGGTGACTACATGTCAAAAATAAGAGTACATGAATTAGCAAAGGAACTTAATATAGGTTCAAAGGAATTAATAACATTATTAATGGAAGAGTTTGGTGTTGAAGTTAAAAATCATATGAGCACTATAGAAGATGAAGATGCTGCATTAATAAAGGAACTTTATGCAGGAAAAGGTGAAGTGTCTGTGGAAGGCAGTGAATCTAAAACTATAGTAGATGAATATGAAGATCAACTAGCAGAAGAACTTAATAAAGGCCAAAAAAAGAAAAAGAAAACAAGAAGAGAAGTTGAAGCAGAAAAGAAAGCTGCTGAAGAAGCAAATAATGTTGGAATTATTGAAATTGGTGAAAGCATTACTGTTAAAGAATTAGCTGAAAAATTAAATAAACCAACTAATGATGTAATAAGAACACTTATATTTAAAGGTGTAATGGCTGCAATAAATCAAGAAATTGATTTTGAAACAGCAGAAAAGGTATGTACTGAGTATGAAGTACTAGCAGAAAAAAAAGAAGAAAGTCAAGAACTTGAAGTACTTGAAATAGAAGAGGATGATGAAGAAAATCTTAAAAAGAGACCACCAATAGTAACTGTAATGGGGCATGTTGACCATGGTAAAACATCTTTACTTGATTGTATAAGAAAAGCAAAGGTTACAGATTCAGAAGCAGGTGGTATAACACAACATATAGGTGCATATACTATAACTTTAAATGGCGAAGCTATAACATTCTTAGATACACCAGGACATGAAGCCTTTACAGCTATGAGAGCTAGAGGTGCGCAAGTTACTGATATAGTTATATTAGTTGTTGCAGCAGATGATGGAATAATGCCACAAACTAAAGAAGCGATAGACCACTGTAAAGCTGCAGGTGTACCAATGATAGTAGCTATAAATAAAATAGATAAACCAGGTGCTAATCCAGATAGAGTAAAGCAAGAACTTGCTGAACAAGGATTGCTTGTTGAATCTTGGGGTGGAGATGTTATTTCAGAAGAAGTATCTGCAAAACAAAATTTAAATATTGATAAATTACTTGAAATGGTACTTTTAAGTGCTGAAATGCTTGAATTAAAAGCTAATGAAAACAGAAAAGCTAAAGGTACTGTAATAGAAGCTAAACTTGATAAAGGTAGAGGTGCAGTTGCAACATTATTAGTTCAAAATGGAACTTTACATGTTGGAGACTCTATTTTAGTAGGTTCTACATATGGTAGAATAAGAGCTATGTTTGATGATACAGGTAAGAAAATAAAGACTGCAGGACCATCTATTCCGGTAGAAGTACTTGGACTATCAGAAGTTCCTGAAGCAGGAGATAGATTTAATCAAGTAAAAGATGAAAAGACAGCTAGAAATATGGCTGATTCTAGAAAGCAAAAATTAAAAGCAGAAACGCTTCAAGCTAGTCATAGAGTTTCTTTAGAAGATTTATATAGTCAAATTAAAGAAGGAAAAGTTAAAGAGCTTGCAATTATAGTTAAAGCTGATGTTCAAGGTTCAGTTGAAGCTATTAAATCATCATTAGAAAAGCTTTCTACAGATGATGTAAAGGTAAGAGTTATACATGGTGGTGTTGGAGCTATAAGTGAAACAGACATAACACTTGCAGCAGCATCTAATGCAATAGTTATAGGATTTAATGTAAGACCAGATAATAATGCTATAACTCAAGCAGAAAAAGAAGGCGTAGATATAAAAACTTATAGAATTATATACGATGCAATTGAAGATGTTAAATCAGCTATGATAGGTATGCTTGAACCTGAATATAAGGAAGTAGTTTTAGGTAGTGCAGAAATAAGAGAAACATATAAAATTTCTAATGTAGGAACAATTGCAGGGTGCTATGTGTTAAATGGAAAGCTTCAAAGAAATTCTGAAGTACGTGTAATTAGAGAAGGAATAGTTATATTTGAATCTAGCCTATCTTCCCTTAAGAGATTTAAAGATGACGTTAAGGAAGTAAATAGCGGATATGAATGTGGGCTTACAGTTGAAAAGTTCAATGATATAAAAGAAGGAGATATTGTTGAATGTTTCAAAATGGAGGCAATTAAAAGAAAAGAACTTTAAAGAGGTGAAGTATAGTGGCAAATTATAGAGGTGGGAGAATTAACGAAGAATTTAAACGTGAGATAAGTAATTTAATTCAAAATGAAATTAAGGATCCCAGAATTACAGCTATGATTTCAGTGACTGATGTTAAAGTTACTAAGGACCTAAGATATGCTAAAGTATATGTAAGTATATTCTGTAGTAGCGAGGATGAAAAGAAAAATAATTTAGACGCATTAAAAGGTGCAAGTGGATTTGTAAGAAAAGAAGTAGGTCGCAGAATAAACTTAAGGCATACTCCAGAAATATTATTTGAAATAGATGATTCAATAAACTACGGAATGCATATGGATGAACTAATACAAAGGATCAGTAAAAAAGATGAATAGTATTAAAGATGTAAAAGAAGAAATTTTAAAAGCAAATAAAATTGGATTATCATTTCATGCATCACCAGATGGGGATGCAACGGGAAGTGCACTTGGATTATTAAATGGATTAAAACAATTAAATAAGGATGCCTATATTATATCAAGAGACGTTATCTCAGATAACCTCTCTTTTCTTCCTTTAAGTGAGACTATAGATAAAGAAATAACCAAACCTACAAATGATACTGATTTAGTAATAATATTAGATTGCGGAAATGTAGAAAGAATAAGTGCTGATTTAACTTATTATGATGGAAAGATAATTAATATAGATCACCATGTATCTAATGAGATGTATGGCTTTATAAATTATGTGGATACAAAAGCAGCTGCAACTAGCGAAATAGTATATTTATTATTAAAGGAAATTGGTATAGATTTTACATCACAATGTAATGAGATAATAAATATAGGAAAATGTATTTATACAGGTATAGTTACAGATACAGGATCATATAGGCACTCAAATGTTACACAAAGAACTCATGAAATATCAAGTGAATTGATTGCACTTGGTGTAGATAATTCTAAAATTCACAGTAATCTTTTTGATAATAAACCGTTTGATAAAGTTAAATTAATGGGATGTGCTTTATCAAATATAGAATTACAACTTGATGGTAAGGTATCTGTTATTGAAATAACAAAAAATATGATAGATGAATTGAATCTTCCAAATACGGATACTTCAGATATTATTTCAATAGGTCTTTCTATAAAAGGTGTGGAAGTAGCACTTTTATTAAAAGAAGTAGATGAAGGAGTAAAAGCAAGTTTAAGATCAAAAAATAATGTTGATGTTAGAAAAGTTGCTGAAAATTTTGGGGGCGGCGGACATGTAAAAGCAGCAGGGGTTATGCAGAGGGCTGTTACTTTAAAAGTTGCTAAAGAAAATCTTCTAAAAGTATTAAAAGAACAAATGAAGTTATAATTATGAAATGGAAGTCAGCATATGAATGGAATATTAAATATATATAAAAACAAAGGCATGTCTTCTTTTGATGTGGTTAGAAAAGTTAAATTTGTAGCAAAGGAAAGAAAAGTTGGGCATACGGGAACGTTAGATCCAGAGGCAACAGGGGTTTTACCGGTTTGCCTTGGAAAAGCTACAAAGATAATCGACTATATTATGAATTCAAATAAAGTATATGAAGTAAAGTTTTTATTAGGTATAAAAACTACTACTTATGATTTAGAAGGAGAAGTAATAGAAAAAAAAGACATTTCCAATATAACTCATGAAGATGTTCTATCTGCTATTGAATACTTTGTTGGTGAATATGATCAGGTTCCGCCAATGTATTCTGCACTTAAGAAAAATGGTGTAAGATTATATGATTTAGCAAGACAAGGCATTGAGGTAGAAAGAGAAGCAAGACGAGTAAATATACTAGATATAAATAATATAAAGATAGAATTGCCATATGTTTCTATGAAAGTAACTTGCACCAAAGGTACATATATACGTAGTCTTTGTTATGACATTGGGGAAAAATTAAATGTTGGAGCAACTATGTGTGAATTAAACAGATGCAGTACATCTGTTTTTTATGAAGAAAATAGTGTTAACATTGATGAGTTAAATGAAGAAAATATTAATAATAATTTAATTACAATAGAAGAAGCACTTTCGTTTTATCCAAAACTAACTGTTAAAAGTTCATTTACAAAACTTCTTATAAATGGAGTAAAAGTATTTGATAAGAGATTAACTAATGAAAAAGTTGAAAAAGATGTTTTATATAGAGTTTACGATGATAAAGAAACATTTATAGGTCTTGGAAAACAAGATAATGAAGGTTTTAAGATAGTAAAATTATTACTTTAAAATTAGGAGCATAATTATGATTGTTATAGATAACTATTCCGAAAAGATATTAGAATCGAATAATTATGTGGCCCTTGGAAGCTTTGATGGTCTTCATAAGGGGCATCTATCTCTTATTAATAAAGCTGTAGAAGTTGCAGAAAAGAAAAATGGGAAAAGCATGGTATTTACTTTTAAAAATCATCCTAGATGTTTTATGGATAGAGGTTTTTGCTCAAAACTTATCATGGAAAATGAAAAAAAGATAGAAATTCTAGAAGATGAGAAAGTAGATATATTATGCTTTAAAGATTTTGACACAGAGTTTATGAAATTAACACCAAAAGAATTTATACAGTTATTAATAGACAAGTATAATGCTAAAGGAATTATAGTGGGATTTAATTATAAATTTGGCTATAAAAATTTGGGGAATGTAAAGTTACTTGAAGAACTTAAAGAGATATTTAATTATGAATTGTACGTTATTGATAAATGTTTATATGATGGTGATGTTATAAGCAGTACTAGAATTAGAAATTTAATTTTAGAAGGAGATGTTTCTGAAGCAGCAGAAATGCTTTCTAGACCATATTCATTAACTGGGGAAGTAGTTCATGGAAGAAAGATTGGAAGAACTATGGGGTTCCCAACAGCTAACTTAGATATAAATAAAAATTTAATTTTACCTAAAGTAGGTGTATATTATACTAATGTTAAGGTGAATAATAATATATATAAAGGAATTACTAATATAGGTAATAATCCGACAGTTAATGGAAAGAAAATAACTATTGAAACATATATATTAGATTTTGATGAAGATATATATGGTGAGCATATAGAGGTTAGTTTCATTAAGAAAATTAGAGATGGAAAAAAATTCAATGGCTTGCAAGAGCTTAAAGAAGAATTAGAGAGAAATAAAGAATTCGCTAGAAATGAGAAACTATATATATAGTATTTGATAATTTAGTTTACAATAATCTTTACTTTTGTTATAATACAAAAGGAACCTAATCCTAAGTTTAAAGGTGCCGTCTTTATACTTGGAGTTAGGCGATAATATATAAATACGCGGAGGTACTTATAATGGATAAGGCAAAGAAATTAGAAATAATCAAAAAGTTTGGAAGAGATGAACACGATACTGGTTCTCCAGAAGTTCAAGTAGCATTATTAACTGAAAGAATAAATGCATTACAAGAACATTTCAAAGTTCATAAGAAAGATCACCATTCAAGAAGAGGTCTTTTAAAGATGGTTGGTCAAAGAAGAGGTCTTCTAAACTACTTAAGTAAACAAGATATCGAAAGATACAGAGCTTTAGTTAAAGAATTAGGTTTAAGAAGATAATTTCAAGAGCGGAGGTTTCCGCTCTATTATTTTAAAATAATTAAAAATTTAATAATATTTTAATACCTAAAAAGGAGGTATGTATTACATGAATAATGTATTAACAACTGAAATTGCTGGAAAAGAGCTAAAAGTTGAATTTGGTAAAGTGGGAATGTTATCAAATGCGGCAACTTTTACAAGCTATGGTGATACAGTAATTTTAACAAATGTAAATGCATCTGAAGAGCCAAGAGAAGGAATTGATTTCTTTCCTTTAAGTGTTGAATATGAAGAAAGATTATATGCCGTAGGTAAAATTCCAGGTGGATTTATAAAAAGAGAAGGTAAACCATCAGAAAAATCAATATTAAATGGTAGAGCAGTTGATAGAACTATACGACCTTTATTTCCAAAGGGTTACAGAAATGATGTTCAAGTAGTATGTACAGTTGTATCAGTTGAAAAAGATGTACTACCAGAAATCTTAGCAATTAATGCAGCATCGCTTGCATTATGTCTTTCAAGCATACCATATACAATCCCAGCAGCAGCAGTTCAAGTAGGACTAATAAATGGTGAATTTATTACAAATCCAGATTCAGAAGGTAGAAAAGAAAGTACACTTCATCTAACAGTTTGTGCTACTAAAGAAAAAGTTATGATGATAGAAGCTGGTGGAGATGAAATTCCAGAGGATATAATGATTGCAGCAATCAAATATGGATTTGATGAATGCCAAAAAATAATTTCATTCCAAGAAGAAGCAATGGCTAAGTTTGGTAAGAAAAAAGATGAGCCTGAGTTTTATAAGGTGGATGAAGAAGTAGAAAAAGATATAAAAGAGTTTGCTCAAGATATGGTTTATGAAGCAATGCATATCACAGATAAAGATAAAAGAAATGCAGCTATTGATGCCATAAACGAGAAAGTACAAGAAGAATTTGGCGAAAAATATGCTGAAAAATTAGCAGACATAAAGGAAGTTCTTTACACTATGCAAAAGAAAGTAGTAAGGAATATGCTTTTAAATGAAAAGCGCAGACCAGATGGAAGAGCATTTGATGAAGTAAGGCCACTTGGATGTGAAGTTGGGATACTTCCAAGAACTCATGGAACAGGTTTATTTACAAGAGGATTAACTCAAGTTATGACTGTTGCAACACTTGGATCAATAAGCGAAATACAAATTTTAGATGGTATTGATGAAGCTGAATCTAAGAGATATATACATCATTATAATTTTCCAGGATACAGTGTTGGAGAAGTTAAGCCATTAAGAGGTCCAGGAAGAAGAGAAATAGGCCATGGAGCTTTAGCAGAAAGAGCACTTGAACCATTAATACCAAGTGAAGAAGAATTTCCATATACTATTAGATTAGTATCAGAAGTATTAAGCTCAAATGGTTCAACATCACAAGCTTCAGTTTGTGGTTCTACTTTAGCATTACTTGATGCAGGTGTACCAATAAAAAGACCAGCAGCTGGTATAGCAATGGGACTTATAACTTCAGAGGATTGTAGTCAAGAACAAGTTTTAACTGATATTCAAGGCATTGAAGATTTTTTTGGAGATATGGATTTTAAAGTAGCAGGTACTACTGAAGGAATAACATCAATTCAAGTTGATACAAAACTTCAAGGATTTAGTTTTAATGTTGTAGAAAATGCTATAAGAGATGCAAGAAAAGCTAGACTTACAATACTTAAAAAGATTGAAGAATGTATCCCTGAACCAAGAAAAGATGTTTCTATATATGCGCCAAAAACTGAAACTATGAAGATTGATCCAGAGAAGATTAGAGATGTAATTGGTGCTGGTGGTAAGGTTATTAATAAAATAATAGCTGACACTGGTGTGAAAATAGACATTAAAGAAGATGGAACTGTATTTGTAAGCTCTGCAGATCATGATGGAGTTAATGCTGCTATGAAGATAATAGAAGGATTAACTAAAGAAGTAGCAGCAGGCGAGGTATACTTAGGAAAAGTTACGAAAATAACTACATTTGGGGCTTTTGTAGAAATATTACCTAATAAAGAAGGATTGGTTCATATTTCTAAGTTAGCTAAGGAAAGAGTCGAAAAAGTGGAAGATGTTGTTTCAGTTGGAGATGAAATTTTAGTTAAAGTTACAGAAATAGATAATCAAGGACGAATTAATCTTTCAAGAAAAGACGCTTTATTAGATAAAGAAAAAAAAGAAGATAAATAGAGAAGGGCAATCTATATTGCCTTTTTTTTATAGAGTGGAGGCATAAAATATGTATAATACTTATACCTTAAAAAATGGATTAAGAGTTATAACAGAAAAAATAGATCACCTAAATTCAATTAGCGTTGGAGTTATGGTTCAAAATGGCTCTAGAAATGAAATTGAAGAGCTTAATGGAATATCGCATTTTATTGAACATATGTTTTTCAAAGGCACAAATAAAAGAAATGCAAAGCAAATAGTAGAAGATATTGAGAATGTCGGGGGTCAAATTAATGCATTTACAAGTAAAGAGGGTACGTGTTATTATGTTAAAGCTCTAAATACTCATTTAGATGTATCTTTAGATGTAATTTCTGATATGCTTCTAAATTCGAAATTTGATGAAGAAGAAATAGAAAAAGAAAAGGGTGTAGTAATAGAAGAAATTAATATGAGTCAAGATTCTCCAGAAGATGTTCTAGATGATACTCATTCAAAAGCATGTTTTGGAGATGATCCATTGGGAAGACCAATACTAGGAACTATTTCACATGTGAAGTCATTTACAAGAAAAAAAATATTAAACTTTATAAAAGAAAAATATACGCCTTATAATTCTGTTGTATCTATATGTGGCAATTTTGATGCAAAGGAATTAGAAGAGCTTTTAGAAAAATATTTTGGAAATTGGCATAGTGATGATAACTATTTACCTATATATAATGATGTCGAAATAGAAATAAATTCAGGATATGCAAATAAAGAAATAGAACAGTTACATATATCTTTAGGACTTAAAGGTTTACCTTATGGAGATGAAAATAACTACTCATTAGTATTGCTTAATAACCTGTTAGGAAATGGGGCATCTTCTATGTTATTTCAAAAGGTTCGTGAAGAATTAGGATTATGCTATTCTATAGGTTCTTATCTACAGCCATTTCAAGGTATAGGTACACTTAATATCTATGCCGGATTAAATAAAAACTTTGCTGAGAAAGCATTAGATGCAATAGATAAGGAATTAAAAGAGTTTAGTAAGATTGAAATATCTAAGGAACAACTTGCTATTAATAAAGAAAAGATTAAAGCTACCTATATTTTAGGATTAGAAAGTACTAGTTCTAGAATGTTTGCAAATGCGAAGACATACCTTTTTAGAAATATAGTAAGAACTCAAGAAGAGGTTCTAGAAAAAATAGATAAGATAGATGAAAGTAGCATAAAATATATTTTAGATACATGCTTTAAAAATGGAGTACTAAATGTTGCTTATGTTGGGCAGGATGTACAATATGAAAAGCTAAACTCAATAATATTAAGAAATGAAAAAGCTTATGATAATACTAAAGGAAGCAGTATCAATATATAGTTAACAGGAATAATATTCCTCCACTTATCATATAATCTATGAGAAGCGGAGGGATTTTTATGAGTGAAGAAAAAAAGGTTAAGTATCTAAGTGAAATAGAAAAATATGAGCTTATTAATGTTAATGATGGTGAGAAATATGATTATTTGCTAAATAATGATTTAATTATTGATGATGATGGCAATTTTAAATATTTAATAATAAACTTAAATGGTGGAAAGTTTAATTTTTTTAATAGTAAAGATTTTCTTGAAATACCATGGGATTGTGTGAAAAAAATAGGGGCTAGGACTATTATATTAGATGCAGATGATGATATAGTAAAGAAGGTAAAGCTATAATTTGGGAGGAATAGACGTGAGAATAATAGTACAAAAATTTGGTGGAACTTCAGTTTCTAGTGAAGAAAATAGGAAGAAAGTAATTGAAAAAGTTAGAATAGCTATCAATGAAGGGTATAGTCCTGTTATAGTAGTGTCAGCAATGGGCAGAAAGGGCGCACCATACGCTACAGATACATTACTTAACTTAATCAATGATAATTTTAAATACAAAAATAAGCTGGCTCAAGATTTACTTATGTGTTGTGGAGAAACAATAAGTTCAGTTGTAATGTGTAATGATTTATATGAGGCAGGAATAGAAGCTGTTCCACTTACTGGTGGGCAAGCAGGAATATTAACTGATAATAACTTTAGTGATGCAAAGTGCATTAAGGTTGAGCCTAAAAGAATATTAGATATAATATCTCAGGGTAGGATACCAGTTGTTACAGGATTCCAGGGAATTAGTGAAAGTGGATATTTAACTACTCTTGGAAGAGGAGGCAGTGATACAAGTGCATCATTGCTTGGCGTTGCATTAAATGCTGAAATGATAGAAATATATACAGATGTTGATGGTATAATGACTGCTGATCCTAGAATAGTAAAAGATGCTTATTTAATTGATGTTATAAGTTACAATGAAGTATTTCAGTTAGCTGATCAAGGTGCAAAAGTAATTCATCCTAAAGCAGTTGAAATAGCAATGGAAGGCAATATACCACTGTTAATTAAAAATACAATGAGCGACTGTAATGGTACATTGATAAATAATTTTGGTGATAGAAAACATAAGAGGGTAATGTCAGGAATAACAAGTCAAGGTGATAGAATTCAAGTTTCAATTACTAAAGATGAGAATAAGGAAAATACAAAATATAATGATATATTAGAATTATTAGCTGCCAATAAGATAAGTTTAGATTTAATTAATATATTCCCAGATAAGCAAATTTTCACTATAAGTAAAGAGGATAGAAAACTTTTAGAAAATATATTAAAAAAAGCAAATTTAAAATTTAATATTATTGATGAGTGCAGCAAAGTTGCAGTTATAGGTTCTGGAATGAAAGGAATTCCAGGTGTAATGGCTAAAATAATAAAATCTCTAAGCGATAATAAAATAGAAGTTCTTCAAACTGCAGATTCACATATGACAATTTGGTGCTTAGTTCATTCAAAAGATGCAATAAATGCTATAAATATTTTACATAAAGCATTCTCTATTAGCAGCACAATATAATTTTTGAATGACTAGTTTACGTATAAAAAAAGGTCTCCTGTATAAAATAACAGTATTACAGGAGGTTTTTTTATGAGTAATAATGATATTTTAAATAGTAATAATGATGAAAAAATAAAAGAGACTTTAGAAGGGAAAGAAAAAATAAATTCAATAAAGGAATTAGGAAATACAATAAATAATAATCCAAATAAAAGTATACAGGTTTTGTCAATAATTGGTCAGATAGAAGGCCATTCAGTTTTACCACCACAGACTAAAGCAACAAGATATGAACATATAATTCCTCAACTTATAGATATAGAACAAAATGATGCAGTTAAAGGATTATTAATAGTCTTAAATACTGTTGGTGGGGATGTTGAAGCGGGGCTTGCCATAGCAGAAATGATAAGAAGCATGTCAAAGCCAACTGTTTCAATTGTAATTGGAGGCGGACATTCAATTGGAGTTCCTCTTGCAACATCATCAGATTATTCTTTTATAACACCATCTGCAACTATGATAGTTCATCCTGTTAGAATGAATGGCTTTGTTATAGGCGTACCACAAACATTTGAATACTTTAAAAAAATACAAGAAAGAATAAATGAATTTATAGTAAGAACTTCCAATATAAATATGGATGTACTAGAAAAGTTTATGGATCAAAGAGATGATTTATTAAATGATGTTGGCACAATGCTTATAGGAAAGCAGGCAGTTGAATGTGGACTTATTGATGAAGTTGGTGGAATAAGTGAAGCGTTATATAAACTTAAAAATCTTATAGGAGAAAAAAAATCTAAGTAAATATAATATGAGTTTATTTTTAAAAATTAATTATTAAAAAATATATAATTAAATTAATGTTTTAAATGGTTATAGAAAAAAATCTATAGCCCTTTTTTGCTTTTAATGTTATCTTATTTAGAGGGAAATAATTATCATATGTAGAAATAAGAGCATAGGGGTGATTAAATTTGGGTAAAAATAATAGGAGAAGTAATACCAAAAAAAATAAACAAAAAAATAATGATAAAGCAAATCCCGATATAGTTGGAATTATATATATGGCAACTGGACTTATTTTAGCTGTAGCTATATACACATCTTTAGCCGGTGTATTATCAAAACTATCTCAAAATATATCATATGCATTAATAGGAATTGGTTCATATACTTTACCTATATATTTATTATATTTTGGATTTCAATACATAAAAACGCGAGGCAATGTATCTTTAAAAAATAAAAGTTTTATAGGAATATCTTTAGTTGTTATTATAGTAATGTTAACTTGTGGAACAATAAATATTCAGTCATTACACGATCATAATGATTTTATGGCGAATATTAAAGCAATAGCCATAAATGAAAGTCATGTAATTCATGGGGGAATGTTTTCATATTTAATATGCTATCCTCTATATAAATTTGTAGGAACTGTAGGATCATATATATTATTTTTTGCACTTTCATTAATTGCAGTTATACTGATTTTTGATATAACACTATATGATTTAGGACTCACAGTGGCAAGTAAAAGTGAGCAAATAAGAAATAACAGAAGACAGAAAAGTGCTAAAATAGAACAAACAGATAATTCAAGAAAGAAAAAAGAAAGTACTTTTATAAATATTGTTGATAATAATGAAGAAGCTGCAGAAAAACATATAGAAAATAGAGAAAAGGAGGAGTTTTTACAAGGTGTTAATAGAAAAATAAAAATATTAGACTTCATGAAAAATTCTGAGGAAGAAGAGGATGATATTGCAGTTTTAGAAGAGCTAAACAGAAATAAAATAGAAAAATCTAATGATAATATTAACGCATTTATAGATGAAAATATGGATTCAGAAAAGAAAAGCTCTAGTAAAAAGAAAAATTTAGATAATGACGTTAAAGAAGTTGTAAATAAGGAAATAGAGGAACACATTTTAGAGCAAAGAGAAGAAAAAGAATATGAAATTCCAAGCTTAGAGTTATTAAAGGCTAATGTAAATATGAAGCTTAATAGTTCTGATAAAAAAGAATTAATAGAAAATGCAAATAAACTGGAAGAGATACTATCAAACTTTGGAGTTGATGCAAAAGTCATTCAAGTTACTAAGGGTCCGTCTGTAACAAGATTTGAACTTCAGCCGAGCCCTGGAGTTAAAGTAAGTAAAATTGTTAATTTATCAGATGATATTGCACTTGGTCTTGCTGCTTCTGGAATAAGAATAGAGGCACCAATACCAGGTAAAGCAGCTGTAGGTATAGAAGTACCTAATGGAAAACAAAGTCCGGTATTTTTAAGGGAAGTACTTGAAAGTGATGAATTCATTAATTCAAATAAAAAATTATCATTTGCCCTAGGTAAAGATATTTCAGGAAAATGTGTTGTTGGGGATTTAAGCAAAATGCCTCATACACTTATTGCTGGTGCAACTGGATCAGGTAAAAGCGTATGCATAAATTCTCTTATAATAAGTTTATTATATAAGTATAAGCCAGAAGAGGTAAAACTTCTTATGGTAGATCCAAAAGTTGTTGAACTTAGTGTTTATAATGGAATACCACATCTTTTAATTCCGGTTGTAACTGATCCTAAAAAAGCAGCAGCAGCTTTAAACTGGGCAGTTAATGAGATGACAAATAGGTATAAGTTATTTGCTGAAAAAGGTGTTAGAAATATGGAATCATATAATGATTTATATGAAAAGGGATCAATAGAAGAAAAGCTGCCTTATATAGTTATAATTGTGGATGAGCTTGCAGATTTAATGATGGTATGTCCAAATGATGTTGAAGATTATATTGGAAGACTTGCACAAATGGCTAGAGCAGCAGGTATGCATCTTGTTATAGCAACTCAAAGGCCTTCCGTAGATGTTATAACTGGTGTAATTAAAGCTAATATTCCATCAAGAATATCGTTTGCAGTTTCATCACAAATTGATTCTAGAACAATTTTAGACAGTTCAGGTGCAGAAAAACTTCTTGGAAAAGGAGATATGTTATATTATCCAGTTGGTGAAAATAAGCCTTTAAGAGTTCAAGGATGTTTCATTTCAGAAGAAGAAGTTGAAAATGTTATTTCTTTTATAAAGAATGATCAAGGTGATATCAATTATAAAGAGGATATAATTGAACATATTAACAATACAGCAGATTCTAAAAATTCAATAGCTGGAGAGAATGATAGTGATGTAGATGAACTTCTTGATGAAGCAATAAGAATTGTTGTTGAATATGAGCAGGCATCAACTTCTTTTCTTCAAAGGAAACTTAGAGTAGGCTTTAATAGGGCTTCTAGAATTATGGACCAATTAGAAGAAAGGAAAATTATTTCTGAGAAGGATGGAAGCAAGCCAAGACAGGTATTAGTAAAGAGAGAACAACTTTTTGATGATGGAGATAATTTTGAAGAATAGAGCACATAAAAAGTTAAATTTTTATGTACATAACTATTTTTTATAAATATGAATATCGTTTTGTAGTATAATAATTTGTGGAAAAGAGAGCTACTTGTAATTTATAATTATAATTTGTTATAATTATAAATCAGTAAAACGCAGGAGGAAAAAATATTGAAAAGTAATTTGGAAATTGTTAAGGATCCTATAAAAAATAGAGATTCTTCAAATAAATACAAAGTTGGTATGGTTAGTCTTGGATGTGATAAAAATAGAGTTGATTCAGAGATTATTCTTGGAAACATGAGTAATGACTATATAATAACTAATAATCCAAAAGACGCAGATATTATATTAGTTAATACATGTGGTTTTATAGAAAGTGCAAAACAAGAATCAATTGATACAATACTTGAAATGGCAGAATATAAGAAAACATATAGATGTAAACTTTTGATTGCTACAGGATGTCTTACTCAAAGATATGGGGAAGAGCTTGGAAAGCTTATACCTGAAATAGATATTATGCTTGGAGTAAATGATTATAACAAGCTGAATGAATTAATTACTGCATTTATTAATGAAGATAAAAAATCATTAGAGTATGTAAATTATTCTGATGATTTCATTAATGAGGGAAAAAGAATACTTACAACAAAGCAATCAACTGCATATATAAGGATAGCAGAAGGTTGTAATAATTTTTGTACGTATTGCATAATCCCTAAAATAAGAGGAAAATTTAGAAGTAGAAAATTAGAAAACATAATAAATGAAGCAAAAGATTTAGCATCTCAGGGCGTTAAAGAGATAATTTTAATAGCACAAGATACAACTATGTATGGAACAGATATTTATGGAAAACAAAACCTTCATGAATTATTAAGAGAGTTAAGTAAAATTGAAGAAATTAAATGGATTAGACTTCTTTATTGTTATCCAGAAGAATTGTATGATGAACTTATTGATGAAATAGGTAATAATAATAAAGTTGTAAAATATATAGATATACCTATACAACATATTAGTAACCATGTATTAAAGCTTATGGCAAGAAAAACAACTAAAGAACATATAATGGATAAAATAAAAATGTTAAGAACAAGAGTTCCAGAAATAATAATAAGAACTACTTTTATAGTAGGATTTCCACAAGAAACACAAGAAGACTTTGAAGAGATAACAGATTTTCTTGAAGAATTTAAACTTGATAAAGTAGGTGTATTTACATATTCTCAAGAAGAAGATACAGCAGCAGCAAGAATGGAAGGACAAATAGAAGAAGAAATTAAAAAGGTAAGAGAAGAAAAATTAATGCTTACACAAAAATGTGTTTCAGAAGAATTAAATAAATTGAAAATAGGAAAATACTATGATATTCTTGTAGAGGGATATAATGGCGAATATTATCATGGAAGAAGCTTTGAAATGGCTCCTGATATAGACGGAAATATATTCTTTAAAAACAATGATAATGCAAATATAGAAATTGGATCATTTGTTAAAGTTAAAATAATAGAAAATATGGATTATGATTTAATAGGAGTTGTTGTAAATGAATCTTGCAAATAAGCTGACATTGATTAGAATTTTTCTAGTTCCAGTATTTTTGATATTTCTTGCAGTAAAAGGAATACCATATGGAACTTTTATAGCTACTTTTATATTTATATTAGCATCATTAACAGATAAGTTAGATGGATATATAGCAAGAAGTAGAAATCAAATCACTAATTTTGGTAAATTTATGGATCCACTTGCAGATAAATTATTAGTTACTTCTGCTTTGATTTCATTAGTTGAATTACAAGTTATACCAGCATGGGCGGCTATAATAATAATAGCACGTGAATTTGCAGTATCTGGACTAAGGTCTATTGCTGCTGCGCAAGGAAAAGTAATTGCAGCAAGCTGGTGGGGAAAAATAAAAACTGTTATACAAATAATAGCAATAATATTATTACTTTTACAAGTAAATATAGGAGATTCATTATATTTAACAAAGTTAGTATCAAATAATGCATTTTGGGCAGTATTTTTTGCGAATGTTCCAAAGATAATGCTTTTAGCAGCTGTAGTAATTACTATAATATCAGGATATGAATATTTCGTTAAAAATAAAGAAGCATTAACTACAGATAAATAATTGTTTAAGAATTAAGAGACATGGATATAATTTTATTTAAAGCGGCTATTTCTAATAAGTGAAATAGCCCTTTTAGCAAATTAATAAAAGAAATTTATTGACTATAAAATTTTATTAAATTATAATTATATACAGAACATAAGTTCGATTGAAAGGAAGGATATATTATGGGAAAGATAGATGCAGACAAATTAAAAGCAATTGAGAGTGCTATGGGCCAAATTGAAAAGCAATTTGGTAAAGGGTCAATAATGAAACTTGGAGAACACAATGTACTAAATATAGATGCAATTTCAACTGGGAGTTTAGATTTAGATATAGCACTTGGAATTGGTGGAGTTCCAAAGGGAAGAATTATAGAAATATACGGACCAGAAAGCTCAGGTAAAACTACTGTAGCGCTTCATATAGCAGCAGAAGCTCAAAAGAAAGGTGGAGCAGTTGGATACATAGATGCTGAACACGCATTAGATCCAATGTATGCACAAAGATTAGGTGTAGATGTAGATAGCTTAATAGTATCTCAACCAGATACAGGAGAACAAGGTCTTGAAATAGCAGAGGCGTTAGTTCGTTCAGGAGCTATAGATGTTATTGTAGTTGACTCTGTTGCTGCATTAGTTCCCAAAGCAGAAATAGAAGGTGAAATGGGAGACTCTCATATAGGTCTTCAAGCAAGACTTATGTCTCAGGCCTTAAGAAAACTTGCAGGTACAATTAATAAAACTAATTGTGTTGCTATTTTTATAAACCAATTAAGAGAAAAGGTTGGAGTAATGTTTGGATCTCCAGAGACTACTACAGGTGGTAGAGCATTAAAATTCTATGCTTCAGTAAGACTTGATATAAGAAGAATAGATTCAATAAAGCAAGGCGATGCTATAATTGGTAATAGAACAAGAGTGAAAATTACTAAAAATAAAGTGGCTCCACCATTTAAACAAGCAGAATTTGATATTATGTATAATGAAGGTATTTCAAGAACAGGTAATGTAGTTGATGTAGGTGTTAAAGAAGAGATAATTCAAAAGAGTGGAGCATGGTTCTCTTATGGAGATATAAGACTTGGTCAAGGTAGAGAAAATGCAAAAGCTTATTTAAAAGATAACCCAGATGTTGCATTAGAAATAGAAAATCAAATAAGAAAAAAATATAATCTTAAAGAAGCTGAGCCAATGCCAGAAGTAACTGAAGTTGCAGTAGATAATACTGAAGTAGTTAAGGAAGATAGTAGCGAAGCAAATAAAGTAGATAAAGAATAAGGAAATAGTTAATTATTGTAGAAATCTTAATAAGTTAAATATAATATAAAATTAAATAAACAAGTAAAATATAGCTGTATACATAATTATGTATACAGCTATATTTTTCTAATAAGGACTCGTAAATAAAAGCATGGAGTATATAATCAATATTTGGGCAAACTTGACATAATTTTATTTTTAATATAGAATAAAAAGGAATACTGGTTTATCATATTCGTAATGCAGTGAGAAGAGTATGACACCTTACTATACTTTCTTATTAATGATAAATAATGAGAATTTAATAAATTAGGAGGTGTTAATATGAATCCAGTATATTTGATATTAATAGATATAGTTATTTTATTAGTATTGGGAATAGTGGTTTATAAAACAATTCAACAAGCATCAAAGAATAAGATAGAAGCACTTGAAAAAGAATCAAAAGAAGTGCTTGAAAAAGCAAAAAAAGATGCAGAAGCTATGAAAAAGGAATCAATTCTTGAAGCCAAGGAAGAGCTTCATAAATTACGAAGTGATTTTGACAAAGAATCTCGTGAAAGAAGAAATGAAATTCAGAGACTTGAAAGAAGAGTAATTCAAAGAGAAGAAGCACTTGACAAGAAAAGTGAACTTATTGAGAAAAAAGATGAAACATTAAATCAAAGAATGCTTGAAGTAGAAGAAATAGAAACAAAAACAAAGGAACTATTTCATGAAAGAAGAGCTGAACTTGAGAAGATTTCATCCCTTTCTAGCGAGGAAGCTCGTGAAATCCTTTTAGATGAAGTGAAAAAAGAAATTACACATGATACTGCTTTAATGATAAAAGATATTGAAAGCAGAGCTAAAGAAGAAGCAGATAAAAGAGCAAGGGAAATAATTACAAATGCTATTCAAAGATGCGCGGCAGATCATGTGTCAGAAACCACTGTACAGGTTGTTGCGTTACCTAATGATGAAATGAAAGGTAGAATCATAGGTAGAGAAGGTAGAAATATAAGAACCTTAGAAACATTAACAGGAGTTGATTTAATAATAGATGATACTCCAGAGGCAGTAATTCTTTCTAGCTTTGATCCAATTAGAAGAGAAGTGGCAAGATTAGCCTTAGAAAAGTTAATTGTGGATGGTAGAATACATCCAGCAAGAATCGAAGAGATGGTTGAAAGAGCAAAGAAAGATGTAGAAAACAATATTAAGGAAGAAGGGGAACAAGCAGCCCTGGAAACTAGTGTACATGGACTACACCCAGAAATAATAAAACTTGTTGGTAGATTAAAGTACAGAACAAGTTATGGTCAAAATGTTTTGAAACATTCAATAGAAGTTTCAAATTTGGCAGGACTTATGGCATCAGAACTAGGTTTAGATGTTGCTTTAGCTAAAAGAGCAGGTTTATTACATGATATAGGAAAAGTTGTAGACATAGAAGGCCCTCATGCATTAATAGGAGGAGACCTTGCAAAGAAGTATCATGAATCACCATTAGTAGTCAATGCTATATCAGCTCATCATGGGGATGTAGAAATGATATGTTTAGAATCAGTGCTAGTTCAAGCAGCAGATGCTATATCAGCAGCAAGGCCTGGTGCGAGAAGAGAAACATTAGAAGCTTATATTAAGAGACTGGAAAAATTGGAAGAAATAGCAAATTCGTATGAAGGTGTAGAAAAGTCATATGCAATTCAAGCTGGTAGAGAGATAAGAATTATGGTTAAACCAGAAAAAATTGATGATGCTGGTACTGTTGAATTAGCACGTAATTTAGTAAAGAGTGTTGAAGAACAGTTAGAATATCCAGGTCAAATAAAAATCAATGTTATTAGGGAAACTAGGGCAGTTGATTTTGCTAAATAAGTATTTAGGAATGCACTTTGTTATAAAACAAGGTGCATTTAATTTTTTTGCTAGAATATATATTATAATGGATAAATTTTCTTTTAAGTTAATTTTATTAAAATTTTTCTATGAAAATTAAAGGATTCTAGAGACATATATAGAATATAGTTAATGTAAACGATATGCATAATAAATTCTAGGAGGAATAACAGTAATGGAAGTATTAAAGGTATCAACTAAATCAAATCCAAATTCAGTAGCAGGAGCATTAGCTGCAATAATTAAAGAAAAAGATATTGCAGAAATTCAAGCTGTAGGAGCAGGAGCAATAAATCAAGCGGTAAAAGCAATAGCTATTGCAAGAGGTTTTATAGCTCCAAGTGGAAAAGACATAGTTTGCATTCCGGCTTTCACAGACATACAAATAGATGGAGAAGAGAGGACAGCCATTAAATTAATTGTTCAACCACGCTAAATAGTGGGAGGGAAATTAATTAGTATAAGTAGTAATTTTAGGTTGAAATTATTTATAAAAACGTTTATACTATAATAGTTAAATGCTATATTTATTAATTTTTTATAAAGAGGTGTATATTAATGATAGCAAAAGAAGTTTGTGTAAAAAATTCATCAGGTCTTCATGCTAGACCAGCAACATTATTAGTAAAGAAGGCTTCATCATTCAAGTCGGATATTAGCATAGAATTTAATGGAAAAAAAGCTAATGTTAAGAGCTTAATTGGTGTTTTATCTTTAGCTGTAACTAAAGATGCTGTAATAAAAGTTGTTGCTTCAGGAGATGACGAAGCTTTAGCAGTTGAAGAGATAGTTAAATTAGTTGAAACATTAGAAGACTAATTTATATACAAAAAGGTTTCATATTGAAAAATATGAGACCTTTTTGTTTTATATAAAATTTGTAATTAATAAGATTTAACATGGTTTTAAAGATATTAAATAAAAAAATTGAAAATTAACTACTCAAGATTTATGTAAATATGATATAATACGAATGTTAGATAAAAAAATATAAAATATATTCGCATGGAGGTTTCTGATGAGAGATTTATATAGCACACCTTTAAATTCAAGATATGCTTCAAAAGAAATGAGTTTTATTTTTTCTGATGATATGAAATTCACAACTTGGAGAAAGCTATGGGTAGCTTTAGCAGAAGGTGAGAAGGAGCTTGGATTAAATATTACAGATGAGCAAATAAAGGAATTAAAAGACAATATAAATAATATTAATTATGAAGATGCAATAAAAAGAGAAAAAGAAGTAAGACATGATGTTATGAGCCATGTATATGCATATGGTCTTCAATGTCCAAATGCTAAAGGTATAATTCATTTAGGAGCTACATCATGCTATGTTGGAGATAATACTGATGTAATTATAATGAGAGATGCATTAGAATTAATAAAGAGTAAAATAGTAACAGTATTAAATCATTTAAAAAGCTTTGCTATTGAATATAAAGATATGCCAACTTTAGGATTTACACATTTTCAGCCAGCTCAATTAACTACTGTAGGTAAAAGAGCAACTCTTTGGATGCAAGATTTAGTTATGGATATTGAAAACATAGACTTTTTACTATCAACATTAAAGCTAAGAGGAGTTAAAGGTACTACTGGAACTCAAGCAAGCTTTATGGAGTTATTTGATGGAGATGAATCAAAAGTTAAAGAACTTGATAAAATAGTTGCACAAAAGATGGGATTTAAGAAGAGCTATGGCGTTACTGGTCAAACATACCCAAGAAAACTTGATTCAATAGTTTTAAATACTTTATCAGAGGTAGCACAAAGCGCATATAAATTCAGTAATGATTTAAGATTACTTCAAAACATGAAAGAAATGGAAGAACCATTTGAAAAAAACCAAATTGGATCATCAGCTATGGCTTATAAGAGAAATCCAATGAGAAGTGAAAGAATGAGTGCTTTAGCTAGATTTGTTATAGTTGATTCATTAAATCCAGCAATTACAGCAGGTACTCAATGGTTTGAAAGAACCTTAGATGACTCAGCTAATAAGAGATTATCAGTTGCAGAAGGATTCTTAGCATTAGATGGAGTATTAAACTTATACATAAATATAGCTGAAAATATGGTAGTATATGATAAAGTAATAGCTTCTCATGTAGAAAGAGAATTACCATTTATGGCTACTGAAAACATAATGATGGAAGCTGTTAAAAGAGGTAAAGATAGGCAGGAATTACATGAAAAAATTAGAGTTCATTCAATGGCCGCTGCTCAAAGGGTTAAGGGCGAAGGTTTAGATAATGACTTAATAGATAGAATAATAGCTGATTCTTCATTTGGATTAACTAAAGAAGAGATACTTGGAATAATAGATCCGACTAAATTCGTTGGAAGAGCTCCAAGTCAAGTTGTTGAATTTATAGATGAATATGTTGATCCAATTATAAATGATAATGCTGAAGCATTAAAAATTAAGAGTGAAATAAATGTATAGTATAAATAAATGACGTACTAAGTTTAGAGTATAACAACCGAAATGAAGCTCTCATGTTCGGCTCGCTTGCTACAAAAATGAAGCAAGAATTTAAACATCAATGATTATGCCCAAAACTGTTTGCTCCAATATAAAATTTGACAAACAATTTTGGAACAATCATTGATGAAAAATTCTAAGCTTCATTTTTAAATTAAGGAATAGTTATTTATACATGTTAAAGATTTAAGAAGTTAATATTTTATCATGTATAAATGGTATCAATTTATAAATATCAGAATATATATTCTTACGAATTTGCTTATTCTATGCTGGTTAAGGTGATTTTATAGGTAACTTCATAAGTTACCTACAGTGATTAGAAGATATACTTTAAGGCATGGAATATAAAAAGCATTAATCATAATTAAAATAAATTGAGTATATATGATTTTAGAGAAAAACAAAGAAATTCAATATATGATAGGCGTAGTATTGTATTGGAAATTTCAGATTTTAAATTCTTTGGCAGAGGCTGTTCTAAAATTGTTTGTCCAAAACTTGTTTTTTTGGAGCAAACATTTTTGGGCATAGCCTCTGCCATTAGAATTTTTAGCTGAAATTTCTCTACAATCGAGCCAATCATATATTGAATTTCGGTTGTTATCCACTAAACTCTTATTCTACACAATATATTTAATTTATGTTTTGAGATAACTTTATTCCTTAGCTGTTAGGAGTAATAAACGTCAATTAATTTTTATAGCTCTAAGAGTAGGATATATAATAGGATAAATTTCACTTAGAGGATAATTAAGTTTATTGTAACTATGGCAGCAATATAAGCAATCACCATTAGATAGTTCATAAGTAATAAATCCAGTATGAAAAAATTTCCCCAATTGTGGAGTATAAAACTGAATAATGTTACCCTTTTTGAAAGGTGAAATATCTGAAACATTAATACCCAGTTTATTATTAATTAAATATGAGTATAATTCTTCAACTCTAACCCAGGAATTACTATAGGGTTTCCAAGTTTGTGTTTTAGAAAGGCCACCTTCATGAATAATTTGCGATACAAAGTTAGTACAGTCTCCTCCTATTCCATTAAATGATTTATAATTAGGATTAGGAATTAAGGCATATTTTTCAGCATATTTTATAGCATTATTAATATTAAATTCATTTTCAGATGATCTTGCTTTTTTGCTTTTTGATGATAAAAGTATAAATGAATTATATAAAGAATCTAAATTAGAAATTTTATTTTCCCATAGATGTAGACTATTTGTATTTAAGGTCTCAATAATAGAAGAAAGATCATTTTTTAGAAGTCTGTCATAAAGCAAAACATCGTCTTCAGAATTAACTAACATTACAAAGTTATAATTTAGATGAGATTTTTCTATTATTATAATATAATTTTCAATTGTAACTGAAGATACATCTTTAGAAAAATATTTTTGAGAAAATGACTTTTTTAGTATAAACTGCAGTTTTAAAAGGTGTTGATCTTCTTTTAAGATTTTATAATTATATGAAAAACTAGTATTTTTTATTGGAGCAAGTAATTTCTCTCTCCATTTGTGATTAAATAATTTCTTATAGTAAATTTCATTTATTGTGTTTGGGGATAAAAAGTTTGTTTTTAAAGACTCTAGTGTAAAAAAGTCACTACATAATATAGTGGATAAATTGTATAAATAGTTTGATAACATATTTCACTACCTAATAAATAGTAATATCGGTATATTTTATGTATTATGCTATGGAAATATATATTTAATTTATAAAATAATTATGAGTATTATGAGTATATATTAAGAATAACAAAATTTACTATAATTTATGTGGATAAATTTATAATTTATATGCTATAATATATAAGTGATTATTTTATAGAGCATATTAAATAATCGAATACATAATTTAAATATGAAATTTGATGAATTAACTTGCAAATAATGTGTGTTGTAAGATAAAATCAAATAAGATAAACAATTAAAAAAGGAGCTATCAAAAGTAATGCAAGAATTATCTAACGTAATAGCTAAGAAGTATGATGAAGTAGTCGATAAAATAAAAGTTTTTTCAGATGAACACCTTAATGATGCATATAAAGATGTCTGTTTAGTAGCGGCAGAAACTCTATTTAATGGTAATGAAGAAGCTGTTAAAAAGGGAAAAAGTGTTTCTTGGGCAGCTGGCATTGTACATGCAATAGGAAGTTTTAATGATTTATTCGATTCTAAAGAAGAGCCTTATATAAAAGCAACGGATTTATATAAAGCGTTTGAAGTAAGTAGTAGTACAGTAACAAGCAAGTCTAAAGAAATTAAAGCTTTACTTAATTTATCTGATGAAGATAAAAAATGGATTGTTAGTTCAAATAATAATCTGTCAGAAGTTAAGAAGGAAGTTTTAGCTACTGCGGATAAAAAAGATGAAGAATCATTTAGAGTGCAAGTTGAAAAAAAATACATAATATCTCAAAAGGTTATTGATTTAGCTTGGAAAGAAAAAAGTTATGCGAGTAAATATAAAATAGCTATGCAAGCATTATCAATATATAAAGACTGTGCTGATGCATATGTAATTTTATCAAGAGATGCAAGATTAAGTGATGATCAAAAGGTTAAATACTTAAAGAGAGCGGTAAAAGCAGCAGAAAATGTTCTTAAGATTGAAAAGATGGAAGATACAGATCCAAGAGTATTCTTAGTAAAACCAGCAGAACCACTATTTGGTGCTAAATATTTATTAGCAACTAAGTTATGGGAAATGGAAAGAAAAGATGAGGCTATAGAAACAGCTTTAGAAATTGTAAAATATGATAAAACTGATAAAATGTTAGTTAGAGGATTAGTATCAAACTGGCTTTTAATAGATGAGAAATATGATGATGCAAAAGTATTTTTAGATAATTATGAAAATGACATTATTGCAGCGACTAATTATAATAGAGCAGCAGTGTTATATAGATTAGGAAGATTAAGCGATGCTGAAATTTCTTTAAAAAAAGCATACAAGAGAAATCCAGTAGTTGTTGATTATTTAACAAAAGAAAAAGAAATTCCAGCTGTTAAACCACATATGGCTAAATTAGGCGGAGACGAAGAAGCTATGAGATATGCAAAGTTTGGTCTTCAAATTTGGAATGATGAAGAAATGGTTAATTGGTTAAAAGATATTACAAAAAAAGTTGCAGTACTTTAATTTAATAGTACTTTATAATACAATATAAATATAATTTAATATGACAATCTTCAGGGCAGGGTGTAATTCCCTACTGGCGGTATAGCCCGCGAGCTTTAAATAAAAAGCAGATTCGGTTTAACTCCGAGGCCAACAGTATAGTCTGGATGAAAGAAGATATATGTATATAATAATTATTTCACTATGAAGAAATATGTTATTTTATATTGATTTTTATGCCTTGAACAATATATGTTCAAGGTTTTTTATATAAATATCAGTATTAGAATTAATATTAGTCTTCATATTTAAGTGTAATTGTGATGTTGTTAAATATAAAACAATATGTTGTGAATAATTGTTAAATATTATATTTTGCCCTAAGAATTTATTCTTAGGGCTTTTTTTAGTTCATAAAAAATAATCTGAATTTTATTTAAGGGGTGAATATAGTGAATGATGATTTCTATATGGATTTTGCAATAAAACTAGCATTAAAGGGCGAGGGAAAAGTTAATCCTAATCCACTTGTAGGAGCAGTAATAGTAAAGAATAATAAAATTATAGGCTCAGGATATCATGAGCAGTATGGAAAAGAACATGCTGAAAGAAATGCTGTAAAAAGCTGTAATAAAAATATGGAGGGAAGTACAATATATGTTACTTTAGAGCCATGTTTTCATTTTGGAAGACAACCTCCTTGTGTAGATATGATTATAGAAAAAAAAATTAGAAGAGTAGTTATAGGAATGATTGATCCAAATCCATTAGTTTCAGGCAAGAGTATTGAAAAACTAAGGGAAAATAATATAGAGGTTACAGTAGGCGTAAGAGAAAAAGAATGTAAAAAGTTAAATGAGATATTCATTAAATATATAACAAGTAAAATACCATTTGTTTTGCTTAAGGCTGGTATGTCTTTAGACGGGAAAATAGCAACATATACAGGAGAATCAAAGTGGATTACGTGCGAAGAAAGTAGAAAGGATGCACATAATCTTAGAAATAAATTATATGCAATAATGGTTGGAATTAATACAGTTCTTTTAGATGATCCAGAGCTCACATGCAGAATAAAAGGTGGAAGAAATCCTATAAAAATAATAGTTGATAGTTCTCTTAGAATTCCCATAGATTCTAAGGTGGTAAAAATCAATCCATATCTTACTATAATTGCAACAACAGAAAAAGCTGATGAAAATAAAAAAAGAATTTTAGAGGATATGGGAATAAGCATAATAACTACATCACTTAAAAATAATAAGGTGGATTTAAGTGAATTATTACAAGCGATAGGTGAAAAAAATATTGATTCTATTCTAATTGAAGGTGGAAGTGAGCTTAACTTTTCTGCATTAGAAGAAGGAATAGTAGATAAAATTAGGTTTTATATAGCACCTAAAATTTTAGGTGGCCATAAGAGCAAAAGCAGCATAGGTGGGCAAGGATTTTCTAGATTATATGATTGCATAAATTTAAATGAAATAAGTTATAAAAATATAAATGATGATTTGATAGTTGAAGGATATATTAAGAAGTAATACTATGATAAGCTTAATCTATGTGTATGTAAGAATTTTAAATATAATTTATAAGATTAACTAGGAAAGGAGGAGTTAAATGTTTACTGGGATAATTGAGGAAGTTGGAACTGTAAAAGAATTATGCACAGGAAATGAATTTGGAGTCATAAAAGTAGAATGTATTAAAGTGTTACAAGAAACCAATATTGGTGACAGCATTTGTACTAATGGTGTATGCCTGACTGTCACAGAAAAGGGAGAAAACTATTTTAAAGCAGATATAATGGGAGAAACTCTTCAAAGAAGTAGCTTAGGAGAATGTGAATATAAAAGTAAAGTTAACTTAGAAAGAGCACTGTGTTTTAATGGAAGACTTGGAGGGCATATTGTCAGTGGACATATAGATGGAATTGGACAAATAGTATCTATAGAAGAAAACATTGATGGGACTTGGTTTTCAATAAAAACAGGTAAAAACATACTCAAGTATATAATTGAGAAAGGATCTATATGTATTGATGGTATAAGCCTTACGGTTGCATATGTTGATGATGAGTTGTTTAAAGTTTCTATAATTCCTCACACTTTAAAAAATACAAATTTAATATATAAAAACCTTAATTCAAAAGTTAATTTAGAGTGTGATTTAGTAGGAAAATATATAGAGAAGTTTACTAATTTTATGGAGAAAGAAGATAAAGAAAAACAGAGCAACATTACAAGAGAATTTTTAATTAAGAATGGTTTTTAGGAGTGATATAAAATGAAATTTAATTCTATAGAAGAAGCGATAGAAGACATAAAGAACGGGAAAATGATTATAGTAGTAGATGATGAAGATAGAGAAAATGAAGGGGATCTAGTTATAGCTGCTGAGAAGGCAACTCCAGAGGCAGTAAATTTTATGATTAAGTATGCTAAAGGTCTTTTGTGTGTACCAATTGAAGAGGAAATTGCAGATAAACTTAAGCTTAATCCTATGGTAGAGAATAATACTGACAATCATGAAACTGCTTTTACTGTTTCAGTTGATTATAAGGATACAACAACAGGGATATCTGCATATGAAAGAGCCTTAACAATAAATAAAATTGCAGAATCTGATAATTATAGTGATTTTAGAAGGCCAGGACATATATTTCCACTTATAGCAAAAAAGAGTGGTGTTCTAGACAGAATTGGACATACAGAAGCTTCAGTTGATTTAGCAAAACTTGCAGGCTTAAAAGGATGTGCTGCTATTTGTGAAATTATCAAAGATGATGGGACTATGGCAAGACGTGATGATTTGTTTGCTTTTGCAAAAAAACATAATTTAAAGATGATAACAATAAAAGATTTGATAAATTATAGAAGAAAGGAGGATATTTTAGTTACTAAAGAAGCTGAGGCAAAACTTCCAACTAAGTTTGGAGATTTTAGAATGATTGGATTTAAGGAAAAAAAATCTGAATTATGCCATGTAGCTTTAATTAAAGGTGACATAAGTGAAAATGAAGCAATACTTACACGAGTTCATTCAGAATGTTTAACAGGTGATGCATTTGGATCTAAAAAATGTGATTGTGGTGAGCAGTATGAAGCAGCTATGAAAATGATAGAAGAAGAAGGTTCAGGAATACTTCTATATATGAGACAGGAAGGCCGTGGAATAGGTTTATTAAATAAAATTAAAGCATATGCTCTTCAAGACACAGGCTTAGATACAGTTGATGCAAACTTAGCTTTAGGATTTGAAGAAGATATGAGAGACTATAAGATAAGTGCAGATATGCTAAAAATATTAGGAGTCAGTGAAGTTAAGCTTATTACAAATAATTTGGCAAAAATAGAAGGATTGGTGAAAAATGATATTAAAGTGATTGAAAGAGTACCAATACAAATTAAACCTAATAAAAATGATGTATTTTATTTGAAAACTAAAAAAGAAAGAATGAATCATTTATTGGAATTATAAATTGTTCTTATCTTACTAGAAGAAATAGACTAGCACATTTTGAAGTAATTAATTGAAAAAATGTATACTGAATATTAAATAAAAAAATAGATTGGTTGTTTTATAAGGGCGAAATTATATAATAAGGGACTAGTAAGTTTACAGTTTGCGATAAAAATTAAATTTAAATAGATGAAATTTTAGGAGGAAGAAAGATGAAATTTGAAGGAAAGTTAATAGCAGAAGGATTAAAATTTGGTATAGTAGTAGGAAGATTCAATGAATTTATAGGCGGCAAACTTTTAGAAGGAGCTTTTGATGCTTTAAAAAGACATGGAGCTAGGGAAGAAGATATCGATGTAGCTTATGTACCAGGTGCATTTGAAATACCACTTATAGCTAAAAAGATGGCTAAAAATGATAAATATGATGCTGTGATATGTTTAGGGGCTGTAATAAAAGGATCTACATCTCATTATGATTATGTCTGTGCTGAAGTATCAAAAGGAATAGCAAGCGTATCTTTAGATACAGAAAAACCAGTGTTATTTGGAGTACTTACTACTAATAATATTGAACAAGCTATTGAAAGAGCAGGAACAAAAGCAGGTAATAAGGGATATGAATGTGCAGTTTCAGCAATTGAAATGGCTAACTTATTAAGAGAAATTTAATCAATAATAATATAATAAAATATAATTCATTAATGATACGGTAAGATAGGAAGTGTTTAATATAAATATATTCCTATCTTTTTTTAAATAGTAATAGTTAAAAATAAAAAAATATGGTAAAATACTGCTGGAACAATAAATAATAATTTTAATAAGAGGATAGAAGTTAAGATGGAGAAAAAAGTAAAATTAGTAAGTCCTGTTTATCAACAAATTGCTGCTGATATCGCGTCTAAAATAGCAAATGGGCACTATGAATTAGGACAAAAGATATATGCACGTTCTGTTCTTGCTAGCCAGTATGGAGTTTCATCGGAAACTGCTAGAAGGGCTATTTGTATATTGTCAGATATGGATATTGTAGATACTACTAAAGGTAGTGGTGTTATAATTAAATCTACTGAAAATGCAATTAATTTTATTAGGCAATACAATGATGTAAAAACTGTTAATGATTTAAGAAATGAAATACTAGCAAGCTTGGAACGTCAAAAGAAAGAAAATGAGTATTTAAAAGAACATTTATTTGAATTGATAGATAGAACAGATAGATTTAAATCTATAAATCCTTTCATACCATTTGAAATAAAGATATCTAATGAAACGCCACATATAAATAAGACAATTTCTGAAATAAATTTTTGGCATAATACTTCAGCGACGATTATATGTATAAAAAGAGATGATTGTCTTCAAATGTCACCGGGGCCATATGCTGTTTTACGTGAAAATGATGTTTTCTATTTTATAGGTGATGAGGGATGCTATGAGCGCGTAAAGAAATTTTTATATCCTGTAGAAGATAACGAAAATAAATAATATTGATTTACATAAAAGCATCTGGTACTAATTATTTAGTACTAGATGCTTTTATGTTCAAGAGATACAGATATTATAGAATTGTGCCAATTTCTGAATTTAAACATTTACCATAAAGTTAAAATAATAGAAAGAAATTGACAATAAAAACAACCTAATGATATAATAAAGTTGTTACTTATCATAATCTGGAAAGTAACAACTTTATTAAAATAATAAGTTGCTACAAAAAACTCTACATTTGTTGATGATTTCCATATAAGAAATATATATATTGAAGAAAGGTAAAATTAAATAAAGTAGTGAGAACATATGAATTAATATCTTTATATCTGTTGTTTGATTGCACAAATCAATTAAAAATAAAATGCTGAGAATTCAAATTGAATATGAGTATGAAATTTCAGATAAAGATATATTTTTTGTAATAAATAATTAAGGAGAGGGTTTTGTGATAGAATTTAAAAACGTAAATAAGAATTTTAAAAATAAAAAAGTATTGAAAGATATATCATTTAATATTAATAAAGGAGAATTAGTATCAATAATAGGTGCTAGTGGCTGTGGGAAAACTACTACTTTGAAAATGATAAATCGTTTAATAAATCCATCATCAGGACAAATTCTAATTGATGGAGAAAACATTGCTTCAAAAGATATCATTAAATTGAGAAGAAACGTTGGATATGTAATTCAGCAAACAGGATTATTTCCACATATGACGGTAAGAGAAAATATTGAACTTATATCAACTATAGAAAAAAATGATAAGAAAAAAATAAGTAAAAAAACTGTGGAACTTATGGAGATGGTAGGGTTAGAGAAAGATGAGTATTTAGACCGTTATCCAACAGAATTAAGTGGGGGACAGCAACAAAGAGTTGGGGTTGCAAGAGCTTTTGCTACCAATCCAGAAGTAATATTGATGGACGAGCCATTTAGTGCATTAGATCCTATAACTCGTAATCAATTGCAGGATGAATTATTGGAGTTACAAAATACATTAAAGAAGACCATTGTCTTTGTAACTCATGACATGGATGAAGCTATAAAAATATCAGATAGAATATGTATAATGAATGAAGGCGAAATTGCACAATATGATACACCTGAAAATATTCTAAAAAACCCATCTAATGATTTTGTAAGCGAATTCATAGGAAGAAATAGAATATGGTCTTCTCCAGAATTTATTAGAGCTAAAGACATTATGATTGAAAATCCAGTTACCTGCTTTAAAAGTTCATCATTATTAAGATGCATAGAAAAAATGAAAAAAAATAAGGTTGATAGCTTGATGGTAATTAGTAAAGGTAATGATTTATTAGGAATTGTTACTGCAAAACAAATTCAAAAGATGACAGATAGAAGTGTATTATTAGAAAATATGATGAACAATAAATTTGTAACTGTGAAACCAGAAGATACAATAATTGATATTCTTGAAATTGTAAAAGAAAATAAGATATCACAAATACCAGTTGTTGACAATGAGGGAAAGTTAATTGGTATAATCACTAAAAGCAGTTTGGTTACCACCCTTAGTGGACAATTTATAGATACGGATGAGGTGAGCTAGCATGAATGAATTATTTAAATACTTACTAGGTGCAAAAGATCAAATAATTACCTTGTTATTTGAACACATAAAGCTTACTGCATTATCAGTAGGAATAGCTATTTTAATAGGTATTCCATTAGGGATACTTATAAGTTATATAAAAAAAATAAACAAACCAGTTATTGGTATAGCTAGTGTGATACAAGCAATTCCCAGCATGGCATTATTAGGATTTGCAATACCATTTTTGGGTATAGGTACAACACCAGCAATTGTAATGGTTATTTTATATTCACTTTTACCTATAATTAAGAATACAACTACAGGAATTAATAATATAGATCAGCAAATGTTAGAAGCAGCCAGAGGAATAGGACTAACTAAATTTCAAATTTTAACAAAAGTACAAATCCCTCTTGCATTACCTGTTATTATGTCAGGAATTAGAATATCAGCTGTTACAGCAGTTGGACTTATGACTATGGCCGCTTTCATTGGAGGTGGAGGATTAGGATATCTAGTCTTTTCTGGAATAAGAACAGTCAATAATTATCAAATATTAGCAGGTGCAATACCAGCATGTATATTAGCATTATTAGTTGATGGAATATTGGGAATTGTTGAAAGTTTGGTTACACCTATTAGTTTACAGAAAACTAATACTAAAAATAATAGAGAAAGAGCAAAGACTAGAAGAATTCAAAAAGTTGTTTTAGCTACTACATGTTGTTTGATTGCTTTAGTATTTGTTGTTACTGGATCACAGAAGATTAGCAATAAAAAGATAATAGCGATTGGAAGTAAAGATTTCACGGAGCAAGAAATTATTTCTAATATGTTGAGTGAACTTATAGAGAGAAAAACTGATATTTCTGTAGATCGTAAGTTTTCACTTGGAGGAACTCAAATAGCATTTTCAGCATTAAAATCAGGAGCAATCGATATGTATGTTGATTATAGTGGTACAGCCTATGGCGATATCCTTAAGTATCCACCTATATCTGATGTAGAAAAAGTTTATACTACAGTAAAAAAAGATTTTAAAGATAAATATAACATAGAGGTATTAAAACAAATGAAATTTAATAACACCTATGCTTTAGCTGTAAAGAAAGAAACAGCAGAAAAATACAATTTAAATACTATAAGTGATCTAGCAAAAATAGGGGATCAGTTTGTGGCTACTACATCATTAGAATTCCTTAACAGAGAAGATGGAGTTGTTGGACTAAAGAAAAAATATGGCTTTAATTTCAAAGATGAGATAGGAATAGATGGAAGTTCTAAGTATGCAGCATTAATGAATAATGATAGTGATGTTGTAGATGCATTCTCAACTGATGGTTTATTAAAAAAGTACGATTTAGCACTTTTAGAAGATGATAAAAATTTCTTCCCACCATACTATGCAGTTCCACTTATACACTATGAAACTTTAGAAAAATATCCTGAAATTAAGCCTTTAATTGAAGAGTTAGGTGACTTATTGACTGATGATATAGTAAGTGAATTAAATTATAGAGTAGATGAACTAAAAGAAGACCCTAAAGATGTAGCTGTTGATTTTTTAGAAAAACAAGGATTGGTATAAAATATAAGTTCTTTCACTTTAATAAATCATATTTTGAAAATGGTTATTAGTATATTTTTTGTTGTAATTACATAATTATCAATATATAATTATAATAAAAAATTATAGAAAGAAGGTAATTTAGTAAGAGAAATATATAATAATCTATTACTAAAGCAAAGGATATGAATAATAATACAAGCATTATAATTAATGAAATGATAGCTTATTATGCAAATGATCCGAGAAGAATAAATCATTTCTTAAAAGTATATTCCTTTTCTAAATCTATTGGAGAATTAGAAAAATTAGATGAAGAAACACAATATATTTTAGAAATAGCAGCAATAATGCATGACATAGGAATTAAAATAAGTGAAGAAAAGTATAATTCTTCAGCAGGAAATTATCAAGAAATAGAAGGACCTCCAGTTGCAAGAAAAATGCTTGAAGGGTTAGATTTTGATGAAAAAATAATAGATAGAGTGTGCTTTTTGATTGGTCATCATCATACTTATAGTAAAATTGATAATATAGATTATCAAATACTAGTAGAAGCTGATTTTTTAGTAAATATATATGAAGATGAAATAAAGCATGATAGTATTGTATCTATAAAAAATAAATATTTTAAAACTAAAGCAGGAACAAACTTTTTAGAAAAATTATATTTGAGTTAATAGAATTATTTTGAAGCTAAGGAGACATGTTAATGATAGAGTATTATGAAATGACTAATAGAGATATAGACGAATTATCAAAAATGTATGTAGAATGTTTTAATGCTGAGCCATGGAATGATAAATGGACAGAAGAAACAGCCGCTAAGCGATTATTAAAAATGTTAAGCTATGACGGTGCATATGGTATTATATGTCGTGAAAATGGTAATATATTAGGAATGATACTTGGTCATGATGAATATTATTATGATGGAGTAAACTTTGAAATAAAAGAATTCTGCATAAGAGCAGGCATTCAAGGCAAAGGAACAGGTGCAAAGCTTCTTAAATATTTTGAAGATAAATTAAAAGATAAAGGTATAAATAAAATATTCTTGCTAACATGCTTAAGCGATAAGACAGTAGGATTTTATAAAAAGAATGGTTATAATACATGTCATAATATGATTATGATGGATAAAAAGATTTAAATTAAAAGAACTTCTGAGAATACTTATTTTCAGAAGTTCTTTTAAAATTCTATTTTAGATTACGAAAATTATTCAGCTGAATCAAAGCTGGCACATTCAGTTTCTGAATAAATTTGAGATCTTGATCCAGAAACATTAATAGATGATAATGAACATAGTTTATTTTCATTATATCTGCAAGTTTCAGCAGTACAAATTAAACAATCACATTGGCCTTGAGAATTTGTGTTATCTGTTAAATCACTATATAAATATTTATTTAAAAATGATCCGCAACAAGTTCCACAGCTACTTGATGCAGATACCCCTCCAATATCTACTCTGTTAGAAAAGCAAATACCATCCTTGTTATGTGAACAATTATGTACATCGCAATTAATTTTTTGCACGAAAAACAACTCCTTTTATTATAATATAAAGTAATATTAATATTCTTTTGATAAATTAATAACAAATATTAGCTAAAATATCTATCAAGTAATCCTTTGAATGCTCTACCATGACGAGCTTCATCTTTACACATTTCATGAACAGTATCATGAATAGCATCTAAATTCTTTTGTTTAGCAAGTGTTGCAAGTTTCTTTTTACCTTCACATGCACCGTATTCAGCTTCAACTCTTGCACTTAAATTGCTTTTTGAGCTAGGACATACTACTTCACCTAATATTTCAGCGAATTTAGCCGCATGCTCTGCTTCTTCCCAAGCAATTCTTTTATAAGCTTCTGCAACTTCGGGGTAACCTTCTCTATCAGCAGCACGTGACATTGCAATATACATTCCAACTTCAGTACATTCTCCCATGAAATTGGCACGTAAACCTTCTAATAATTCATCATCTAAGCCTTCAGCTATACCAATTCTATGTTCATCAGCAAAATTTAATTCATCCTTCATTTCTTCAAATTTGTCAGCACCTACTTTACAAATAGGGCAGATTTCAGGTGGTGTATCACCTTCATGGATATATCCACACACAGTACAAATAAATTTTTTCATTATAAAATCCTCCATAAACAATTTATATATTTACAGGTATTTAAAACCTTAATTACAGTGTTACCAATATATAATAAAATTATTATATATTTAAAAATATTCTTATTATGATGTTGAAGAAAAGTATAATTATTTTTGACATAAGAAAAAAATTAATTATTGAAATATTATACAATTAGCAAGCATATTATATAAATATTGATGTCTGTCTCTTATACACATCT
>ENA-OXEC01000153-OXEC01000153.1-human-gut-metagenome-genome-assembly--contig:-NODE-153-length-46617-cov-119.605_pt1 | contig 46617 bp, 37 predicted proteins | sample MGYA00249351_ERZ652235 | MGnify/ENA primary metagenome ERZ652235 (study PRJEB26925, sample SAMN05826906) | human gut metagenome | biome: ENVO:2100002; feature: ENVO:00000062; material: ENVO:00002003...
CGGAGAAACGAGAAAAAAGCGTTTAGCGCAGCGGCTAGCTTTTTTCCGTTTCGACAACTCCTTCGGGGTCTGAAAGGGGCGAGCAGCCCCTTTCTCGTGCCTCCCGCGCCTCGAAAGTAGCGGGTGCTTTTCTGGTTCTCTTTTGGCACGCAAAAGAGAACTTAGCCCCGCGTAACCGCGCTCTAACCCCGCGCCACCAGCGCGCACTCCCACTCAACGAAACCTTATCCCTATATGACCATCCCTTTTACTTCCCCACACAGAACCTCTCAAACACCTCATTGATGACCGCCTCCGAGGCGTTCTCCCCGGTCAGCTCACAGAGGGCGTCCAGCGCATCGTCCACACAGACCGACACAGCATCCAGCCCCAGCCCCTGTGCGGCGTCCAGCGCACCGGACACTGCATCCCGGGCGCGGGTGGCAGCGGAGAGCTGCCGCTGGCCCGAGAGGCTGGCGGCGTGGGGGTCGATCTGGCTCGTGCCCAGCAGACGGGCCACAGCCGCTGCGATGACCTTCCGCGCCCCCTCCTCCTGACAGCAGACCGGCAGCACCATCGCAAAATAGGGTGCGATCCACTCGGCATCGAACTGGGAGGGCTTGTCCTCCTTGTTGATCAGCGCGATGGCCGGACGGCCCGCACAGCGCTTTGCCAGCTCCAGATCCTCTCGGGTCGGGCGCTCTGAGCCGTCAAAGACGGCGAGGATCAAGCCCGCTTCCTCCAGCTTCTTCCAGCTGCGGCGGATGCCCTCGGCCTCGATGGCGTCCTCCGTCTGGCGCAGACCGGCGGTGTCGAAGAGGTTCAGCCGGACATCGCCCAGCTGGACGGCCTGTTCCACCACATCCCGGGTCGTGCCCGCCACCGGCGTGACGATGGCCCGGTCGAACCCGGCCAGCAGATTCAGAAGGGTGGATTTGCCCGCGTTCGGCCGGCCCACGATGGCGCAGTCCACGCCCTCACGGAGGACAGCGCTCGCGTCATAGCTCTGGATGAGGGCATCCAGTTCCTGCTCTACCCCGCTCAAAACGGCGCAGAGATGGCTCTGGCTCAGCTCGGGGACATCCTCCTCCGGGAAGTCCACCCAAGCCGCCAGATGGGCCTGCAAGGCCGTCAGTGTGTCCTTTTGTGCTGTGATCTTTCGGGACAGCGCACCGTTCAGGGAGGCATTTGCCAGTGCTGCCCCCTGTCGGCCATCGGCAGAGATGAGGTCCATGACCGCCTCTGCCTGCGTCAGGCTGAGCTTGCCGTTCAGGAAGGCGCGGCGGGTGTACTCGCCGGGGGCGGCAGGCGACGCGCCCGCCGCGATGCAGGCTTCCACCAGCCGCCGGGCCACCGCACTTCCGCCGTGGCAGGAAAGCTCCACCACATCCTCGCCGGTGTAGCTGTGGGGTGCGCGGAAAAACAGCGCCACCCCCTCATCAAAAGCGTCCTCCCCTTCCACGAATGCGCCGAACATGGCCGTATAGCCCTTGGCCTCCGCCACCTTCTTCGACGGGTTGGCCGGGCGGAACACCCTCTCCGCCACCTCATAGCTTTCCGGGCCGGACAGCCGCACGACGGCGATGCCGCCTGCGCCCGGGGCCGTTGCGATGGCCGCAATGGTCGAATGCTGCATCTTCTCCCCTCCTTGTTCGCAGATGAATACAGTATATTCTACCACGAACCGCCAAAAAAAGAAATATGCTGCGCAAAAAGGGCGTGCAGCCCCGAAAGACTGCACGCCCCGCTGCGTGTAAGAAAAAAATCAGAATGCGGCAATATCCGCCGTGGTGATCGCCTTGCTGGGCAGGGTGCGGCTGTCGGCGTTCTCCGACAGAGCCAGCTTGCCCTCGCGCAGCAGCTTGACGGCCTTCTGGTGGTCGGCAGCGTTCCAGTTGTTGCCCACGATCTTCCAGTTGTTGTTCACATGCGGCTCGATGGTGCCGCCCTTGACGGTGCGGATGTACTCGCCCAGCAGCTCGCGGACGCCGCCCACATCGCCGCGCACGTCGATCTCCAGCAGCTTGGGCAGCTCGTCGCCGGGTGCGAAGATGTCAGCATAGGTCAGCAGCTGGGTGGTGGCACGGTAGTTGTTGACGGCCACCACGAAGACGTCGCTGTCCTCCACCGGACGGCCATCCATCCAAGTCAGGTTATGGATGCGGTTGCCCGGCTGCTGAGAAACGTCGAGGTCATACTTGACACCCTCAAAGGCATCGTACAGGTAGTAGCGGACGGAGGAGTCGAAAGCGATGGTCACGTCGCCCGGCTCCCAGGTCTTGAAGAAGGCAGCCGACCACTCCATGAACTTGCGCAGCTGCAGGCCGTTCATCTGCAGCTTGTACAGGGTGTTCTGGTAGGTGTAGATGCTTGCCATGTCGCACTTGCGGATGGTGCCCTCCCGCATCTGGGAGGTCATGGAGGTCAGGGACGTTGCTGCCACCTGAGCACCGGTGTAGTACATCTGTACTTCGTTGACGAAGTCCAGCAGAGCGGTATCCTGCACCATGGCCTGCGGCAGGCAGTCGATCTCGTTCTCGGGGGCCAGATCGCCGCCGACCAGCTGGCCGATGGGGGTGACAGCGTCGTCCTTGGCGCGCTGGTCGTACTCAGCCAGCAGAGCGGTCAGCTCGGGGTCGGGAGCGTAGTCCTTGATGGTCAGGTTCTCGGAGGTGCGGTCCTTCACCTTCCACTTGCCGGTCCAGTCGCGCTGGAGGTAGATGTGGATGTCAGAGACGGTGGCACCGGCGTTCTTGTTCTCCACCACCAGCACGCCGTTGATCATCATGTTGGGGATGCTCCTATGGCCGTGGGCGGCGACGATGACGTCGAACTCCGGGCAGGCGTTGGCCAGATCGGTGACGCCGGAGCCGTAGACGCCGTACTCGTTGTCGGTGTCCATGTGCATGACGCCGAGGATAATGTCCACCTCATCCTTGATCTTGTCGATGATCTTGCGGCTCTCGTCCACGGGGTTGGTGACGGTCCAGCCCTCGAGGTTCTTGGCATCCCAGCGGGTGATGTTGGGCGTGACCATGCCGATGACGCCGATCTTGACGCCGCCCTTGTTGATGATGGTGTAGCCATCCGCCAGAGGCTTGCCCTCGGGGCTGTAGACGTTGCCGGTCAGGACTTTTGCCTTCTGCTGGGAGAGCACCTTTTCCAGCGTGGCCATGCCATAGTTGTACTCGTGGTTGCCGGTGACGTAGATGTCATAGCCGATGGCGTTCTGGGCGGCGATCATGGGGTGGACATCGTCGTTCAGGAACAGCTCGGCAGAGTTTGCCTGAATGGTGTCGCCTGCATCCACGACCAGCGTGGTCTTGGTGCGGTTCTCCTTGATGGCGGTGGCCTGCTGGGCTACGCTGCCGGAGGCGTCTGCCTTGTTGGCAGCGTAATCCCACGGGTCAAACTTGCCGTGGGTGTCGCTGGTGGCGAGGATCTGCAGGTCCATGCTCCACAGGTCCTTGATGCCGGCTGCCGAAGCGGCAGGGGCCAGACCGCCCATTGCGGCGGCAGTGGCCGATGCACCGGCCACGCGCAGGAAATTGCGGCGGGAGATCTTATTCTGTTCCATAGTAATTCCTCTCTTTTCGGCTTGGTATAGATTCCGAAGCACTTGTAGCTTTAGTATAAAACTTGCCTGCCCTGTTTTACAATGTACAAGTAGGAGAAAAATTTCTCTCAGAATTAGGCATATTCTCCAATTTTCCGATAAGAACGACTTTTCTTCCGAAACGATTCTCTCGCAAATACTTTTTATCGTAAACCATCTTTACGAAAATAACAGGTAAATTTATAGTATTTCCTTTTATGCAAAAAGACCCTCCCCCACAGCGTCCGTGCTGCGGGAGAGGGTCTTATCGATTTGCGTTTACAGCTCGATCTTGCCGAAGCTCAGATCAGCGAAATCATCCACACGCTCGGTGCGCTTGGGTGCCACGGGGGCAGCGCTCTCGGCGTCACGCGGGGTGTAGGTGCGCTCGGGCACATTGGAGCGGTAGCTGCTGCGAGGACCGCCGCTGCGGGGACCGCGGCCATTCCGGCCGCCGTTGCCGCCGCGATGGTAACTGCCGCCACGGCCATTGCTGTTGCGGTCACGACCGCCGCGGGGGCCGCGGGGACGTGCATTTGCGCTCTCGGCCACAGCGTTGGGGTCGGTGGAGTAGATGACCACACGGCGGTCACGGCCCTCGCCCTTGCTCTCGCTGCGGACGCCCTCCATCTTGCCGATGGCAGAGTGGATGATGCGGCGCTCGTAGGGGTTCATCGGTTCCATCGCAAAGCTGCGGCCGGTGCGGCGCACCTTGGTGCCGATGCGCTGTGCCAGTGCGGTCAGGTCGCTCTCGCGCTTGTCGCGGTAGCCGGCCACATCGAGGCCCAGCTTGATGTAATCGCCCTCGAGGCGGTTGGCCACGAGGCTTGCCAGATAGGACAGGCTCTCCATCGTCTCGCCGCGGCGGCCGATAAGGGCACCCATCTTCTCGCCGTTCAGACGGATGATGGTGGCCTCTCCCTTCTGCACGGCGCTGAAGCTGACATCCTGCACGCCCATCTTCTCGATGACGTCCTTCAGGTAGTCCACCGCGGCCTGGACCTTGGCATTCTCCTCGATGCGGATGGGAACTTCCACCTCTTCGCCCTCGGCGGCGGGAGCGGCCTGCTCTTCGGCAGGGTCAGCTTCCTCTGCCGGTGCGGCAGGGGCCTCAGCAGCGGGGGCTGTGGGGGTTGCCTCCTCCACGACAGGCTCAGCCAGTGCAGCCTTTTCCTCCACGACGGGGGCAGGCGCAGCGACCGGAGCAGCAGGCGCAGCCACCGGCTCGTCCGGCAGCTCAACGCTGACGCGGACTTTGGCGGGGGTGAGCTTCAGGCCCAGAAAACCAGTCTTCTGGGGCATTTCCAGCACTTCGTAGCTGACGTTGATGTCGTCCTTCTCCACGCCCAGCAGAGCGCAGGCGTTGATGCGTGCTTCATCGACCGTCTTGCCGGTCGCTTCCTGAGTACGGATCATAACCGTCAATCCTCCTTTTTGTGTTCCAGCTCACTCAGCGGGACGGTGCGCTCGTCCTTGTAGCGCTCCGCATCCTGCTGGCGGGCATACTCGAGGCGGCGCTTGTTCATCTCGCTGGCGGAGATATTCTTTTCCACGACCTCACCGGTCTTCTCGTCCTTGACCTTGATGGTGGTGCTCTTCACGCCGCGCTTCTCTTCCTTCCTGCGGGACGCGATCTCGGCCTTGACCTGCTCCTTCATCTTCTCAGGGTCATAGATCTTGCGCATGATCTGGGTCTGGACGGTCATGACGATGTTGGAAATGACGTAGTACAGAGAGAATGCGCAGGGCACGGTGAAGCAGAAGAAGACGTACATCAGAGGCATCATATACATGGTCAGCTTCATGCTGCCCTGCATCTCCTGACCGGAGGCCTTCATGCTGATGTGGGTGGAGATGAACATGGTAACGACTGCGAGGATGGGGAAGATCAGCAGGGGCAGGTTGTCCGCTGCCAGGCTATACTGGGGCACACGGGTCAGGTCGATGCCGAAGAAATCCATGTGGCTGCCGAACTCGGTGATGGTGCTCAGCTGGTCGGCGGTGAACACAGAGGTGACGCTGCTCTCCCCTGCCAGCACCTGCGCGATGATGTTGGTGTCCCGCGTCACCTGCGTGAAGCTGATGCCCAGGGCTTCCATGGCACTGCCTGCGGCATTGATGGCGTCCGCACCGATGTGGAAGATGCGCTGCAGCGGGCGGTACACGACCTCGATGACGCCGAACATGACAAGGAAGTTGACCAGCATCGGCATACAGCCGGCCGTGGGCTTATAGCCATAATCCTGCTGGAGCTTCATCAGCTCTTCCTGCTGCTTGTCGGGCTTGTCCCTGTACTTTTTCTGGATGTCCGCGATCATCGGCTGGAATGCCGACATCTTGGCCATGCTCTTCTGCTGGTTGAGCTGCAGCGGGATGCTGAGCAGGCGGATGACGATGGTGAAGATGATGATGTCCCAGCCGTAGTTCGGGATGAGGTTGTAGATCCACTCCATCACATAGCCGAGAGGTACACCGAGGATGTACAAAATATTCATGTCTCTGTCCATTCTGCCCCGCCTGTGGTGCGGGACGGTTATTTTTATCGTAGGACGCACCGCCCACAGCTCAGCACGTCACAAGAAGCATTATAATAGTTTTTCCTCTTAGCCTCCCCTCATTAGGGGAGGTGGCACGCCGCAGGCGTGACGGAGAGGTCTTCCCCGCTTCAGCGCTCTTTCAAAGAAGCATTGACGGAGAGGTTCGTTTTCCACTTATTTTTCGTGTCTTGTGGAAAACAGGGCCGACGCCGACAAGTGCCGGGCCGGATTTTTCCAGCGGCCCTTCTCCGGCACGGGATCGTAGCCCCAGCGGCCCAGCGGATTGCACCGGGCGATCCGCCATCCGGTCAGCAGCAGCCCCTTGAGGCAGCCGTGGGTGCGGATGGCCTCGATGCCGTACTGGCTGCACGAGGGGGAAAAGCGGCAGTTCCGGCCCAGACCCGGGCTGATAAACCGCTGGTAGAGCCGGATCAGCCCGCACAGGGCCTTCTGAAAGATGCTCACGCCTCGGGTCTGCGGGCCGGAGGCAGGGTAGCAGGAGGCTTTGCGCCCGGCTGCTTCGCCTTATCCGGCAGTCCGGCCTGCGCGAAAAGCTTGGCCACGATGGCACTGAGCTGCCAGCTCTTGAGCCGGGGGGTCATGCCCCGGGCCACGAAAACGAGGTCGTAGCCGCCGATGTTGTAGTCGAGATGCTCGTCGATGGCGGCTTTCATGACGCGGCGGGCGCGGTTGCGCTGGACGGCATGGCCGATCTTCTTGGTGGCCGTCAGGCCCACCCGGGTGCGCTTGCTCCGCGTCTTGAGGACATAGAGCACCAGCGCCTGATTGACATAGGACTTGCCGCGGGCATACACGCGGCCAAACTCGCCGTTGCGGCGGATGGGACGATAGCGCATCCTGTGCGCCTCCCTTCAGGTGATGTGGGAGCATCACCCGGAAAAAGGCAATGCTCAGTGTTCAGTATAGCAAAAAAACGCCGACATGAAAAGCTCATCCGGGCGTTTTCTCTGCCAAATCTTTGACCGTTTTTTTAGGCAATGCGACTATCTGCCGCTTTTTCCGGCCTTTTTTCCGAAAGCCGGGTAAAAAAATAAGACCGCCAATCCAATATCAGCGGCCTTTTTGCGCATATTCCATTCTGCGCCGGACCTGATGCATAAGGCTCAGGATCAGACGGTCAGGCTCTTGCGGCCCTTAGCACGGCGTGCGTTGATGACCTTGCGGCCATTCTTGGTGCTCATGCGGGTCAGGAAGCCATGAACTTCCTTGCGCTGACGCTTCTTGGGCTGAAAAGTTCTCTTCATGGTTCGTATCCTCCGTAAAAACTCGTCCCCATATGGGGTCTATTCTGGTCCCAAAATGGGGACAGGCTTGCAATTCAACAGTATATCGCACACTATGGCATTCTGTCAAGCATTTTTTTCGCTTTCCTGCAAACTTTTTTGAAAAATCTTTGTGGAGAAACTTTCAACTTTTTCACCCATTCCCTGTGGAAAACTTTTCAGCCACAATATCTTGTGTCTTTTTTGCGCCTTGGACACAAGTCTATTTCCAAGACGCAGGTATGTCTTTTTTATGTATTATAAATTACCTTATATAATATAGACGCAGGGAGGTTTTTGTGGTATACTAACCTAGTATCAGCAGCATTGTTGAAAACTTCAATGGAGTGGATGTACTATGGATTCTTTCAAGGACGTTTTAGAGGCTGCCCAGAGCTACTGCAAAGCGCAGATGGCGGAGCCGACATATAATCTCTATATCGACGGACTGGAGCCGATCAGCTTTGAGGACTCCAGCCATATCACCCTCTCGGTGCGCAACGACTTCATCTGCAAGATCGTGACGGACCGCTATCTCGGCCTGCTCAAGGAGGCGTTCAAGACGGTGCTGGGCTTTGACGTGGACATCACCCTCGTGGTGCCCAGCACGCCGCCCCACGAGGTGGTGCTGGCCCAGCAGTACGAGGCAAACCCCGCCTCGCCGCAGGGCAACTACGAGTTCACCTTCGAAAACTTCATCAAAGGCCCCTCCAACCAGTTTGCGTTTGCTGCGGCGCAGGCTGTTGCCGCCAACCCCTCCGGCGCCTACAACCCGCTGTTCATCTACGGCGGCTCGGGCCTCGGCAAGACCCATCTGCTGACGGCCATCCAGACCGAGATCAAGCGCACCCACCCCGACTTCGTCATCATGTACGTCACCTGTGAGCAGTTCACCAACGAGCTGATCGCCGCCATCCGCGCCGGCAGCACCGAAGACTTCCGGATGAAGTACCGCGTGGCCGACCTGCTGCTGGTGGACGACATCCAGTTCATCGCGGGCAAGGAGTCCACGCAGGAAGAGTTCTTCCACACCTTCAACTCCCTCCACGACGCCCACAAGCAGATCGTCATCGCCTCCGACCGCCCGGCCAAGGAGATCAAGAGTCTGGAAGAGCGTCTGCGCACCCGTTTCGAGTGGGGCCTGACCGCCGACGTCCAGCCGCCAGATTTTGAGACCCGCGTGGCCATCGTCAAGCGGAAGGCAGAGCTTCTCCATCTCGACCTGCCGGAGGATGTGGCCGAGTTCATCGCCAACCACCTCAAAAACAACATCCGCCAGCTGGAAGGTGCCGTCAAGAAGCTGAACGCCTACTATATGCTCGAGGGCATCCAGCCGGTCATCAGTGTGGCACAGAACGCCATCAAGGACATCCTCAACGAGACCCAGCCCGTGCCCGTCACCATCGAGAAGATCGTGGGCGAGGTGTCCCGCACCTTCAACGTCTCCCCTGCCGACATCCGGGGCACCAAGCGGAACGCCAATGTCGCATCCGCCCGCCGTGTGGCCATCTATATCCTGCGCGAAGTCACCGGCATGAGCATGGAGGAGATCGGCCGGGAGTTCTCGGGCCGTGACCACTCCACCATCGTCTACTCCCTCAAGACCATGGAGCGGGACATGAAGAACGACCAGCACCTGCGGGAAACGGTCAGCGACATCATCAAGAACGTGAAAGCCTGACGGGTAAAAGTCATACTCATTCCGGCGCAAACCCCAAAATATGGGGAGAAAAAGGGACAAAACGGGGAAAACAGACCCAGATATTGTGGTGAAAGGCCGAAACTTTCCACTCTTTCCACTGAGTTTTCAACATTCAACTCCGATTCTCCACAGCCGATGTGGAAAGCGGCAGATGTTTCCCCGATTCAACATTCCATCCACAGTCCCTCAACAGACCCGTGGAAAACCAAAACCCCGCATCCCAGCAAGGGTCTGCGGAGTTTTCCACATCTTCCCCAGCCCCTACTACGGTTACTACAACAAGTTCAATATAGAAAAACAGGTTTTTGCATCGGATCCCATGGGAAACGACAGCAAAACTGACGCAAAAAAGGAGAGATAAAGCTTTGAACATCATCTGCGATAAAACTCTTCTGAGTGCAGCCATCGACGGCGTATCCAAAGCAGTCACCCTGCGCTCTACCATCCCAGTGTTGGAGGGCATTTTACTGAAAGCGGAAGGTTTTCAGCTGACCCTTACCGGCTACGACCTCGAAATGGGCATCGTGACCACCATCGAAGCCAATGTCAAGGAACCCGGCGAGATCGTTCTGAACGCAAAACTCCTCAGCAGCATGATCAGCCGGATGCCATCGGGCCAGATCGCCATCCAGTCTGCCGATAATGGCAAGACCACCATCCAGAGCGGCGTGGCACAGTTCGAGATCCAGTCCATGTCCGCCTCCGACTTCCCCGAGCTGCCCAATACCGGCGCTGAGGAAACACTGACCATCAAGACCGGTGTGCTGCGGGACATGATCGACCGCACCCTGTACGCCGTCAGTCAGGACGAGAAAAAACCGGCGCATACCGGTGAGCTTTTTGAGATCGAGCCGGATAAAATGACCATCGTTGCGCTGGACGGCTACCGTCTGGCCATCGTCGAGCGGCCCCTCACCGCCGTCAAGGACATCCGCATCATCGTCCCCAGCAAGACCATGACCGAAGTGTCCCACCTGCTGCCCAACGACGACGAAGAGCTGGTGCACATCTGCGCCAACCGCCGCTATGTCGTCTTCATGACTGCCGGCTACACCATCATGAGCCGCCTGATCGAGGGAGAATTCCTCAACTACCGCAACGTCATCCCCGCAGGCAGCCGCACCCGGGTGACCATCGACACCAAGGAGTTCATCGAGACCATCGAGCGCGCCTCCCTGATTATTACAGAGCGTTTAAAAAATCCCCTCCGCATCACTTTTACAGAGGGTAAAGTCGTCGTCCGCTGCCAGACGAATCTGGGCCGCGTCGTCGATGAGTTCAACGCCGAGTGCGAGGGCGACGAGGTGGAGATCGGCTTCAACAACCGCTATCTGCTGGATGCTCTGCGCAATGCCCGCACCGAGAAGGTGCGGATGGAGATCAGCGGCCCGCTCAGCCCGGTGAAGGTCCTGCCTGTGGAGGGCAGCGACTTCCTCTACCTCGTGCTGCCCGTCCGCTTTAAAAATGACTGAGAGGCGTAATAAAATGCAAAAGATCCTCATTCATACCGAATTTATCAAGCTGGATGCCCTGCTGAAGTATGCAGGCCTGTGCGAGACCGGCGGCGAAGCCAAGGAGCTGGTGCAGGGCGGGGCCGTGAAGGTCAACGGCGAGGTCTGCACCATGCGCGGCAAGAAGTGCCGTCCGGGTGACACCGTCGAGCTGGACGGCCAGACCATCGAGATCGGGATGGGCGGCTGATGCGGCTGCTCTCTCTCGAGGTCGAAAATTACCGGAACATCGCCTCGGCCAGCCTGACGCCGGGCCGGGAGCTGACGGTCATCTGCGGCAACAACGGTCAAGGCAAAACGAACCTCTTGGAAGCGATCTGGCTGCTCACCGGAGGCAAGAGCTTCCGGGGCGGCAAGGACGCCGAACTGGTGCGCCGGGGCGAATCCTTCGCTCTGCTCAAAGCGTCCACCCTCCGCGCACAGCAGGAGGAGCAGGAAACAGAAGAGCCGAACCACGTTCGCCTGACCGTGGGCACACCGGACTCCCCCCGCCCGGGCCGGACGGCCTCGGTGAACGGGGGCGCCGTCAAGCGGGCCGCCAGCCTTGCAGGCAGTTTTCCGGCGGTGGTGTTCGACCCCGGACACCTGAGCCTTGTGAAGGGCGCACCCGAGGGGCGGCGGAAATTTCTGGATGCAGCCCTCTGCCAGCTCTACCCCGGCTATCTGACCATCTACCGCCGCTATATCCGGGCTTTGCAGCAAAAAAATGCGCTGCTTCGCCGCTCTGTAAACGGCGCTGCGCGTCCCTATGCCGAAAAAAGAGCCTTGTTGGAGGTGCTGAACGTGGAGCTGGCCCAGCAGGGCGAGGCCATCCAGCAGCGCCGCAGGGCGTATCTTGAGACGCTCGCGCCGCTGGCCTGCTCGAACTATGAAGAGCTGTCTCACGGGGCCGAGACGCTGCGCCTGCGGTATGCAGCCCAGTTTGAGCCGGGAGGGCTGGCCCAGCTCCTGCGGCAGAAAATGCCCGAGGAGCTGCGGGCCGGGCAGAGCCTCTGCGGCCCCCACCGGGAAGATCTGGAGCTTCTGCTGGACGGCCAGCCTGCAAAAGTGTATGCAAGCCAAGGACAGCAGCGGAGCGTCGTGCTGAGCCTGAAGATGGCGGAAGCCGCCGCGGCTGCCTCCATCACGGGCGAACACCCGGTGCTTCTGCTGGACGATGTGCTCAGCGAGCTGGACGACGGCCGCAAGCAGTATCTGCTGACCCGGATGCGGGAGAAGCAGACCTTTGTGACCAGCTGCGACGACACCGCCTTCCTCCGAACAGACGGCGAAGTCTACCGGATGAACGGCGGCGTACTGACGAAAGTGTGAGCAGAATGTATGTGCATCTGGGCCGCGATTACGTCCTGAACGACCGGGACATCATCGGCATCTTCAACTTGGAGACGACCACCATCTCTCCCCGGGGGCGGGAGTTTCTGAACTACGCCCAAAAAAACGGGGCTGTGGTCAGCCTGTCCGATGAGCTGCCCCAGAGCTATGTGCTGGCAGACGCCCCGGTGGATACGGTGTATCTTTCCGAGCTGTCTCCCGCTGCCCTCAAACGGCGCACGGAGATGAAGCTGGAATAAGCAAGTGGAGGCCGATGCGGCAGAAGCTTCCTCCTCAGACACGGTTCGGGCCATTCCATCGCCCGCCCTATTGCCTGCGGCAACAGGGTCCCACCCCAGCGGACGGTCTTCGGAGAAACTTCTGCCGCAGGCAAACGGCATATCAAAAAGACATCCAAGCAAATTTGCTTTTTACAAATCGTAACGAAATAACGAAACAAAAGGGAGAAAGGAAATGGCAGAGGAAATCATTACCAGCACCAACGCAGATACTGCGACGGACCATGAATACAACGCCAGCGAGATCCAGGTCCTGAAAGGTCTGGAGGCTGTGCGCAAGCGCCCCGGTATGTATATCGGCTCTACCGGCGAGCGGGGTCTGCACCATCTGGTGTACGAGATCGTGGACAACGCCATCGATGAGGCTCTGGCCGGTTACTGTGACCATATCGAGGTCAAGATCTTAAAGGGCGACATCATTCAGGTCACGGACAATGGCCGCGGCATCCCCGTGGATATTCAGGCAGACACCGGCCTGCCTGCCGTCACCGTCGTCTACACCATCCTCCACGCCGGCGGCAAGTTCGGCGGCGAGAACTCCGGCTACAAGGTGGCCGGCGGCCTGCACGGCGTCGGTGCGTCTGTCGTCAACGCCTGCTCGGAGTGGCTGACCGTCAACGTCCGCCGCGATGGGCACGAGTACGAGCAGACCTTCCGCCGCGGCGACCCGGATGGGCCGCTGAAGTGCATCGGCACGGTGGACCCCAGCGTCACCGGCACCCGCGTCACCTTCAAGCCCGACCCTGAGATGTTCAAGGACACCACCGTCTACAACTTTGAGACGCTGGAAAAGCGGCTGCGGGAGGAGAGCTTCCTGAACGCCGGTGTGAAGATCACCCTGACCGATGAGCGGGAGCTTTACACCCCCGTCCTTGAGGACGGCAAGGAGGGCGAGCCGACCTACCGCACCGAAGTCATGTGCTACGAGGGCGGCATCAAGAGCTTCGTCACCTATCTGGGCGAGAAGCGGGACCTCGAGGTGCTCCACCCCAATGTCATCTACCTCAAGGGCCAGACCGACCGGGGCATGGCCGAGATCGCTCTGCAGTATAATTCCAGCTACAACGAGCTGCTGCTGAGCTTTGCCAACAACGTCAACACTCCCGACGGCGGCACCCACGAAGAGGGCTTCCGCAGCAGCCTCACCCGCGTCTTCAACGACTATGGCCGCAGCCATGGCCTGCTGAAGGAGAAGGACGAGAACCTGTCCGGCGCAGACGTCCGGGAGGGCCTCATCTGTGTCATCTCCGTCAAGCTGCAGGAGGCTGAGTTCGAGGGCCAGACCAAGGCAAAGCTGGGCAACACCGAGATCCGCACCCTCGTGTCCAACATGGTCTACTCCAAGCTGATGGAGTTCTTCGAGGAGAACCCGGGCGTCGCCAAGGCCATCTTCGAGAAGGCCACGCAGGCCGCCCGCGCCCGCGCCGCCGCCAAGAAGGCCCGTGAGCTGGTGCGCCGCAAGAGCGCGCTGGAGACCAGCCGGATGCCCGGCAAGCTGGCCGACTGCCGAGAGAAAGACCCCAGCCGCACTGAGATCTTCATCGTCGAGGGCGATTCTGCAGGCGGCTCGGCCAAGATGGGCCGTGACTCGGCCATTCAGGCCATCCTCCCCCTGTGGGGCAAGATGCTCAACGTCGAAAAGGCCCGCGCCGACCGCATCTACGGCAACGACAAGCTGATGCCGGTCGTTCTGGCGCTGGGCTGCGGCATCGGCGACGAGTTCGATATTTCCAAACTGCGGTATGACAAGGTCTTCATCATGGCCGATGCCGATGTCGATGGCTCTCACATCTGCACCCTGATGCTCACCTTCTTCTTCCGCTATATGCGCCCCCTCATCGAGCAGGGCCATGTCTATGTGGCACAGCCCCCGCTGTTCAAGGTGCAGAAGGGAAATACCATCAAATACGCCTACAACGACGCCGAAATGGCCCTTCTGTCGCAGGAGATGCCCGGCGCGAAGATCAACCGCTATAAGGGCCTTGGTGAGATGAACCCGGAGCAGCTCTGGGAGACCACCATGAACCCGGAGAACCGCGTCATCGTCCGCATCACCATCGAGGATGCCGAGAAGGCAGACGAGGCCTTCACCATCCTGATGGGCGATCAGGTGGAGCCGCGCCGCCGTTTTATCGAGACCAACGCGCAGTACGCAAAGCTCGACGTGTAATGGGAGGAAACAATGGAAGAAGATTATGTGATGATACCGGGCAGCGGTACCAAGATGATCATCCGGGACGTCAAGAAAGAGATCGAGACGGCGTTTCTGGATTACTCCATGTCGGTCATCGTGGCCCGCGCCCTGCCGGATGTGCGTGACGGTCTGAAGCCCGTCCACCGCCGCATCCTCTACACCATGCACGAGCGCGGCAACGACCCCAGCCATCCCTACCGCAAGTCGGCGGACACCGTCGGTGCGGTGCTGGGTTCTTACCACCCCCACGGCGACGCCTCCGTCTACGACGCGATGGTCCGTCTGGCACAGGATTTCTCCCTGCGCTACCCGCTGGTGGACGGCCAGGGCAACTTCGGCTCTGTGGACGGCGACCCCCCGGCTGCTTACCGTTACACCGAAGCCCGCATGAGCCGGATGGCTGTCGAGATGCTGACCGACATCGACAAGGACACCATCAACTGGGACCCCAACTTCGACGAGACGAAGAAGGAGCCGAGCGTCCTGCCCTGCCGCTTCCCGAACCTGCTGGTCAACGGCAGTCAGGGCATCGCCGTCGGCATGGCCACCAATATCCCGCCCCACAACCTCAGCGAGGTCATCGACGGCTGCGTGGCCTATATCGACGACCCCGACATCGACCTGCCCGGCCTGATGGAGCACATCAAAGGCCCGGACTTCCCCACCGCTGGCATCATCATGGGCCGCAGCGGCATCCGCGCCGCCTACGCCACCGGCCGCGGCAAGATCACCCTGCGGGGCCGCGCTACCATCGAAGAGACCAAGAACGGCCGCACCCAGATCATCATCACGGAGATCCCGTATATGGTCAACAAGGCCCGGCTCATCGAGAATATGGCCGATCTGGTCAAGGACAAGCGCATCGAGGGCATCACCGGACTGAACGATGAGACCAACCGCAAGGGAATGCGCATCGTGGTGGACATCCGCAAGGACGCCAACGCGCAGGTCATCCTGAACCAGCTGTATCAGTACACCCAGCTGCAGGACACCGTGGGCGTCATCATGCTGGCCATCGACCACAAGGTGCCCAAGGTCATGACCCTGAAGCAGATGATCCAGAAGTACGTCGAGTTTCAGGATGAAGTCGTCCGCCGCCGCACCCAGTACGACCTGAAGAAGGCCAAGGAGCGCGCCCACATCCTCGAGGGCTTGAAAAAGGCCACCGACATCGTGGACGAGCTGATCGCCACCATCCGCGCCTGCAAGGGCGGTATGTCGGAAGCCAAGGCCGCCATCATGGAGCAGTTCGGCTTCGATGACCCGCAGGCTGACGCCATCGTGAAATTGCAGCTGGGCCGTCTGGCCGGCCTCGAGATTTTGAAGATCGAGGAAGAGCTGTCCGGCCTGCAGGCCAAGATCGAGGACTGGGAAGACATCCTCGCCCACGATGCCCGGGTGCTCGAGATCGTCAAGAACGAGCTGCTGGACATGAAGAAGCGCTTCGGCGACGAGCGCCGCACCGAGATCCAGTCCGTCACCGGCGAGGTGGACATCGAGGACCTCATCGCCGAGGAACAGTGTGTCTATACCCTCACCGAGGCCGGTTATATCAAGCGTCAGCTCAAGGCCACCTATCAGGCCCAGAAGCGCGGCGGCCGCGGCATCTCCGGCATGACCCGGAAGGAAGAGGACATCGTGCAGGAGATGTTCGTCGGCTCCACCCACGACTACGTCCTGTTCGTCACCGACAGAGGCCGCCTTTTCCGGGTCAAGGGCTACACCATCTCCGAGGGCAGCCGCACCAGCAAGGGCAGCAACATCGTCAACCTGCTGCAGCTGGCCGAAGGCGAGAAGGTCACGAATATGCTCTGCTACCCCAAGGATGAGGACAACAAGGGCGGCTTTGTCACCATGGTGACAAAGCAGGGCCTCATCAAGCGCACCCCGCTGGAGCAGTACGCCAACATCCGCAAGACGGGCCTCATCGGCATCGCCCTCAACGAGGGTGACGCGCTGGCATGGACCCGCCTGACCACCGGCAACGATATGCTCATCGTGGCTACCCGCAACGGTCAGGCCATCCGCTTCAACGAGGCCGACGCCCGCCCGATGGGCCGCAGCGGCCACGGCGTCCGGGCCATCAAGCTGGCCGAGGGCGACGAGGTCGTCGGCGTCTGCATCTGCCGCGAGGGCGGCACGGTGCTCACCGTAACCGAAAACGGCAAGGGCCGCCGCTCCGACATCGACACCTACCGCATCACCGCACGCGGCGGCAAGGGCATCCGGAACTACGACGCCTCCAAGGACAAGGTGGCAGCGGTCAAGATCGTGGATGACATCGACGATGTGCTGCTGAGCAGTCAGGAGGGCATCATCATCCGCCTGCACGCCAACGAGATCCCCGTCCAGAGCCGCTATGGCTCCGGCGTCCGGGTCATGCGTCTGGGCGAGAACGACAAGGTCATGGTCCTTGCCCGCACGGACCACGACGATGAGGCACAGACTGAGAGCATCGAGTCTGATGCCGAGGACGAACCCACCGCCGAGCAGCTGGCGGAGATGGAAGCAGCCGATGAGGCATCGGCCGCCGAAGCTCCCGAGGCCGACGTCGGCGACGAGGAATAAATCCCGGGACAAAAACATAAGAAGACCCTGTGAGGAAATTTCTCTTTTGCAAGAGGATGACCCCACAGGGCCTTTTTGCTTTTTTGCACGAAAAAACGGGACAAACTTTGACGGAAATGACAGGCGAAATTTTAAAGTTCCATTCGATGACATGATTTGACATGGAATGACCCGAATGTGTCATGAAACGACCTTGATGTTGGCGGGAATTGGGGTATCATTAAAGAGAACAATTATCATCATAGGGCAGGACCACGAAAAAATATTTTTTTTTCGTGGCGTGAGAGTGGAGTAAAATGCAGAGCAATGAGCCGTATATCGGAAGCGTCCGTTTTTTCAAAAACATCATTTTTTTGTGCTGCATCCTCGGCGTGCTCATCCCGACCGGGCTGGCGCTCCGCTGGCGGAGCCGGGCAAAGACGGCAGAGAGCCTGCTGGCTCAGAACGCCGTCGTGCTGACGGGCGAAGAGGATGAAGCTGCCAGCGAGGCCGAGGCGGCTTCGGCGGAGACAGAGCCGGAGGCCGACAGCTCCGACGAGCAGGAGCCGCTCAGCTACCAGTTGCTCTACCCGGATTTCTATGCGCCTACCCCCCTGCCGGACATCGAGGACGCCGGCAAGGCCATCTACCTCACCTTCGACGACGGTCCCTCTGACCGCACCGACGAGGTGCTGAAGATCTTGGACGAGAAGGGGGTCAAGGCCACCTTCTTCGTCATTGGCCGGGAGGATGAGACCTCCATCCAGCGCATCAAAAAGGCCGCTGCGGCAGGCCACACCATCGGGATGCACAGCTACAGCCACGACTACGAAAAGATCTATACCTCGGTGGAGGATTTCCTCGATGACTTCTATAAGCTGTTTGTCATCCTCCGGGATGAGGCAGGCGTGACCCCCACGGTGTTCCGTTTCCCGGGCGGCAGCCTCAACAACTACAATCAGGGCGTCTACAAGGAGATCATCGCGGAGATGCTTCGCCGCGGCTTCCGCTACTACGACTGGAACCTTTCGGCAGAGGATGCGGCCAAAAAGTCGCCCTCGGCCAGCACCATCGTAGAGGGCATCACCTCCTATTCGGCCCAGAAAAAGCATGGAGTCGTGCTGATGCATGACTCCGCCCACTGCAAGACGACAGTTGAAGCATTGCCTGCACTCATCGATACGCTGCGGGAGCAGGGCTTTGATTTTGCCCCGCTGGACCGCACGGTGCGTCAGGTCAGCTTCCACTATAGATCGGCGTCAAATCAATCATGAGAGGAACGTGTTGAAGATGAGCAAGAAAGACAATTTTTCGCAGGCAGCCTATGAGATGTTCGGCATCGGCAGGGGCGGCAGCAAGCGGGAGGCCGACAAGACGGCGGAGAAGCCTGCGGAGTCCGCAGCCATGGATGTGGAAGAGGACGAGATGAGTCTGACCGTCGCGCCGACCGTCGCAGAGGTGAAGCCTCTGGAAAAGGTCCCCGAGAAGCCCAAGACTACCCTTCTGGCGGAGGGCAGCGTCTTCGAAGGCACCCTGCATACCAAGGGCGATGTGGAGATCGCAGGCGTCTTCAAGGGCGACATCTTCTCCGAGGGCAACGTCAAGCTCTTTGCCAACATCGAGGGCAACGTGCAGGGCGGCAATGTGGAGCTTGTGACCAGCAGCGTACAGGGCGATGTCAGCGCCAAGGAGCTGCTCAAGATCGGCCCCCAGTCGGTCATCGGCGGCAACATCAAGACCAAGGATATGATCTGCTCTGGCCGCATCGTGGGCAATGTGGAGTCCAGCGGCCGTGTGACCCTGACCACCGGCAGCGCCCTCACGGGCGACCTGACCGCCTCCACCATCGCCGTCATGGAGGGCGCTCTGATGGAGGGCCGCTTCAAGATCGTAAAAAAATAAGCTGCGGTTATACTGGACAAATCGGCCCCTGATGTGATAAGCTATCGGAACAATAGAAAAGATTCTCATGGGGGAGTAGCAGGCACCGTTTTGCAGGCGGTGCAGCAAGTCAACACAATGACGGCCCGGGCGGCTGTCTGGCTTGCTTTCATTTGCGAGACTCATGTGTTTTGGTGCGAGTACCACGCCCATTCCACATGGAGTCAGTTTGTCAGAAAATGAGACCCGGAATTGGCGAAGCGCGCCGATTCCGGGTCTTTTCTCTGCCCACCAATTCCGGTCAGATCAGGAGGCATAATCATGGAATGGAGTCTTTTGTTTTTCTTCAACAGCGCCCTGCTGGGCGTGGGTCTTGCAATGGATGCGTTCTCCGTCTCGATGGCGAACGGTCTGCATGACCCCAAGATGTCCCGCCGCCGAGGCGTCCAAGTCGCAGGCACCTTCGCCGTCTTTCAGGCCGCCATGCCCATGCTGGGCTGGGTCTGCGTCCACACCATCGTGGAGCTGTTCTCCTCCTTCGAGACGCTCATCCCGTGGATCGCCCTCATCCTGCTGGGCTACATCGGCGGCAAGATGCTCCTCGAGGGCATCAAGGGCGAGGAGACCGAGGAGGCTGCCGAGCTGAGCGCAGGCGCGCTCTTCATGCAGGGGGTGGCTACCAGCATCGATGCCCTGTCGGTGGGCTTCACCATCTCGGAGTACGGCTGGTTCATGGCGCTGGTCTGCTCCCTCATCATTGCGGTCGTTACCTTTTTTATCTGTGCAGCCGGTCTTTCCATCGGCAAGAAGTTCGGCACCAAGCTCTCCGGCAAGGCCTCCGTCCTCGGCGGCGTCATCCTCATCGGCATCGGTCTGGAAATTTTCATCTCCGGCATTCTGGGCTGAGGATAAAGCAAAAGCGGCGCCTGCGCGATGCAGGGCCGCTTTTTTGTTCCCCGTGGAACATCATTCAAAATAATCTGCGTATTCCTCTGTGAGCTTCGAGCCGAGGCGGCGGATGCCGCCGTAGAGATGGCGCTCTACCAGCGGTTCGAAGGCCGCAAGGTCGCACCGCTCAATGGCGTCGATGAGGTTATGGTGGTCGGCCACCACCTCGGCCAGACCGCCGGTGGTCAGGGTATCCAGCATCCGGAAGCGGCTGTAGTCGGCGTGGGCGTTCTGCAAGGTGCGCCAGAGGTACATCTTCCCCATGGCGGAGAACCACGTCTCGTGGAGGCGGGTGTCGGCCTCGTAGAGACGGTTGAAGTCCAGCGTCTCGGCCTTGGCCAGCTCGTCGTAGGCGGCGGCGCGCTGACGGATGAGGGCGCGGTGCTCGGGGGTGCAGTGGGGCGCAAAGTCCCGCAGCACCCGGGCCTCCACCGCGATGCGCTCGTAGATCAGCTCATCCACGATGTCCCGGTTCAGCCGGGTGACGGTGGTGCCCTTGTAGGGCACGATCTTCACAAGGCCGTTTTCCTGCAGGCGCTGCAGCACCACCCGGATGAGGGAGCGGGGCGCGCCGAAGCGGGTGCAGAGCGGGTTTTCGCTCAGAGAGCAGCCGGGCCGCAGGGTCAGGTCGATGATCTCCCGCTCGAGGACGGCATATATTTCCGAATCCGTTTTAAACTGCTGTTCCATTGTCGTTTTCCTGTCTGATGCCCCAAGCGGGCCATGTCCCGGGCACGGGGAGGCGGAAGTCCATCGCCTTGCCGGTGCCGGGGTGGATGAAGCGGAGGCGGGCGCTCTGGAGCGCGATGTCTCCCTTGACGCGGCTCCCGTATTTGCCGTCGCCCCAGAGCGGGTGGCGGCGGGAGGCGAACTGCACCCGGATCTGATGGGTGCGGCCGGTGTGGAGGGTGATGTCCGCGAGGCTGGCGCTGCCGTCCGGGGCAGACGCCGCAAGGCGGTATTCCAGCACGGCCTCCTTCACGCCCTTGCGGGGGCGGCTGACCGGGAAGACCCGGCCCCTCCGGCTGTCCTTGAATAAGTAGTCGCGCAGGACGCCTCCGGCGGGGAGCGTTTCGTCCGGCCCGCCCGCGATGAGGGCGCGGTACTCCTTCCGGAAGGGCGGTGCGTCCGGCGCATCGGCGGCGGGCTCGGCCCGGCCATCCTGCACGGCATAATACTGCTGGCTCTGGGCCACCTGCCGGCTGAGGGCGGCAGCGGCCTGCGGGGTCTTGGCATAGACCATCAGCCCGGACACGCCGGTGTCCAGCCGGTGGATGACGCCCACATAGGCGTCGGGCCTGCCCCAGTGCTTCCACAGGGCAGCGGGGACTCCCTCCTCGCTGGAAAGACCGGCGGGCTTGTCCAGCACCACGAGGGCTGCATCTTCGTAAAGGATCACAGCTTGCCCTCGTCCACCAGCGCCTTGAGCTTGAGCACGCCCGCGATGGTCTTGCCGTCCTTGATCTCGTTGCTCATGACCATCTCATAGGCCTTTGCCAGCGGGATGCGGTCGGGCGTCAGGAACTCGTCGTCGTCCAGATGCATCTGGGTCTTGTGCAGCCCGGTGGCCGCCCACATATAAATGACCTCGGTGTCATAGCCCACGGTGGGGTAGAACTCGCCCAGCGGGGTGTAGTGGTCGGCGGTCAGGCCGCACTCCTCGCCCAGCTCCCGCTTGGCGGCCTCGAAGGGGTCTTCACCTTTTTCCAGCTTGCCGGCGGGCAGCTCCCACAGCTCCTGCTGCATGGCATAGCGGAACTGGCGCACCATGCAGAGGGTGCCGTCCTCAAAATAGGGCACGATGCAGGCCCCGCCGTGGTGGTGGACGACCTCCCGCTGGGCGGTCTCGCCGTTTTCCAGCAGGGCGGTGTCCTTGGTCAGCGTGACCACCCGGCCCTCAAAGAGCACCTCGCTCGTGAGCGTCTTTTCGAAATGTGCAGCATCCATCGTTTTTTGTGCCTGTCCTTCCCTGCGCTCCAAGGCGCATTTTCCTATGGATAAAGTTTACGGCAGAAGCTGTACAAATGTCAATTATAAATTTAGGATTTTGTAAGAAAAACCTCATCATCACTGGATTTTAGGCAATAAAAGCCTCTTGGATGCAGGCAGGGACACATCTGTAAAAAAGAGCTAAAAATTTTCGTGAATTTTTGTTGTGTTTTGCCAGTGGGTTTGCGTTGCCTTTGCCAGCGGAATTTGCTATTATATTAGATGAGCAATAGTGCCTTCATGGGGTTCTCCGGCCCCGGGCAGGGCTATTGCCCTCGATGGGTCTGTGCTTTTGCGGAGTTCTCCGGCTCCGGCAGCGCGCAGCATCCGTCAGTTGAGCAATGCGTTTTTCAAGGAGTTCTCCGGCTCCGGCCAAAGACGTTTGCCCCGCGCAGAAGGTACCAAAATTCTGAATGGAGGAAGAAAAATGCCTAGAGCAAAGCAAACCATGGATGGCAATACCGCTGCCGCTCATGTAGCATATGCCTACACGGACGTGGCTGCTATCTACCCCATTACCCCCTCTTCTCCGATGGCTGACTCTGTGGACCAGTGGTCCGCTGCCGGCCAGAAGAACATCTTCGGCAACCAGGTCAAGGTCGTCGAGATGGAGTCTGAGGCAGGCGCTGCAGGCGCTGTGCACGGCTCTCTGGGTGCAGGTGCTGTTACCACCACCTTCACCGCTTCTCAGGGCCTGCTGCTGATGATCCCCAATATGTATAAGATCGCTGCTGAGCAGCTGCCCTGCGTGTTCGATGTTTCTGCACGTACCGTTGCTACCCAGTCCCTGAACATCTTCGGTGATCACAGCGACGTTATGGCATGCCGCCAGACCGGCTTCGCAATGCTGGTCGAGAGCAGCGTGCAGGAAGTCATGGATCTGTCCCCTGTTGCCCATCTGGCAGCCATCGAGGGCAAGGTCCCCTTCCTGAACTTCTTCGACGGCTTCCGTACTTCTCACGAGTACCAGAAGATCGAGAAGTGGGATTACGCCGACCTGAAGGAAATGTGCAACATGGAGGCTGTCGAGGAGTTCCGTGCCAAGGCTCTGAACCCCGAGCACCCCAAGATGCGCGGCTCCCACGAGAACGGCGACGTGTTCTTCCAGCATCGTGAGGCCTGCAACTCTGTCTACGACGCACTGCCCGCAGTCGTCGAGAAGTACATGGCCAAGATCAACGAGAAGCTGGGCACCAACTACGACCTGTTCAACTACTACGGCGCACCCGATGCCGATCGCGTCATGATCGCTATGGGCTCTGTCTGCGACGTTGCTGATGAGGTCATCGATTACCTGAACGCTAAGGGCGAGAAGGTCGGTATCGTCAAGGTCCGCCTGTACCGTCCTTGGGTGTCCTCCGCTCTGCTGAAGGTCCTGCCCAAGACCGCCAAGAAGGTGGCTGTGCTGGACCGCACCAAGGAGCCCGGCTCTCTGGGCGAGCCCCTGTATCTGGATGTCGCAGCTACCCTGCGTGAGGCTGGCATGAACGATGTCATCCTGACCGGCGGCCGCTACGGTCTGGGCAGCAAGGACACTCCCCCGTCCTCCATCTTCGCTCTGTTCAAGGAGCTGGAGAAGGATCAGCCGAAGGAGCGCTTCACCCTCGGCATCACCGATGATGTCACCGGCCTGTCTCTGCCTGAGGTCAAGCCCGCTCCCATCACCGCAGCTGCTGGCACCAAGGAGTGCAAGTTCTGGGGTCTGGGCGGCGACGGTACCGTCGGTGCAAACAAGAACTCCGTCAAGATCATCGGCGACCATACCGACAAGTATGTTCAGGCATACTTCCAGTATGACTCCAAGAAGACCGGCGGCGTGACCATCAGCCACCTGCGTTTCGGCGACAAGCCCATCCGCAGCCCCTACTACATCAACCAGGCTGACTTCGTGGCCTGCCACAACCCCGCTTACATCCACATGGGCATGAAGATGGTCCAGGATGTCAAGCCCGGCGGCGTGTTCATGATCAACTGCCAGTGGAACGATGAGGAGCTGGGCCATCACCTGAACGCTGAGGCCAAGAAGTACATCGCTGACAACAACATCCAGCTGTACACCATCAACGCAATCGATAAGGCGATCGAGATCGGTATGGGCAAGCGCACCAATACCATCCTGCAGTCCGCTTTCTTCAAGCTGGCTGACGTTATGCCCATCGATGACGCCATCAACTTCATGAAGCAGGCAGCTCAGAAGAGCTACGGCAAGAAGGGTCAGGACGTCGTTGAGATGAACTGGAAGGCCATCGATGCCGGTGTTGACGCCATCCACAAGGTTGACGTTCCCGCTTCTTGGTCCAACCCCGAGGCCGATCCCGCTCCGAAGGAGCTGGCTGGCCGTCCGGAGCTGGTCAAGCAGATCCGCGACGTCATGGAGCCCATCGCTCGTATGGACGGCGACAGCCTGCCCGTCTCTGCCTTCGTTGCTAACGCAAACGGCGAGTGGGAGCAGGGTGCTTCCGCTTACGAGAAGCGCGGCACCGCTGTGAACGTCCCCGAGTGGGATGCTTCCAAGTGTGTTGGCTGCAACCAGTGCGCATTCGTGTGCTCTCACGCAACCATCCGTCCCTTCCAGCTGACCGCTGACGAGCTGGCAGCAGCTCCCGCACAGACCAAGAGCCGCGACAACAAGCCCGCAAACGAGTACAAGTTTGTCATGGCTGTGTCTCCTCTGGACTGCATGGGCTGCGGCGAGTGTGTCACCGTCTGCCCCACCAAGGCTATCCAGATGGTTCCTCAGGAGTCTCAGGCCGACCAGCAGGCAGTCTTCGACTACTGCGTCGCCAACATCTCCAAGAAGCCCTCTAAGTTCGCAGACGACACCGTCATCGGCTCTCAGTTCAACCAGCCGCTGCTGGAGTTCTCTGGCTCCTGCGCAGGCTGTGCTGAGACCTCTTACGCACGTCTGATCACCCAGCTGTTCGGCGAGAAGATGTACATCTCCAACGCCACCGGCTGCTCCTCTATCTGGGGCGGTACTGCTTCCATCTCTCCGTACACTGTCAACAAGGACAGCGGCCACGGTCCTGCATGGTGCAACTCCCTGTTCGAGGATAACGCAGAGCACGGTCTGGGCCTGTATCTGGGCCAGAAGACCGTCCGTGAGAACCTGATCAAGCGCATCGCTGAGGTCGCTGGTTCTGACAAGGCTTCTGCTGAGCTGAAGGCTGCCTTTGACGAGTTCATGGCAACCAAGAACAACACCAAGGCAAATGATGCCCCCGCTAAGGCTCTGATCGCTGAGCTGGAGAAGGCTGCTGCCGCTGGCTGCACCGAGTCCGCTGAGATCCTGAAGAGCAAGGAGTTCATCGCCAAGAAGTCCGTCTGGATCTTCGGTGGTGACGGCTGGGCATACGACATCGGCTTCGGCGGTCTGGATCACGTTCTGGCCTCCGGCGAGGATGTCAACGTCATGGTCTTCGATACTGAGATGTACTCCAACACCGGCGGACAGGCTTCCAAGGCTTCCAACATTGGTGAGGTCTGCCAGTTCGCTGCTGCTGGTAAGGAGATCAGCAAGAAGAGCCTGTCCGAGATCGCTATGACCTACGGCTACATCTATGTCGCTCAGATCGCTCTGGGCGCCAACATGAACCAGGCTGTCAAGGCGATCGCTGAGGCTGAGGCTTACCCCGGCCCCTCTCTGATCATCGGCTACGCTCCCTGCGAGCTGCACGGTGTTAAGGGCGGCATGACCAACTGCCAGAACGAGATGAAGAAGGCAGTTGAGGCTGGTTACTGGAACCTGTTCACCTTCAATCCGGCCAACAAGGCTCAGGGCAAGAACCCCTTCACCCTGACCTCCAAGGCTGTGGATGGCGAGAAGTATCAGGCCCTGCTGGCAAACGAGACCCGTTACAGCCGCCTGACCCGCGCCTTCCCGGAGCGTGCAAAGCAGCTCTTCGCTCGCAACGAGCAGGTCGCAAACGACCGTTACGAGCACCTGAGCCGTCTGGTCGAGCTGTACAAGTAAACCAAAGTTCTTTTCCCTCTGGCCGGAACCTGCCGCAGCGGCACCTTAGTCCCGAAAGGGCGGCTGCTCCGTGCTGGCGATTACTGCGCAACGCAGCAGTACGAAACTGCGGCCCCGGCCAGAGCAAAGACGCGGCTTACGCCTACGCACAGACCAAAGCTTTGTGCCCCAAACTGATTTCGACTCTCTGCCTGCTCCCGAACGCGTCGGGGCGGGCAGAGTCTGAAATACCAAAGCGCCCGCGAGGGTCCTTGAAAGCATACTTCGCGTGTGTCAGGAGCATAAGGTCTGCTCGCAGATACCTTGCTCCGCCTGCTGCATAAGACCTGCTTTGCAGGGATCTTGCCGCAGCCAAAAACGAGATCCGTTTTTAGCGCCCCGCTCACTGGAAACAGTGTCCGGGGCGTATTTTTTATGCCTTTCGATTTTTACACTTTCTTCATAGGTTTTTCATGAAATCCAGCCGAAAAGCTGTTATACTACAGCCATGAGGATTCGGGGCCGCAACCGATTCCTTGTACATGATTCCTCCTCACACCAAAGCAATATCCGAACACAGCGCCCTTTCCGGTGAAGCCGCAAGCACCGGGGAGGGCGCTGTGTGTTTTTGTACGGCAATATTCCGGAAATGGAACGCTTACAGGGTTGACCGGGCATTTTTAAGGAGATATAATAAGCCTGTAAGGCTAAGAAACTTAGTATTTTGAACTTGTGGAGGTGAACGCAGGACAATGGACCCGGATCATAGTCGAAGACGATGGAATGATGCGGCCGGAACGACCGCGAAAGGTGCTGCGTTCGCCTTTTTTGTACGCTGAACAGCGGGGTGTCTGCTGTCCGGCTGCCGTACAAAAGGGGCGCAGCTCTGCGCGTGCAGACGGGGCGTGTGCGGCCCTGAGGCTGCGGTGCAGGAGCGGCGCTTTTGCGTTGATGCGGCTGTGTCCTCCTGAGACAGGAAAGAGGAGGAACACCAATGGAAGAAAAAAAGAACAATCCGGAGCGCGAAGCGGACGAAGCCCTTCCGGTGCAGGAGCTGCCTGCCGATATTCCCGCCGAGGTGCGCCAGAAATTGGCCGAAGACCTGAACGAGCAGGCCACCGAAGACCTCAGGCAGGACGTCCGTGAGGCCGAAAAAGAGGAGGCCAACGACGAAGAGGTCAAGGCCAACCCTGAGATGCTCACCAAAAGCCGTCTGCTCAAGCTGCTCATCAAGAAGCAGTACGTCAAGCTGCGCGAAGTGACCGAGGAAGAGCAGCCCGCCGATTTGGCCGAGCTGCTGGAAGAGCTGGACGAGAACAACCGCCTCGTGGTGTTCCGTCTGCTGAAAAAGGACGTTGCGACCGAGGCGTTCGCCTATATGTCCGACGAGGCCCGCGACGACCTCGTGAATGCGTTTTCGGATGTCGAGCTGGTGAGCGCCATCGAGGAGATGAGCCTTGACGACGCCGCCGACCTGCTGGAGGATATGCCCGCCGGTGTGGTCAAGCGGGTCTTGGAAAAGTCGTCCCGCCAGACCCGTGAGAGCCTGAACAAGCTGCTGAACTATCCCGAAAGCTCTGCTGGCAGCCTGATGACCCCCGAATACGTCCGTCTGCGGGAGGGGATGACCGTCAGCGATGCCTTTGCAGCCATCCGCAAACAGGGTGAGAACGCCGAGACCGTCTATACCTGCTATGTGGTGGAGCGCAACCGCCTGAAGGGCGTCGTGTCGGCCCGCAGCCTGCTGCTGGCGGATCCGTCCACCCCCATCACGGACATCATGGACGACAATGTCGTCGCCGTGAAGGTCACGGACGATCAGGAGTTCGTGGCCCGTGAGATGCAGCGCTACGACTTCACCGCCATGCCCGTTCTGGACAACGAGGGGATGTTCGTCGGTATCATCACCATCGACGATGCCATCGACGTCCTGACCGACGAGAGCACCGAGGATATGCAGAAGATGGCGGCCATCCTGCCCGACGACGATGCCACCACCTACTTCGGCACCAGCGTCTGGACCCACGCCAAGCAGCGTATCCCATGGCTGCTCATCCTGATGCTCTCGGCCACCTTCACCGGCATGGTCACGACCCACTACGAGGAGGCTTTCGTCAGCCTGCCCCTGCTGGTCTCCTTCATGCCCATGCTGATGGACACCGCCGGCAACTGCGGCAACCAGATCAGTACCCTCATGGTGCGCGGCCTCGCGCTGGGCGAGGTGGAGCCCAGCGACTTCCTCCGCGTTCTGGGCAAGGAGCTGCGGGTCTCCGCCATCGTCGGCGCGGTGCTGGGCCTTGTCAACGGCCTGCGCATCTACCTGATGTACACCTACCTCTACGCCGGGCAGTATCAGAACGTCATCGGCTATGCGGTGGTGGTCAGTGTGTCGCTGTTCTTCAGCGTCATCCTCGCAAAGCTGGTGGGCGGTATGCTGCCGCTGGCCGCCAAGAAGCTGGGCGCCGACCCGGCCATCATGGCGACCCCCTTCATCACCACCATCGTGGACGCCTGCAGTCTGATCCTCTATTTCCAGATCGCACAGGTCGTCTTCCGCAATATGATGTAACGATACAGAACGCCCCCGCTCAAGACCCTGAGCGGGGGCGTTCTGCGTTCCGGACCCAAGACGCAACAAGACCCCTTCCCGCGCTTGCGGCGACGCGGAAAGGGGTCTTGTCGTTTGGGGTATTGCTTTGGTGTGAGGAGGAATCATGTGCAAGGGTGCGGTTGCGGCCCCGCACCCTTGTGAGCTATAGTATACCCGAACTGTGGGCCAAAATCATGTCTTTCTTGTGAAAGATTTGTTAATCGGCCTGTGAAATTTTTGGGAGACGGGTGCTCAATTTTCAGCATCGGAGACAAGGGCCGCGTGCTGCCGCCCCATCTCCACATAGGCCTCGGCGTTTTCGATGTTGTGGGCCAGCTGGTCGTCCCGGATGGTCTTGATGCCCCGGGCGGGCACGCCTACGGCCACCGAGTTGTCGGGGATGACCATCCCCTCGGGCACCAGCGCTCCCGCCCCGATGATGCAGTTTTTGCCCACGACAGAGTGGTTGAGCAGGGTGGCGTGCATCCCGATGAGGCTGTTTTCCCCCACTGTGCAGCCGTGGGCAAGGGCGCAGTGGCCCACCGTGACGTTCTTGCCCAGAAGGACTTGTCCGCCCGGGTCGCAGTGGAGGACGGCGTTGTCCTGTACGTTGCAGTTTTCGCCCAGCACCAGCGTGCCCTCGTCGCCCCGCAGCACAGCCCCGTACCAGATGTTCGTGCCCTTGCCCAGCGTCACATCGCCCAGCACCGTCGCATTCGCGGCCACGAAGACTGCGCCCTCATCCCGGGGCGTTTTTCCACCAAAGGATAGGATCATTGTTGAAAAACCACCTTTCTCTTTTGCTTCATTTATGGTATTCTTTATAATAGCATTTTATATCGGATTATGGAAGCCCGGGGCTTCCGAAGGAGTTTCGCTTTATGAAGTTTACGTCCCCGATGCGGCAGCTGGCGGCACTGGCCCTGACTGCCGTGTTCCTCACCACGGCGGCGCTGTCGGGCTTCGCGGTCTACGCCATGCCCATTCAGGCCGCCTATCCGCAGGAATCCATCTACCTCTTCGACGCCGACACCGGGGAGACCCTCGTGGAGCAGAATCCCGACCTTCCCCGCTGCGTCGCCAGCCTGACCAAGATGATGACGGCTCTGCTGGTGCTGGAAAGCGGCACCGACCTCAACGCCAGCATCACCATCCCGGACAGCCTCACGCCGGAGTTACAGTCCATCCGGGCCAACCGGGGCCACACCATCGGCCTGCAGGTGGGTGAGACGGTGCGGCGCATCGACATGATGTACGCCATGCTCCTGCCCAGCGCCAACGATGCGGCCAGCGTGCTGGCCAATGACACCTCCGGCAGTCTCGCCGCGTTTGCAGCGCAGATGAACGTCCGGGCAAGCCAGCTGGGCTGCACGGCGACCCACTTCACCTGCCCGCACGGCCTCTACGACGGCGGGAACTACTCCACAGCCCGGGACATGGCCAAGATCGCGCTGGCCTGCTACGCAAACTCCACCTACCGCCAGATCGCGGATACGGCGTCCTATCGGCTGCCCGCCACGGAGCTGCATCCGGCCCGGACGATCACGACGACCAACAAGCTCCTGCAGCCCGCCAGCGGCTACTACCGCAGCTATGCCCACGGCATGAAGACCGGCTTTACCACGCAGGCCGGGCGGTGCTTCGTCACCTTCGCCCAGCAGGACGGCCACACCTACGGGCTGGTCATCCTCGGCTCGAACTCCCAGAACATCTTCCGGGAGGCGGCAGAGCTGTTTGACTGGGCCTTTACCAGCCCCGAGCTGCACCCTGCCCCGGTGGAGGCCGAGCCGGAGAAACAGGAGCGGGGCGGATTCTGGCACAAACTATTTGGCTGACGTTTGAATGTCAAGGAGGACAAAGCCTATGAATCGATCGAATTTCCTGCCCCGGGCCGCGGCGCTGCTGCTCACGCTGGTGCTGATGGCCTGCACCGCCCTGCCCGGCTTCGCCGCCTACCAGATGCCCATCCAGACGGTCAGCGATACCGAGTCGGTGTACCTCTTCAATCTGGACACCGGCAAGCCCATCCTTCGCCAGAACTCCGACCAGCAGCGGTACATCGCCAGTCTGACCAAGATGATGACGGCCCTGCTCTTCCTTGAGAGCGGCAAGGATATGAATGCTGAGATCACCATTCCTGCTTCCCTGACGCAGGAGTTCAAGGACATCCAGAACGCCAACGGCTCCACCATGAACCTCCGCATCGGCGAGACGGTGCGCCGCATCGACCTGCTGTACGGCCTGCTGGTGGCCAGCGCCAACGACGCGGCCAGCGTCATCGCCAGCGATGTCTCGGGCGGCGACCTGACGGCCTTTGTGGCCCGGATGAATGCCCGTGCCAAGGAGCTGGGCTGTGAGGACACCACCTTCACCTGCGTCCACGGCCTGTACGACTATGGCAACGTCTCCACAGCCGAAGACCTTGCAAAAATTGCCGCCGCCTGCTACGCCGACGAGACCTATATGCAGGCCGCCAACACCCTCACCTATACCCTGCCCGCAACGAACCTCCACCAGAGCGAGCGCACCATCAAGTCCACCAACCTCATGCTGGACCCGGAGTACGCCTACTACCGCGACTATATCCGGGGCATGAAGACCGGTTTCACCACCCTCGCGGGGCGGTGCTTCGTCACCTTCGCCCAGCAGGACGGCCACACCTATGGTCTCGTGGTGCTGGGCAGCGACCTGAACAACATCTATCGAGAATGCTCTGAACTTCTGGACTGGGCTTTTTCCAGCTTCGCCGACCGGCCCTTGGTGGACACGGAGACGGTGCTGACCACCCTCCCGCTGACCAAGTGCCGTGCCGAAGAGACTGTGGAGCTGTATGCCGCCAATGACCTCAGCGGCTACGGCCACGCTGACGACGAGGTGACGTTCGACTTCTCCCTGCCGGAGAGCGCTGCCGCCACCATCAAGGAGGGCGCTGTGCTGGGCACGGCCACCGTCTATCTTGACGGTTATGAGATGGGGACGGTGGACCTTGTCACCCACAGGGAGTATGTGTCCGACTTTCGCACCGACGCCAAAACGACCCTTCTGCTCATGGCTGTGCTGGTAGGCATCCTCATCGTGCTGGGCTTCCTCACGATGGTGGCCGGCGGCGGCTCGCTGAACCTGCGGCGGAGGAATCGCTCCCGCAGAAGATGATAGAGCAAAAAGCTCCCCGATGGGGAGCTTTTTGCTATGTGGAGTTGATTTTTTATGAACGGCTTCACGCGCTGGTGGCGCGGATTAAATCGCTCTTGCGGTGGGGCTAAGTTCTCTTTTGCGTGCCAAAAGAGAACCAGAAAAGCACCCGCTACTTTCGAGGCGCGGGAGGCACGAGAAAGGGGCTGCTCGCCCCTTTCAGACCCCGGAGGAGAGGTCGAAACGGAAAAAAGCTGGCCGCTGCGCTAAAAGCTTTTTTCTCGTTTCTCCGACTTGCTGCTTCGCAGCTGGTGTTACGCCCTTGCAGGGCGTGAAGTTCAGCAGAGACGTGAAATCTTCGGCGGAGCCGTAAATGGGAGAAGCACATAAAATGCGTTTATAGCAATTTTCAAAAATAAGGCGAATAGCCGCAGGAATGGAACCAGCCTGAGCAGTCAGAAGGCGAAACTGTCTGAAAAGCACATTGTATCGCGTTCGGAAGAGCATCCATGGTCCGTGTTCTTGAATTCTTCCGATTTACAACCGGTAGCACCTACGCAAATAGCTACGCTCAATGCAATTGCCGCAATATGCTTTTTCTTTAATCGCATAAAAATCTTCCAAGCTTCTATTCCCTAGGCCGAACGTATTAGTTACGCAGTGCTTTTTCACGCACTTCCGGTGTAACTGCTTTCAGAAGATTATAGAGGTCAATAATATCGGTGATTGCCTGCCGGTCCTGCATCGTCCATGTGTAATCAAACTTGCTATAATCCGTTCCCTCGAAACGCATGATAACGGTATCGGCACTCAAAAGGTTTCGCAACCATTCGACTTCACTGTCTTCCATTTCAAAGGTGGCCCATGCAAACCATTTACCAAGCTCTTTGTCGTATCCATAATCGGAGTTATCATAATCGCAAATGTAAGTGTACTTATAATCTCCACCGCGCAGAATGATGTCATCGATATCCAGCTCGGAAGAGCCCATGTAAGTAAAATCTTCCCAGAAAACAATAGTGTTCCCCTTGTCCCAGATATAAAGGTTGGGGCCAATGCCACACGTCTTGCGCTTATCGATGCTGTCATCATGCGGGGTTGTAATCGCCCAGCAGTCTTCTACTGCATCGTAGTTGACATTGCACTTTGCAAGTGCATCCTGAATACCAAGAATCTGCTGTGCTTCTGCCAGCACACCAAAATTGGTGACAGCAGCTTTTCCTGCATCATCCAACTGGTTATAGGCATCCAAAGCGGCCACGATTGCCGCGCGTCTGCTGCGCGTGACAGTGCCGATCTGGCGGATCAGTGCTTCTACCTGCTCCGGGGTCACAGCACTATTCTGCTGCGCGAGCACCGCAAAAGGAACGTCCCCGGCGGGGCTGGCGGCCAGCGCGGGTAACGCAGTGCCTGCCATCAGTGCTGCCACAATTGTGCCTGCCGCAATAACTTTGCATTTTTCCAAAATTTTCATTTGATTTTCCTCTTTTCTCTTGACGTCGGCTTATAGCTGTTGTAACATAAAATTATAGATACAACAAAAAGGAGCGTTTTGGCATGATGACAAATGAAGAGATCCTTGCTATCCTGCGGCAGTACCCTGATCTGGTCCCCGAGGTTCTGGCCATCCTGACCGAAGCCCCTGCCAAAACAGATCTGCCGTTTGTCGGCTGATTCACTCCGGCTTTGCCCGGGAGCGCAGCAGCGTTTCCACCGCGTTGCGCTGCTCTGGCGTTGCGCTGTTAAGCAACTCCACAATTTCCTGCATCTGTTTGTCGAGCTCGCCCATCCCGGCGGGCTCTTTTTTGTGCCCATAAGCTCTTCAACGGTAATGCCAAAGTAGTCCGTAATTTTTTTGCGGCTGGACATTCTGGGTAAAGCGCCGTTTTTCCAGCTTGTCGGCATAGAGTTTGAAAAAACAAGTTCTTCTGCAACAGCAGCAGGGGTTTTTCCCCCACACCGTCCTGTTGATCAGGTGTCAATGCGCGGGCACCGGGTGCAAAAATCAGAGGGTCGCGCGTACCTTCCGATCTGCTTTCCGCCCTAAATCCAAAAATATTGCCAAGAGTAAAACGTACCTACAATATTATTTTACACCATCTTGTATGGCTTGGCAATGTTTTTTTGGGAGGGGGGAGTCGAAACACCCCTCCCTGCCTCTGGCCCGCGCGGAGCGCAAGCCATTTGACCGAAAGAAAAAACTTAATCCGCGCTACCAGCGCGCACGCCCACTTAAAGAAACCCTAGCCCTACTGCAAGAGCGCTCTGCCCCGCGCACACCCGCTCAAAAATAAAAGAGAAGCACCTGCCCTTTTGCAGATGCTCCCCCTGATTCATTATCCCAGCTTCGCCGCCAGCACAGAAAGCACGATCTTCGGATTCACCTGTGCCCCCAGCCGCTGGATGGCGGTATCGGCCAGCGAGAGGGCGCGGCGGGCGGCATCGCCCGTCAAGGGCGCGCCGACGCAGCCCCGAAGTCCGGCGGCAGCCACAGCCCGGAAATCGCCCAGCAGCGCGGCGGCTGCGGCCTTGTCCTTCTCGTACCCTGCCAGCAGAACGGCGGCCGCGTAGCTGTCCTGCGCCGCCGCAGCCTTCGCCAGCGTCAGAGCCTTTTCCACCTGTTCCCGGCGGGCGTCGTCCTGTGCCGCCGCGAGTACGGTGCCGATGTGGCCGTCGAACAGCTGGCTGTAAAGCTGGGCCTGCTTTTTGTCCACACCATGCCCGATGCACCACTTGGCGCACTCCTCGGGGCTGACCGGGGCCACGGCAAAGCTGACGCAGCGGCTGCGGATGGTGGGCAGGACACCAGCCAGCGAGTCCGCGGTCAAGAGGAACAGCACTCCCTCAGGCGGCTCTTCCATCACCTTCAGAAGGGCGTTGGCAGACTCCTCGTTCATCCGCTCCACATGATAGAGCAGGACGGCGCGGCCTTCGGCAGAGAGGCTGGTGTTGAAGATCTCAGTGCGCATGGCCTTGACCTGACTGACGAGATACCGCCCGCCTGTGCCCATGCCGGTGACGGAGATGGCCTCCCGCACGATGCCCGTTTCCACCCTACCGCTGCTGCGGTCGCCGGCCTTACCTACGGCACGACAGCATTCGCCCCGCAGAAGGGCCTCAGCGGGCGCGCCGCCCGCAGGGTAAAGATAGTCTGCCGCCACGCAGCGGGCCGCGTAGCCCGCGCCTAAGCCCGTCTCACCCACCAAGAGCACACTGTGGGTCAGGCGGCGGCTCTCCAGCATCAGGCGGACGCTGTCTTTGAGGGCGGCGTTGCCCGCAAGGCGGTCGATCATCATGAGCGGCTCACCTCCGGTTCTTTCGCTTCCACTGCTCCCGGCGGATCCACGCCCGGACGCTGCGCAGGGCCTGCGGCCCGAAGAAGAGCGCGAAGCCCAGCATACTCAGCAGATAGCTCACCTTATACAGCCACCCGGCGGTGAGGAAGCTGAACAGCCACATAGCGGCAGCAAAGAGGCCGAAGTACTTCACCTTCACCGGGAAGACGAAGAACAAAAGCACCTGCACCTCGGGGTAGAGCATGGCGAAAGCCAGCAGCAGGGACAGCGACAGGCAGTAGGTATCGGCGGGGATGCCGGTGACGAGACAGCCCAGCGCCGTGCCCGCCATCCCCAGCAGGAAGTAGAGGTTGAAGCGGAAATCGCCCCACTCCTTTTCCAGCGCAGAGCCGATGAACCATGTGAAGTAGATGCCCAGAATGACGCTCAGCGGCCCGCCCCCCGAGAACGGGATGAAGACAAAGGTGATGAGACGCCACACCTGCCCCATCAGCAGCAGGCCCCGGCTCAGGCCGAGGTAAGATGAGACAAATTGATTTACGAACAGCTCGATGGCGTAGACCAGGATCTGTCCGCCTACGATGAGGGAGATGAGATTCGGGATGCAAAAGCGGCCATATTTCCGCTCAAGGCGGGAGATCCAGTTCATAGACAGACGCCTCCGTGAAAATAAATTTTGCGGCCCATGTCCGGGGCCATATCCTGCCTTTCATTGTATCATGTTTGCCCGGTCCATTCAAGAAAATCCGTGGGAACAGCGGTGTTCCATTTTCATCCGCAGATGGAAGAAGTATCCCGTCTGGAATCATCTTTTAACTTTTTCCACTGGGTTTTCCACTGATTTTGTGAAAAAGAAGCCGGTTTTCCCACAGTGTTTTCCACTTTTTCCACTGAGTTTTCCACAGAAAATCGAGCATCGGGTTATACACGATGTATTCAAGAGCGGGAAATGAGGGAAAAACTGGGGAGAAAAGGGGTCGAAGCACCTTTTTTCCAAAAGAAAGTCGAGGTCAAAAATTTATTTTCGGAGGCATTTCGCACCCGGGAGGAAAACGGCTCTCCCCTCTGGAATTTTTGGCCCCGGAGTTTTCCACAAGCGTGTCCCGGCAAAACGTCTCTGTGGAAAACTGTGGGGAGAACCGAGGCCTCCGCATCCTTCGCGGGGAAAACAAAATGCGCCCCCGGGGCCGGACGGCCCGCAGAGGCGCAGGGGTGCAGAAAAATTTATACAGCTCCATAGATGCCGTGGACGGAGACTTCGCCGGTAAAGACCTTCTCCTCGCCGCTGTCGGTGCGGACGATGAGCTGGCCGTCGGCGTCCACGTCGATGGCCGTGCCGCTGCCCAGCTCCCCGCCCGGCAGGTCGAAGGTGACGTGACGGCCCAGATTGATGCAGGCAGCCTTATACTCCTCCCGGAACGGCGCGAAGCCCTCCCGTGCGAAGGTGTAGAGGGGGCGGTCGAAGCCGAAATCGGTCAGTGCCTCGGCCAGCCACTGGGGGTCGGCGTCGAGGTCTACCGCTGCGCCCTGCAGCTCCAGCGAGGTGCCGTTGGGCAGGTCGGTGGCGTCGAAATAGCTCTGGGGCTGGGCCAGATTGATGCCGATGCCGCAGACGATGCCCCGCCCCTGCATCTGGTAGCCGTAGCTCACGCTCTCGCAGAGGATGCCCACGACCTTCTTGCCGTTCAGCAGCAGGTCGTTGGGCCATTTGATCTGGCAGTCCACGCCGTAGCGCCGGGCCAGCTGCTCGCGGACAGCGAGGCTGGCCAGCAGCGGCAGGGTGGCAGGCTGGGCCAGCGGCTCCCGGATGACCGCGGTGTAATAGAGGGCGCGGCCCTCTGCGTTTACCCAGCTGCGGCCCAGACGGCCCCGGCCTGCGGTCTGGTTGGTGGTGTACACCGCGCCCACCGGGCCAAACTCCTCGAAATGCTCTTTTGCGTAGGCGTTGGTGCTGCCGCACTCGGACAGCCAGCGCACCTCATTGATGCTCATGCCTTGGGTACCTCTTTGTGCTCGTGGCCCACCACCTTGCCGTCGGCAAGGGTCAGGATGCCGTAGGTGTTGGGGCCGGTGTAGCACCGGCCGCAGGAGCCGGGATTGAACAGGAACACATCGCCCCGCTGCTCGGCCACCGGGACGTGGGTGTGGCCGAAGAGGGCGACGTTCGCGCCCCGGGCTGCTGCGGCGTCGGATAGCGTGTCGAGGTCGTATTTCACTCCGTACATATGGCCGTGGGTGTAGAAGACGACCACCCCATCAAAGGCCGCAAGCCCGTCCAGCGGCTCCAGTGCACCAAAATCGCAGTTTCCGGCCACGGCGTAGGCCCGGAGCCGAGGGTAAAGGGTCAGCGTCTGCTCGAGGTCGCGCAGGCCGTCGCCCAGAAAGATCAGGGCGTCGATGTGGTCGGCCTCGGCCTTCAGGATGTGCTCGAGGGCCAGACGGTTGCTGTGGCTGTCGCTCAGGATCAGAAGTTTCGTCACGGGAAAAGGTTCCTCCTCAAATTTTATTCGGGGTCGCGCTGCTGCAAAGTCAGCAGTACTTTATATACTTCACTCTTGGAGTAGGGGGTGCCCTGCGCTGCAGCCTTGGCGGCGGCAGTGGGGCCGAAGCCCTGCCCGGTCAGCTCAAGTGCCCGCTGGGCGGCCTGCTCAAGGGTCAGTTCAGCTTCCGGCTCTGCGGAGACCGGCGCGCCGGCCATGACCAGCACATATTCGCCCCGCGGCTCGCTGGCGGCATAGTGGGCCTGTGCCTCGCCGAGGGTGGTCTTCCAGATCTCTTCGTGGAGCTTGGTCAGCTCGCGGCAGAGGGTGATGCTCCGCTCCGGGCCGAAGGCGTTTGCGAGGTCATCCAGCGTCGTGCGCAGTTTGTGGGGGGCTTCGTAGAAGATGACGGTGCGCTTTTCGCCCAACAGCTCGGCCAGACGCTCCTTTTTCTGCTTCCGGTTCACGGGCAGGAAGCCCTCGAACACCCAGCGGGAGGTATCCTGTCCCGAGACGGCCAGCGCCGTCACACAGGCAGATGCCGCCGGAACAGGCACGACCTTGATGCCCCGGGCCAGCGCGTCCCGCACGATGACCTCGCCCGGGTCGGAGACGCAGGGCATACCGGCGTCGGAGCAGAGGGCGCAGCTCTCGCCCGCCTCGATGCGGCGCAGGATGCCTTCGCCCTTCTGCAATGCGTGTTCGTAGTAGCTGACCATCGGCTTTTTCAGGCCCAGATAGTTCAGCAGCCGCATGGTCACGCGGGTGTCCTCGGCGGCCACGAAGTCCGCCGCGCCAAAAGTGGCAGCGACGCGGGGCGGCATATCATCAAGGTTGCCGATGGGGGTTGCGACGATATAAAGAGTACCGGCCATGATGGACCTCCATTTTTACGATAAGACGATGTTTGGTTGGTTATCGCGCTTGTGGCGCGGGGTAAATTGCTTTTTCGGTAAGGCTAAGTTCTCTTTTGCGTGCCAAAAGAGAACCAGAAATGATTCACGCGCTGGTAGCGCGGGGGATGTTTTTTCTTGCGGTCAAGTGGCTTGCGCTCCGCGCGGGCCAGAGGCAGGGAGGGGTGTTTCGACTCCCCCCTCCCTACCTCTGGACTCCACTCTCCCCGCAACGAGTTAAGGGCTGCTCGCCCTTAACAAACCCAAGACGGAAGTCGAAGCCCAAAAATGCTAGCCGCTTCGCTAAACGCATTTTTTTGTGCTTCTCCCATTTACGGCTCCGCCGAAGATTTCACGGTCGTCGCTGAACTTCACGCCCTGCGAGGGCGTAACACCAGCTGCGAAGCAGCAAGTCGGAGAAACGAGAAAAAAGCGTTTAGCGCAGCGGCTAGCTTTTTTCCGTTTCGACCTCTCCTTCGGGGTCTGAAAGGGGCGAGCAGCCCCTTTCTCGTGGATCCAGCGCGTCGAAATCGCTGGTGCTTTTCTGGTTCTCTTTTGGCACGCAAAAGAGAACATTAGCCTTAATGAAAAAGCGCTTTAATCCGCGCCACCAGCGCGCGAACTCACCTGACAGAAAACTCAGCTTTACCGTTTCACCGCTGGCGCAGCGGAACCATACATCGCTGCGCCAGCGGTGATGAGCACATCCGGCTCGATGCACAGACCGGTGCGGCGGTTCTTCTGGGCCTCCACGAGGAAGAGCCACGGTGCGGCGTCGGGCCGGTTCTTTACGAACGCCAGCCGCTTCGGCTCGAGACGGTGCGCCCGCAGCACCGCCAGCACCTCGGCCAGCCGCTCGGGCCGGTGGCAGAGCGCAAATCTGCCGCCGTCCTTCAGCAGACGGAAGCCGCAGGCGCAGACGTCCTCGAGGGTGCAGTCCGTCTCGTGGCGGGCCGTAGCCCGGCCTGCCTTGGCACTCTGGGGCCCGGCGGCAAAATAGGGCGGATTGCAGGCGCAGACGTCGAACTGCCCCTCTCCCTCCCGGAAAGAGCGCAGGTCGGCGAGGTGCGGCGTGATGTGGCCGATGCCCTGCTCTGCGACGGCCTGCTGCAAGAGCGCACTGGCCTCGGGCTGCAGCTCGACGGCGGCGCAGGGGCCGCGATGCCCCCGGTCGTGCCACTCGAGGCTGACGATGCCGCAGCCCGAACACAGGTCTGCCGCCGTCTGGCTGCGCTTTGGCTCACAGAAGCGGGCCAGCAAAAGCGCATCTGAGCCGAACCGGTGGACGGCAGAGCAGTATACTTCTGTTTTATTATACAAAATCTCGGTGGAATGTTCCATATGCCCGGCTGAAATCCTCCGACAAAATATTCTGTCCCAAAAGATGAAAAATTTATGCAACAAAGAAAAGCAGCAGACCCGTACAACAGGTCTGCTGCTTTTGATGCGTTATTCGCGCGGCTGTCTGCTAAAAATTATTCAGCAGTGATAGCGCCGGTGGGGCAAGCGCCCTCGCAAGCACCGCAATCGATGCAAGCGTCTGCGTTCACGACTGCAACGCCATTCTCAACAGCAACTGCACCAACGGGGCAAGCGCCCTCGCAAGCGCCGCAGCCAACACATGCGTCAGAAACCTTGTGTGCCATAATAGAACTCTCCTTTATCTCCCCGTGCTCAGTATTTATGAAGAAACCTGCCTCTGCACGGCTCTGGCAGACCCCTCGGAAATCATATCCTTGACTGCATTCTAGCAAAGCCGTTTCAAAAAGGCAAGACTAACCGCACCCGCCCAAAAGCAAATCTTTGTTTTTTGTTGGGTTGCACAAAAGCATGGGCTAACTTTTGGAGAAATTTGAAGAGGATATTTGGCGAAAATCACGAAGCGTAGTTAGTTTTAACAGACTAACCCCTCGAAGACTCTGCCAGCACTGCCCTCTTATTTCTTTTCTTTTCGGCCGCAGCCGGGGCAGGACGGCGCGCCGTCGGCGCTGGCCGCAGCCACCACGGGGGCGGGGTCGCGCACGCCGGAATAATCGTCGTCCGGGTCGGGGCGGCGGGGGGCGCGCTTGCCGCCGGAGACATACTCACAGACGCTCACCTTGTAGTACCGGGGCGCGAAAGCCTCGGTGCCGCAGCGCACCCGCAGGTAGCCGGAGATGGGGTTGACCTCCAGCACGGTGCCGAGGCCGTCCGGGGTGCGGACAGTGCTGCCCACCATGGGCATGATGCTGTTCAGGTACTCGTAGGCGTTCTCCTCGTAGGCCAGACAGCACATCAGACGGCCGCAGGCGCCGCTGATCTTGGTGGGGTTGAGGGAGAGGCCCTGCTCCTTCGCCATCTTGATGGAGACGGGCTGGAAATCCTTCAAAAAGCGGCTGCAGCAGAAGGGCTGGCCGCAGATGCCGAGGCCGCCGATCATCTTGCTCTCGTCGCGCACGCCGATCTGGCGCAGCTCGATGCGGGTGTGGAAGATGCCGGCCAGATCCTTGACCAGCTCGCGGAAGTCCACGCGGCCGTCGGCGGTGAAATAGAACATGATCTTGGAGCGGTCGAGGGTGTATTCGGCCTCCACCAGCTTCATTTCCAGCCCGTGGCGGGCGATGCACTCCTGACAGGTGCGGTAGGCGCGCTTCTCGTCCTCCCGGTTCTGGCGCATCCGGCGGACATCCACGCTGTCGGCCATCCGGGTGATGGGCTTGAGGGCCTTGGGCACGGCGGAGTCTGCGATCTCCTTCACGCCCTGCACCACCTCGCCGCACTCCACGCCCCGGGCCGTCTCGACGATGACGTAATCGCCGGTCTGGATGGGGGTGTCTGCGGGGTCAAAATAATAGGTCTTGCCGTTGTCCTTGAAACGGACGGATATAACTTTTTTCATAGCATTCCTCTTTGGGGTCGTATCTGACACGGATAAGCCCGGAAAAATGGGCTGTCAGCAGTCTGTATTTTCGCGCCACAGCCCGCTTTGGGCGGGACTGTGGCTGAAATTGCGATAAAATTCCATTCTGTATTCTAGTATAACATAATCCGGCCCGCATTTCCACGAAATAGAGCAAGAAAACAGCCGGAATCTTCCCAGCAGCCTCCGGGACAAAGATAGATTAAGGAAAGTTTTGTTAAAGATTGGCTTTGCCACTATTGCAAGAGGGGCGGCCTCGTGTATAATAGGAATGATAAGAAGAACTCAGGGGGCTGCCATGTCTGCGGCCAGTCCCTTGCCGCGAGGCTGCGGCATAGAAAAGAGAAATGGATAGGAAATCATGGAAAAATTCAGCGTCAAAAAGCCATTCACCATCCTTGTCGCGGTCATTATGGTCCTGCTGCTGGGCTTCGTGTCCATCACGAGCTTGCAGACGAACCTTCTGCCCGACATCAGCACGCCCTACCTCATGGTGGTCACAGTCTACCCGGGCGCCAGCCCCGAGCGCGTGGAGTCGGAAGTCTCCGACGTGATGGAAAACGCGCTGGGCACTGTGTCCGGCGTCGAGAACATCACCGCGACCTCGGCGGAGAACTACAGCCTCCTGCTCATGAAGTTTGCCGAGGGCACCGACATGAACAGTGCGATGGTCAAGACCTCGAATAAGGTGGACCAGACCGCGTCCAGCCTGCCCAGCACCTGCCTGACCCCATCCATCATCGAGTACAGCCTGAACATGAACGCTTTTATGACGGTGGCAGTCAGCCGGGAGGGCAGCGACGTCTACGACCTGTCGGACTTTGTGAATAACACCCTCTCGCCCTATGTGGGCCGTACCAGCGGCGTTTCCAGCGTTTCGGCCAACGGCCTCATCGAGAAGATGGTGCAGGTGCAGCTGAATCAGGACAAGATCGACGCGATCAATACCCGCCTGCTGGAACTCATCGACACCCAGCTGGCCGACGCCCGCGCCCAGCTCGATGACGCCGAGGCCCAGATCGCCGCGGGCCGTGCCGAGTACGAGCGGCAGCTGAAAAACTTTGGCAACACGGTCTCCGACACCGTCATGGCCCAGATGGGCACCGAGGTGGCCGACGCCGTCACCGTCGTGCGCGATCAGGCGCAGGCCCTGCTCAACAGCGTCAACCAGCTCATCGGCGTGGTCAATGAGCCGGAGATCCAGCAGGCCCTCATCGATGTCCGTGACGGCCTGCAGCGGGTCGTGGACCAGTTCAACCAGACCGGTATGCGGGACATCGACTCCCTCATCGAGATCGTGGGCGAGCTGCGCGACATCACCGATAAGCTCACCGCAGCTCTGCAGGAGCTGCAGGGCCGTCTTGGCACCAGCGACGGCAGCGTCTCCGACCTTGCCGACGAGCTGGAGGTGTCCAGCAGCCTGAGCACCATCTACAATACGCTGGATCAGGTCATCAAGGCCATGGACAATGTGCCCGGCCTGATGAACCAGTTCTCGGTCGCGCTGGGTACCTATTCCAGCCAGCAGCTCAGCGCCTATATGCAGTTCACCGAGGCCCGGGAGAAGCTGAAGGACTATGAGAACCAGCTGGAAGATGCAAAGCGGCTCTACGAGGACACCAAGGAAAAGGCCTTGGCCAGCGCCGATGTGGCAAAGCAGCTGGACATCAAGACCCTCGCCCAGCTTATCTACGCCCAGAACTTCTCGATGCCTGCCGGTTACGTCGCCGACAAGAACGGCCAGTCGTGGCTGCTGAAGGTCGGTGAGGAGTACGACAGCGTCTCGGACATCGAGGGCGCTCTTCTGCTCCACGTCGAGGGCTTCGGCGACGTCCGCCTCTCCGACGTGGCCGATGTGGCCGTCATCGACAACTCTGAGGCCAGCTACACCCGCCTGAACGGCGAGCGGGCCGTGGTGCTGAAAATTTTCCGCAACGCCACCTCCAGCGCCAGCAGCGTCTCGGACGGCTGTCTGAACGCCTTCAAGGAGATGCAGGCCCAGTATCCCGACCTGCACGTCGTCGTCCTGTCCAATCAGGGCAACTACATCACCATCATCGTCAACAGCATCATCAGCAGTATGCTGGTGGGCGCTGCGCTGGCCATCATCGTGCTGGCCATCTTCCTCAAGGACATCAAGCCCACCCTCGTGGTCGGCGTCAGCATCCCGCTGTCCGTCCTGTTCGCCGTCGTGCTGATGTACTTCACCGGCCTCGACATGAACATCATGACGCTGGCGGGCCTGTCGCTGGGCGTCGGTATGCTGGTGGACAACTCGGTGGTCGTCATCGAGAACATCTACCGTCTGCGCAGCCGGGGCGTGCCGGCGGCCCGCGCCGCCGTACAGGGCGCCCGTCAGGTGAGTATGTCGGTGGTGGCTTCCACCCTCACCTCGGTCTGCGTCTTCCTGCCTGTGGTGTTCTCCTCCGGCACGGTGCGCAGCCTGCTGGAACCCATGTCCTTGTGCATCGGCTACTGCCTGATGGCCTCCCTCATCGTGGCCGTTACGGTCGTGCCTGCTGCTGCCTCTACAGTTCTGAAAAAGGCCGAGCCGAAGCGGCTGGTCTGGTTCGAGAAGATCCAGGACAAATATGCCCACAGCCTCGAGTGGTGCTTACGGCACCGCGCCCTGCCGCTGGTGGCGGCGGTCGTGCTGCTGGCCTTCTGCGGCTGGAAGGTCTTCTCCATGGGCGTCGTCCTCCTGCCGGAGATTTCCAGCAATGAGGCCACCATCGCCCTCTCCACCGACGACGATCTGACCAAGGAAGAGTCCTACGGCGTGGCCGGACAGGTCGTGGAGGCCGTCATGTCCGTGGACGGCGTGGAAGAGGTGGGCGTCACCACTGACACCACCGTGGCCGGCATCGACATCGGCCAGCTGGGCCTGCCCAGCGCCATCACCGACCTGCTGAGCGCCGCCAACAGCTACGGCAGCTATCAGTTCAACGTCATGCTGGACGAGTCTCTCTCCTCCACCCAGATCGCCGCCGCGGAGCAGGCCCTGAACGATGCGGTGGCCAGTGTCGAAAAGTGCACCGGCACCGTCGAGATCAGCGGAATGCAGGACCTCACCAGCCAGCTCAGCAGCGGCCTCTCCGTCAAGATCTACGGCCCCGACGCCGAGACCATCACCGCACTGAGCGACAAGGTCGTCCAGATGGTCAACGACACCGAGGGCTTCGCCAACGCGGGCACCGGCCTCGGTCAGGGCGATGCGACCATCAATCTGGACATCGACCGTGACAAGGTCCGCGCCTACGGCCTGACCGTCGCGCAGGTCTATCAGCAGATCGCCGCCAAGCTCACCACCACCACCACGGCGGAGACCCCCGTCACCGTGGACGGCTCCACCATGAAGGTCCAGATCAGTGACAACCTTGACCCTGTGACCAAGGAAAACATGATGGATATCACCTTTACCACCAGCGTGATGGACGCCACCGGCACCACCACCACCGGCACCTGCACGCTGGGCGACATCGCCAGCTGGTCCACCGGCACCGCCCCCGACTCCATCACCAGCGAGAACCAGACCCGCTACATCACGGTGTCTGCCGACACGCTGGACGGCTACAACACCACCGTCCAGTCCCGCGTGCTCCAGAAGAAACTGGACGCCTTCGCCCTCTCCGACGAGATGCCCGAGGGCTGCTCCTTCTCGCTGGGCGGCGAGTCCTCCACCGTCAACCTGATGGTCGAGGAGATGGTGCAGTGGATGGCGCTGGCCCTTCCCTTCGTCTATCTGGTCATGGTGGCGCAGTTCCAGAGCCTGCTGTCCCCCTTCATCGTCCTGTTCACGGTGCCGCTGGCCTTCACCGGCGGCCTGCTGGGTATGCTGCTCACCGGACAGCAGCTGACCATGATCTCCCTGATGGGCTTCATCGTCCTGATGGGCACCGTCGTCAACAACGGCATCGTCTTCGTGGACTACGCCAACCAGCTGCGTCTGGGCGGCATGGAGCGCCGTGCAGCCCTCGTCGCCACCGGCAAGACCCGTATGCGCCCCATCCTGATGACGACGCTGACGACGGTTCTGGCCATGCTGCAGTTGGTGTTCAGCAACGACATGGCGAGCCAGCTCATGAGCGGCATGGCCATCGTCATCATCTGCGGCCTGAGCTATGCCACCCTGATGACCCTGTACATCGTGCCCCTCCTCTACGACATCCTCTTCAAGAAGCCGCCGCTGGTGGTCGATGTGGGTGACGACGGGATGGACGACATCCCCGACGATGCCGCCGAGTATATCGCGCAGGCGAATGCTGGCAAGGCACAGACGGAGGCATGACCCTCTCCGTCACCTTCGGTGACACCTCTCCCAGAGGGAGAGGCACTGGCGTGCCGGACAGGCTCACGCTGGACGAGTAAAGTTTATTGATACCGGAAACGGTAGTGCCCTGCTATCAAGGCAGACGAGCAGCTTGACAAGATGATTTGTTTCGCTGCTGCTGCCCTCTGTAGCAGGGCACTGCTTTTTGTGCGATATTGGGCTTTTAGCGGCCAGCGCAAAGCTGCCCGGCCTGCCAATGGCTCTCCCTCTGGGAGAGCTGCCGCCAAAGGCGGCTGAGAGGGCGCAATATGCCCAAAAAATCTCTCGAAAATTTGGAAGTTGAATCTAAAAGCAATCGCACACAAGGTACGAAAACTGTGCTATAATCATAATTATGGACAAGGCTGGGGCGGAGCTGCCCCGGGCCAGAAAATAACAACAAGGAGGCGAGCCTTATGGCACAGTTTCGCTCCAAGCCTTTCGGTGTGACCAAAAACGGCGATAAGGTGGATGAGTACATCATCTCCAATCCCGGCGGACTTGAGATCAGCGTGCTGAACTACGGCTGCGTGATCAAAAATCTTTTCGTCCCCACCAAGACGGGCCTTGTGGATGTGGTCGTCGGGCACGACACCCTCGCCGACTATGAGGCAGATTTCAACTCGTCCGGCAGCACCTGCTGCGGTGCGTTCGTGGGCCGGTACGCCAACCGCATCGAGAACGCGGAATTTGCCCTCGGCGGCAAGACCTACAAGCTGGAAGCCAACAACGGCAGAAATCACCTGCACGGCACCTTCCCCCGGAAGATCTACGATGTGAAGATGTTCGGCGACACGCTCCTGATGGAGACCGAAAGCCCGGCGGGCGAGGATGGTTTCCCGGGGAATCTGAAGGTCAGCGTGCGGTACATCCTCACCCCGGACAACACTCTGCGGATGGACTACCGTGTCTCCAGCGATGCGGATACCATCATCAACCTGACGAACCACACCTATTTCAACCTCGACGGCGGCGGCAATGTGCTGGGCCAGAAGCTCCGCATCTATGCCTCCAACTACCTCGAGGGCAACAACGAGACCTGCCCCACGGGCCGCATCCTGCCTGTGGCCGGCACGCCGATGGATTTCCGCGCAGGCAAGCCGCTGGGCCGCGACCTCGACACCGGGTTCTATCAGACCACCATGGCGGGCGGCGGCTTCGACCACTGCTATGTCCTTGACCGGCCTCGGGGCGCGAGCCAGAGCCTCTGCGCGTGGGCGTCCAGCGACAAGACCGGTATCAGCATGAAGATGTACACCACCCAGCCGGGCATCCAGCTCTACACCGGCA
>ENA-OXEC01000159-OXEC01000159.1-human-gut-metagenome-genome-assembly--contig:-NODE-159-length-45295-cov-42.5763_pt1 | contig 45295 bp, 46 predicted proteins | sample MGYA00249351_ERZ652235 | MGnify/ENA primary metagenome ERZ652235 (study PRJEB26925, sample SAMN05826906) | human gut metagenome | biome: ENVO:2100002; feature: ENVO:00000062; material: ENVO:00002003...
ACTATATACTGTCTATGTATCCTCTATGTTAAATCCATTAGATTTTAAATCTCGAAACATTTCTTCTATAATAAATCTTTTTTTATATTTAATTACAGCATATTTACTATTCATATTAGTGGCTAAATACCATATATCATCTGAATCTTCAGCTGTACATACTGCAAGATCGTAATTGTATTTTTCAGCAGTTAGCAAGATTTAATTAAAGTTCTATACTAACACCAGTTTGTTTTTAGTTGATTATAGTGATAAGTAGTTACATTTTTGAAGTATGTTTATAATATAGGTTAAATGTTTATAATCACTACTTTTGTTTAGATAAAAACTATAAATGTCAATAGAAATGATTGTGGTATCAGGATAAACTTTCATTAGTTTATCCTGGAATAATAATCTCAAACATTGACAGCAGATATTTTTATGAAATAGTTATTGAATTTTTTATGGATATAACAAACAAAATAACGAGCATTACTATGATACAAGAGAAAAACAACACAACGTAATTATAGCTAGAGAATACTTTTTAACACCTAACATACAGTGACTTTCATTTTTATAAGTTTATTAAGGGGAATTATAAAGTCAACTATTTTAATGATTAAGATTGATATATCTGATATAATAAAAAATAAATGTTTTAATAAGATAAGGTGGTATTTTAGTTATGAAACCAAGTATAAAAGATGTAGCCAAAGTAGCAGGTGTTTCGGCTACCACTGTTTCTAGAGTGCTAAATAATAGAGGATATATTAGTAAAGAAACAAAAAGGAAAGTTTATGCCGCAATAGAAGATGTCGAGTATTATCCAAATGATATAGCAAGAGCATTATTAAGTAATAAAACAAATCTTATAGGCCTTATATTTCCTATGATAAACAATCCATTTCATGTAGAGTTAATATCATACATAGAAACTATATTATCTGAAAAGGGATTCAAAGTATTATTATGTAATAGTATGAATAACCCTAAGAAAGAACAAGATTATCTAACTATGCTACGTAGAAACCAAGTTGATGGAATAATTGTAGGAACACATAATGACAACATACCAGATTATAATATATCTGGATTACCAGTAGTAGCTATAGATAGATATTTAGGTGAAAATGTAGTTACAGTATCTTGCGATAATTATGCAGGAGGAAGGTTGGCAGTAGAAAGCTTATTAGAAAAGGGATGTAAAAATATATTATGTATTAGAGGAAATAGTAAGCTAAAGTTACCTGCTAATAAAAGATCACAAGCATATATAGATATAATGAATGAGAATAATCTGAAAGTAAATATTGCAGAAGTAGAGTTTATAAAGTCTATTGAAGAAAAGTTTGAGTTAGTAAAAGAGATAATTCTTGCAAATAAAGATATTGATGGGGTATTTGCAGGAGATGACTTATTAGCATCTATGGTACTCAATATATGTGAAAATCAGGGTATAGACGTGCCAAATGATTTAAAAGTAATCGGATTTGACGGTGCTAGTCAAACTCTAGTTTACTTGCCCAAATTAACAACAATAAAACAACCAATCAAAAAGATAGCGGAAGTATCTGTAGATAAACTAATTAGGAAAATAAATGGTGAAGAAGTAGATAATGAAATAGGATTACCTGTAGTTCTACATAAAGGCAAAACTATATAAGTGATAAATAAGACAATAGTCTATTGCTTGTGTTAATGGCATAGAAGATTGTCTTATATTATTTATTTTTAAATAACCTCTAATTAAGATAATAAATTTTATTTAATAATATATATGTTAACGATTGACATATGTTAACGTTTAGCATATAATCATTACATAAACATGTTAACGATTGACATATAAAAATTTGCAATCATATACATGAAAAAAATTTTATTTACTTGGGAGGAAAACACTATGCATAAACTATATTATCAACCCGAAGGTTATTGGTTTGGAGACTGTATGCCATTTTCTAAAGATGGAGTATTTTATGTTTACCACCAAAGAGACACTAGAAATCCAGCTCCATTTGGAGAGCCATTTGGATGGGCATTAGCCACTACTACAGATTTTGTTAACTACAAAAATTTTGGCGAATCTTTAAAAAGAGGAAGAGATGATGAACCAGATCAATTTATATATGCTGGAAGCGTATTTGAAGATAAAGATGGAAATCTTCATGCATTTTACACAGGATACAATAGAGAATTTTTAAAAGTAGGAAAAGTATCTCAAGTTTTAATGCATGCAACTAGTGATGACTTAGTTGATTGGAATAAATCGGAAGAAAAATTAAAATTAGTTCCACCTAAAGGATATAGTCAATATGACTTTAGAGATCCATACGTAATATGGGATGAAGAAAATCAAGAATATTTCTTAATATTAGGGGCTAGAGCTGAAGGTGATAAAAGAAAACAAACTGGAAGATTAGTTACATTTACATCTAAGAATTTAAAAGATTGGAATTTTCAAGGTGATTTCTGGAGTCCTGGTATATATACAATGTTTGAGATGCCAGAGATATTTAAAATAGGTGAATGGTGGTACTTAGTTTACTCAGAGTACTCTCAACAAAATAAAATATTATATAGAATGAGCAAAAGTTTAAAGGGACCATGGATTAGACCTAAAGATGATGCATTTGATGGAAGTGCATATTATGCAGGAAGAACTGCATTTGATGGAAATAGAAGAATATTATTTGGATGGGTTCCTACAAAATTAAATTGTGAAGATATGAACCAATATGAATGGGGCGGAACTTTAGTACCTCATGAAGTTTATCAAAGAGAAGATGGAACTCTAGGAACTAAGGTACCAGACTCAGTTTGGAATACATTTACAAATAGAGAAGAGTTAGAATCTTTGTCTTTAAAAACAATAGATACTAGAGAAGAAGCAATTATTTGTAAAGATGCTGGAAGATTATTCGCATTTGAAACAACAATAAAATTTGAAGAAGGGACAAGAGAATTTTCTATACGATTTTATGAAGATGAAGAATTAAGCGAAGCGTATGAATATAAATTCTCTTTAGTAGATAATAGATTCACTTTTGATAAAAATCCAAATTATAAGTGGTTCCAAATGATGAATAAAGGATTAGAAAGACCAATATATTTGGAAGTAAATAAAGAATACAACTTAAGATTAATAGTAGATGATACAATATCAACTTTATATATAGATGGAGTAGCATTAAATGCTAGAATTTATAAGAAATTTGGAGATGCAATAGCGCTTACGGTTACAGATGGTGCTATAACTACATCGAACACAACTATATCAAAAACTTTGAATAGATAATTTAATCGAATAAAAAATAAAGTATTTCTAGCAAGATAAAACTTGATAGAAATATAATGAATATACGGGAGGATAAAACTTATGGATTTTAAGCAAATAGCCCAAGAAGTCATTGAGAATGTTGGGGGAAAAGAAAATGTTAGTAGTGCTACTCATTGTATAACTAGACTACGTTTAATATTAAAAGACAATTCTCTATATAATAGACAAGCCATTGAAAATATAAAAGGAGCTAAGGGAGTAATTTTCAACAGTGGTCAGTTACAAATTATATTTGGTTCAGGAACTGTAGAAAAAGTATATGCTGAGTTTGCTAGATTGACAGGTGCTAAAGAAGTGTCTGTTTCAGAGATGAAAAATGAAGGCATTAGTAAACAAGGAAAACTACAACAAGGATTTAAAGTATTTTCGGATATATTCATACCAATAATACCAGCTTTTATAGGAGCTGCGATGATACTTGGTATAAGATCTATTCTTACTACACAAGGTTTATTTGGAATGGAGGGTTCTCTAGCTGATAAGAGCACAACTATTGCCGATCTAGCTAAGTTCTTAAAAATAATAGCAACTACATTTGATTATTTACCAGTACTAGTAATGTACAGTGCAACAAAGCGTTTTGGTGGAAATCCTATATTAGGTCTTTTGGTTGGATTTGTTATGATACATCCAGGACTTGCAGATAGAAATCAATATGTATTAGGTACAGTAAAACCTGAATATTGGCATTTATTTGGACTTGTAATACCAGCTGTAGCATTCCAAGGAGGAGTATTTCCAGCAGTTCTTACAGCATGGTTCTTATCTAAAGTAGAAAAGATTACTGATAAGTACGCACCACAAGTTTTAGCTTATATATTAGTTCCAACCATAACTATACTATTTTCAAACTTAGCATTGTTTACTATATTTGGACCTTTAGGAAATGCGATAGGTACAGGATTAGGAGCAGTTATAGATTTATTATACAATAAAGGTGGAGCATTTGGAGCATTTGTATTTGCAGCATCACTTCAGCCACTTGTTGTCACAGGAACTCAACATGCTATACAAGGTATAGAGGCAAACTTAGTTGCTGTTACAGGATTTAACTATATACAACCAATATGGTCAGTATCTATAATAGCGCAAGGTGGAGGTGCTATAGGTATGTATCTTCTATATAAGAAAAAGTCTAAGGACAGAGAGATAGCTATGTCAAGCTTTATTCCATCATTAGTTGGCATAACAGAGCCAGCAATTTTTGCAGTTAATTTAAAGTATTCAATAATACCTTTCATTTGTTCTTTTATAGGTGCAGGATTTGGTGGGGTAATAATGAAAATATTTGATGTTAAAGCAATAGGTCAAGGGTTAACTGTACTTCCAGGTCTTACAATAGTAACACCACAAACTCTTATACCTTATATTGTAGGAAACTTAGTTGCATTTACTTTACCAATTGTATTTTTATTTATATACGATAAGGTGAAGGGTGTACCTAAAGGTTATGAGGATGTAAGCAAAAAAAATAGTAAAGCTATTTAGATTAAGATTATATAGAATTGATGAAAGCTATTATCTAAGTTAATACTTAAATCATAGCTTTTGATATAAATACACTAACAGGAAGGCGAGAGGGAAAAAGATATGAATTTAAATGAAAATATAACAGGGCTTCAACACATAGGGATACCAACATTAGTGATAGATAAAACTATAGAGTTTTATGAGAGCTTAGGATTTAAGGTGATTCAAAGAGAAAGCCTTGAAGATGGATCAAAAGTTGCGTTTCTTGAATTGAATAAGTTAATAATAGAAACATGGGAGAATAAATCTAATTTCAATGAAATTGGAGTTATAGATCATATAGCCTTAGATGTATGTGATATTGAAGCTGCTTTTAAGGATTGTAAAGAAAATAAATTAACTATATTAAATAAAAATATTGAATTTCTACCATTTTGGAGCAATGGAATAAAGCACTTTGAAATTCAAGGAGTAAATAATGAAAAAATAGAATTTTGTCAGAAGTTATAGAGTTATAAGTCAATTTATATATACTCAATTTATTCAGAATAAAGCAAATTAAAATATCTTAGCACAAATATAAAATGTTTGAATTTGCTTTCCATTAGGCCATGTTTCACTAACATGTTTTTTAAAACAATAAAATGTTTAATAAAGAGATATTGAAATTATTCTATAATGATGATAATATTCTAATGTATGTAAAATTAAATAGGCAAATTTAGAGAAATCTAGAGACGCAAAGCTATAGGGACTAAGGTTTATAACTATGTCAGCCAGTTGCCAAAGAGTACATTATACTTTTTGTTTTTTAGATTAATTTAGTAATATTACATTCTTTGAATATGTAAAATACTAAATTTATAAAGATAATATGAGGCTACTCTTTTTTTGAGTAGCCTTTTTTTAATGTACATCTTAGGGGGAATAATAATTATGGGGGTAAAAAATGAATAAAAGAAAAATAGCAGCCATAGTGGCAGCCGCAGTAACTATTAATTTCTCAGTATCATCAATAGAGGCATTAGCAAGTAGAATATCAAAAGCTAAGGAAGAATTGGCCTCAACAGCAGAACCTATATTGGATAAAGAAGATATAGAAAATGCTAGTGAATTAGTAAGTGAGCAAGGAGTACAAGCTACAACTGAAGCTGCAGCAACTATAACAGAAATTGAGACAGAGCCTATAATGGAAACTACAGGTGCTGCTGTAACAGCAACTATAAGTAAATTTGATTTATTAAATAGCAGTAATATAGGTGCTTATAACGAAATATTCAAAATGGATAATTCAAATATTGAATCTATAACTAGCAATGGAGGTAACTATAATAATAATTCATCTATTGAAAACGCTATAGATGGCAATTTTACTACACATTGGGAAACAAAAAAGCAAAATAAATCTGACTTTACAAATGAAGTAGTATTTAAATTAAATGAAGAAACAACTTTAAATAGAATAGTATATGCAGCGAGACAATCATCAGCTAAGGGTAAAGGTTTTGCTAAAGAATTAGAAATATACGGCTCTCTTACTGATGGAGAAGATGATTTTACATTAGTAAGTAGCGGGGAATATAAAGGTTCTACTGGTGATGTGGTAGAAATTAAATTTAATCCAACAAAGTTTAAAAGAATAAAGTTTGTATTTAAAAAAGCTGATCAAGACTGGGCTTCAGCATCAGAATTTATGTTCTATAAAGAAGATAAATTAAGCGATAAAATGGATAGACTATTTACTGATGATACAATGAGTGAAATTAATGAAGAGTTTAATAGTATAGAAGAGATAGATGCTTTAGAGGAAGAAGTAAAAAATCATCCACTATACAGCGATTTTAAAGAATATATAGAAAATGCTAGAGAATTATTAAATGATCAAAATGTAGAAGCTACAACAGCAACTACAAAGCAATTTGAACATTATTCTAATGAAGAATATTCAAATTTATTTAAAATGGATAATAATAATATAAAGAGTATTAGCAATAATGGAGGTTATTATTCTGGACAAGTAATAACAAATGCTATCGATGGTAATGTGGATACATATTGGGAAACTAATACATCAAATAAAGGTGATTTTACAAATGAAGTAGAGGTAGAATTTAAAGACGCTGTAGAATTAAATAGAATAGTATATGGAGCAAGAAAATCTGATAGAAAAGGATTTGCACAGGAATTTGAGATATATGGTTCTACAACATCTAAAGGAGATACATATAAACTTGTAGCAACTGGTAGTCATAATAAAGTATCTGGATTAGTTGAGGCAAAATTTAATCCTACTAAATTTAAACGAGTTAAATTTAAATTTAAAAATTCAGATCAAAACTGGGCTACATTATCAGAAATAGCATTTTATAAACAAGATGTTGTAAGCGATAAAATTGATAATTTATTTACAAATGGACTAAGAAATGAATTATCAGAAGACTTTAATACTAAAGAAAAATTACAGGCTTTAGAAAATGAAACTAAAGGACATCCTTTAGAAAGTTCATTCAAAGAACCATTAGAGTTAGCAAAAGAAATACTTAATGGTGAATTGTCTACTGTAAAAGTTATTACAGCAGAACAACATGGAGATATGGTAGCGCATGCTAAAAATAATTTGAAGTTTGGCTTTGGTAATAACAATCAAACAACAGGTATATCTGCAAAACCAGGTGATGTAATAACTGTTTATGTTGATGCAGATCCAAGCAAGCCTCTACCAAGCTTAGCATTTTCTCAACAAGAGGGAAGCTTTGGTAATTGGATGAGAACAGTGAGTTTGAAGGTAGGTAAGAATGTAATAGCTGTTCCTGAGATACCACAAGATGGTTGGTATAAGCATGAGGTAACTAAAGGTGGCCCAATATATATAGTAAATCCATACACTAAAGAAGAGCAGCCTAAAGCTCCAGTTATAAGATTTGCTTCGGGAGATAAATTCCCATTCCTTACAAAAGATACAAATGAAGAAGAATTCAAAAAATTCTTAATAGAATATAAAAAAGCAATGGATGAAGATATAGCTAAAAATCCTAATGTTTTAGACAGAAAGGTATTAGATATTTTCGAGTTCGTAAGTGATCATCTAGTATGGACAGGTACTGCAACTGGAGCATATAAGACTTATATTGAACAAGGAGTAAATCCTTTAGATACAATAAAATCTTACAATACTCATATGGAAGAAATTTTTAAATACTACGGTTTAGATGGAAGTAGTGAGCAAAATGACCCTAAATATATAAGGGAAAATGTTAGATTAGCACAACCATTTGCATATATGTATTCATATACTAATCATATAGGAGTATTAAGTGACGTAATGGCAAATCACTTAATTCCATTTGAAGACAGAGGACCATCTTGGGGATTAACTCATGAAATAGGTCACAGAATGGATGTAAATGCAAGATTATATGGTGAAATTACAAATAATATGTTACCTATGCATATGTCTGTATATTACAATAAAATAGATAATAGAATACCATATGAATCTAAAATTTATAAAAATGTAATAAGTGAAAATTCTAATAAATATGCAGATGGTGAAGCATTTGAAAGATTGGCTGTATACTGGCAATTAGAAATGTATAAGCCAGGTTATTGGGGCAATTTAAATAAGTTATATAGAGAAAGAAATGTTAGCTTAGGAGATAAAAATCCTGAGAACGTAAAAATGCAATATTTAATTAAATTTTCATCAGAAGTAATAGGCGAAGATTTAAGTGAATACTTTGCTAGACATGGATTTGAGGTTAATGAGGAAACTAAAAAAGAAACTATCAAATATCCAAAACCAGATAAGAAGATATGGTATTTAAATAATAGCAAGGCTAATTATAAAGGAAATGGATTCACTCAAGATACAAATTTAGAAGTTTCTTTAAACAAAGTAGAAAATGGAATTAAGTTAACATTTGATGTAGATGATAAAGTTAAACCAGATTTATTAGGATATGAAATATTAAGAGATGGTGAGGTAATAGGATTTACTGGAACTAATACTTTCACAGATACTAATGCAGATAAAGCTAAGAATTCTAAGTATGAAGTAGTACCTTATGATCTTAACTTAGGGACAGGTAAGTCTGTTTCAATATATCAATTTACACCAAATATAAACATTCAACAGAATAAGATAACTTTAAAATTAAAAGAAGAGTTTAATCCTATGGATTATATAAAAGTATTAGACTATGAAGGAAATGACATAACTTCTAAGGTTGAAGCTGTCCACAATGTAGACACGAGCAAGAAAGGTGTATATCAAGTTAAGTATACAGTAAATGATGATGACGTAGTGGCAGAAAAGATTGTAGAAGTTGAAGTAGTAAGTGATTATGATTATTTATCAGATGAAGAGTGGACATCTGTAAAAACGGAGTGGGGGACTCCAAGAAGAAACTCTAGTATAAAAGGCAGAGTAAATGGAGAGTTAAAAGAATTTGAAAAAGGCTTTGGAATACATGCAAATGGTACAATAACTTATGATTTATCAGATAAAGATTATGATAACTTCGAAGCTTTACTTGGAGTTGATTTAGGAATAGAAGCACAAAATAACTCTAGTATAAAATTTGAAATAATAGGTGATGATAAAGTTCTAGCTACAACTGATGTTTTAAAGCATGCAGATAATATGGTATATATAAATGTACCAGTTAAGGGAGTAAAAGAATTAGTAATAAAAGTTACTGATGCTGGAGATAGAAATACTTCAGACCATTCAGTAATAGCTAATCCTAAATTAACTACCAATAATGCAAAACCAAAATTAACTATACCAAAATCAGTATCTACTAAAGTTGGAGAAGTAATAGATTTAAACGAAAAATATAGTGCAATAGATGCTGAAGATGGAGATATAACTGATAAGGTTCAAGTAACTGGTAAAGTAAACTTTAATAAAACAGGAAAGTATCCAATAACTTATACAGTAATTGATAATGATGGTAATGAGGTAGTTAAAACTAGAACTATAGCAGTAGTTAATATGAATGATTATAGATACTTAACAGATTATGATTGGACATCTACTAAAAATAGCTATGCTAACCCTAAAAAAGATATATCAAATGGTAATAATACTTTAAGATTAACTAATGAAAACGGTAAGGAAGTATCATTTGAAAGAGGTATAGGAGCTCACTCAAATTCAACTATAACATATGATTTAACAGATAAAGATTATTCATACTTCAGCTCATATGTTGGTGTGGATAGAGAAATGTTTGGTACAGTAGGATCAGTTACATTTGAAGTATATGTAGATGGAGAGAAGAAATTTGATAGTAAATTAATGAAATCAAAAGATCCTATGAAGTATTTAGAAGTTGATATAAATGGAGCTAAAGAATTAAAGCTTGTAGTAACTGATGGTGGAAATGGAATAGGATCAGATCACGCTACATGGGGAGATGCTAAACTTCATTTTGTAAATGAGATACAATCAGATTATGAAGAATTAGAGACAGTAGTTGAGACAGCAAAGACTTACGAGAAGGATAAATATACTGAAAAATCATTTGAAGTATTAGAAGAAGCTTTAAAGAAAGCTGAAGCTATTCTAAGAGATAAGGTGAGCAGTCAAGATGAAATAGATTCTACTATCTTAGAATTAAATGGAGCAATATCTAATTTAGAGGAAAATGTAGACATAAATCAGGTTATAACTATAAAAGATGAAGCTCTTAAAAACAGTATAAAAGAGACACTTAATTTATCAAGTGATGATATAACTTTAGGTAATATGGATAAATTAACAGAGTTATCATGTTCAGATAAATGGATTTCAAGCTTAGAAGGTTTAGAATATGCTAAAAACTTAGAGTTATTAGATGTATCAAATAATCAAATAAAAGATTTATCACCACTTAAGAATCTTAAAAAATTAACTAATTTAAATGCAAATCCTCAAGTAATAACAGAAGGTATGCTTTATGCAAAAGATAATAAAATAACTTTAGATTATAAAGTATTAAATAGAAATGGTGAGAAATTAAAACCAAAAGAAATAATTATAAGAAGTAATAGAAGTAATGAAGCTATTGATTTATCTTTAGATAAATTAGTAGATGAAAATGGGGTTATTTCTTTTGATATTTCAGACTTTGATAAATATTTCCATAGTATGTATGTAATATATGAGGATAAAGAAGATAACTTCTTAACTCAATCACTTTATATGTTTAATGTAAAATAATAGCATAAAAACCCCCTTAGATTATGAAGACTTAATCTAAGGGGGATTTTGTTTATGATTTTAAGTTAGAAAAATTAATTTACTTGTAATTTGGATTAGATTTTATAAAATTATCAGAAGCAGTATATAATATTAAAATTATTAATATACAGTATTTAGTTAAGAGTAAATAATAGAGAGTAATCCTAAAGATTGATAACATTTAGATGTTTGTATATTATGTTTAACAATATCAAAAATTAACGTTGAGATAACTTTATAATATATAGTATTATAATAGCATTGATTTTTTTAGAATTTATAACAATAAATGCTTCAGGGGTGGAAAATGATAGAAGTAAGTTTAAAGAACATTTTAATGATAATACAAAAAACTCTAGATTCAGTAGATAATAGAATGGTAGGGCATGGAGAAGAGGCAGCATATGATATAGAATATTAAGTGATTTAGGTTTAGATGACATAAGAGATATATCTGCATTACATCATGAAAAATTAGATGGGACAGGATATCCATTTAAATTAAAAGATAGTGAGATTTCACTCGAAGTAAGAATAGTTGCAATAGCAGATATAATAAGTGCTCTTGTTGGTAAAAGAAGTTATAAAGGGGAATTCCCTAAAGAAACAGTAATATCAATATTATATGATATGGCATTAAATAATAAGATTGATAGTGATATTTGTAACATAGTAATAGATAAATATGATTTCATATTGGGTAGAGTAAGAGCAAATACAAAGGAAACGTTAACTATATATAATAATATAATGAAAGAATATGAAGATCTTTTAAGTAACTTTGAAAAAAAGAGGCTTATTTAATAGACGTTTAACTTTATAATATAAGATTTACAGTTATGAATAAAGTAGCCTCATATAGGCATATAGCATGGAACCGTATCACAAGTAGATGATACGGTCCTTATTCTTTAAATAGCTATATTAAGCTAAAATTTATAATAGAAAATCTTTGAAAGGAGTATTTAGATTAGCATGTTATTTACCAGCACAAATAACTTGAGGTGATTTTTGGAATATCTACAGCGACTATGCCAGCATGGCTTGCTAAAAGACATCCAGATGTATTAGGAGAATTTGAAGATAATACTAAGAGAGTCTTTGGTGGAAGAAGACAATACTGTTTTAATAGTAAGACTTATCATAAATATACTGAAAAAATAATAAGAGAGCTTGCAAAACATTTTAAAGATGAAGAAGCTATAGTTGCATGGCAAATAGATAATGAGTTTGGACATGAAGGTAGTGACGTATGCTTCTGTAATGAATGTAGAGAAGCTTTTAGAAATTATTTAAGGGAAGCTTATAATAATGATATAAATAAGTTAAATGAAACTTGGGGTACTATATTTTGGTCTCAGACTTACAATGACTTTGATGAAATTCCTCTTCCAGCAAAGACAATAACGACTCATAATCCAAGCCTTAGAATGGAATGGGAAAGATTTAGAAGCTTAAGCGTAGAGAATTATGCAAAATTACAAGTTAATATTTTAAAAGAAATACTAGGAAAAGACTCAGTGATAATACATGATTTTTCAGGGGGCTATTTTGATAAAAGTTTTGACTTTTCAAAGGTTGCAAAACATATTGATATTGTGGCATATAATAATTATCCAGTATGGGGAGGGCAAAGAGAGCCAATACCAGCTCATGAAATTGCTTGCGGATTAGATTTCATGAGAGGTACTAAAAGAGAAAATTTCTGGATGATTACAGAAGCTATAATGGGAGCACAAGGCCATGATGTTATTGGATATCTCCCAAGACCAAACCAAGCTAAGATGTGATCATATCAAGCTATGCACATGGCTGTAATTCTCTTATGTATTTTAGATATAGAGGTGCAACTAAGGGCGCAGAGCAATATTGTTATGGAATAATAGATCAAGATAACAAGAAAAGAAGAAAATTTCATGAAGTTCAAGAAAGAATTAGAGAATTTGTTAAAAATGGCGGTAAAGTAGTATTTAGTTTTAGAACAGCTATTAAAGATTACTATAATAATCTAACATTAGGTCAATACAATCCAAGTTTTTATACAGATTTAATAGGTGGATTTGTTGAAGAAATAGAATCACTTCAAGAAGGACAAAATGTTACAATCAAAGATATAAATGAATTTTAAGGTATAGAAGGTAGTGGCACAGTATTTAGAGATATGTTTAAAACAACTACTGCAGAAAGCTTATTTATGTATGATGATGAATTTTATAATGAATTATCAGTAGTAACTTTAAATAGCTTTCTCAAGAGGTTAAAGTCTTTGATGGAATTGCTTTTAAGGCATATGAAAGTAAGATAATAAAGAAATAATAAGGAATAGAGTCTATTAACTGAAAGCCTTATAGAAAATAAAATTTAAACAATAATGTTGAACTAATCTAAGAAAGGATTAAATAAGACTCTAGATAGTTTTGTGTTATTAAGACATTTATCATTAAAATATTACTGGGAATTTTGTTTTCCAGTAATATTTTTTTACATTATATATATTTGTTGTATAATATCAATATAAACAGGGATAAAAGTATAAATATAAAGGGATAAAAGTATAAATATAAGTAAAAACATTACCTGTTAAGAATATTAGCATATAGTAAAATTATATTACTAGGAAAGCTGGGGAGAAAATGAGTAATATTGTATTTCTTAATTCAAGCAAAATAAACTTTGATAATAAGTTAGATTTTTCAAAAATGGATGATTTGGGTAAAGTTACTAAATATGAAGATAGTAGTACTGAAGAGATTTTAGAAAGAGTTAAAGATCAAGAAATAGTAATTACCAAGGAGATGACAATTGGCAGAGATTTAATTGAAAAATTTCCGTCTAGTGTTAAATTAATCTGTGAAGCTGGTACAGGCTATAATAACATTGATATTGAAGCTGCAAAAGAAAAAGGTATATATGTAGCTAATGTTCCAGGCTATAGCAGTGAGGCAGTAGCTCAATTGGTTATTACATTTATACTGAATTTAACATCATCATTATCAGAACAGCAAAGGATGATTGAAAATAAAAATTATGATAACTTTACTAAGTATCTTCAAGTACCTCATTTTGAAATACAAAATAAAACTCTTGGAGTTATTGGAGCTGGATCTATTGGTCAGCAAGTAATAAAAGTGGCTAAGGCTTTAGGAATGAACATACTTGTGTATAGTAGAACTCCAAAAGATTTAGGAGATTCAACTATTAAATTTGTGAGTCTTGAAGAACTTCTTAAAAAATGTGATTTTGTTACTTTGCATTGCCCTCTAACTATTGATACAAAACATCTTATTAATAAATCTAAATTAGAACTTATGAAGCCAGGAGCTTGTATTATAAATACTGCAAGAGGTGCAATTATAAATGAAATTGATTTAATTGAAGCCCTTAAAAATAAAAAAATTGCAGGAGCAGCACTTGATGTTCAAGAACAAGAGCCTCCAGAATTAAATAATCCACTTTTTAATATGAAGAATGTTATTCTTACTCCACATATAGGATGGAGATGCCTTGAATCAAGACAAAGACTTATAAACCTATTAGCTGAAAATGCTGAAGCATTTATTAAAGGAAATCCTATTAATATTGTTAAATAATATTAAAGTATGTTTAAATATAAGTGCAAAAAAAGATTACCATAGACTTAAGATTTGTAATTAATTGAGTGTGCGCCATATATATGTAGCGCAAATTGGAGACTGTGTATACCCAATTAGCTATTGCTATTACTGTCTACCAAGAATGTTATTTAGTAATAGATATTTAAAAATGAATTGAGGATAGGAAAATGGATAGAGAAAAATTAATTAATCTTATTAATCAAATGCGTCAAGATAATATTGAAAGATATAAAAATAATGTAGTTACAGGGAAAGAAATCTATATTCCAAGTAGCCAAGGAAAAACAAGAGCGTTAATTCATATGTCAACTGATTTAAATGCTCCAGTTTATTTTAATCTTCATGGTGGTGGATTTGTAATGGGATGTCCAGAAAATGAGGACCATTTTTGTCAAAGACTATATGAACAGACAAATATGACTATTATAAATATTGATTATGTTCTTGCACCTGAACATACTTTTCCAGAAGATAAAGAAGAGGTTTATTCAGTTATAAAATATGTTGTAGAACATGCGGATATGTTTCATGCTAATCCAAAATTAATGGTTATTGGTGGACATAGCGCAGGTGGTAATATCGCGGCAGCTGTGTGTATGATGGCTAATGATTCTAATGAATTTAAGTTTGTTTCGGAAATATTGGATTATCCACCATTAGATATTTTTACTTCACCATATGATAAATTTTACGCAGAAGGAGCAATTAAGCCACAAATAGCATATGCTTTTGATAAGGCGTATCGTTCTGAAGAGGATGCTAAAAACCCTTTGTGTTCGCCAGTATTTGCGACCAATGAACAATTGATGGGATTACCTCCTGCATTAATTATTACTTGTGAAATTGATTCATTGAGAGAAGAAGCAGAAGAGTATGCAAAGAAATTAATGCAAGCAGGTGTTGAGGTTACTGGAAAAAGATTTTATGATGTAGCACATGGGTTTACTATGAGACATGATAAAAAAGCTATAGAAGCGCAGCAATATATAATTGACTATATTAAGTATAAATTAAATCTACATTAATATGTGTTTTTTTATATGACGAATTGTCAAGCTAAGTGCAACACTTAGCTTGACAACTCGTTAAATACTTCTAATGGAGTCTTGAATCCAAGACATTTCCGTGGCCTATTATTTAAAATATTTTCAACAATATCAACATCTTCTTGTGTTATAGTGGAAAAATCGAATTTCTTAGGAAAAAATTCTCTAATTAGTCCGTTTGTATTTTCGTTTGTTCCTCTTTGCTATGAACTATATGGATCTGCAAAATACACATTAACTTTCAAAGTACTCTCTAAATCTAAATAAACTGCAAATTCTTTGCCACGGTCTACAGTTAGTGTCTTTACAGTAGTATTATTGAAGCTATTGAAAGCTTTAATGCAATATTCATTAAAAGTATTAGCTTTTCTATTAGGTATTAATTTAATTTTGGTTAATCGTGTTTTCCTTTCAACGAATGTTGAAAGACATGCTTTTGATTTACCTCTACTATAAACTACAGTATCAAGTTCCCAATGACCAATTTCTTCTCTTTTCTTTATTTCCTTTGGCCTTTCTTTAATTGTTTTTCCTGTATTGAATTTACCACGAGTTTCTTTAGGCTTTAAAGATTTTCCTTTCCTGCGTAGCAGTTCAACGGAACATTTTTCTAATAATCTTTTGTAAATCCAGTTATATATGCTACTGAATGAAATTTTCTTATTAATAAGATCAATCTTAATTTGTTCTGAAATTTGTTCTGGAGACCAATGTGCACTCAATTTTTCTTGAACATAATCAACTATCGAAGCGTCAGCAATTTTACCACAAGGTCTGCATTTCATTCTTCTTTTTTCATAACTTTCTTGAGCTATATGTGCACTATACTTTCCATTAAGATTGTTTCTTTTAATTTCTCTTGATATAGTTCATTTATTTGTTCCAAGCTCTTTAGCAATTTTAGATAAACTCCATCCTAAATTTAAATATTCTACTATACAACAACGTTCATTTATAGTAATATGTTTATAACTCATATAGTCACGTCCTTTAAAGTGGTTTTCTCGTAATTATTACTTTAACATGAACGTGCCCATATGGGTTATTTTTTGCAATTAATTAGTGTTGCACTTGATATTGTAATTTATCGCAAAAATAAAAATATGAAGTTCGAAAGATTTACATTGGTTGTATAATTAAATTATGCTACTAACAATTAGAGGGGGATTACAAAATGGCTCGTTTAGGAGCTTCTGTTTATCCAGAACAAGAAAAAATTGAGGAAATAGATGCTATTTTAATTAACAACAAAGATGGAATTCATATTGAAATGTCTGCAGCATTTGTTGATCTCATTGAAAAAGCTATAGCTAATAGCGCTAATATTGAGAATTTATCAATTGATCTTCAATTAAGACATTTTACAATTAGTTTTAATATCACTACAATAAGGAGTGATGTTTTATATAAGAAAGAAAAGGAGATTTGCTATGCATAAGGAAAAAATATTGGTAGTAGATGATGATGAAGATATTATAAGAATTCTTAAAATATACTTAATAAATGCTGGGTATGAAGTAGTACTTGCTAGCAATGGGAAAGAAGCATTAGAACTTATAGAGGATAGCATTAAGTTAATACTCCTTGATGTGATGATGCCAGAAATGAATGGAATAGATGTTTGTGTAAAAATTCGTGAAAAGTATAATATGCCTATAATATTCTTAACAGCTAAATCAGAGGTAATTGATAAGGTAGCAGGACTTGCAGCTGGAGGAGATGATTATATTACAAAACCATTTCAAGGTGTTGAGCTGATTGCTAGAGTGCAAGCAAATTTAAGAAGATACACACAAATGGAGAATAAAAATTTTACTGAAGATGATATGGTCAACATTTGTATTAATGATTTGAATATTAATTTAAGTTCCCATACTGTAGAGAAAAATGGTAGGGAAATAAATTTAACTAGGACTGAATTTTCAATATTGAAGCTATTGGCTCAAAATAGAGGAAAAGTATTTAGTATTGAGCAGATATATGAAAATGTATGGGGGCATGAAAGTATATTAAATGCAGAAAATACGGTTTCGGTTCATATAAAAAGATTAAGGGAGAAAATTGAGGATGATAATAAAAAGCCAAATTATATCAAAACGGTTTGGGGCGTGGGTTATAAGATTGATCAATAAAACTAGAAATCATCAATACAATATCTGCAAGATTCCAAAAACCAATGCTGCCAATTATTATGAAATTTAATGAAGGATAGGTTGATATTAAAAATATAGTTGAAAAAAGCATGACTAAAGTTGTGCTTTTTTATTTAAAGTAATTAATTTTTATATGGCTAACTTTTTCATAAATAGGTTATAACATAGTCGCCTTGGCGATTTTTTTATTTCTTAAAAAATTCTTAAAGAAGTCTTAAAGAATTTGTCAAAGAGCTTTAAAAATAATAATTTATAATATAAGTAATGAGGGGATAGGTTAAAAAAATTATAAACTATTAAAAAAGAGAGTATAGTGTACTTGCTTGTACGCTAGATATTTAAGAAAGAAGGAAGTAAAGAATGAGAAATAAAAAAATAATATCGACTATAGCAGTAGCCTTAATTATCTTTACATCAACAAGTTTATCAGCATGTTCATCCAATGGAGGAAGTGCTAAAACAACACCTGCAAGTGATCATATAAAAAGCGTCACAGCAATTAATGAAGTATTTGGGGATGGACAAAAGGTAAGTGCTGTAGCATTGGAATACGATAGTGAGATAGATACCTCTAAGCTGGATACATCAGATTTTACAGTTGAAGGAAAGACTGTTACAAAGGTATATGCTAATACTGCAGCAGAAAAATCTGATGAAGGTGCAAATGGTAAATATGTAATTGCTGAACTTGATACGACTATTACATCTGAGTCAGAAAATGGTGGAAACGGAGGCGATGGCGGTGGTGGTAAGGACCAAAATGGAAATGATCAGCAAGGCGATTCTCAAGGCGCTTCTAAGGGGGGCGATAAGGCCCCTGGTGAAGGTGGCCCAAAGTTAGGAGATCCAGCCACTGATTCAGCTGAAAGCAAACCATTGACAGTTAACATAACGCAAAGTGATGATATCTCAACTGTAGATGGTCAAATATATAAGGCAGATTCAAAAGTCATGACAAATACTAATGCCGTTAATTTAGTAGTAGATGACTTCCAACAGCTTGTTTATACAGATCCAAACTATAATGATGCAAAACTTATGTATAATTTATATGTACCAAAAAATTATGATCCATCTAAAAAGTATCCATTAGTGTTATTTATGCATGATGCTGGTGTTGTAAGTAACAACCCTACAAATACATTAACTCAGGGCTTAGGAGCTGTTGTATGGGCAGAACCATCTGAACAGGCAAAGAATGAATGCTTTGTACTTGCACCACAATATAATAGTATTATTGCTGATGATACTTCTCAAACTACTGAAGCAATGGATATGACAGTAGACCTTATAAAAAATTTGGAAACTCAGTACAGCATAGATTCTAACCGTTTATATAACACTGGACAATCAATGGGAGGAATGACTTCTATTGCTATGAACATCAAGTATCCTGATATGTTTGCAGCATCACTATTAGTTGCTTGTCAGTGGGATCCAACAAAGGTAGATCCTATGGCAAATAAAAACTTATGGATAGTTGTATCTGAGGGTGATAACAAGGCTAATCCAGGTCAGGATGCCATTACTGAGGAATTAAAGACACAAGGAGCTACTGTAAGCAAGGCAACTTGGAATGCAGAAGCTAGTAAAGAGGAATTAGCAACTGATGTAAGTCAAATGCTTGCTTCAAATAGCAGTATCAATTATACAGTCTTCAAGGGAGGCAGCCATAGATATACTTGGCAATATGCTTATTCAATTGAAGGTATACGTGATTGGCTATTTCAACAGGTGAAGAAGTAATCTCTATGAAAATGGTTTGGGAGTAGCAAAGGATACAAATAAGGCTATGGAATGGTATCAAAAAGCAGTAGATGTAGGTTATGCTGACGCCAAAGCATCACTTGATAGAGTGAAACAGAAATAAAGAATGATAAATATTAAAGATAGAAGTTTTAGGCAGTAGTAGTATAAGAATTACTACTGCTTTTTGAAGTTTAAATAAATTAATTATTTATAATACTTATTCATTTTACAATTAGTTCTAATTTTAATACAATAAATGCGGATATTTTATATAATAAAGAAAAGGAGGTTTGCTATGGATAACGAAAAAATATTGGTAGTAGATGACGAATTACAAGACCATTTCAAAGTATTTAGTATTGAGCAGATATATGAAAATGTATGGGGCGTGAAAGCATATTAAATGCAGAAAATACGTTTCAATTCATATAAAAAATTAAGAGAGGAAATTGAGTATGACAATAAAAAACCAAAGTATATCAAAACGGTTTGAGGCGTGGGTTATAAGATTAATCAATAAACCTAGAAATCATCTTTATACTTATATTTTATTTGCAACTATAATTGCAGGTATTTTAAGTATAGTAACATGGTTAATATTGAATAATGCTTCGAATATGCTGTATTTAAGGAATTACGGCAAACGTGCTGAAGCTATTTCTAGAGAGATTACAACAATGGTAGAAAGTAAAAATCTCACATATTATCAGGCTATTGAAACTATAGATTTAACACAATATTATGAAGAAAATATTCGTCTTGTATCAAACAATGGAGAAAAGCACTCGAATGATAATAAAAGAATGAATTTCCATTCTAATGATATTCTATATATGTTTCCAATTAACTATTCTGACTCTAGTGGACAAATTTTAATTAGGCCTATGCGTAGAATGTTGGTGCCGCAGTATTATGAGTTTATAATTGTATTAATTTCAGCCTTTATATTTATGTTAACATTATTCCTTTTCATCAGAAAATCTATTAGGTATATTGAAGAAATAGATAGAAGTATTGATATTATCGCTGGAGGTAAATTGGAATATGAAATACCAATAAGGGGAAATAATGAGTTATCTCGTTTGGCAGCCAATATAAATGAAATGAGCAATTCATTAAAAGAAAGAATGGACATTGAAAAAGAGAGTGACATTAAACAACGTCAGTTAATTACTGATATTTCACATGATTTAAGGACACCACTTACAGCATTAATAGGTTATTTGGATTTATTAGAAAATCATATTTATGAAAATCAAGAAGAGGCAGATGACTTTATTCATTGTGCATCTCAAAAATGTTTTAAGCTGCAAACGCTTATTGAAGAGTTATTTACTTATAACAAGCTGATAAATAAGGATATTCCTATTTCTATTGAAAAGGATGATATAATTGAGATTGTAAAGGAAATTATAAGTGAGCAAGGGCTTAAGATAAATCTTGAGTCAAAGGAGAGAAAAGCAATTATATCAATAGATAGGAACCTAATAAATAGGATTTTTGATAATCTGTTTGATAATATTAGAAAATATGGTATCAGAAGCGAAGACGCAACTATTTATATTAAGAAGATAGATCATAAGGTTATAATTATTGTTGAAAATAGCACAGACCAGGATTTAAGCAATAAAGTAGACAATATTTTTGAACGTATGTATGTAGGTAATGAAAGTCGAACTGATAATTCCTCTGGATTAGGATTATCCATTGTTGCAGAATGTGTTAATTTAATGAATGGTTTAATATCTGCGAAATTTCAAAAACCAAGGCTGCAAATTATTATGGAATTCAATGAAGGGTAAGTTTATCCTAAATTCAGGTGGAGTATAAAACTCCACATAAAAAGTTTCACTTCATATGAAGAATTGTAGAAAAAAGCATGATAAAAATAGAGTATATACAACTGGTCAATCTATGGGATGTATGACTTCTATGTATTTAAATCTTAAATATCCTAATTTATTTGCAGCATCATTATACGTTGAAGGACAATGGGATACAAGTAAAATGGGAGTGCTTGCAGATGATAAATTCTTCTACATTGTAGGAGAAGGAGACACAAAAGCATCTGTAGGAATGAAATATCTTAAAACAGTTTTTGAAAGTGAAAGAGCAAAATTTAGTACAGCTACATGGTCACAAGAAGAATTTACTGTAGCTGATTTTCTAGAGAAAAATTTAAACTTAATCTAAATTTTCGGTATATTTCAACAAAATAGTTGTATTATATTAAAAACTATGTTATTATAAATAAATAGCGGAAAGCTAACAAAATAATTAAGATAATTTAAGTTTCGTTTGGATAAATAATTTCTCATAAATTTAGAAAGTATTATCAAATCAAGATCTTTAAATTTAGGAGGAATATTTATGACAGATAAGACATTAACATGCAGAGATTGCGGAAGCGAATTCATATTTTCAGTAGGAGAACAAGAATTCTACAAAGAAAAAGGATTTGAAAATGAACCTACAAGATGTGTATCTTGCAGAAGAGCTAAGAAAGAACAAAATAGAAGATAATTTTAGATTATTACAAGGCTGTAGTTTATACTATAGTCTTTTTTGTTGTTTAAATAATGAAGGCTAATGATTATACAGAATGAGAATTTCAATTTATAATGAAAAAAAGATATTAAATTACTTATTAAGTATTAATTTAAACAATTCTTTAACATTTTAGTTATAAAATAAGATGATTTATTTTGAAGGATGGAGGATTTTATGATTAATATACTTGTAGTCGAGGATGATGTAAAATTAAATCAAATAGTATGCACATACTTAGATGACAATGGATATAAATCTAATGGATGTTTAAATCCTGTAGAGGCTTATGATTTAATGTACAATAATATATATGATTTAATTATTTCAGATATTATGATGCCTAAGGGCGATGGGTATGAATTTGCACAATCTGTAAGAGAAATAAATAGAATTATTCCAATTTTATTTATGACTGCACGTGATGATATCGCGTCAAAGAAAAAGGGATTTAGATTGGGAATAGATGACTATATGGTAAAGCTAGTACTTAGAGTAGATGCATTACTTAGAAGAGCTAATATAGCTAATGAAAAGAAAATAATTGTTGGCAGGCTTACAATGGACGCTGATGAAATGACGGCTACTATAAATGATGAAGAAATCCCAGTTACAGTTAGGGAATTTAATATTTTATATAAGTTGCTCTCCTACCCAAAACATACCTTTTCTAGACAGCAGCTTATGAATGAATTTTGGGGGCTAGAAAGTAATACAAGTTTAAGAGCTGTTGATGTGTACATTACAAAGCTAAGAGATAAATTCTCTATGTGTGAAGAGTTTAAAATCATAACAGTTCATGGACTTGGATATAAGGCGATACTCACATGAAGATAATAGAAGAAAAAAATAAAAAGAAGGATAAAAGAGTAAATGCCAAACATGTGGTTTGGAAAGAGTATATAGCTGTTTATTTCACCCTATTAGTATTAAGTACAGCTCAATCTCTTATTTATAACGCTCATTTGGAGAAAGAAAATCGTTTTGTTACAGAAGTTCCTTCTGGATATATAATTTCCTATGTAAGCTATTGGGCTTTGGTATCATTAATATTTTGTGTAATAACGGTTGTTAAGAGGGATAAGTCATTTAAAGCATCAACAGTAGCATATATAGTGGGAGTGATTGGCACAGCTTTTATGGCTTTATCAGTATTTGCTTATGATGGAAATAAGATTTTTCTTTCTATATTATTTTCAATACAGGGAATATTAGGTTGGATTATACCATATATTTGTTATGTCTATATTAAAAAGAAGAAGACTATAAAAATAAATCCATTAATAGATAAGCAATATGAAATTATCTATAAAACTTGTGAAAATGGAAATAGCTTATTATAAAGGATTATCTAGAGTAGTATGAAGAAGGACATTAGTAAAATAGTACATAATGATAAGCCCTGTAATATTGAAATTACAGGGCTTTATATTTAAAAAGTTTTTTATATTGTGAAAGATAACTACGAAAAGATATCAGTATCTATTTTATGTGAATATCTAAGAAAGAAAACCGATGAATCCATAGATAATTCCAATGTTTATAAAGTCTATAAATAATGACCCTACTATTGGTACTACAAAGAATGCAGTTCTTGAATATACATATTTTTCAGTAACTGAATTCATATTTGCCATTGCATTTGATGTAGATCCCATTGCAAATCCAGTTAAACCTGCCACCATTACGGCTGAATCATAATTCTTGCCCATTAATGGATAAGATACAAAGATACCATAAAGGTACATCATTATACATTGAGCTAAAAGTAAAATTAGCATTGGAAGTGCCAAGTCTATTAAATGCCAAAGCTTTAATGTTATAAGTGCCATACCAAGGAATAAATTTAATGACACTTCTCCAACTACTTCAATTTCTTCTAATGGAGTTTTAAAAAGAGTTGAGTTGTCTGAAATATTCCTTATAACAGCTGCCACAAGCATTGCTCCTATATATGCAGGAAAAGTTACTCCATTAAATAGATGCCCAACGAATGTATTTAAAGCATCAGTTAAATAAGTTCCAAGAGCCATAGCTATTAATATTTGGAAGAAAGCCATTTTAATTTTATTAGTATCCAGTGTAGTTTTCTTAGTTTCTATAATTGATAAATCAAACTCAACCTCATCAGATGGTTGAAGCCTTTTTTTATTTACGAGATCATCTTTAATGATAAGACGATTGGCCATAGGACTACCTAGTAACGAACCTGCAATAAGTCCAAATGTTGCAGCTGTTAAAGCTACTGTTAGAGCCTCAGGATATCCAAGGACTTCAATACTAGGCGCTACAGCTGCTGATGTACCGTGTCCACCAGTTAGAGAAGGGGATGCGGTAAGTAGTGCTAGAAGTGGGCTGATTCCGACAACTTCAGCAAGACCAACAGCCAATACATTTTGAAGTATGGCAAAAACCGTTGCTATAAGTAGAAACATGAGTATTTTTTTACCACCGATTCTAAGCATCTTCAAACTGGCATTAAATCCAACAGTACAGAAAAACATAATCTGGAAAAAGTTTTGTAGTGTTGTATCGAATTCAAATAAAACAATATTACTCTGTCTGAGAATCATATGTATAATTGAAAACATAAGTCCTCCAATTACGGGTGAAGGTATTGCGTATCTTGAAAATAAAGGTACAGCATTTTTAACTGCCTTTCCAAGTAAAAGGAAAATGACAGCTAGTCCTATAGATTGAATCATGTTAAGTTGAATTGTCATTTAAAATCCTCCTAAAAGCTACAAAAAAATATTTTTGCATTTATCATTAGTAACTTGAAATTTTAACCTAGTAGTTAAAACTAAGTAGGCATTTCATTTTCAGAATTATATTATTAATATGAATAATATAATTCTATCGTATCATCTTAGATATACTTAGATTGTTAATTCATAAAATAGATATTATGTATGATAATTTATTTTGAATGCAAAGTCAATTAAATTTAGCTTTAGTACATTTGCTCTTGTATTTTCATTCTAAAGATTTTTCATAATTTGTAAATTGTAGAGAAGAGAATTAATAGCAAATAATCTAATTTTTCGATATATTTCAACAAAAGTGGTTGCATTATATTAAAAATTATGTTATTATAAATGAGTAGCAAAAAGCTAACAAAATAAAAAGATAATTTAAGTTTCGTTTGGATAAATAATTTCTCATAAATTTAGAAAGTATTATCAAATCAGGATCTTTAAATTTAGGAGGAATATTTATGACAGATAAGACATTAACATGTAGAGATTGCGGAAGTGAATTCATATTTTCAGTAGGAGAACAAGAGTTCTACAAAGAAAAAGGATTCGAAAATGAGCCAACAAGATGTGTATCTTGTAGAAGAGCTAAGAAAGAACAAAATAGAAGATAATTTTAGAATGTTATAAGGCTGTAGTTTAAACTATAGCTTTTTTGTTTTATAAAAAATTATCTATAGAATTGGATATAAAAAGAGAGGGCAACCTTAATGCTGTTCCCTCTGAATCTCTGCTCGCAAATTGAAATTTAATGAATAAATTTTCCTAAAAAATTTATAATTTCTTTTTTACCAATTGGATTACTATATTTAGGCCTTTTGAATCCGTTTTTCTCCAATGCATAATTATAATCTTTAACATGATTTTCTGAATTTCCAGCATCAATCATGACTGAGTATTTATCACCTAAAATATATCCTAATACTGGACGATCAGATTTTGAATCACTTTCTGTATAATAAATACGTTCTGTTAATTTTTTTAGTTCCATAAGTTTTCCTTTCAAATTTCCATATTTGGACCAGTCTTCTGAATAGAAAACTGGAATTTTATTGATTAAATATTTAACCATTATAACAAATATATGTCCTACAATCCTTTTTAGGAAAGTTAATGATTGCTCTGCTTCATTTAGATTTAAGCAGTATTATGGATTTATTTAGTTTACCATTTGTTTTATAAAATTTAAATATACTCCTAGATATTTTAATTGCTATTTTTTGAACTAATTAGTTATTATTGACAGTGTTTTTATCAACTTGTAATATTAGTATATATGATTAAATCTAGAAAGAAAGGCTGGCAAGTAAATGAATATATTAGTACCGAAGACGAAGAAAATATAAGAGAGCTCATTAAAGAGCACTTAAAAAGTGAGAATTATAATGTATATTGTGCAAGTAATGGGAAGGAAGCATTAGATATAATTAATAAAACTCAAATCGATTTAGGATTATTTGATGTGATAATGCCTTATTTAGATGGGTTTAATCTTTTAAGAAAAGTAAGAGAAATAAATAATATGCCAGTCATTTTTCTTACTGCACGTGGAGAAGAAATGGATAAAAGTTCTTGGATTAGGTCTTGGCGATGATGATTATATTGTAAAGCCTTTTAGTTTTGCTGAATTAAAAGCACGAATACAAGCTCAATTAAGAAGAAATCACTTATATAGGGATGAAAAGAATGAAAGAGAGAATATATTGTTAAGCAATGATATTAGATTGGTTAAAGATGAATGTTCTACATATAAAAACAATATAAAATTGGAATTAAGCACAAAGGAATATTTAATTTTGCAGTTTCTAATGGAGAATAAGGGGAAAGTATTTACTAAGCGTCAAATATATAATGCAGTGTGGAAAGAAGATTTTTTATTTGATGAAAATACCATTATGGTTCATTTAAGCAATCTTAGAAGTAAATTGGAAAAGGGGACTAGCAGTAGAAAATATATAACAACAGTTAGAGGCATAGGATACAAATGGAATAAAGATGAGGAGCATAAGCAATGAAAAAAGTATTTCAAAAAAGCTTATGAAAAATTATATTTCTATGTATATGCTAACAGTGGCATTAACAATATTTACAGCTATTATGCTACTTAGTTTAGGCAGTAATTTCAGTAATTATGATGATATTAATTATGCTAATGAGTTAATGGAAGATGATTATAATAAAATAGATGTAAAGTTCATTAAAGACAGACACGGAACTGCTTTTGTTGTAAATAGAGATTTGAAAGTTATGACAATATGCGGAGATAATCTGCCTAAGAATGATAGCTTCACTATGGCTGAGTGGACTGATTTTATTAATAAAATGGATTTAAGTGATAGAAATTTTAAATGTGATATTGATTATAATAACAAAAATCAATTTTGGCTTGTTGTTAAAATGCCTATTGCAGTTAATTGCATGTTTAATTTTAATATAAATACAACAAAGGAAGTATTACCAGAAGCTATATTTATTGTAACAATATTATGTCTTATATGTTTTTCGATTATTTTTGTTTATATTTACGCATATTCAAAATTAACATCAAAATACTTTATAAAGCCATTGGATATGTTTTGTAATATGGTAAAAAACTTAGAAGAGGAAAAGTATGCGGAAAGATTAAAAATATATAAAAATGATGAATTTTGAATGTTAGCACAGAGCTTTAATAAACTTGCAGATTCACTTGAAAATGAAAAGAGACTTAGAAAAGAAGTAGAGGATAACAGAAAAAGATTAATTTTAGACATATCTCATGATTTGAATAATCCATTAACAAGCACTATGGGAAGTTTAGAATTGTGTTTAGAGCAGAATGATTTGAGTTTAAGGCAGAAACATTACTTAAAAATGGCTTATGATAATAGTATAAGGGCAAAAGTTTTAATTAATGATTTATTTGAGTATTCAAAGATGGATAGTCCAGAATATAAGTTAAAGTTTGAAAAAATTGATTTTTGTGAATATATGAGAATACAAATTGCTAGTGAATTAGATAATATAGAGGAAACCGGCTTTACTAGTGAATATGACATACCAGAAAGAAGCATTTATGCAGAAATTGATACAAGCCACTTTGGAAGAGTAATTCATAATTTAATTACCAATACAATTAAGTATAATGAAGCAAACACTAAAATTAAAATTGCAGTAAAAGAAATAGATAGAAATATTGAAATTATAATTAAGGATAATGGTATAGGTATTGATAAAGAACTAGCAGAAGAAATATTTGATGTATTTGTAAGAGGAAATGAAAAGTCCGAAACCAGTGGAACTGGCTTGGGACTTACAATTGCAAAAAAATAGTTACTATGCATAATGGGACGATATCATTAGAAACAGATATTAATATGGGATGTACATTTTCAATAGTACTTCCAAAAGTTTTGTAGATGATGGTAATGAATTTGTAATGTAGATTTTTTATAGAAGTATTCTCAAAGTATTCTAAATTAAATTGTAATCTCAGATGAAATAGTGTTGTTATTAGGGTTAGCCTTTCTGAGTAGGAATACTCCCCAAATAAGAAGTGGTAAAAATATTATTAAGCTAGCAATAATATTTTTATAAGTTATTGTTGACTGTATGAGAGACTGTAAATAAAGATCTTGTGATGTAATAGATAAAAAGTTTGTATAGCCAGTAACACCTATTAATCCATGAATTAATATAGGAATTAATAAAGTATTGCATCTTACATATAAAGCTGTAAATAAAATACCTATAACAAAAACATAAAACATCTGATTTAAGAAATTTATTAAGGGCATTGTGCCATCTAGTAAATGGGTTATATGACAAGTTCCAAAAATAAAATTTGAAATGAACACAGAAAAATAAAACCCTTTATTATTTGATCCCAATTTGTTATTAATTAAATTAAATGCGATACCACGAAATAGAATTTCTTCAAAAAATCCAGTAGATAAAAATGCAAATAAGTAAAGGATAAAAATTAGTGGTTTATTTGTTATAAATTCTAATTTCATTTGATCGGCTATATTAATTATAATTAATATAGAAAAAGGCAGAGCTATCCATAAACTTTTTATAGGTTTTGATAAATTTATATTAAATGTATTGGAAATGCCTAGCTTATGAGATAGATACATTAAAAATCCGAAACAACCTATTTGAAGAGTAAATATAGACAGCATTAAGGCAGCTTCATAAGGCATAAAATTACTAAGATAATTTTGCAGTGGGAATTCAGTAAGCGAATTAGCCAATATTATAAGTATTAGAGTTGATAAAATAGGTTTGTTTTTTATTAATGTAATTAATTTATTCATAAAATCACTCCTTTTATGGGGGACAGTCACTTTGGGGACTGTCCTCTATCTTGATTCTTGATTGAATTATACAAGTCAAAAATTAAGTGGATTTTATGTGAACCTTAAGTTTATCTTAAGTTACAATACTTAAGAAGGAAAAATAAAGTTTGAAGTAAAAGTATAGCCTCTCTAAGACGATGCATTTTAGGAATACTAAAGCTTAGACTATACTAGGAGAAAGATATTTCTGACATGGGTTTGATCGCCCTCGTTTCTAACATGAAACCCACGAAAATTTAATTAAATTTTCGTGGGTTATTTTAGTTTGTAAATATTTAAAAAGAGTCGTATCTTAAATTTTTATGTACTGATTTTTTATAAATGGTTAGAAATTCCGCACATTTTCAGAACAATAATTCAATAGATTTTCTAAATTTAGGATAGTAATTTTATTACGAGAAGTTTCTAGAACTTTTTCATCCCTTAGCTGTTTTAGAGCTCGTTCAATTTGAGCTCTTGATGCTCCTACAATATTAGATAGAAAACTTTGAGAAAGTTCTATAATATTATCCTCTATACCGGTACTAACTAAATAAAGATAAAGTACATCACACAGTCTTGTTATACAAGGATTAAAGGCTTGACTTACTGAATCATGAAATAGATAGCTTACAAAATCGCAATCTTCTTCTAACAAATCCATAGCTAAATCATGATTATCAGAGGCCATTTTACGTAATGTTAGGTATGAAAATTTGTAAACATCTAAATCAGAGAAAGCCCTAAGGATTATTTCAAAATCCATTTTATGTTTATGATTAGTTAAGCCGATTGGGAATATTGATCCAGGACCAAATAAGGCAAGTGATTTTTCTGCACCTTTTTCATGAGCTAATGAAAGAAGTAGTATTCCACTATTTATGTAATAGGCAGTGTTATTTATTTCTCCGTAGTTTGTAAGTAAAGAATCCTTAGAAAAGTTAACTTGTTGTATATCATATTTTTGTATTATATCTTTATAATTAGAAAATTTATTTGAAAAATAAAAACTAGGTATAATTGTACTATTCATAAAAAAGTCCTTTCTATTAACTGAAAAATATGAAATATATATAACTAAAATGAGTTTAGTATATACCAATATTATTTATTCTTCAGTCTAACATAATTAATATTAGGCATCAAGTATGTTGATTTTCTTTATATTTTAAGTGATAGAAGAATGTAATAAATATAAATCCAACTATAAAAATAATACTTAAGTACAGTCAGCATATTTTTCAATCCCTCATAAGAGGTATTAATATAAAAAAAATATTAGTATGATTAGTCTAACATAAATGCTTTTAGGACAAGAAAAAGCAAAATACACAAAGGCTTAATACTAAAAGACGTTATGTGAATGAATATTTATATATTTAGTAAGTATTCAATAACGAGGAGGAAAAAAGTATGAATAATAAAAATTTAGAAATTGAACAACGTCTTAGTCAATTGGAAGATGTAGAAGCTATTAAGAAGCTTAAGTATACTTATGCATTATGTCTTGATGAAGGATATGATGGAGATAAGGTTGCAGAGTTATTTGTAAGTGATGGTCTTTGGAGTATATCAGGTGTAGGTGGTACTGCAAAAGGCAAAGATGGAATAAGACAGCACACTAATAATTTAGGTAAAGATATTAGATGGGGACAACACAATATTTTAGCACCTGTAATTGATATTGCTCCAGATGGTTTAAGTGCAGTAGGAAAGTTCAACCTAATTTGTCTATTAACTATGGCGACACCAGACGACCCAAATAAGGATGAAGCTTATGTTCTTTCTGGAAAATATAAAGATAAATTTGTTAAGATTGATGGAAAATGGTATTTTGAAGAACTTGTTGGTTCAATTGATCAGTCAGCACCTTGGAGTGAAGGTTGGGTTAAACAACCATTTAAGAAGGAACAATGGTAGGAAAGGAAGTAGAATTTTATTCAGGTTCAGTTGTAAGACTGCCTCATGAGGCAAAGAGCGTATTACTTGAAGTTACAGTAGGATGCACTCTCTCAAGGCCAGAAATATACTTGGATAATTGCTTTTAAATTAGAAATAAATGAATGAATTAGATGTATTTAAAGCACTGAACAACAAAACAAGGATCAAAATCTTGAAATGGCTGAAAGAACCGGAGAAGCATTTTCCACCACAGGGAATTCATTTGACGGAGGGAGAGGAATTTGCTGGAGGTGTATGTGTAGGCGTTATATGTGACAAGGCAGGAATCACACAGTCTACTGTCTCTCATTACCTCGACATACTTCTTCGAGCAGGGCTATTGGAGTCAAAACGCTATGGTAAGTGGACATATTACCGCAGAAACGAGCAGAAGTTTCAGGAACTGTCGGATTATTTCAGAACAGAAATATAGAGAAAGAGCAGGTATTTACACCTGCTCTCATTCAAAAAAATATATATCGATATAACGAGATATGTGAATTAATGAAGGAGGAAAATAACATGCATTATAATGGACCGGTCGTAAGACCTTATACAGATGCTAACAGCATAATATTGGAAGTTACGGTAGGATGTACGCACAATTCTTGTACTTTTTGTAACTTTTATAAAGATTGTTCCTTTCAGATTGCATCTCTGCAACAGATCGAGGAGGATCTGAAAGAGGTGAATCAGTATCAGAAAAATGCCACAGAAGTATGGGCATCTGGTGGAAATCCCTATGCTCTTAGTACAGAGAAATTGGCGCAGCTAGCAAAATTGATCCGAAAGTATCTGCCAAAGGCAAGAATCTCCACCTATGCGAGAGTAGATGATCTTTTGAGAAAAAGTGTGGAAGATATGAAGTACCTAAAGAAGCTTGGAATTGAGGATTTGGTCATTGGAATTGAAAGTGGATATGATCCGGCTTTAAGCCATGTAAATAAAGGATACAGTGCGTCTGATATCCTGGAGGGATGTAAGAGGCTGGAAAAAGCAGGAGTTACATATCGTGTGATTTACCTGGGTGGTATAGCTGGAAGTGGAAAAGGTGATGAGGCAGCTATGGCTACCGCGAAACTTTTAAATCAGCTGCATCCGTATTACATGTTCATGACAACAGTGGCCGTAATGCCGGATACAAAACTGTACGACGAAGTACAAGCTGGAGAATTTAAGGAAGCGAGTGAACTGGAACGTATCAGAGAATTCAGGACATTGCTGTCCAGCATGAATAATGAGATTGTTGTGGATTCAAGAAGTGTGGCAAATATGATTCCGTTTGTAGCAGAGATGCCACGCGATAAGGATAAAATAGTACAGAAACTAGATGACATGATTGATAGATTTAGCCAAGGCGATGAGGAGTCGCTACGTGCCCGTAGATCTAGAATCTATTCTGTTTAAGGAGGAAAAATTAATATGCATTATAATGGACCAATTGTAAGACCACCACATGAAGCATATAGCGTCATGTTAGAGACAACCGTAGGCTGCACACATAATAGCTGTCGCTTTTGTACTTTCTATAAAGATGTGCCGTTTCATATGGCACCGCTAAATCAGATCGAAGAAGATCTGAAAGAGGTTAGCAGGATTAATCCAAATGTTCCTAGAGTCTGGGCTTCTGGAGGAGACCCATTTACAATGACTACATCAAAAATAGAGACTCTGGCGAAGCTGATCAAAAAATACCTTCCTAGTGCGAACATTGCTATGTATGCCAGGGTAGACAGTCTTTTCAATAAAACAGTAGAAGATATCAGTTACCTACGTTCACTGGGAGTAAATGATATTGTCATAGGCATTGAGAATGGCGACAATGAAACATTGTCTTTTATGAATAAAGGCTATACAGCAGAGCAAATCATAACTGAGCTCGGAAAATTGGAAGAAGGAGAAATGGACTATCGCATCATATATCTAGCCGGTATTGCAGGACACAGAAGATGGAAGGAAGCAGCAGAGAAAAGTGCCGAACTCATAAATCGCCTGCATCCTACGTTTATGTACCTTACATCGCTGACAATTCAGGAAGACTCTGATCTGTATCATGATGTACAAAGCGGCAAGTTTGAACCAGAAACAGAGTTTGATATTATCTGTGAATTCAGAACATTGGTGGCAGGTCTTAATAATCCGATAGAGATTGATGGAAGAGCAGCTTACAATCCGGTTCACTTTTACGGAGCTTTCCCTAGAGATAAAGAGATCATTTTCTCAGAGCTGGACGCGATGATAGACCAATATACGGAGAAGAAGGAACAACAGCTTATTCGCCAAAGGGCAAGATTTACAAATGTATAGATGTAATTTAGTTTTGTGATTAGCATAAGGTTCAATGATACTATCTTTTTGTTATTTTTAATATTTAGAAAGGTATATAAATCTTCAGCTTTAGATATTAATAGTATAAATTGTTTGAAAAGTTTAAGGAAAAGCTTAAGAAAAAGTAAAATTAATTATGAGGAAGATATCTTAACATAGTCAGTATATTGTTGAAATAGAAATAAAAATATGTTAATCTATAAAAAGCGATTTAATTCATCTGTATTAACAGATGAATTAAATCGCTTATTACAGATGTAAAATTAATAAATAGATATTTGAAATAAGTAACAAAAAGAAGGAGAGTATTATGTTTGATAAACTTTTTGAACCAATGAAAATAGGAAAACTTGAAATTAAAAACCGTCTAGTAGTACCACCAATGCATAGTGGTTCAGCTACTAAAGAACATCTTTTTTCTGAGCAGTCTTTTAATTATTTTGCTGAAAGAGCAAAGGGTGGATTTGGTTTAGTTATTACAGAATTTTTATGTGTTAGTAAAGAGGGGTTAGCTGATGAAACTGAAGTAGGAATCTATGATGACTCGTTTATTCCTAATTTGGCAGAAGTTGCAAAAAGAATTCATGAAAATGGTGCAGCTTGTTTTGCTCAAATTCATCATGCAGGAATTCAGAGTGAATTTAATGCTACAAAACAAATATCAGTGGGTGCATCAAGAGTTCCAGCTGTAAACAAATTACAACCAGTTCATGAATTAACTACAGATGAAGTTTGGACTCTAGTTGGAAAATTTGGAGATGCCGCAATGAGAGCTAAAAAGGCTGGATTTGATGGAGTTGAAATTCATGGAGCTCATGGATATCTTGTGGCACAATTTTTATCAAAATCAACTAATAAACGTATAGATGAATTTGGTGGTTCTGTTACAGCAAGAGCTAAATTTGCAAGTGAAATAATTAAAGATATTAAGTATAAGTGTGGAGAAGATTATCCAGTAACTATAAGAATTAGTGGAACTGAAGATATTAAAGAGGGAAATACTATAATTGATTCAGCAGCGCAAGTAAAATTGTTTGAAGAAGCGGGAGCAGATGCAATTCATGTATCAATTGGAACAATAGCTTCAAGAACGATTATAGTACCTAATTGTTTCCAAGCTGGATTTAATATGGAAAATTCAAGAATTATAAAAGCTAATGTTAATATTCCAGTAATATGTGTCGGAAGGATTAATGACCCTGCAACTGCAGAAAGTATTATTACTTCTGGTGCAGCAGATTTTGTGTCAATTGGACGTCAATCAATTAGTGATCCAGAATTCCCTAATAAAATTAAAGAAAATAGATTAGATGAGATTTTCTATTGCACTGGATGTATGCAAAGGTGCATAGGAGGTACTAAATGTGAAACAGCTGATACTGGTGTATCGTGTATGATTAATCCATTTAGTGGAAAAGAAGGATTCTGGAAAATTGAAAAGGCTGAGATATCTAAAAAAATAGTTATAGTAGGGGCTGGTCCAGCTGGATTACAAGCAGCGTGGGTACTTGCTAAGAGAGGCCATAATGTAATAGTACTAGAAAAAGAAAAGTATGCTGGTGGACAATATAGACTTGCAAGTGTTCCACCGATGAAGCAAGATTTGGCAAGAACTATTCATACATATAAAACTTTATGTAATAAATATGGTGCAGAAATAAAGTATGGAGTAGAGGTAAATGAAGAAAATTTAGCAAGTTATAATGCTGATACTATTATTCTTGCAACTGGTTCTACTCCTATTGTTCCACCGATAAAAGGTATTGATGGGGATAATGTTTATAAAGCTAATGATATATTAAAAGGTGATAAAATCATTGCAAATCAAAATTTATTAGTAATTGGTGCAGGACTTGTTGGATGTGAGACTGCAGAATTCTTAAGTTTATATAATAATAAAATAACAATTGTTGATATGATTAAAGAGATGGCTCCTTTACTTGGTAAGACTCCAAGAAAATATCTTCTACAAAAATTAGAAGAAGCAGATATTAAATTTAAATCAGAAACTAAGGTATTAGAATTTACTTTAGATGGAATAAAATACGAACATAATGGTGAAGAAGGACAACTTGTGGGTTTTGACTCAGTTATATTAGCAATTGGATCTAGAAGCTATAATCCATTATTAGAAACTGCTGAAAAGATATGCAAGGAAGTATATTCGGTTGGAGATGCAAAAAAGGCATCAGATGCTAAAATTGGAATATATGAAGCTACAAAAATTGCAATGGAGATATAAGTTTAAAAGGAGTTTTTTAATGAAAGATAAATATTTAGCTCTTGATATTGGAGGAAGTGCTATTAAATATGCACTAATGACTAATGAAGGAGCTTTTGTAGAAAAAAATAAAGTGAAGACACCTTTAGATTGTATAGAAAGCTTTGTTGAAGTTATTGGGAAAATATATGACAATTACAAAAATCAGATAAAAGGTATAGCAATTAGTATGCCTGGACTTATTGATGCTGAAAGAGGATATGCATATACAGGAGGATTTTTAACTTATAATTCTGATAAGGAAATAGTGAAAATACTTCAAAAAAGATGTCCTGTCAAGATAACAATAGAAAATGATGGGAAATGTGCAGCTCTTGCAGAGGTATGGCAAGGATCATTAAAAGGATGCAAATATGGAGCAGTTATTGTATTAGGAACAGGAATAGGTGGCGGAATCATAATAGATGGTAAAGTTCACAAGGGAAGACATCTTTTTGCTGGTGAGTTCAGTTATATAAGAAATAATGCAGGAATTAAAAACAATGTTGATAATTTGTGGGGAATGAATAATAGTTCTGCTGCTTTGTCAAAAGTTTTTGCAGAAAAGAAAGGATTAAACCCAGAAGACGTTGATGGAGTTAGAGTATTTAAAAGTATTAATTCCGGTGATGAAGGAGCATTAGAAATATTGGAATGTTTTGCAAATAATATTGCAGCACAAATAATAAATATTCAATGTATTTTTGATCCAGAAAGAGTTTCAATTGGAGGAGGAATAAGTGAACAGCCTGTTTTAATTGAGTATATAAATAAAAAGCTAGAAGAACAGTATGATTCAATAGAGTTTTATGTTCCAAGGATAGAAGTGCAGAAATGTACTTTTTGTAATGATTCGAATCTTATAGGTGCATTATATAATTATATGTATAATGAATAGTCTTTTGACATATAAAATTTAAATAATATATGTTTATGTGAGAATGGGAAAAGTTTAAATAAATAAGCACCACCTGGAAATATAAAAATACAAGGGAGAGGTTTTGAACAGATTTCAAGTGCGTATATTTGAATATATGCACTTGAATTAATAAACATTAAAATAATTACATAGAAAAAAATCATATATAATTATTATTTATATCTTTGATTTGAATGGGTAAAGAGAGGAACTAGAAAATGCTTATTATTGATAAATTAAAAAATTATAATTCTCTTTCGGAGTCAGAACAATCTGTTGCTACTAAATTAATCGAACTGAAAGATGATATTAAAAGTACATCTATTCGGGAATTAGCGTCTATTTCTTACACTGCTACCTCAGCAGTAACACGTCTGTGTAATAAATTAGGATATAAAGGATATTCAGATTTTAAAGAAGCCTATTTATCAGAATTAATCTATTTTGATAATTATTTTAATGAAGTTGATGCAAATGTTCCTTTTGGCAAAGATGATAGCCTATCTCGAGTATGTAATTCAATTGCATATCTTTATGAGGAAGCAAGCAAAGATACACTTTCATTAATTGATTATCAAAAGATGAGTCAGGCAATCGATTTATTAAATAAAGCTCAAAATATATATGTGATATGTATTGGAGTAGGACTAGATATTGCGAAAGTTTTTGCAGATCGTATGATGAGGATAGGAAAGAAAATCTCGATATCTGATAATCTCAATTCTCAATTTTACCAATCTTATAATGCCAATAAAAATGATTCTTTTATTGTAATTTCTTATACTGGTACGACCCTTAGGACAAGAACTTATTTTGAAAACATAAAAAAGTCAGATGCATCATGCATTTTAATAACATCTGTAGGTGAAAAGTATTTAAGTCAGAATGCAAATGTTACTTTACATATGACAACTCGTGAAAAATTATATAGTAATATCGGAACTTTTTCTTCAAATATATCTACTATGTTGATATTAGATATGTTGTATAGCGGATTATTTCATAAAGATTATAATAAGAATTTTGAAAGAAAAAAACAACTTTCAAGAGATTATGAACCTAATAGAGTTAGTAGTAATACGGTTATGGACGAAGAATGAAAACGTTGTTTTCAATTAAATAGATAATGAACACTGTTTTTGAAGACAGTGTTTTTTTATACATGTAATTGATTGTAGTAGGCTTTTTTGTTTGCTATTCTGCTTATAGAAAGAAGGTGTGGATATTAAATGTAATATTATCTTTGGTATAGGAGAAAAAGTCAATGTTTGAAAAATTATTTACACCAATGAGAATAGGAAAATTAGAAATAAAGTAACTATGTAAGAAAATTATAGGAGGAAAAACAATGAATAAAATAGTTATCGTAACAGGTGGAACAAGAGGAATAGGTTTTGAAACAGCTAAAAAATTTCTAAACGAAGGTAATAAAGTTATTATTGCAAGTATTGATGATGATAAAACGATTAAAGAAGCAGTAGAAGAGTTGTCTGAAATTGGAGAAGTTACTTTTTATAAATGTAATGTATCATGTAGAGAAGATTGTGAGGATGTTGTAAAAGAAACTATTAATAAATATGGACGAATTGATGTTCTTGCAAATGTAGCGGGAATACTAGGAAAAAGAGAATCATTTATTGACATTGATCTAGATGATACTTTAAATGTCATTAAAGTAAATCTAATGGGGACAATTAATATTGGACATTATGTAAGTAGTGAAATGGTTAGACAAAAATCAGGTGTTATTATTAATCTTGGATCAATATGTGGTTTTTTAGCTAGTACAGAGGGGATAGGATATCACGCAAGTAAAGGGGGAGTTAAAATGGTAACACAAGCTATGGCAAGAGAACTTTCTCCATACGGAATTAGAGTCGTATCAGTGGCACCAGGCTGGGTAAAAACAGGAATGATAGATAAACAAATAGAGGAAATTGGTAGCAAACTTCACATGAAAGGTAGAATTATTCAACCAAGTGAAATTGCTAATGCAATTTACTTAATGTCTATTGATGAAGCAAGTGCAATAAATGGTTCTACTATTATGGTGGATGATGGATATTCATCATTTAAAGGTGTTGATGGTTATCAAGTATACTAATGAATAAGGAAAATATGGATTTATGTTGATTACTCAAAAAATAGAGCAAATTACACGGAAATATAGTGATGCAAGATATGCTGTAGGGAATTTTTAATTTTTCCAAAAGATTCTACTATGGGGACTGGCTCAGGAGGATATAATGATGATGGAACTGTAGCTGAATATGCTACTATACTTTATGTTAGATCAGATAATATAAATACAATTAAACCGAATGAAAGATAAAGATATATTAACACTATGAATGCTCCCTCTATAGTGAACAGTTAAAATAATAAAACTGTTTCTATAAAGGGAGTATTTTTTATGCAAGAAAAGTTAAATGTTATTTTCAGATATTGAATTATTTTGTAGTAGAAGAATATTATCTCCAGAATGGAGTGATAAAGTATTAAATGATTTAGAATTTATCTAAAAATAAAATACTGTTAATATAAAATTGCATATAATAAAAAATTTATGGTAATATAAATTAAAGTTATACAAATGTAAAGATATAGGTGTTAAAGGAGAAAAGCATGGATAAAGTGAAGATTTTTAAAGCGCTAGGAAATGAAACTAGATTAAATATATTATTATGGTTAAAAGAACCTCAAAAAAATTTTGAGCCTCAGATACATTTATCAATAATGGATGATTTTCAAGAAGGCGTATGTGTAGGAACCATAAGAAAAAAAGCCGGATTAAGTCAATCAACTATATCAGGTTTTTTATCAATCCTAGAAGAGGCAGAGCTTGTAGAATCAAGAAATATTGGGCAATATACTTATTTTAGAAGAAATGAGAAAACAATTAAGGAAATTGCAGAATGGATGAAAATTGAATTATAGAGATTAAAAAGATAGTAATAAATAATTAGCTCAATTTATTTATTACTATCTTTTTATATTTATATTGCAATTATAATATAAATATGTTAATCTGTTAAAAACGATTTAGTTAATAGGTAAATATAGATTAATTAAATCGATAATTATAGATTTAAATTTTGTGATTTGGTATATTAGTTAATTAATGGCAATAAGATATTGTATTATGCTTAATAAACTTTTGAACCAATTAAAATAGAAAAACTTGAAATTGATAATGTAGGTTAATTAGAAAATTAGGAGTGTGGAGTTATGAAAAAATTATTTAATGAATTTACTATTAAAAATGTAAAAATGAAGAATCGTATTTGTATACCTCCAATGGTAATTGGATTTAGCAATTATGGATCTGTAGCACCTGAAAATGTTGAACGTTATAAGAAGCTAGCCCAAGGGGGAGCTGGACTAATAATTCAAGAAGCTACATGTGTAAATAGTGATGGGAAATTATCAGAACATCAGCTTGGAATATGGGCAGATGACCAAATTGAAGGATTAAAGAGCATAGTTGATGTAGTTCATGAAGAAAACTGTCCAATATTTATTCAAATTCATCATGCAGGAGTTGTTGGAATATCAGAAAATCCAATATGTCCAAGTTCCTATGAATATAAAAACCATGTAAGAACTGTTGTTGGTCGAGAAATGACTATAGAAGATATAAAATCTATACAAAATGATTATGTTGAAGCTGCAAGAAGAGCTTATGAAGCAGGATATGACGGAATTGAACTTCATGGATGCCACGGTTATTTAATAAGTCAGTTTTTAGATAAGAAGGTAAATAAAAGAACTGACGAATATGGAACTAACCCTGAAAAATTTGTAATAGAAATATTAGAAGGTATTAGAAAAATAACTCCAAAAGAATTTGTTGTTGGAATACGCCTTGGAGGATTTGAACCAACTATAGAAGATGGATTACATTATGCCAAAATATTAGATAAAAATGGAATAGACTTCCTTGATATTTCTTATGGATTCGGTAGTGAGCAAGAAATTCATGTAGATGAAGGCTATAAATTCTCTAATGCTGTTTATGCAGCTGAAAAAATTAAGAAAGAAGTTTCTGCTCCAGTATTTGCAGTTAATGGAATTTATTCAGCTGAAACTGCTGAAAACATATTAAATGAAACAAATGTGGACATGGTGGATATTGCTAAGGGAGCTCTTATTAATCCTAATTGGGCAAATGACGCTAAAGAAGGTAAAGATACTGGTAAATGCTTAAGCTGTGCAAAATGTATGTGGTTTGGTCAATCTAAGGTTTGCGCAGGAAAAGTTATATTTGAAAGAAATAAGGCAGTGTAATTTAACACTATTATTGATAGAAAGCTTCAAAATATGCACCTAATACTTTAATTACAGGTATTAGGTGCATATTTGAAGCAGTACAGTGACAATATAGATGTAATTTAGTTCTGGGATTAACATAAGGTTCAATGTTACAATCTTTTTTTATTTTTAATATTTAGAAAGGTGTACAAATTTTCAGCTGGAGTTGAAATTCATGAAGCTAATGGATATATTGTGGCACAATTTTTATCAAAATCAACTAATAAACTGAGATTTTCTATTGTACTAGATGTATGCAAAAGTGTATAGGAGGTACTAAATGTGAAACAGCTAATACTGGTGTATCGTGCATGATTAATCCTTTTAACGAAAAGAAAGATTCTGGAAAATTAAATAATACACTGTATATAATTAAACTACAAAAGGCAGATGTTATAGTTATTGAATAAGAGTAGCTATTGTAATATAATAAAAGACCATAAACAAATGAGGAGGAATTTTACATGGTAAATAAAATCGGTAAGATAACAATATATGTTAATAATCAAGATGAGGCTAAGAAGTTTTGGATTGAAAAGATGGGCTTTGTAGTTAAATTTGAACAAGAAATGGGACCAGGAATTAAGTGGATAGAAGTAGGACCAAGTGAAAGTGAATTTACTACTTTTGTATTATATAATAAGAGTATGATGGAATCACAAAACCCAGCTGCAAATGTTGGTCATCCGTCAATATTATTAAGTACTACTGATATAGATAAGACTTATTCTGAACTAAAAGATAATGGTGTTGAATTAGGAAAATTAATGGAAATGCCATATGGAAGGATGTTTTCATTTAACGATAATGAAGGAAATGCATACTTAATAAGAGAAGATAAATAATTAAATATAAAACTTTAGGGGAGAACTTAGGCAAGTTGTCCTCTTTGCATCTAAGGTATTATAAATTAATAAAGTAAGCAGAAGAGGATAGTGGAATGAAAAGAAAAATAATATTAAATTTAGCTATGAGTATAGATGGATATATTGCAAATGAAGATGGTGGATTTGACTGGATAGTTGGAGATGGTGATGAAAGTTTAGATACACAAAACAAATGGAATTATGAGAAATTTCTTGAAGGCATAGATACTGTTGTTATGGGAAAGAAATGTTATGATCAAGGTTTTGTTGATGATTTTAAGGATAAAAAGGTGTATATAGCAACATCAAAAGAATTAGAAGATTATGATAATTTTCATTTCATAAATGGAAATATATGCACAATCATAGAAGAAGAAAGAAAGAAAGAAGGAAAGGATATATTTCTATTTGGTGGAGGAGTACTTGTAGACAGTTTTCTTAAGGCTGATATTATTGATGAGTATATTATTGGAATAATTCCAACAATATTAGGAAGAGGAAGACCATTGTTTTTGGGGGGAACTCCTAAAATAGACCTACATTTACAAGAGTATGTATCAGATAAGGGTATTATAATACTTAGATATTCAAAAAGATAATATTAAAAATAGAGTATTTTCCCAGATTATGTTTTTAGGTAAATACTCTTAATTTATATTATTTAATAAAAACTAATAAGTTTATAGGCTTCTTAAAAAATCAGCAACTATAGTTTTTGATTTTAAATTTTCTGGTGCACATAAAAATTGATGTTCAAGTAAATTACAAACAGAATTTGTAAATGAAGCATCACTACACATTTTAACTTGAGATATATAATTGTCATCAAAAATAATAAGACGTTCATTTTTTTTGCACCAGCAATGAACAGATGGCGCAGAAGGGATTAAAGTAGTTGGGCACAGACATATATTGAATTTTTCATTTGATAATAAATAATCTGCTAACTCTTTCATATGTCTTTTAAATTGACTATTTGAAACAACTAATTTAGGAAATTGATTAAGTGCTTCTCTATAAACTATAGTATCCATATCAGCCATTTTAATTAGTGAATCAATTGGATAAAAATGTTTTCTTTCATTTTTGTAATAGTGATCTTTAATATACTGGTTAATTTTTTTAAATAGATCAAATTCCTTTTTTATAGTATCTTTAGATTGGATAGAATTGCAAAGTATTTCATAAAATAAATCCTCACTAATAGTTGGATAAATTGTAGGTATTTTATCGTAGTAGTATATTGTATGATGGTTAGCAAATATTTCATTAGCTTGGACATTTATTTGACGAAATAAAGTATCATACAAAGTATCAGCATTCAATTTATATAATGTTGGTTTTGCTTTTGATATAATGCCCTCTGCAATTTTAGTATAAAAATCAATGCTGACCGGATCAAAAAATATTGCCCCATAAGAATATAAATTTCGTTCATCACAGTGATAGATAGATAAAAATATTTTCCTATCTTCTATAATATGGAAAGAAATTTTTTTAGAGTCATAATTAGATGAATTCATATATGATAAAATACTACAGTTTTTATGAAAAATTAGTGATGATAAATATATAAATAATTTTGAACTATTGCCTATAGTATAAGCAAGTCTTAATTTACATCCCATATTCAAAAGAGTTAACACTTTTTCAAGCCACTTATTTCTAAAATTATCATAATCCATTAATAAGTCCAATGTATCATTAAATATAAATATAAGTTTTTGAGGTATTCCATCGTTAATTACTGAATCTAACATATTTAGTATTCCAAGAAGCATATTTTCTTCGCTGGAATATATTGGTACAGAAGCGCTATAAATAGAATTGGGAGCTATAGTTTCATTTGTTTTTGAGATTTTATTATCATTATTATCATTTAAAATATAATTTTTTAAATGATTCATTAAATAAATGTTATGATTAACTTCATTATTTAGATCAGGATAAATTGATGATAATAAATTCTCAAGTAATTTTGCATTTAATGTTTCATTTTTAAGAATTAAAAATTCTAGAGCTTTATCAAAATAATCACTATTAATTGATATTGTTCTTGTCCCATTTTTCCATTTACTTACTAATGTTCGATCAACATTTAAATATTCAGCCATTTGCGAAGGCGATATTTTTAGAAGATTTAATAAATAACTGAATTTATTATTACTCATATATTAGTCCTCCATTTATAAAATGTCACTGTGACAAAAAGTGAAATGTTTACATTAAATCTTTTAAAATTCAATTTATTTTATTATAATAATCCAGGTAAGTCAAAGGTTTTATAGCGCTATATAAATAAAATTAAAAAAGAGTTTAAAAATGTGAAAAATGAAAATACAATTCGACAATATTTGACTTTAGTGAGGAGTGGAGATAATATAATTTAGCTTAAATTAAGATATAGCATAAATATTTGAATTTTATTAATGGCTAAGATTACTAATGAAATATTTAAAGCTATATAATAGGGAGAATCTATAAAAATAAGAATAGAAAATATATAGAAGAAAATCATGACAGTATTACTTCTATATACTGAATAAGGTAATCTTTCAACTAAGAGAATTGAGAAGTAAAATGGGAAAATAGTAATAAGAGAATTGAGAAGTAAAATGGGAAAATAATATCAATATCAATAAATATTTGTAATATGATTTTATTTAAAAGATGATTATTAAAATATTATATTAAGTAAACCTAAGTAAGAACTAGATTTTGAAATAACTGAAGGGGATATATAAATTAATGAAATAGATAAAAAGCAAATGTAGTATTAAACCTAAAGAAATAGGGTTTTATGAAAAAATAGATAACTAATATGGGAAGATAAAGTTTACTAGTACTTATTAATCTTAATATAGATATAATAAAGATATACATTATTAATAAATTATCTTAAAGAGAGTGTAAAAACTCAAAATATCATGCATGTTATTTATGTATATGAAAAGAAAATATGAATTTAATTCATAGATGGCTTAGGGAATAAAGAAGAGCTTAGTATATTAAATAATTTGGGGATTAAGTTCTTCAAGGGGATTATTTTTTGAAGCCAGTAAATAGTTATGATGTAAAGTATTCATATGATATTGTATTATGGACAAATAATAATTATAAATTATTTGTAGGGGAAATATGGGGGATTGGAATTTTTATAATATAAAATAAGAAGTTAAAAGGATACTTATTAATGTTGAACCGACCCCAAAAAGTTAGACCAAAAATCTAATGATTTGGAGGTCGGTTTTTTGGCAAAATATAGTTATGAATTCAAAAAAGAAGTTGTTCAAGCGTATTTGGATGGTAAAGGTGGTTATAAATTTCTTGCGAAAGAGTTTGGTATTCCTTCTCCAAGCAAGGTTAAATTATGGGTTGATAATTACCGTACATTAGGCGATGAAGCGTTGATGCGTTCAAGAAAAAATGAATCTTTTACTTTCGAATATAAACTTCATGTAGTAG
>ENA-OXEC01000160-OXEC01000160.1-human-gut-metagenome-genome-assembly--contig:-NODE-160-length-45257-cov-44.048_pt1 | contig 45257 bp, 42 predicted proteins | sample MGYA00249351_ERZ652235 | MGnify/ENA primary metagenome ERZ652235 (study PRJEB26925, sample SAMN05826906) | human gut metagenome | biome: ENVO:2100002; feature: ENVO:00000062; material: ENVO:00002003...
GATCTGCGCATGTCTCGTGGGCTCGGAGATGTGTATAAGAGACAGTGTATATTCTTATATAAAAGGGGAGGAAATTATTAATGTGCAATGTAGGAATTTCAATAGAGAATTTTAATCCTGAGATTTTATATTCATTTAATTGTAATAATACAGATAGCTTTGAAGGGCAATATCATTGCCATGATTTTATAGAATTTAGTTATGTTGTATCAGGCAATGTAAATTATAAAATAGGTGATAAATTTTACACAGTAAAAGAAAGAACTTTACTTCCGTTTAACCCTGGCGTATATCATAAAGAATCATTTACAAAAGGCATTAACAACGATATAACTGAACTCCATATTGGCTTTAGAAATGTGAAAGTGGACGGACTTCCTATTAACCATATTTTAAAAGATTCTTCAGATGTACCCATGCAATTCCAGCAATATGGTGAGGACTTTCATAAATGTTGCTTAGAAATAATAGAGGAACAGGAAGCTTGTGAAATTGGAAAAGAATTAATTTTAAAAAGCCTTATTATGAAACTTATAGGTCTTTTTTTAAAAGAAACAAACTATGTAAAGAACACAAAGAAGATTAACAGATGTAATTTACCTTTTTACGATAAATCAAACATAGTTAAAATTATTATAGATTATTTTGAAAATAACTATACTGATAACATTTCTTTAGATGATATAGCAAGAAATATGTATATGAGTTCTGTATATATCTCTAAGATATTTAAAGAAAAAACTGGAGAACCTCCAATAAATTATTTGATAAATCTAAGATTGGAAAAAGCAAAGAATTTATTGCTTACTACTGAAGCACCTGTAAAGGTTATTGCTCAGTCAGTTGGATATACTGATGCTTATTATTTTAGTAAATTATTCAAAAAATATTATGACTATTCTCCTCATAAATTTAGAATTATAAATTCTAAATAAAAAGATAAGATATCTTGAAGTTAGTTTTCTTGGATATCTTATCTTTTTCAGATCTTATTTATTTTTTCCACAACATTTTTTATATTTCTTACCGCTGCCACAAATGCAAGGTTCATTTCTTCCAATGTTTATTTCATTTTTTACTGTAGATTTTAAAGCTTTAATATCATTAATGCTATAACCTTTATATTTCCATATTCTAATCTTATTAGCAAACTTACTCATTAGATTTGCTGCTACATTTCTCACATTCTCCTCATCAACTTCCATTACATCAAGTATCTTGTCAATTGACTCATTAACTTCATTTTCTTGAATATCTATTGATAAATCATCCATTATTGCTTGCAACATTTCTCTATTTGAATTAAAGGTATTGCTAAATTCCTTGCAAAAAGCTTTACCAGCTTTAGTAGAAAAACCATAATCTCTATTTGACATTACAAGTAATTCTTCTTTTGAAATTTTGGCATATTCTAATTCAGCACACTCTTTTTCTATAGTTTCAACTAAACTATCAATATCTTGTATCTCATTGTTCACGAATAGCTTGCTATCTTCTCTATATTCAGAATAATAATATCCACTTTCTCTAATTAATTCTTCAATATTATCGTTATATAAATCATACTGGCTCAATATACTTTTAATGCTTTCTATATTTAAAATTCCATAAGCCTTATTCATTCCTCTATACACATTAATTATTTCACCATTTTGTTTAATGATTCTTCTATAATCAAGTGTATTCTTATCCTCAATAATCTTTTGAACTATTTGTGGCATCAAAAATACTGCTATTCCATCTTTAAGCGTAGGATAAATAAATCCTTGTTGAATGAAATATGCACTCTTTTCAACTTCTTCTTCATCTATATCATTAAATATTTTTACTCCATCTTTATCTAAATAGCTTCTAAGCAATCTATATCTCTCTTCTTCAAATAAAAGAAGTCTTTCTTCTATTAAAGACTCGTAGTTTTCAATTAAATTGTTAAGCAATTCATCTTTCTTTAATCCCGAAATTTTTGCTAATCCTAAATTTCTTGCTATATTATATATTTCATCTTTAGATAAGCAGTTTAGTAGTTCTGCTATATCAAATGAATATACTCTTTTATTAAATTTCTTTTCTAATCTTTCTGAAATCTTTTCTAACTCTTCTTCTTCATTTTTGCAGTTTTCACATAACCAGCAATTCAATTCATCAATATAATATAAAGCTTCTGCTCCACATTTTTCACAAATGTTATTTTCATTTAAACTCATGTCCTTAGTATCCAAAAATCTAACTCCTTTTTGCAATTTTGCTTATCTCATCTTTATGTCATAATCTTGATTTTATATTTTCTTTATATTTTAGTCAACAAGCTTCAGTGAAAAAAGGGTTTACTTTGCTGTTAATAAATTGATTATTTGCTCAATTTATAAAAATTCTAATATTTTTTCTTTATTTTCTATAACTAAGTCATATCCATTATTATATATATTTCTTAATTTAACTTTATCACGTTCAAATCTACCTACATCCATTGGAATCGTTGGCCTTAAAACTATTGCATTGCCCTTATTTTCTAATTCATTACAAAATTCAAGTTCTTTATTATATTCTATGTGTCTTTTGGCTAATACTTCAGCTAACTTAGGATATTTCTTCTTATATACTTTATAAGCTATTTGATTTGCTTTAGATTTTTTCTTTCTGTAATCTATATTTCTAGTTAAAACTATAATATTTTTATCATTTCCATCTTCTATTGATTTATAAATTGGTATAGGATTTGACAGTCCACCATCAGCATAATATTTATCTTCTATATTTACAAACGGAAATAATAATGGTATTGAACAGCTTGCTTTTAATATTGTATTCTTTTCATCAAGTTTATCTTTATCAAAATATTCAACTTCACCAGTTTCAACATTAAATGCTCCTGCTAAAACTTTTCCATCATATTTATAAAACTCATCATAATCAAATATAGAATGTTTATTAGGTATTTCATTAAATACATAATCAAAATCCATTAACGAACCGCATCTAATCAAATTTCCATAACTAATATATCTTTTATCACCCATATACTTTTCCATAATTTCTAAATTTCTTCCTCTTTGTTTAGAAATATATGAATAAGCATTAGTTATACCTGCTGATACACCTATTACATATTTTAATTCAGCTTTTATATCTAATAATCCATCTAAAACTCCTGCTGTAAATAAGCCCCTAAAGGCTCCTCCTTCTAATACAAGTCCAGTAGACATTATCAATACTCCTCTCTCTTAATTGCTCTGAAATTTTCCTTATTTAATTATTATACCCTAGTGTTGTCAATTTTAACACTTGTCTTTACACTTCACATTCCATTAGGTATATTTATACACGGATGATTTACTTTTGAAAATATTATTACTAGCCCGCATAAAATAAGCATATTCTTATTTAATTTTATTGATTTTTAAATATTTAAGCAGCTTACCTTTAAAATATAATAAATGGATCAAATCAAAATTAAAAAGTAAAACTTTATAATTTCAATATGATCCACCACTAAAAAATGAGGTATTTTATGATAGGCTAATTTTATTTTAAATATTTATTTTTTATCTTAGTTGAAAATATTTCTAGTAATATTGCGCAAACAAGTATACTTATTGCAATAAATCCTACTTCTCTAACATTATAGTAAAAGTTACTTGCCATGAATAATTCAAATCCAATACCACCAGCACCTGCTGCCGCTCCCATAGCAACTGCATTCGTAAAGTTAATTTCAAATCTCATAAATGTCCATACCATTATATAGCTCATAGATGATGGTAATACAGCTTGAAATACTATCTGCCACCAGCTTGCGCCACTTGCTTTTAATGCTTCTATTATTCCTTCATCTAATTCTTCAAATGCTTCTGAATAAGCCTTAATTAAATATCCTACTGTATGGAAAACCATACCTATTACTGCTGCTTCACTTCCAAGACCTACAGTTACAGCAAATATAAGTACCCAAAGTACTGTTGGTATTGCCCTAATAAATGCTACAATTGCTTTTATAATATTTGATGCCCTAAGAGTTGAAAGATTCTTTGCAGCAAATAAGCTTAAAAATAATGCTATTACTCCTCCTATTAAGGTAGTTAGAAATGATAATGACATAGTTATCCCAACCTGCTTAATAGCATCATATATGGTAAAGTGCGTTAAGCTTGCTTCTAAAAACATGGTTTTTATATTAACTAGCGTTTCTCCTAAAGCCTTGATTATATCTATTCCTTTATAATCAAATGTAGCAAATCCCAATACAGTTAATGCTAAAAGTGATAATAAAGTTATTTTTACGTAACTTTGTGAGGGATCTTTTGATTTTATTTTTATCTTACCTGAAATACTTTTTTGTATATGAAAATCTAATGGCTTAGCATAAGTTTCAATCATAATATTACCCTCCTAACAGTATTAGAAATAAATTCTATTACAAAAACAGCTGCTACTATAGATAAAACAACTAAACTAGCCACATTATATTTCATACTTTTGTAATACAAATCAAATATAAATCCTATTCCTGTTCCTGTTAATATTCCTATCAAAGTAGAGCTTCTAATATTAGTTTCTATCATGTATAAAATCCAACTTATCATTTGAGTTAGACTAGATGGTATTACTGCTTGATAGATTATTTGTGAATAAGATGCACCTGTTGCTTCTAACGCCTCTATTGCTCCATTACTCACCTCATCTATAGTCTCAATAAATGCTCTTGTAAGTACACCAAATGATGCAAAAAACAATGCAAAATAACCAGTTAGTACATTTTGCCCAAAAGATAATAAGAATATCATTGCCCAAACAGCATCTGGTATATTTCTAAAAGCTGATGCTATAAATCTGCTGAATGTACCCATAAAATTATTTATTCTTGTAGCTTTTGAGCCCATAACGCCAAATATTAACGCTAGTATTCCAGCTACAGTTGTCGCAGCTATTGATAGTAATATGGTTTCAATAAGTTTATCCACTATGTCAGGCATTTTACTTAATGCACTAGCATTTGGAACAAAATTTACAGCCATCCATTTTATTGCCTTAGGTATTGATGATATTCCCTTAATAACATTAAACTCTGTAGCCGCTGAGCACACCATAAATAAAATAATTATAAAAATCATTACCACTGTAATAATTCTATTTCTCTTTTTTAGCGTTTTAATTTCCATTATTACACCTCTAGTCTATTATTAGACTTCCTTCATCAGATCCATATATCTCATGTACTTTTTCTTTAGTAAGCTCTGATGGAGTTCCAATGAATACTTTATTTCCACTATTAATTCCAATAATTTTATCAGAATACTTTATTGCAACATCTACTTGATGCAAATTTAATATACATGTAATTCCCATTTCTTTATTAATAGTTTTTAAATGATCCATTATTATTTTTGATGAATTTGGATCAAGAGATGCTATTGGTTCATCACATAAAATCAGCTTAGGGTTTTGAATTAATGCTCTAGCAATACCAACTCTCTGCTTTTGACCTCCACTTAATTGGTCACATCTTTTGTAAGCTTGATCTTCAAGACCTAACTTTTCTAATATTTTAAAAGCTTGTTTCTTTTCATCTTCTGTATATCTGCCTATCATTCCATCAATAGATGATTTGTACCCTAATCTTCCATGTAATGCATTTTCAATAACGCTTAGTCTTTCTACTAAATTATAATGTTGAAAAATCATACCAATCTTAGTTCTAAGACTTCTAAGTCCTTTTTTATTTAAGTTTCCAACATCGGTGTCATCAAATATGACATTTCCATCAGTTACATCTATCATTCTATTTATGCATCTAAGAAGTGTGGATTTTCCTGCTCCTGAAGGTCCTATTATTGAAATAAATTCTCCTTCTTGTACTGAGAAGCTTATATTTGATAATGCTTTTGTTCCACCTTTATATTCTTTACTAATATCATTTACCTTTAGCAGTTCCATATCATAATTTCCCCTCACTTAATTAAAGTATGCTGTATATTTAGAAATTCCACCTAAGTGGAATTTCCATACTTTATTAATTAACGATTAAAATATTACTTATTTAGATAATTCTCTTATTGGATCAAACCAAGAATCTTCTACAGTTATAAATTTTTCATCACCTGATTTTGTAAAGAATCCTTTTGTATCACTGTCTTTTTCAACAAATACCTTTTTATTATTTGCTACTTCATCTGAAGTAAATGCATCTATTAATTTTTGTTTATCTTCTTCACTTATAACTTCAGTATTTATAACAAATGGTGCATTTAATACTGGAGTGCTTGAAATAGCTACAAATTCTTTTCCACCTAATGTATTAAATGGCTCTGCTGCATCAGCTTTTACTTTATAAGTAGTTCCTACTTCATTTATTTTTCCATCAGCAGCATCAACATAATTGACTAAATTAGTATCACAAAATGCTGCTACATCTGCTTTATCTGTTAAAATATTAACTGCAGAACCTTGATGTGATCCACCATATAGAACCTCACTAAAGAATTTATCACTTCCACCTTCCATTAAATCTTCAGCGGTCAAATTCTTCCACTTATCTTCTTTAGAAAAATAAGAAACTATATTTGTAGTTGGAACCTTAAATCCCGAAGTTGAACTGTTTGACACATATGACATTCTTTTTCCTTGAATATTATCTATTGAATATTTACCATCTTTTTTATAATCTTCTGCTTTTTCCTTAGATACCGAAAGCCAACTATAATAAACAGCATCGTCGATAGTTCCTGACTCACCGCTTGCTATCATAAGTGGCAGTACCTTATCATTTTTTGTATGGGCTTCGACATATCCCTGAGCTCCCATGAATGCAATGCCTCCTGTTCCATTGGCTATTGCTTCTATTGCTATTGAATAGTCTGTTGTAAGCTTATGTTCTACTTTTTTTCCTGTAGCTTTTTCTATAATTGTTCCAATTTCATTTCTTGCTTCTTCTAAATCTCCACCTGATTCATTAGGATACCATACCATAGTAATAGTATCTGATTGTGCTTTATTACCAGTAGCCCCTGCATCAGAAGTAGCCCCTTGTCCATTTCCTGAACATCCTAAAAACATTGTCATTCCAATTGCGCAAGTCATAACTAGTGCTAATATTTTTTTCATTAAATTGACTCCTCTCAAATTTAAAAATACTTCTTATATTTTGTTTAGTTATGCATGCCATATAATTTTTCATTATTTGTATTAGGAAGGCACTTTTACATTTCAAATACAGCATACATAACAATTTTAAATAGATATTATATTACACTTAAAATATTAATTTATCTTAATTAACCCTATATTATATTAGAGTTAAATTTTGTTGTATTTTCTTTAAATTTTAAATAAAATAAAATACTAGAAAAGATTCAACGCCTCCCTTGGAGATAATATTTGGCCAATATTAATATCTTCTTCTCCATATGTTCCATGAAAGTCGCTTCCTCCAGTTAGAATCAATCCATATATCTGACTAAATTCAATTACTTTTTTAACATCTTCATCATTATGGCTAATATGATTAACTTCAATGCCATCCAATCCATTAGAAACTAGCTCAGGTATTAAATCATAAGAATTGAGCTGTCCAGGATGTGCTAAAACAGCTAGTCCTCCATCATCTTTTATAGCTCTTACAGCATCTTTCGCATCAACGTACTCTATATCATGTGCACATATGCCATTATTTTTAAACAGCCTTTTATATAAATCTGAATATATGCTTGTGGTATAATCTTTTTCAATTAAAGCCTGCATTATATGCTGCTTATATAAAACTCCACCCACCTTGCTTTTTTCCTGTACAGACTTAACATCTATGTCATATCCATTTTCTATTAAGGTTCTCATTTGCCACATACTGTTTTCATTTCTTGCTTCTAATGTTGGATTACATAATTTTGAAATGTTAGCTCCTTTAAGCTCAAAATTATATCCAAGAATATGAACTTTTCTATTATTTTTAAAATCATAAGCAGATATCTCTATGCCTGGTATAACTTTTATTCCAAACTCCTTTCCCATTTCAACTGCTTCTGAAAGTCCTTTTACAGTGTCATGATTAGTTATACCAATATGTGTTAACTCGTTTTTTTTTGCCATTTCTAACACTTCTTTAGCGCTATAAGAACCATCTGAAATATTAGTATGAATGTGTAAATCACCTTTCATTTTTTCACCACCTCTTTCAATTCACAGTTCATAATTCATACCCCTTAGGGCACCCTGAACAATAATTCACAATTTTAATCAGAATCTCACAGTGTACTCTAAAATTCATAAATTCTGCATTGTGCATTTTGAATTATGAATTGCTTAAAGTTTTCCATTCTGCATATTATATGTCTTATCACATACTCCATCCATGAATTCAATATCATGAAATATTCCAACCATTGTAGTTCCTTCAGCTTTTAGCTGCTCAATTAGTTCTTTTACTTTCATTTTAGATGCATTGTCCAAACTTGCAGTTGGTTCATCTAATAGTAATAATCTAGGATGCTTTACCATAGCTCTTGCAATATTTAGTCTAAGTTTTTCTCCTCCAGAGAAATTATTAGGATAAGTATCCCAAAGTTCTTTATCTAATTCAAAATGAATAAGCATTTTTTCAGCTTCTCTTTTTGCAAATTCCTCATCATATCCCATTTCTAAAACAGCCTGTTCAATTATTTCTCTTGCTGTCGTTCTAGGCATTACATTTAAGAATTGTGATACATACCCTATTTCATATTTTCTCAGATAGATTATTTGCCTCTCACTAGCTTCAAGTAGATTTATGAGTCCAAATTTTTTTGAGTTATACCATATTGCGCCTTCTTGTGGTATATATGTTCTATAAAGGCATTTTAAAATCGTTGATTTTCCACTTCCACTTTTACCTACTATACCTATAAATTCACCTTCATTAAGTGAAATATTTATATTTTGAGAAGCAACTATATGCTTGTTTACTGTATAAAGCATGAATGATTTTGATAAGTTTTCAATACTCAATAATTGTTCCATTTTAATTTCACCTACTTTTAATACTTTTTTATAAATTCATCTGCATCCAATAAGAAATCGTCAAATCTTTCTTTTATCTTTTCATGTGGCCAGTCCCACCATTTTATTTCTTCTAACTCATGTATTACATCCTTTGAAAATCTGTCTCTTATTTTCTTTATTGGAACTCCAGCAACTATTGAATAATTTTCTACATCATGTGTTACAACAGCTCCGCTTCCAATTACAGCCCCATTGCCAATCTTAACACCTGCCATAATTGTAACTCCATGACCTATCCATACATCATTTCCTATAATTACCTTATTGTTTTTTCTATTCTCAAAGAATTCCTCATCATCCTTATCATCAAACCCATACATTTTTCTTCTATATGTAAAATGATGAAGACTTGCTCTCTTAATTGGATGCTGAGTTGCTCCTATTCTTGCCATAGCCGCTATATTTACAAACTTCCCAATTTGAGCATTTTGAATTATGCAGTATTCTGAGCAGTAAGAATAATCATTCATAAATGAATTTTCTAAACTGCATCCTTCAAGAACATAAGTGTATTTTCCAAATGAACTATTTATTATTTTACTATTTTCATGTATATAACCGTCTTCTGATAATATTAAATCCATAATATTAAATCCTCGCTATACTCTATAATTAATTCTTGACATAAGCTTCCCATCAACAAATACTGATGTTATCACAGGTACTTCATCTAATTTTTCTATTATTAAAAGATCTGCCTTCTTACCTTCTTTTATAGAACCAATTACATTGTCCATCTTTACAGCTTTTGCTGGGTTTATTGTTACATACTTAAATGCTTCGCATAAATCAATATCATAATTTTCATTAAGCTTAAATATTGAATGAAGCATTGCTGCTGGATAATAATCACTACATAAAATATCGATGCATTTTTCCTTTATAGCTTCTGCTGCTGAAAGATTACCTGCATGCGATTTTCCGAGTAGTACATTTGGAGCACCAGCAATAGTAAGCATGCCTTTCTCTTGTGCAGCGCTTGCAACATCCATTGTAATTGGGAATTCGCTTATAGTTGCTCCAAGCTCTTCTACAAACTCGATCTTTTCTACACTATCATCATCATGTGATGCAATAGCTATATTTCTCTCCTTTGCAAGCTCTGCCATTTCTTTCATTACATCAACAGTAATAGTTGTCTTGTTACGTCTTGCTTCAACCATATCATCAATTTCACTGTCACTTACGTTCTTATATCCCTTTAAAATTTTTCTATAAGTATCAATATCGCTATACTGTCCTTGCCCTGGAGTATGGTCCATAAATGATAATAGATGTACATTTCCTTCTTTTATATAATTCTTGATATTTTCCACTTCATCTATGCTGTCAATTTCAACTCTTGCATGAAATCTATGTCTTATAAGATGTTTCTCATTATGAGTCTTATTAATTACATCCATTAATTTAATTACATTTTCTCTTTTTCTAACTGGTTTATTTTCAAATAAATCTAGTCCATAAAATGATAATGAATGAAACATTGTTGTAATTCCATTATTTAAAAGGACCTTTTCAGCTTCTCTTAAACTAATGTTGAAATCCATAATACTAGTTGGTCTTGGTGATGCCATATTTTCTATATAATCAGAATGAACGTCAACAAATCCTGGCGCAATATACGAACCTTTAACATCAATTTTTTCTACTCCTATAGTTCTTACTGATCCTCTTTCCGCTATCTTTCTTATTACATCATCTTCAATTAATAAATCATATCCTTGCAGTATACCTTCTTCTGTAACTATTCTTCCATTAGTTAATAAATACAAATCTAATTCCTCCCCACTTTGCTGTAACTTTTAAGATAAATTAAAAGTTTTGCCATTCCCTAACTTTCTAATTTTTACAATAATGACTGAACTAATTGTTGTGTATATTCATGTTGTGGATCTTCTAAAATTTGATCTGTTAATCCAGCTTCAATTATTTTTCCATTGAGCATAACTATTGTTCTATCAGCAAGCATTCTTATTACACCTAAATCATGTGAGACAACAATCATGCTTATTCCAAGATCTCTTTGAAGTTTTTTTATCAAATCTAAAACATTAGCTTGTACTGATAAATCTAATCCTGTCGTTACTTCATCTAAAAGAAGTATAGGTGGATTATTTGATAAAGCCTTAGCTATTTGAACCCTTTGTTGCATTCCTCCGGAGAAATTCTTAGGTGCCTCCTTCATTCTAAAAACAGGTATATTAACTTTTTCTAATAATTCCTTTGCTCTTTCGATCATAAAAGTTACATTTCTATTACCTGATGCTATAAGATTTTCTGCTATATTTCCTATACACGAAAAGTCCATCTTTAATCCAAGCATAGGATTTTGATATACTTTTCCTAAAACATTATTTCTTATATATCTTTTTTGCTGAGAAGATTCTTCAAAAATATTTTTTTCTCCATCCTTATAATTTGATAGATACGCTTTTCCATCGGTAACTTCTTTATCAAAGTAAAGGCACTGCATCATTGTTGATTTTCCACTTCCACTCTCACCAACAACTCCTAAAATTTCGCCTTCATATACTTCAAAATTCAAATTCTGGCATGCATATACTGTTCCACATTTAGGACAATAGTTCTTTTCTAGATTATTTTCATTTAAATCCCTGCAATAGCTACACCCATCTCCAAATTGCTTTTTAAGATTCTTTACTTTTAAAATAGGCTTTTCACTACTCATTACATTTATCCCCCTATCCTTCATTTAATGAACTTATACAGTTGCTGGTATCATTACATTGATAGTATGTTTCTCCTGTAATTTCATCCACAAGCTCATCCATGTAAACTCCAGTTTTTCCACATAACCTACACACTTTTCCCGTAACATTTTCTCTTTTAAATTCATAATCCTCAAAAGCTAAGGATTCGACTTTAGTATGTGGTGGAACTGCATATATCTTCTTTTCTCTACCAGCCCCCAAAAGTATCAATGCTTCGCTATCATTCATTTTAGGATTATCGAACTTTGGAATAGGACTTGGGGCCATAACATACCTGTCATTGACCATTACAGGATGATCTGCACCTGTTGCCATCTCTCCATACTTTATAATCTGCTCAAAAAGCATAAGCCAGGCTGCGCTATATTCTTTATCTGCATGAAGTCTCTTTGTTACATATTCACTTGGTTCTACTTCTCTTAGTGGTTCTGGAGTTGGAACTTGTAATACTAGAATTTGATCTGACTTAAGTGGAACTTCTGGGATTCTATGTCTTGATTGGATTAATGATGCTTTTGATGTGTCATCTGTTGTTTCTACATCCGTTGTTTTATTTATTAATTTTTTAATATTTACTGCATTTACAGATTCATCTGAACCTTGGTCTATTACTTTAAGAACATCTTCTTTCCCTATGAGCGATAATGTAAGCTGAAGTCCACCTGTCCCCCATCCTCTTCCTATAGGCATTTCTCTTGATGCAAAAGGTACTTGATATCCTGGAATTGCTACTGCTTTTAATGTCGCTCTTCTTATTTCTCTTTTTGATCCTTCATCAAAAAATGCAAAATTATAGTTATTTTTCACAACTTTCACCTTCCTTTTCCTCTTGAATCTTACGAGCACTATCAAGCTTAGATTGGAAAGTAACGTAGTGCGGTAATTTTAAATGTGATATAAACCCAGTTGATTCTACTGAATCGATACTTAAAAGTACAAACTCTTCATCACCTGTTGGATATTTTTTATTTTTTCTTTGAAGACATTGATCTAATATGCTCATTGCTATGGCTTTACTTTCATTTTGTCCATAACAAATCCCATATCCAATATCAAATTTTCTTTCATTTTCACCTTTATCATTTATCACCGTTGTTGGCATGAAATTTTCTACTTCGGTTACCTTTATTTCTCCAATATAATAATCTTCTTCGTGTGATCCTTCTTCTATAGGATCTGAAATATATAATGGTATATTTCCAACTCTTAATTCTCCAACTGTTGGGTGGTCATCAAGGCCTGAAGTCCTTAAGCTTGAATAACCTAGAGAAATTACCCCACCTGTCTGTCCTCTTGTTAATACCTGTAATCTTTGATCTCTCGTAGATGGAAACTGCAAGCTTTCTTTAGTTACATCTTTAGGTTCTTCATTATTTTCTTCACAGTCTTCTATTAAATTCTGGCTTCTTAAATAATCTAAAACTTTGGGTAAATGTCTTAAATCATACTTTGTTTCTTTATTCTCTGATATTTTTTTATTAAATTCTTCTACCCACTTTCGTGCATCTTCTTTACTTTCATCTGCAATACTAAAATCTATAAGTCTGTGAGTATAGTCATAAGATGCTCCTAGTATTTGTCCGCCTAGTATGTCTTTAAATGATGCAGATATTCTTCTTTCAACAAACATATCTTTAGTATCAACAACATTTGTATAATGTTTTCTTGGAAGAGTAGATCTATATGCTCTTAATAAAAATACCGCTTCTTCTGCATTACCTTCTGACTGTTTTATTGCAATTGAAGCAAGCTCTTTTGAATATAAACTAGCTTCTGACATAACTACATCTATAAGTCCTCTCATTCCAGAAAATATTCCATTTATATCTAATACTTCTTTATCTTTAAGTCTTTCATATTTTAATCTTTCAATGGAAGCCTCGATAGCTTTTGTTCCACCTTTTACTGCAACATATGCCATTAGCTAAACCTCACTTTCATTTATAGAAGTAGTTCTTGGAATGCAAATAACATTATTTTTTTCATCAACATAAATCAAATCAATTCCAAGTGGGTATTCTTCATTTTTTAAACTTCTCTCTTTTATCCATTTTGTTTCACCGCTAATTTTAACCTCATTCAAATTCTTTATTCCAGGGCCTTTAAAATTAAGAATATTTGCCTCATTATTATCATTATCCAAGCATTTAAATTCAGCTATTATTGTTGCTGAATTATTAGGGTCAACTAAATCTCCTATCTTTGCTTTTTTTATGACTATATCTAAATCTTCATCACAAAAATCATCTAATACGAATATATAATCAGCTTCTTCTAGCGGTTTAACCTTTGCATAAGTAATTTGACTTATTAAACTTGAAACATCAATTGACATTTCAGAAACCACATTAAAGCTCACTTCCCTATCTAACAGCATCATCATAATTAGGAATGTACTCTTATAACAATTAATATCTATATCTACTTTATCCGCTTCTTTTTGTAGGTTTTCAATCACTCCTGGCTTAGCCATGGCATTCAATACTTTTCTATAAACACTTTGAATATCATGAACCATATTAAGCTTCATTATTTCTTTCCTCCTTGACTGTTTTATCTATTAAGAATCCATAGTAGTAAAATCAACTTTTGTTTCTAAAATTTTTTGACTTAACTTATATTCTTTTTCTTTAATAATCTTTTCTTCATTTAGTAAAAGTTCTTCCCATTTACTTATCTCTTTTAAGTTTGCTTTATACGCTCCATCTATAATTGCTAAATTAATAGCAACTTCCTCATTATCACCCGCAACAATTCCCATCCCTACGTGTCCATTAATATGTATTTTGGCTTCAGTTACTAAAACTTCTCCTAAATAGAACAATTGCTTCTTAGCTGTTTCCCTCATCTTAATCATCACTAATCCATTGTTTGGTTCATCAATGGTTTTAATATCATATTTTTCTTCTATTTCTCTTGCTAATTTTCCAGCTAACTCTTTATTACCTCTAATAAGAATTTCAGTTCTTTTTCTTCTATTCATTTGGAATTCCCCCTCACAATTTGAATTATATCTTGGTGCCATGTTAAGTGATGCTAAGAGTATGTAAAATAATGTTAAGAATTTGTTAGACATCATTTGCTTTTATAAAATTGAATTAATTATTCATATTTGAATGAAATTTTTCTGCACAAAAATAGAAACAAGTAATATAAAAAGTAATTCAATACTTTTCATATTACTTGTTTCTATAAATGGATTTATTTATTTTTATCTTGAATTAAATTTTTCAAAAACCTTATCAGATAAATCACTATCTATTTCTTTTAAACTATTAATATATAATAGTGCACTCCCATTATATTCTTGCTCTTGTCCTGTAAGAATTATTTCATAACAATTTCTTATTATATTTATAATACAATTTTCAAAATGGTCTTCTCTGCAACTTTTACAAGTTTTAAGTATGTCTACTATTCCATCAGTCGCAGTCTCTTTATCATAGACTTTAGTATCTAATAATGGAATATTTTTATGCCCATCTATAATACCTGTAACTTTATTTATCATACAATGCTTAATACATTCTTTTCCGTAGCTAATTATACACTTATTTGCATCACATTCTCCACAAGTATCTTCTGATAAACAGCAATCACACAGCTTGTCTACAACCCTGCTAAAATTTACGTCTTTAAACTGAATACTCATTAAATCAGCCTCCATATAAAATATCTATAATTTAATTGTTTCTTAATGATAATTGTTATTAGTTGACAAACGAATTATACCTTTTTATTTTCCAAGAATCAAGTATTTATAATATTTTATAACTCTTTTTACTTTATTTATACACTTATATTAATTATATCTATAATTTCCTTAACTATATTCTCTACTGTTTTTTTAGATGTATCTAGCTTTTGAGTATTCATATTATGATATAAATCAAATCTTTCCAAGCTTCTTTTAATATTTCCTTTGTCCCTTAGCCCTAATTTTATATCTTTCCCAATTCTTTTTACAAGCTCATCCTTACTACTCATTAATGTTATTTTATAGATTGAAATATCTGCAACATCAATTCTTCCTAATACGTCATTCATTATATCATCTGTAGGAATAACCCAATTAAATACTACATATTTGGTGCTTGAGTTTTTCAAAAAATTATTTAGAATATATGTAATATTGTCTAATACCATTTTTTTATTTTCTTCATTAACTATAAAGGGATTCATCATCCAGCAGCTATCTCCATCAAGCCAAAATGAATTTTCTAATTTCTTATATAATTCTTTACATATAGTTGTTTTTCCAATCCCCATAACCCCATTTATTATTATTAATTTTTTCTTCATATGAACCTCATCCCCCCAAAATTAGTATTCTATTATTTAATTGTACATAATTAAATAATAATATCCAACCTCAATCATCTATACTAATTAATTTATAGATATAAAAAACAGTATAAAATTGAAAATTTTATACTGTAAATTAAAATTATATCTTATATATGAATTTATCCCCTCTATAAATTATCTCTGTATACTCTAATATTATGTCTGTATCTTCATCTTTACAATTACTCTTTAATTTAAGAAGTGGTACTAATTCTCCACAATCTAATAACTTCCGTTCCTTTGATGTAGGATACAATACCTCTAACATACTCTTTTCTGTACTATAATTTATAAACCCTTTTTTCTTATAGTAATCAAACATAGATGTAATTTTTCTTCCTTCTCTTGATATATCCTTAAATACCTTTTGTGATACGTATGAAAAATGTATTGCTAGTGGTTCTTTATCAACACATCTTAATCTTCCTATTTTATAAACGTTAATATCTTTAGAAGCATGTAGCTCATCCCATATGCTTTTATTATATGGAATCCTTTCTGCGCATATGTTTATTGTATCCAAATTAACTCCACCGCGTTTTAATTTCTTAGAAAAACTTTCATTACCTGATAAGATTAGCTCTATAGAACTCCCTCTCTTTTTAAGAAATCTTCCTCTACCTTGCAATGAATAAATATATCCCATTTGTTCAATCTTTTTATATATATTTCTCACCTTTATTCTAGGTACATTATACCTTTCCGCCAATTCATTATCTGAGGGAAGTTTCTCATCAATTTTATATTTATTTTCTCTTATATCAAGCAGAAGATTATCCATTATCTCATACTCTATGTTATTACACTCCAAATTAACACCACTCTTATAAAAATAATTATTTATTATTTTTCATTTTTATTCTCAAGAATCTCATAAGCAAATCCCGATCTTATTAAAGTATTAATAGTAGCTACATCAAATACTGATCCTAATAAATGAACATCTACATTTAATCCCTCTTTTAATTTTTCGTTCAAACTCAAAGACCTATAATCTACCATAAATTCTCACACCCTTCACCCTTTTATACTTTTAATATATACCTTTATTGTTAATTAGATATTATTCAACTGTTAAATAAATGTTACTATTTTAAAATTTCTATAATAGTTTTCCCATCAACACTTTCCATGGTAAATTCTAAAAGTTCAGTGCATGTTTAGCTACATAAATAACATTACCATTTTCTACAATTTTTACTGTTAAAATAAAATTTATATTTTTTTATTGACAAGCTAATACAATTTAGATTATAGTAGTATTAATTAAATATGCTTTTTTGTTAAAGGGGAGTAATCAAAAATATAACGTCAACATCCGCGGCTAATTTTAGTCTGGTGTTATATACCCAAGTGGTGATGAGACTTTTAATATAACTTCAATAATACTAATCTTGAAGTTATATTAAAGGTCTCTTTTTTTATTATGAAAAATTAGACTTTATTCAAAATTGGAGCAAATATATATTTATTTGAAAGGAAGATTAATATGAGTAACTTTTTTAGTAAAACTACAGATGAATCATTGAAAGAATTAAACTCATCTCTAGAAGGACTATCGAGTAACAAAGCTACAGAACTATTAAATACTGTAGGAGAAAACATCTTAAATGAAAAAGAGAAAAAAAGTATGTGGTCCATATTTTTTGATCAGTTTAAAGACTTCTTAGTTATAATCTTAATTATTGCCGCTATTATTTCTGCTGTGACGGGTAATATGGAAAGCACTATTGTTATTATTGCTGTTATAACTATGAATGCTATATTAGGTACAGTTCAATATATTAAAGCTGAACAATCTCTTGATAGCTTAAAAGCTTTATCTGCACCTAATGCTAAAGTAATTAGAGATGGCAAAAAAATTGAAATTCCATCAAAAGATGTTGTCCCAGGAGACATTCTTCTCCTCGAAGCTGGTGACTTAGTTGTTGCTGATGGAAGAATATTAGAAAACTATTCTCTAAAAGTTAATGAAAGTTCATTAACAGGTGAATCTGAAGCTGTTGAAAAATTCTCTGATGCTATAAATAAAGATGAAGTAGCCCTAGGCGATCAAAAAAATATGGTATTTTCAAGTTCCCTAGTTACATATGGTAGAGCTACAATCTTAGTAACTAAAACAGGAATGAATACTGAGCTTGGTAAAATAGCTACTTTAATGGAAGAAACTCAAGAAAAAGCTACTCCGCTTCAAGTTTCTTTAGATGAATTTTCTAAAAAATTAGCTATCGGTATTATAGGTATATGTATTCTAGTATTTGCATTAAGTATGTATAGAGGAACTAATTTATTAGATTCATTAATGTTTGCTGTAGCTTTAGCTGTTGCTGCTATTCCAGAAGCACTTAGTTCAATTGTTACAATTGTACTTGCCATAGGTACTCAATCAATGGCTAAAGAAAATGCAATTATTAAAAAACTTAAAGCTGTAGAAGGACTTGGTTGTGTATCTGTAATATGCTCTGATAAAACTGGAACATTAACACAAAATAAAATGACTGTAAAAAAGATTTTTATTGATAATAAAACAATTGATTGTGAAAAAATTAATGTAAATAGTCCAATTGAAAGTTTTCTATTAAATAGCTCTATTCTTTGTAGTGATGCAACTTCACTTGATGGAAATGAAATTGGTGATCCAACTGAAGTAGCTTTAACTAATTTAGGACATAAGTTCTCAATAAACGAGATTGAATGTAGAAAAGCTTATCCAAGATTAAGTGAAATACCATTTGATTCTGATAGAAAGCTTATGAGTACTCTTCATAACATAGATGGAAAATATATAATGATAACAAAAGGTGCCTTAGATGTGCTTTTAGATAGAACTACATCAATAAGGATTTCTTCTGGATTAAAAAGATTTACCAATGAAGATGCTAATCATATTAATTCTGCTAACAAAGAGTTATCTTCACAAGGGCTTAGAGTTTTAGCATTTGCTTATAAAGAATTAGATGATAATAAAGAACTTAATTTAGATGATGAAAATGGATTCACTTTCCTTGGTTTAATCTCAATGATTGATCCACCTAGAGAAGAATCTAAAGCTGCTGTTGCAGACTGTATCAAAGCTTCAATTAAACCAATAATGATCACTGGCGATCATAAAATTACTGCTTCTGCTATAGCAAAAGAAATTGGAATACTTCAAAAAGATGATATGGCTGTTGAGGGATTAGAGCTTGATAAAATGTCTGATGCTGAACTTGATTCAAAATTAGAACACATCTCAGTTTATGCAAGAGTATCCCCTGAGCATAAAATAAGAATAGTTAGAGCATGGCAAAATAAAGGTAAAATCGTTGCAATGACTGGTGATGGAGTTAATGATGCTCCTGCATTAAAACAAGCTGATATTGGTATAGCAATGGGAATTACAGGTACTGAAGTTTCAAAGGATGCTGCTTCTATGATCTTAACTGATGATAACTTTGCTACTATAGTAAAATCAGTTACTAACGGAAGAAACATATATGCTAATATTAAGAATTCAATAAAATTCTTACTTTCAGGTAATATGTCTGGAATATTAAGTGTTCTTTATGCTTCATTACTTGCTCTTCCAGCTCCATTTGCACCAGTTCACTTATTATTTATAAACTTAGTAACTGATAGTTTACCTGCAATTGCAATAGGAATGGAAAAATCTAAAAAAGATGTATTAAAAGATAAACCTAGAGATTCTAAGGAATCAATATTAACTAAAGATTTTATGGTAGATATATGCGTTCAAGGATTGATTATTGGAATATTCACCATGATGGCTTACCACATAGGATTAACAAAAGGTTCTAATGGTGCAGCAATGACAATGGCATTTAGTACTTTATGTTTAGCCAGATTATTCCATGGTTTCAACTGTAGAGGTAAAAAATCAATATTCTCACTTGGACTTTTCAGTAATAAATTTAGTTGGATGGCATTTGGAGTAGGTATTATTTTAGTAAATTCTGTACTTCTTATACCTGGTCTTCAAGGATTATTTGAAGTTACACCACTTGCTATGAAAGATATAGCTACAGTTCATTTACTTGCTTTCATACCAACTATAATTATTCAACTTGTTAAAATAGTAAGAGACTTCATTGAAAGAAAAAATGAAATAACTATTGAATCAAACAATACTGTTTCAAATTCAAAAATAGCATAATAATTTACTATTTATATTGAAATAAAAGTTTTATTTAATCAGACTGTATCAAAATTATTATTAAAATTTTGATACAGTCTATTATTTATAATTTAAAAATTCTACTCTCTTAATTTCAATTCGTTGTAATATTCTTCTATTCTATAGTATACTAATTCTAAATCAAAAAATTATTTTTGTATTTAAGTTTAACTTACATTTAGGAGATGCAAAGTTTATGAATAAAATAATAGAAAAAGCTAAACTTACACATGAATTAACTAAAGATGAAATATTAATGTTATTAGAAAATGATAATATAAATGAAGAACTTTTTAAGGCTGCAGATTATATTAGAGAAAAATATTTAGGAAATGTAGTTAATCTCAGAGGATTAATTGAATTTACAAACATATGTAAAAGAAACTGTATGTATTGTGGTTTAAGAAGAGATAATAAAAATCTTAAAAGATACAGATTAACTGAAGATGAGATTTTTGATTTTGCAAGCAAAGCAGTAAACTATGGATATAAGACAATTGTTCTTCAAGGTGGCGAAGATGACTACTTTGATGTAGATAAAATGACTAATATAGTTAAAAAAATAAAATCACTTGGTGTTGCTTTAACTTTAAGTTTAGGCGAAAAAACATATGAAGAATATAAAGCATTTAAAGCTGCAGGTGCTGACAGATATTTAATAAGAATAGAAACTACAGACAAGCAGTTATACACAGCTATGGATCCAGGCATGAGCTTTGAAAACAGATTAGAATGTTTAGATAATCTTCGTAAGCTGGGTTATGAAGTTGGTACTGGCATATTAGTAGGATTACCAAATCAAACTTTAGATTCAATCGCTAATGATATATTATTCTTTAAAGAAATAGATGCAGATATGATAGGAATTGGTCCATTTATTCCAAATGCTGATACTCCTTTAAAGGATGCTGAAGGTGGAAATCTTACATTATCATTAAAAGTAATGGCAATAACAAGATTAATACTTCCAGATATAAATATTCCTGCTACTACGGCTATGGAATCCTTAGCCCCTAATGGTAGAATTAAAGCACTTCAAAGTGGTGCAAATGTTGTAATGCCTAATGTTACTGAAGGTGAATATAGGAAGTTATATGCTCTATATCCTGGTAAGATTTGCACTGGAGATACTCCATCTCATTGTAGAGGATGTATTACTGGGAAAATAACTGCCATAGGAAGATCTATTTCAGATGGATATGGATTTAGAGGCAATAGTAATGTAAATTCACATGACTGCTAATTATTTATAGAACTGTTGCAAAACTAGAATTTGTCCAGCAATTCTCAGTTATAAATGCTCAATGAATGATGAAAAACTTTTAGTTTTTCTAAGATTATATTATTGCATCTACATTTGCTAATACAAATGCAATCCGCTTAAGGCGAATGTTATGGCTAATGCTATAACGATGCAATAATACAATTAAAAAGCTATAAGCTTTTTTTCCTTAATTGAAATTTTATCATTGATAACTGATCATAAAAAAACAAATTCTAATTTGTAATGTAAACATAAAATATTACAAATTATTGTGCAACAAACCTATAAATGTAAAATTAATGATAAAGATAATTTTCTCCAAACATTTTAAGTGGAATCTTAAATTCCCTAATTCCAGCTACATATGGTGCAATTTCATATAGTTGATAGTATATTATTAAATTTTCTCCAGTAAGGTAGTAGCCTTGATTATCTTTTATTCCCTTAAAATCTTTTCCTGAATCAAAATATATATCTGGTTCTAAGTTAATTTGTCTCACTATCTCCTTATTTATTATATCTTTATAATTAGAGTTTTTTATAAATAAGTCTTGTAGCATTAATAATCTTACATTCTGCTTATCAACATTATATGACGTTCTAATAGTATTTCCATGCGCTCCACCTAGGTATTCATAATAATCGTTGTATATACTAATTAATTTAGGATTATTTAAATTTACAGTATAATTTGACATTATTTCAAATGGGAAATTTGGAATGATTACATTACCTGTATTATCAAAATATTCTCTTGCAGTTTTCTCAGCATCAGCTACTTTAGGTAATATATCATTTTTAATGCTACTATTTATAGAATCTACTCTCTCTTTAAACAAATCACTTTTTAAATATGGTATCTTTATATCTTCTTTTAAATATTTATAATCATTTTTTATTACTTCTTCACTAACTTCTATTTTATTTTCAACAATTAATCCACAAGTTATCAACACATTCTGTTTATAACTTGTGGTGAAAGAAGAAGTTATCAACAATCCTATTCCTATGCCTTGAACTATATTCATAATTTATTCTCCTTAATTATAAATTAATGCTTTTTACTACTAATATATTCACACAATTCGCTGTAAATATATGTATATTAACATTTTTATAACATGTTATCCACATGCACTTGTGGATAATGTTAATAAGTTGTACTATTTTCTTATTATTGTATACTTTTTATATTTTTAGTCTAAAAGTTATTAAATATTCTGTTAAATAATACAATAAATTTTTATTTATAATAATCTTTTTAAATGGCCTCCTAGTATTTATATAATTTTTTATTTATAATGTATTGTATATTATATAATAGGAGGAAATTTAATGAAGAAATCATACCTATTGATAATATCAATAGTTACTATTATTTCTGTATTTATTGGATATAAATTTATTGATACAAACACAAGTATTATTAAAGATAATAATCAAAAGGATTACAATGAAAAATCTAATATCCAAGATGATATAAGAATAAACAATAACGACACTAACATAGATGACACTAAAGAAGATATTCTTAAAACATATAACTCTGGTTTTTCTGAATCAGATAAATTAATTAATGATAATCGAGGCATTCCAGTTTTATACTATCATTCTGTAAATATAGACTCTACTAATGAGGTTATAATAACTCCTGAACTTCTTAAAGAACAGCTTTCATATTTAAAAGATGAAGGATATGTTTCGTTAACAATGAGTGATGTAGCAAATTATTTAATAAATAATAAGCCAATTCACGAAAAGAGTATACTAATCACATTTGATGATGGATATATGGATAATTATTACAATGCCTTTCCATTATTAAAAGAATTAAATTTGAAAGCTACTATATTTTGTATTACGAATGCTTTAGACGGAAAATATTATCTATCTGAAGATGCCATTAAAGAAATGTCTGATTATGGTATAGATATTCAAAGTCACACCGTTAATCATCCTAATTTAGATAAATTAAGCTATGCTGATCAATTAGCTGAAATGATTAATTCAAAGAAAACCCTGGAAAAAATAATAAATAAAGAGGTATATGCTATCGCCTATCCTTTTGGAGATTTTAATGATGATACTATTAAGGCAGCAAAAGAAGCTGGCTATACACTAGGATTTACTACTAACAGAGGATTTTCAGATAGAGAAGATAATCTTCTTAAGCTAGATAGAATCTATGTAAGCTCAAATTATGATCTTAATACACTTAAAAATATTTTAAACGAAACGAAGAAATAAAAAATAGAACAAGATATACTTTACATATCTTGTTCTATTCTTTTATTTTTCATTAATATTATCTTCTAATTTCTGCTGAACCCCTGAATTATTGATAACGACCTTTATATCATTTTCTATTATAAATTTATTAGTCTCTGATAATTCTCCATATTTTAACGGTTGTCCTGCGACGGTTATATACACAGTATTTTCTTTACTTACCATTTCATTTTTTAAACCATATTTTAAAATATCTGTTATTACATCATCAATTTTTCTATTTTCCGCATCTAAATTTGAAACCAGTACCTTCCCTTTTTCTGTTGGAGAATGTGAATAAATTACCCTATCATATATATTGACATGCAACTTTATATTAGATGTAGTTTGAACAACTATTATACTGCTAGCTGTTGTATACTTTGAATATATGTTAAAACCAAATATCATTAAGAATAAAAGTAAAATACATACAGGTATTTTATATATTGCTGATCCAATTTTTTTCTTACCTTCACCCACAGCCCCTAAAGTTAATTCACCCTTTAATTTTATTTTTTTAAATTCTCCTGTTGAAGTTAATATGCATGCTGAATTATGTAATAGTAATTTTATTATTATTCCCCTATATGTCTTCTGCTTAATAATATTATGTCTTGTTTCTCTGTTTCTTTGCTTTAACTTAATTTTTAAATATTCTTGTATAAACTTATATTCAGGGTTATTTATTATAATAAAATATGCAACAATATAATCTTTCCATTTTTTTATGTAATCACTTTTTATTTTGGTTGCTCTTGATAATTTAGGTATATTTAAATGTCTACTTAAATTTAAATTATCTCTTAATTCCTCATTCTCAATAATATAATAAGCAATATTTAAAGCTATATTTCTTTCCTTTTCTTTTAAAGGAAAATTAACTAAATCCTTAAGAAAAACATTATACATATTTAAATCTTCTATTAATAAATTAATTTGTTCATTTCTATTATCCCTATCTGCTGAATCCATTAATATAATTGGTGAAGCAGAAGTAAATTCGTATTTATCCTTCATAAATTTTATATTTTCCATTATTTATATACCTCACACATTGATATCAAAATACAACTTCGCTCATATTATATTATTATAACATAGAAAATTATAAGTTAGTTCTAAATCAATTATTATGGAGCATTTTATGAGAAAAAAAGTTATCTACGTAAATTTCACAAAAAAAAGAAGAGTTAATTTTATATCTTTCATTTTCTACAGAATTGTTAATTTCATATTTAATAAATTTAAAGTCAAGCATAAATCTCAATGTAATCAGCATTTAAATAAACAACGTATATCTAACTAATTTTTCATGAAATTTATTTTTTGTGATAAAATAAAAATAAAAATAATAATAATAATAATAAATCAGAGGTGAAAGTATGAGAGTTGGATTAGGATACGATGTTCATAAATTAGTTGAAGATAGAAAATTAATTATAGGCGGTGTTGAAATACCATATGAAAAAGGACTATTAGGTCATTCTGACGCTGATGTTCTTATTCATGCCATAATTGATTCAATTTTAGGTGCCTGCGCTTTAGGCGATATAGGTAAACATTTTCCAGATACTGATGAAAATTATAAAGGAGTTTCAAGCATGGTTTTATTAAAAGAAACTGCTAAACTAATTTCAGAATCCGGTTATAAAATAAATAATATAGATGCTACTATAATAGCTCAAGCCCCTAAAATGTTACCTTATATAGATAACATGGTTGTTAATATATCAAATGCTCTTAATATAAATAGAAACCAAGTTAACATTAAGGCTACTACTGAAGAAGGTTTGGGATTTACTGGTGAAAAACTGGGTATCTCTGCTCAAAGTATAGCTTCTATTGACTAAATTTATTAAATAAAAGATGAGTAAGTCACTACTCATCTTTTATTCATACATATTTAAAATACCTCTGTAAGTTTTCTAAGCAAAACCTTTCTAAATTTTTCTCCATTTACTTTATTACCAATAGCTGTTCTACTAATTTCTTTCCATTCATCAATTGACATTCCCAACTTCTCTTCTAATTCCTCTTCTGTACTTGTCATTACACTAGAAGAAATTACAAAGTCAGCTAACTCTTCAGGAGTTGTAAAGAATTTTATATATATAAATTCCTCATTATCTCCCATCCATTTTTTATTAAAAGCTCTTGAAAATTTCTTTAATTCTCTTTGAATATTTGAAGACCTCATTTCCCAAAGCTTTGATAAAAATTCATAGTCTTCTTTCATTTTAGAAACTACATCTTTATCTATAATATTATCTTTAGATGCATTTCTTATAACATTATCAACACTCACAAAAGGAATATTAGTTATAGTCTTTAATTTTCCATATATCCATTTATAAAAAGACTCCTGCAAAAAAGAATATTGAATATATCCTAACAAACTCTTTGTATTAGGAAAATAACCCCAGACATTGTTCAATCCATTATTTTTACTGAACATCATTGTATGAAAATAAAAAGATTTCTCTGTAGGTGAATCCTTCATAAACATATGCCCACGTATAGTTTTATTTTCTCTGACAACGTTTTCCCAAAACTTAATGGAATTATAATTTTCTCTCACCTAAATCACCGTCCTATTGTGGTTTATTTCTAATTAAATTTAAAGGTCTATATTTATTCCTTCAATTACATTATATAGTATATTGTACTGTTTATTCAAGTTAAATATACATGTTTATTTATTAAAATTCTCTTCTTATAAGGTAAATTTTAACTTGTAATTATTTAGTAATTATTGTTTGATATAGTAACATATTATTAATTCTAACCATAATGATATAATAAAATTGATATTTTTTATTCATTAATTTATAATATTATAGGTTAAGTTTAATAATAAAAAATCAATTTTATCAAAATTCTAAGGAGGATAAACTATTGCCTTTATGTGAAATATGCAATGCACCAGCTGACATACACCATATTGTTCATAGAAGTGAAGGTGGACTTGATATAGAGTTAAACTATAAATATCTGTGTCCAAGACATCATAGAGGAAAGTGCGGTCCTCATCATTGTAAAGAAGTGGACATTAGATATAAATTAGAATTACAGAATAAATTACTTTATATGTTAAGAAAAGAATACTACTCTTTTAAGGAATTATCATTAGAACTTAACTTACCAAATAATGCCCTAAAAAGAATAACTAAAGATTTAAAATTATATAAAGAGGGCTATAAAAAGAATGATGTTATATTAAAGATTATGGGTGGAAAACTATATTCTGAAGATATGATAGTTAATTTAACCTTAGATAGATTAATTAATAATATAGATTAATGTACAAGTTAGGAGCCATCAAATCTTATAATATTTTTGATGCTCCTTATTTTTTAATATTTTCTAGAATTATTGACATAAAAACATCTAATGATTATAATAAAAAATAATATGATAACACGTTGATGAGGACAGTAAGCTAAAATCTTATTTTCAGAGAGAGAATATGCTGGTGTGATTATTCTTAAATAAATTTAGTCTGAAAACCACCTCTGAGTGGCTCTAATAAAGCCCGTTTTTATCACGTTACGATAAATTTAAGTGACCTAATATAGTTATATTATTTTATATCTTATTTTAGGTAATTAGAGTGGAACCACGGATATTACTTCGTCTCTATATTTTTGAGACGGAGTTTTTATTTTGTAAATTATTATAAACATCATATAAAACAATTAATTTCATATTTTTGAAAGGAGTCTTAAACAATGATAAAAGTTACTTTAAAAGACGGTTCTATTAAAGAATTTGAAGCTGAAATATCAGTTCTTGACATTGCTAAATCAATAAGCGAAGGATTAGCTAGAAATGCTTTTTGTGGAATAGTAAATGGTGAAGTTTGTGATTTAAGAAAAATTATTAATGAGGATGTTGAATTAAGTATTTGTACTTTTGATTCTCAAGAGGGTAAAGATGCTGTAAGACATAGTGTATCACATGTCTTAGCTTATGCTGTTAAAAGATTATTCCCTGAAACAAAATTAGCTATAGGGCCTTCTATCTCTAATGGATTCTATTATGATTTTGATAGAGAAACTGCATTTACTACTCAAGACTTAGAAAAACTTGAAGCTGAAATGCAAAAAATAATCAAAGAAAATCCTGAAATAACAAGATTTGAGCTTCCAAAAAATGAAGCTTTAGAATTAATGAAAGATGAACCTTATAAGGTAGAATTAATTAATGATCTTCCTGAAGATGAAGTAATTTCATTCTATAAAATGGGTGATTTCACTGATCTTTGTGCTGGTCCTCACGTTATGTCATTAAAACCAATAAAAGCAATCAAACTTACTAGAAGTGCTGGTGCTTATTGGAAAGGTGATGAAAAGAACAAGATGCTTACAAGAATATATGGAACTGCTTTCTTAAAGAAATCAGAACTCGATTCATTCTTAGAAGCATTAGAAGAAGCTAAAAAGAGAGATCATAATAAGTTAGGTAGAGAACTTAAATTATTTACTACTGATGAAAAGGTAGGTCAAGGTCTCCCTTTATTAATGCCAAAGGGAGCTAAAATAATTCAAATTCTTCAAAGATGGGTTGAAGATGAAGAAGAAAAAAGAGGTTATGTTTTAACTAAAACTCCATTTATGGCTAAGAGTGATTTATATAAAGTATCTGGTCACTGGGATCACTACAAAGATGGAATGTTTGTATTAGGTGATGAAGAAAAAGATGATGAAATATTTGCTTTAAGACCTATGACTTGCCCATTCCAATATACTATATATAATGCTGAACAACACAGCTATAGAGATCTACCAATAAGATATGGTGAAACTTCTACTCTATTTAGAAATGAGGCTTCTGGTGAAATGCATGGTCTTATAAGAGTTAGACAATTCACTTTATCTGACGGGCATTTAATAGTTACTCCAGAACAATTAGAAGATGAATTCAAAGGAGTAGTTGAATTAATAAAATATATAATGGATACTTTAGGAATATCAGATGATATAAGCTATAGATTCTCAAAATGGGATCCAAATAATACTGAAAAATATATTAATGATCCAGAAGCTTGGAATAAAACTCAAGATATAATGAGAACTATTTTAAATCATTTAAATATAGATTATGTTGAAGCTGATGATGAAGCTGCATTCTATGGTCCAAAACTTGATATTCAATTTAAGAATGTTCATGGTAAAGAAGATACAATAATTACAGTACAAATAGACTTTGCTTTAGCTGAAAGATTTGATATGACTTACATTGATAAGAATGGCGAAAAGAAACGTCCATATATCATTCATAGATCATCAATTGGATGTTATGAAAGAACTTTAGCTATGCTTATAGAAAAATATGCTGGTGCATTCCCAACATGGCTTTCTCCAACTCAAGTTAAAGTATTACCAATCTCTGATAAATATAATGATTATGCAGAATCTGTTACTAGAAAACTAAGAGATAATGGAATAAGAGTTGAAACTGATTATAGAGCAGAAAAAATTGGTTACAAGATTAGAGAAGCTAGACTTGAAAGAACTCCTTATATCCTAGTTGTTGGTGAAAAAGAAGCTCAAAACAATGAAGTTTCTGTAAGAAGTAGAAAGAACGATGATGAAGGTGCTATGAACCTAGATGCATTCGTTGAAAGAATTGTTACTGAAGTTAAAAATAAAGAAAGATAAAAATAATGACCGCCTTACTAAATAGTGAGGCGGCCAATTTTTATTACTTAACTTATTAGCTTATCTTCTTCTAAATTACATTCATCAATTGTTTCCTCTTTATCCAATTCATCATCTATAATGTTCCCCATATTATTTTCTTCATTATCTAAAATTTCTTCATTGACTTTAAACTGCTTGACTTCTTCTGTTAATGAATCAGATTCATTTAATAGTAAATCTGCTTTTTGACTTACTTTATCACCAAGTTTAGATAAATCAATAGCAGAAATTGTTATTTGATCTATTGATTTAGATGTGTCTTCAACCATATCTGATAATTCATCAACTGTTTTAACTATATCTTCTTTGCTATTTGTTATATTGGCAAACTCAGTATCTATGTTAGATATTTTAGGTGCTATTTCTTTAACTAATATATTAATTTCTGAAAATGAACTCAAAACATCGTATATTATTTTTCTTTGCAACTCTAATTCTTTTTCCATTTCCTTAGAATCACTAACTATTTCTTTTGTCATAATCATTAATCCATTTATTATCTTATATATATTGTGTGATGAGTCTTTACTTTGCTCAGCAAGCTTTCTTATCTCATTTGCTACTACATTAAATCCTCTTCCTGCCTCTCCTGCCCTAGCTGCTTCAATGGCTGCATTTAGTGCTAAAAGATCTGTTTGTTCCGCAATTCCATTTATAATATCTGTGATTCTATTTACCGTCATCATTTGCTCTTCTATTTGATTTACACTATTAGAAAAGACTTCAAAAGTAGAATTCACATTTTCAATTCCATCATTTAAATCTTCAATATTTTTATTTCCACTACTTGCTTTATCATTTACTATAAGAACTCTTCTATTTATTGAATTAATATTCGATTTTATAATATCAAACTTTTCACTAAACATACCTAGTGTATTCATTATGCCTTTAAATTCATTATCCTGTTTAGCTGTGCTACCCGCAACACGTCCTATTGATAATGATATTTCATTAGTAAACATTGATAATTCTGAAGAAATTTCCGATAAATCTGATGATTCATTTTTAACTTTATGTGCGTTATCTCTAACAGATTTTATCATATTTCCTACAGACTCTTTAGCATTATTTACGCTTCTACAAATCTCACTTATTTCATCTTTTCCTTTAAGAAATTTTTCATTTAACCTGCTCTCAAAATCTCCATTTGCTATAGTATCAACATAATTTTTAGCTATTATTAGCTTTTTAGTAACCCTAAATAAAAAAATTATTATAATACTTGATATAATAACCATCATTATTATTGTTGCTATAACATCTACTAATTTTAATCCACTTAATGCTTTAAACAAATCTTGTTCTTCAACTGTAATTCCTAATGAGAGCCCTGTATTCCCTATAGGTGTATATGACATATATCTAAACTTACCACCATAATTATATTTTCCTATACCACAATCAGTAGCTATAATCATACTCTTTCCTATGTTATTTAGTTTGTCTAAAACTTCATTTTCAGATTTCATATCTGTAATATTCTTATTTTCTTTAATCATTTCACTATCGCTTGAAACTATAATATTTCCATAACTATCTACAATAATTATACTGCCTGTCTCTAAAAATTTTATTTCATCAACTAATGATATAAAATCACTACAATCCTTAGTTGATGTTATCATTCCTATAACTTCATTTTCTGAATCTACTATGGGTGCTGAATATGTTACAACTTTTTTATTCGTTTCAGGATCTAAATATGGATTCGTTATAGAACTTATTCCTGTCATAGAATTAATATAACTTTGAGATGTTTTAGTATTCTTTATTTTACCTGATGTAGTTATAAAGTTTCCTTCTTTGTCCCCTACACTCATCTCAATAAGGCCTTTCTTTTCTGCTGTTTTCTTTAGAAAGTTCACCTTTTCTTCAATACTAATTTCTTTATTTGTCATAATAGGAGTACAAGCCAATGCTTCTATATTATCAATCTCTCCATTTATTCTATCATTGGCCTTACTTGCAGCTACTTTTGTCATCTCCTTCATTATTTCTAAATTACTACTACTTAAAGAATTACTAGCAAATTTATATCCTAATGTTGATATTGTTGTGAATGCTAGCAATAAAATTGGAATTAAGAATATGAGGATCTTTGTTCTTATACTATTAAATTTAATCATTTTTCCTCCTATAAACTTATGAATTATATTATTTCCAATATATATAATATTCCATTCTCATAAAGTTCCAATTAAGTTTATATTAAAGTTCTGTTAAATAGAATAATAACTATGTTCATTAATATTAGCTAAAAAATAAGCTGAATAACACTTGTTATTCAGCTTATTTTTATATTATAATTCTTTAAATTCTATAGTTTCTCTTGTTACTTCTAATGCTTCTTTGCCTAATCCCATATGCTCGTATTCAGCTTCTCCTCTTTGATTATCATATGGATCTATCCTTAAAAACTTCTTACTTGGATATAATTCATACTGAAATTCTGAATTTGCAACCATTCTAAACGGATCTATATTTCCAAAATAGAACTTCCATCTTTCTTTATCTCCTTTTCTATATGCAGAACCTCCAAAAGAAGGATCTGCAAACAACCATCCATATGGTGCTATATAAAATTGTGCCCAATCATGACAACCTACTGATAAAGGTGATGCAAATAATCCTGACTGCCATTTTGCAGGTATTCCAGCACATCTACATAATGTTATGAAGAGTATAGCTTGAACTCCACAATCTCCTTTTAAATTAAGTCCAGCATATTCTGCTATATTTTCTATTGTAAAATATTCTCTTACAAATGAATATTTTACTTTTGTTGTTACAAATTCATAAATCTTTTTTGCTTTTATTAGCGGATTTTTTTCATCTTTAACGATTTCTTTACATAACTCTCTTATATATGGGGTAAACATTATATGTGGTGGCAGTTCATTTATTTCAAAATCAGGCTGTATATCACTTACTTCTTCAGGTTTAAGCTCCACATAATTTACGGTGCTTTTATATGAATACTCCACTGAAAATTCTCTATTATTATCTGTTATATTTTCCTCAAAATAAACAGTTCTTTGTTTATAATCTTCATCATTTATATTTTTAGCTTCTGGGACAGTATTTATTATCTTAATATCACTTAATTGTTTTGATTTAGCAGGAATAGGAATATGAACTTTTATTTGTTTGCCTTCCTTTATAGAATCATCTTTTATTTTCATTTTACTCCTTAAATGAACAAAATATGATTTAGTGCCTTTTTCTTTTATTTCTCTTATTATATTATTTAAAAATTCATACTCTTTTTCATTATTATTTATTTTATCTTTATCCATAGCTCTCTTCGCGAACTCTTCTCTTGTCTTTATAATAGTTCCACAAAAGCTATCTTGAAAATAAACTTCACCATTAATAAAAATCCAATCTGCAGTACCATCCTCTTTTAACATTATTAATTCCTCTTCTGTAAAGTCTTCTATATTTTCTTTTCCAACTTTAAGAGCTTCTTCAAATGTATATGGATACTCCCCCTTAATTATTTTTATAATCTCTTTCTCTAGGCATAATTTTTTCTTTAATACTTCTGGAATATCTCTTTTCATAAGACTGTTAATTAACTTTTCTTCTTCATCAAAATTGCCATTACATTTTAATTTCATTACATCTTCTGGTAAATTAATTTTTAAATATTCTACGTTTTCCATACCAATTCTCCTAACTCTATGCTTTAAATAAAATTTGAGCCACACATTGTGTGTTTCTTCTATTTTCTAAATATATACACTTTAAAATAAAAAATTATAGTTTAAAAAAACAAAAAACTAACAATGACAATCATTAGCCATCATTAGCCTTTTATATTTTAAACTTCTTCTAGTGCCTGTTTAACATCTTCAATTATATCTTCAATATTTTCTAATCCCACAGATATTCTTACAAGTCCAGGAGTTATTCCCGCTGCAACAAGCTGCTCATCATTAAGTTGTCTATGTGTTGAACTTGCTGGATGTAATACACATGTACGTATATCAGCTACATGAACTACATTTTCAGCTAATTTTAAACTATCCATAAACTTTATGGCATTTTCACGTGGTCCTTCTATAGAAAATGATATTACTCCACTGCATCCCTTAGGTAAATACTTTTTAGCTAAATCAGCATATTTATTCCCATCAATTGTTGGATAATTAACAAATTCTACTTTATCATTAGAATTTAAGAATTGTGCTACCTTTTCTGCATTGCTACAATGCTTTTCTATTCTTACTGGAAGAGTTTCAAGTCCTAAATTTAGCAGAAAGGCTGCTTGGGCAGAAGGATAACATCCTAAATCTCTCATTAATTGAACTCTTGCTTTAGTTATATAAGCTGCTTTTCCAAAATCTCTAGTATACATAACACCATGATAAGATTCATCTGGTTCAACCAGTTCTTTAAATTTACCATTATCCCAATTGAAATTTCCACTATCAACAATTACTCCACCTATTTGAACCGCATGTCCATCCATATATTTTGTTGTTGAATGAATTACTATATCAGCTCCAAATTCTATTGGTCTACAAAGAATAGGCGTTGCAAATGTATTATCTACAATAAGCGGCACATGATTCTTATGTGCTATTTTTGCAAATTTTTCAATATCAAATATTGCTATTGCTGGATTTGCTATTGTCTCACCAAACACCACTTTAGTATTAGGTTTAAATGCTTTTTGTATTTCTTCTTCTGATGCATCTGCATCTACAAATGTACATTCAATCCCAAACTTTTTAAGAGTAACCGCAAAAAGATTTATTGTTCCCCCATAAATTGTTGCTGCACTTACTATATGATCACCTGCATTAAGTATATTCAATATACTTATTAATGCAGCAGATTGTCCAGATGTAGTACAAAGGGCTCCAATTCCACCTTCTAATGATGCTATTTTCTCTTCTACAGCTGCAACTGTTGGATTAGATATACGTGAGTACATATGCCCATCAGCTGTTAAATCAAATAATTGACCAATTTCATCTGTACTATTATATCTATATGTTGTACTCTGGTATATAGGTAATGCAACTGGTTCTCCATTTTTAGGATGATACCCTTCATGCAAACATTTAGTTTCTATATTCATAATATATAGCCCCCTTGTTATAAATAAATCATATTAATTATACATTAAATATTCATCTAAGTTAATATCAATTTATTTATACCCAATATGATGCTTCCATGTCTGGATATATATTTTTAATTACTTGGATTTGTTTCCTACATTCTTCAAGCTTCTCTTTTGTATCTTTTAATTCTTTTTCTTTAATTTTTAATGATTCTTTTAATTCCAAAGTTAAATCATTTATACCGTCTATAGTATTTTGAAGATGAATAATTTCTTGGTATTCATTTTTAAAATGCATACTTCTCTTTGCTTCTTCAATAAGCAATTTTTCTACATTATTTATATTAGCATCATTAACATACTTAGCATTCTGCGCTTTCCATATTCCAGTTGACATAGCGCTTTTAATTGCTCCAAGCTTTTCTTTCATTTCATCTATTGTTTGATCATGTTCTTCTTTTTGAGCTATTAAATTTGTATAATTCAAATATGATGGCAAATACTTAATTTTGTCTGATGATAATACATTCTTTTTAAATTTATCTAAATCTTTTACATATTTATTACTCATTACAATATAATCTTTAGAATTTTTTTCAGTATCTAGCTCTAATTTTTTCTTCTCATTAACTAATTTTATTAAAGACATTTGGCTTTTTTTCTCATATATAATTAAATCATTATACTGCTGTTGCTTTAATATCCAAAAATCAGATATTTCATTATAGGATTCTAAATCTGTGAATTCCTCTATAATCTTATCTGCACATGTAACCATAAATACGAAAAGTGGCAATAAAGCTTCCTGCTTTGCCTCAAATTTATTAAGCGATAATCCTCCTTCTGAAATAAATAAATCAACAATTACTCTTTTTTCTAAAAACTCTTTAAGTAAACTTCCATTAGTAATTATAGCCTCTAAACCTAAATCATTATTAGAATAATATAGTTTAAATAGTAATCCACAAGCTAAAGCATATGCAAATTTGCTATCCATACTACAAAGAACATTAATAAATCTAAATATATCAGAACTAATACTATTCCTAATATTAATCTCATCAACAACTAATACGTTTAATCCCTGATAAATATATTTTTTTTCTTCTTCATTAAATTTTTTAATGTTATTAAATATATCGTCTATTAAATTAGATTGCATTACTATTTGATTATTATAGTAATTTGATTTAATATTATTTGTTATTCTTTGTAAATAATAAATACTTATAGCTTTTAGATAATCCGAATATCCCTTAACCCATTCTCTGCTTTTTAAAAATTCATGTGCTTTCTGTACTATATTATCTAAATTTTCTGTGAAACCTTTTCTATTACACACACATTTTACTTCAACCTTAGCTATATTAATCAATCTATAATAGATATGCAATTTTATTTCTGCATCAGAAACATCTGAAATTTCTTCTATCTTTTTATTTATATATTCATCAATTCCTTCTTTATCAGGTATTCCAAATATATTCTTTGCTGTATTCATTAGAATTGATTGTACACTGAATTTATTACTTAGTACATACAATCGCTTAAGAGAATTTCCCCTTAAATTTAAGAACCCTTTATAAAACTCATAATATTTAATCTGTTTGGTTATTTGATCATTTAAAATCTTCTTTAAAACTCTGACATTCTTATTAGCTTCATCTATATTGTTGAAATATATAATCATTTCCTCTTCAAAAAGCTTATCTTCTTTATTTATATTTATTCTTGTCCTACTTTCTTTCCCTATCAAGTCATTCTTATATTCATCCTTATAAGAAAAGGTGATTGTTGCCAAAATGTCTTTATATTCCTTACATAAGATACTAAGATTCTTATATCCTTTTCTTAACTTATCTAATGATTCATTTATTAATAACTCATATTTTATTATTTCATCTTTATTACCCTCGAAATTGCTTGCTAGCATCTTGAAATCTTGATTATTTATTTCAACTTTTACTAACTTATCTTCCTTCTCGCTTATTAACGTCTGAATCTTATCCCATTCACTTCTCAATGTGTTAAGTTCTTTCATTTCACTTTCATAACTTGATTCTATATCCAAGATACTATCTTCATAAATTTTAATTTCTTCAGATAAATACTCCTTTTTTTCTTCTAAAAGAGCTTTTTCCTCTTTTATAGCAATCACAACTCTATTCAATCCACTAACATTTTGAGAATTATTAGCTAAATCTATAACCCTTTCTCTAAGAGCATTTATTTGATTTTCTTTACTCACTATATCATCTATAGTTTTTTCCAATTCTTCTTTACTTACGTCCAAATTATTCGGTAAAATGATTACAGCATCATCTTCATTAAAATCAGATACTTTTTCAATGTCCTTTATATACCATATAAATATTCTATTTGCCATTTTTAAAAGATCTGTAGAATTAAATATTTTTGCATTCTCAATATCATAATTTTCTTTATTTATCCCATTGAATCGTATTGTATTAATACATTTACATATTTGTTCAGGAAAACATATATTAAAATTATACTTTATACTTGTAATTAAATTTCTCATATTTTCCTTTGAATATATACCATACTTTTTGGCAACTTTTCTAACAATGTCTTCTACTATTTTTCTTAATAATATTTTAGTTATCATTGGATACTTATCAGAAGCGCATTGAGCCTTTATTATATCTGTATAGTATTCGCTTAAACTAGTATTTTTTAAATAAAAAAAATTTCCTTTCTTCATAAATTTCCACCTTAATTCGTTGTACTACATGCATATAGAAAATTTAGTTTATATTAAAGCTTGTAATAAACTTATAATATAATTTTAGAAGTTGTTATTATAGAGTCAACTGGTACATCATTCTTATCCATTGGAATATGATCAATTATTTGAAAATCATAAGCCAATGCAACTTTATTTATTCGCTTATAATATTTCTCGCTAATCTTACTAAAATATCTATCATAATACCCTGCACCATATCCCATTCTGCCTTTATTGTTATCAAAAGCAACTCCAGGAACAACTATTAAATCCAATTCATTTGGATCAATAGATAATTCTTCATTTGATGGTTCTAAAATTCCATAAGCATTCCTTATTAATTTATCGAACGAAATAATGTTTACTGCATCCATATTCCTAGTCTTTATTTCTGTTCTTGGTACATATACATTTTTATTATCTTTAATTGCTTTTAATATTATATTTTTAGTATTTATTTCTGAACCATATGATATATAAATAAATATATTTTTAGCACATATATATTCTTTACTATTCAGAAATTTTTTTTCAATTATATTATCCATCTTTTTCTTTTCATGTGTATCTAGATTATTTCTTGCTTCTAATATATTTTTTCTTATACTTTTTTTGTCCATAATAACTCCCCTCTATTTATTCGAACCACATAATTGCTATATACACATAATTATAGATTTATACATATATTCTTATAGGTGTATATTTTTTATTATTACTGGTGTCTTCTTAAATGCTATATCTTTTCTTATTTCTTTTGTTTCTTTATCTATAGTTATTTTATATATATTAGGGCAGCCTTCTTCTCTCCATTTTCTCATATATTTTGGTGTTGCCTCTATTTCATTATAATATCTTTCATCAAATTCATCTGAAAACTCTAAATAGCTTACTAAACTATATCGATCTATATTTATTTTTTCTTTATCATAATTTTTATATATAGGGAAAAAGAATCTTAGAGGAACTTCATAATCATATCTTGATCCCTCTTTTAACTTCTTTGATTCCATAATTGCTCTTTTGAATAAATTATTTATATCACACTCTTTAATTTTTAATTTAAATAATATTTTTCCGCTTTTATTTTTTTCTAATTTAATTTTTATCATTTGCCTCTCTCCAATTTATTTTTTAGACAACTAATATACTATCATGATTATATCTAGATTGTCTAAAATAAAAGTGGATGGTTAGATACTTAACCATCCACTTTATAAAATTATTTATTCTTCTGTAGATATATACACTATTGGTAATGCTAGAAGTATACCACCACCGATTATGTTTCCAATAACTACAAAGAAAAGGTTCTTTAACACTAACATCATTGGAAGTCCGCCTAATGCAAAGTATCCTACTGCAAATACTCCTACATTTGCAATACTATGTTCAAATCCAGCTATTATAAATGTAAATACTGCAAAGAACATCATTGCAAGTTTTCCAAACTCTGTTTTCATTTTTATTCCACTTAAATATGCTAAACAAACACTAAAGTTACATAGAGCCCCTCTTAAAATCATTTGAGGAATTGATAATTCTAATTTTGAAGCTACAAGTGGCTCAACATAATTTTGAATTGCACTTAAAGATGCACCACTTTTTATAAATAAATATCCAAATATTATTAATCCTATTGCATTTCCTAAAAAGCTATAAGCCCATATTTTTAAAGATTTAGCTAATGTAACTCTTTTTTCATACATTCCAACACACATAACAAAGTTATTTCCAGTAAATAATTCACCACTTAAGAACACAATCATAGCTATAGCAAAACAGAATGTTGAAGCAACTATTATCTTAGCAACTTCATGTGATACAGGATACATTATTCCTCCAGTTGTATAAGATAGTATTATAGCTACCATTATATAAAATCCTGTTAATACAGATCTCCCAATATATTTTCCTGGCTGCTCATCAGCATATCTCACTTTTTTTTCTGCTAATTTGTTGATTGTTTCTACATCACTTCTGTACATATTGCCCTCCTAAAATTTCATTTTTTCTTATGTATCTTAATTTAATGAGATGTCTCCATTAAAATTATAATTAATATTAGAATTCTCTAATATATTGCTTTGTATGCATCACTTAAAAAGTCCAACTACTTTATTCTACATCAAATTTTAATTTTGTCAAAATATATTTAATTTAATTAATTTTGCAATCGTTATTTTTTACTTTTAAAGTAATTAAATTAAAATTTGTATTTTTATTACTAAAAAAATAATAAAAGCTATTTTAAGTTCACAATTTACATGTGATTTGTAGTAAAATATTCTAAAAGCATTATATAAGTGGAGGTGAAAACTTTGAATTATGATATCAAGATAATAACCAAACAAGAAAATACTCCAACTTTTTGGTATGGTGGAATGTCAGCTGAATTAACAACATATCCTCCTTCTTCTAGCTTCGCTAAAAGAGATTTTTTATGGAGATTAGGATTTGCTAAGATTGATATCCCAGAGTCAAACTTTAGTGCATTACCTGGAGTTTCTAGACATCTCATGGTTACGAACGGTAAAATGACTATTGAACATGTAGGACAATATACTAAAACACTATCAGAACTTGAAGTTGACAATTTTATTGGAGACTTTGAGACAAAAACACATGGAATATGTTCTGTTTTTAATCTAATGACAAGAGAAAATTATAAAGGTAGTTTATTTCCATTAATAATAAATCATAAATCTAGTCATGAATTATCACATTCTATTTCATATAATGAAGAAATTGTTTCTGTATGCTTGTACCCTCTCGCCGGATCATTTAAAATAATAATTAATAATCATAGCTTTGCGATACATACAGGTGATTTATTAAGAATTGACTGTATGGAATCAGATTCATCTGTTAAATTCAATTTAGTAAATGAATCTTATGAGCATTGCAAAATAATAGTAAGCATAATATACAAATAATTATATAAAAATTTTATTATAATAAATGACTGCATTAAAGTTCTTCATTAATGCAGTCATTCTAATTACATGTTTTAAAATTTCAATATCATAGTTTCCATACTATTTAATTCTATAAAAGATTTAACTTCTACTAATTTTTCATTAATTAAATCCTTAGCAATAAACTCTTCATTTAAATCTATTATTTTTTTGCAATCATTATTATTTATAATAATAATAACATTTTCATCTTTAAAGCATCTTTTAAATGACACAATATTATCTTTACAATAGATTTCTTTATAATCACCATAAATCAATGATTTGTTTTCTTTTCTTATCTTTATTAGCTTTTTATAAAAATCTAATAATTCTAAATTTTGTTTTTCTTTGTCCCATATCATGCATCTTCTATTATAAGGATCATCTCCCCCGTTCATTCCAATTTCATCACCATAATATATATACGGAATTCCTATATAAGTAAATTGGAACGCTATTGCAAGCTTAAGTGAATTTATATTTTCATTACTTTCTGTTAAAAATCTTTTTGTATCATGACTATCTATTAAATTCCACATTTGCCTTGTAATTGAATCCATATAAAGCATTCTTCTTATTCCCAATATATTTGAGAATTCTTCACTACTTATGATCCTTTTAGCAAAAAAATCTGTTAATGCATTCTTAAATGGATAATTCATTATCCCATCTAACTGATCACCTTTAAGAAATGAGTTGGCTTCATGCATTATTTCCCCAATTACAACTGCATCTTTCTTTGTATTCTTTATCCTCTTTTTAAATTCTCTCCAAAAATCATGTCCTATTTCATCACATACATCTAATCTCCATCCATCGATACCTATTTCTTTTACCCAATATTCCCCTACTCCTAATAGATAATCTCTTACTTCACGATTATTAGTATTAAACTTTGGCATATTCCTATGATTTTTTCCAAAGGTATAGTAATTTCCTTTATTAAAATTAACAGGATAATTGTCAACAAAATACCAATCAGTATATTTAGACTTTTCTTGATTAGTAAGTAAATCTTGAAAAGCAAAAAAATCATCACCTGAATGATTAAATACAGCATCCAGTATTATTTTTATATTTTTTGAATGACACTTATGCACTAATTCTTTTGCCACTTCAACAGTGCCAAACTCTGGATCTATATTAAAATAATCACATGTATTATATTTATGAGCAGTATTTGATTTAAATATTGGTGTAACATAAATCACATCTACACCTAAGTCTTCTAAATATTCTAACTTATCTATTATTCCCTTAAGATCACCACCATATCTAGAATGATATGATAGATTTTTTTCTTCCCCCCAAGGCATTACATATTCTGGATTGATACTTGAATCCCCATTGCAAAATCTCTCAGGAAATATCTGATAAACAATGCTCTCCTGCATCCATTCTACTTCTTCATATACATCTTCATGAGCTATATAAGGAAAAATGAAAGGATAGCTATTTCCTTCTGAAACGCCTCTTTCTGTTAGATAGTATTCTTTTTTATCTGTATCTATTAATTTAAAGTAATACTCATATCTATTTCTATCTGTATTAATATCGCATTGAAAAAAATCAAATAATTCCGATGTAGCTACAACATCCATACTTTTATTTTCATATGGTGAGCTTTCAAAATATTTATCTTTATAAAAGACGGTACATTCTTCTATATCTTTTGCTGCTGTTCTAACCCTTAAAGTCAATTTATTACAATCTTTAGCATAGCAATAAGGTGCCTCTGTTACATGATATATTCCATATTTATTCATTTAAAAATCGCCTCCAGAAATTCTCTTTACTTTGGTGGCTAGTACCTATAACATCCCCGGGTAAGAAAAGTTACTATACCTTAATTCTTACATTTCAAATTATATTGTTATTATAGCAAATACTATTGATTAAAATTGTATATATTTAATATAATATGTATATACATAATCTTAGTTTATACATTAATTTATATTTTAATATTTCAGGAGGCAGTACTATGAGTGAATCTTTTAAATCTGATAATAATATTTTTAATAACAGAATAACATTTCTTATAGGTTTAAGAGCTAAACCTGAAATACTTGAAATAATAAGAAATAAACATATAGGTGAAAAAATTGATGAGATTTCAATTCAAGATAAAAAAAATGATTTAATCATTTGGAATGCAATCTATACAACTGAAGTTGTTAAAAATGGTGTTTTAAAGAAATATCTTCATCCAATATATAATAAGTTTTATGATTTAATTCCTACAAAAAAGACATTGGAAGATTTACAACAACTAGAGATTCAGATGATAGACACATATATAAACCTTTTAATAAATGATATAGAAGTAACAGATAACTTTGTAATCAATAGGATTTTAAAACATCTTCATTTAAATATCGAAAGTCATGTTTCTCTAGAAAAACTGTCACAAGACCTAAATCTTTCACAAGGATATATATCTGACTGCTTTAAAAAGCATATGGGCATAACCATCATGAATTATGCTAAAAAAATAAGAATAGAAAGAGCTAAAGTTTTACTTCTTACTACTAATGAAAGCATATTAGAAATAGCCTTAACTCTTGGATTTCATGATCAAAGTCATTTTTACAAAGTTTTTAAATCTTTTACTGGAATGTCCCCATCTAAATATAGAAACACTAACTTTGGATAATTATTTCTATAAAACAAAGCTTTGAAGAGTAAACTCTTCAAAGCTTTTCTTAGAAAATAATATTTTTAATTATTAGACTCATTATAACTTTCTGTATCTACAAGTACATATGAACTCTTAGCTGGTAATATAACTTTTGAACCTTCAACTTTTCCTAATGTTTCTACCCCTGCCTTGTTACCATCTACTACTACTGTCCAATCTTCAGATGATAATTGGACTTCAACCGCTTTATCAGTTGAATTAAACATTACAGCTATTTTATTCCAAGAGTCGCCTACATTTTTCCCATTTAAAACATATGCTACAACATTATCTCCTTTAAAATCTTTGCCATTCTCTAAGAAAGTAAGATTATCCTGAATTTGTTTTGTAGTATCCATTCTAAATGCCTTATGAGAACTTCTAAGTTTTATTAATCCTACATAATATTCATATAGATCTTTATATTCACCAATTCTATTCCAATCAAGTTCATTAACTGAATCTGGAGACTTATAACTATTCCCTTCCAAGTTACCATTCTCATCACGTTTAGTTCTAGCAAATTCTTCTCCTGTTTGCATGAATGGAATTCCTTGAGATGTCCATACTATTGTTGCTGCTAATCTATTCATAGCTAAGCGGTCTGATTCACTTGCATCCGGCGCACTTAACTGTAATCTATCCCATAACATATGATTATCATGAGATGTTACATAATTAATTGTTTGATATGGTTCATTAGCCCATGCCTCTTTTGAATAGTTTACTTTAGAATACATGCTGAGTTGATGCAACTATACCAAATTTAATTGTATCCTCTAAATCTTCCTTACCATTAATATAACCAGGCGCATTCTCTGTAAATACATGTCCTTTAAGTCCATCTCTTAAATCATCACTAAACATTGCTACTTGTGATTTTCCAAATTTAGGACCATTAGCCTTTAATGCACTATTTTCTGGAACCAATTGTGTTGTTCCTCCACTCCATCCTTCACCATACATTATTATTGATGGATCAATTTTATCTAGTTCACTTCTTATCTTTTTTACTGTATAAATATCATACACACCATTAAGTCAAATCTAAATCCATCAACATGGTATTCATTAACCCAATATTTTAGTGAATCTATAATAAATCTTCTAGCCATATATCTTTCTGTTGCAACTTCATTACTAGTTCCTGAACCATTTGAAAAATTTCCATCTTTATCAAATCATTAATATTAAGATCTTATAAATAAAGTTATAAAAACTAGCTTTTATTTTTCATAGCTTCTTTTCTTATCTTCTTAAGAGCTTTTTTAGATCCTCGTTCTATATCTCTTTCCAGTTTCCTTTCCTTAAAACTCATAAATAATTGATTTAAATCATATCCTTCCGGATATAATTCTTCAGCTTTTATTTCCAATTTAATCCTCTTGCAATTAACTTCTATAAACTCTTTATTCAATAAAACGACAATATTATTAAATTGATCTATCCCTTTATAAACTATTGCACTTATATTTTTGTCTAGTAATAAAACTTTATCTCCAACACTGTATTCATATTGTTTTTCATCCTCAGCCTCATCTATCTTTTTCTTATTAATTTTAGTGCTATCTATAGATGAGTAATTATAATTTTTCTTTTCTATATATTCCTTACTTCTTTGAATTATATTTTCGTTAATTCCCATTTTTCTTGATATATATAAAGCATTACTATTTCCACTTTTTCCAATAGAAAGCTTATAAAGGGGTTCTAATGTATCCTTCTTAAATTCCATTGCAGCATTCTCAAAATCAGGATGATTCTGCGAGAAATTTTTTATCTCTCCATAGTGAGTGGTTGCAACTGTTATACATCCCTTGTGATAAAATTCTTCTAAAATAGCAATAGCAAGTGCTGCCCCTTCATTTGGCTCTGTTCCGCTGCCTATTTCATCAAATAATAATAGTGTACTTTTGTTGCTTTCTTTTAATATTTCAGAAATATTCTTTATATGGGATGAAAATGTGCTTAAAGAATTTTCAATACTTTGATTATCTCCTATATCAACGAATATCTTATCAAATATAGATAATTCACTATTATGGGAAGCTCCTATATGAAATCCACTTTGGACTGCAAGAGTTAAAAGTCCTATTGTCTTTAATACAACAGTTTTTCCACCAGCATTTGGACCAGTTATAACTAAAGTTCTAAAATCTTCTCCAATTTTAAAATCCAATGGAACAGGATTTTTTATTAATGGATATTGAGGTGACCCCAAAAAGTTAGACTTTTTAAGCGTAGCAGTTTTAATGGCTGCTACGCTATTTTTAT
>ENA-OXEC01000162-OXEC01000162.1-human-gut-metagenome-genome-assembly--contig:-NODE-162-length-44968-cov-45.8643_pt1 | contig 44968 bp, 37 predicted proteins | sample MGYA00249351_ERZ652235 | MGnify/ENA primary metagenome ERZ652235 (study PRJEB26925, sample SAMN05826906) | human gut metagenome | biome: ENVO:2100002; feature: ENVO:00000062; material: ENVO:00002003...
GCATACGAGATCTGCTCATGTCTCGTGGGCTCGGAGATGTGTATAAGAGACAGATTCAGAATATAATGAAGTTAAACAAAGAGGTACTTTTGACTTTCCCATAGAATTTTATTATGTAGATAAATTACATCCTAGGTATAAAATGTCATATCATTGGCATTTAGAATATGAAATAATAAAAGTTTTAAAAGGCACACTTAATATTTATCTGAATCAAAAAGAAATCTTGGTAAAAGAAGGCGATATAGTTATTATAAGAGATGGTATTTTACACTCTGCCGAACCTGAAGATTGTACATATGAATGTGTTGTTTTTAATATGAATATGCTATTCAAAGACAATTTTTCTGGAATGAAATATATTCAAAATCTAATAAATCATAATATAATTATTAATGATTATTTTCCAAAATCCAATTCTAATCTTAATAAAATCATATCTAATTTATTTAAAACAATAAAACTTAGAGAAGATGGCTTTGAATTAATGACATTAGGCTTGTTATATCAAATATTTAGTTATATATACAAAAATAAAATGTATTCTCAAGATTATAAACATACTCAAAATGATAGCAAAAAAATCAAACAGCTAAAAAAAGTTTTAGAATTTATTGAGGAATCCTATTCTTCCCCTTTAACTTTAGAAGATTTATCTAAAATTGTTTGTATGTCTCCAAAATATTTTTGTAAATTTTTTTATGAAATGATTCATCGAACTCCCATAGATTATTTAAATTATTATAGGATAGAATGTGCAAGCTATCAACTTGTAACCACTGATCTTTCCATAACAGATATTGCTTATAATTGCGGATTTAATGACTTAAGCTATTTTATTAAAACGTTTAAAAAATATAAGGGAATTACACCTAGTAAATATTCAAAATTAAATGATAATAAAAATTATAAATTGCAATCTATAATTGCTGATATATAATCATAAAAACAAACTATTATACTAAGTGTAATTATAACAATATTCATATCAAATAAAAAAATCGCCAAGGCAACTATGATATAGTCTTCCATAAAATACAAATCCAATAGAATACAATAGCTTTTATAAAACGTAATCCTTTAAGCCGTCGATTTTTTTCAGCGCACTCTGGATTTTCTGAGCTTACCGAAGAAAAGTCCAGGCGCATATAATCTATTTTTTATTCTTTAGGAACTATGCATTAGTCTATTGTAATATTTTTTTAAATAACTTATCTACAGATTGTTCGTGAATATAATTTCCTAAAGAATAAAAAAAATCAACCTTTATATAAATTAACACCAATCTTTTCAGTGAATATCTTCACCAAATATGTTTTTTTATAATTTTTATAATGTTTATTAGAAAAATTCAGATATTTTTGTATTAGATGTTAGTATAAAATAGTAGATACTCTTTGATGCTAGTATAAAGCAGTGGACACATTAAGTAGAACTAAGCAGAATAATATTTAGTTAAGAGAGGATATGTCCATTATAAGAAATAGCATAATATAGAGATCTGATAGTAGATTTCTCCTTATAATAAAAAAGAAAAAAGGAGGCAAAGATTATATGCGTCCTTGCCTCCCAAAATTTTTCTGATGTTATCCATTAATCATTGCGCCATCTGCGCCTATTTTATATCCATCAATGATAGTATTTGCTGCCATTAATCCATCTGAATAGAAATAGTACCACTTGCTGTCTATTTCCTTCCAACCACCAGCAAACATCTTTCCATCTAAATTGTTTAACCAATACCATTTCTGATTATCAAATATCCAGCCTTTTGACTGCTCTCCATCTTTGTAGTAATACCATTCTCCACTGTCATTCTTTCTCCATCCATTTGCACTCTGTGGGTCTATGACCACTTCCACAAAACGGTGGATAACTGTGGCAGCTTCTGCACGAGTAGATAAGCCTTTAGGGTCAACTTTGTTGCCTGCCTTACCTGAGAAAATACCCGCCTGATGCATCGCCTTTACTGAGTCTTTCGCCAATGAAGAAATCTGTGCATCGTCTGTGAATGGCATAGCCACTAGCGTTTTCGGAATGGTATAGCCCATCTTTTCCATATAATTATTCATAATGACTGCCATCTGCTCACGTGTAATATTACTATCAGGTGCAAAAGTTGTCTCGCTTGTTCCGCTGATAATTCCACTCTGTGCTGCCCAGTTCACATATGGTGCATAGTAGGCATCCATTGCAACGTCAGTAAACTTGCCTTTTTTGTAACTATCAGGGTTGATGCCTGCCAACTTTCCTAATGCTGTGACAAACATCGCACGAGATAAGCTCATATCCGGGCTGAAAGTAGTATCACTAGTACCAGAGAACAATCCACGACTTGCTGCAAATACAATATCTTCTCTAGCCCAGTGATTTTCAATATCCGTAAATACTGGAAGGTTGGTCTTGTATCCAATTCCATAAACACTGAAATGCTCTGTTTCAAAAATAACGGCTTTTTGGTCTGCATTATAGCTAGATTTAGTCAGCCAATTTACTTTACCATTGTCGTCCACATATACTGCATACAAGTTACCTATAACTTCGCCATTTGAAGGCGTATATGGTATTGCAATACTTACAGTCTTTCCATTCAAGGTTGTTATTGTAGTTTCCTTTCCTTCCTTGATAGCATGTATGTTAATGTCATACACCGGACGGCTTCCAATAGCTGCTTTTCCTTCATTTAATGAAATGTCTGCCTGCTTAATCTGTATCGCAATATCACTTGAACTATTAGTATTCAATTCATTTAGCGTGTCCAGTGTAAAACTAATCTCAGCCATACGGTTCACATCAATTGTAAAGCGTTTTACATTAGACGAAATTAATGTGTCCAACGTGCTGGCGTTTAGAGGAATCTGAACATTGTTCAAATTTGTACCTATTTCCACTGGGACTGAAACGGATATACCATTTGCTGTATTACCATTCTTAATTGCGTCTGCTTGTGCTATAGAGACAGCTTCAGAGACTATTTCTTTTGTAAGTGAAACTTTTCCATATATATCCGATTTTATCGGTTTTGTTTTCACTATGGTTGGAGTATTTGGCTTGTCATTGTTCGGGCGATCAATAATTGTGGAATCACTGCTTCCACCTCCGCCAGAACTACCGCCGCCTCCAGAACCGCCACCACTTCCAGAACTGCTACCGCCTCCAGAATTACTGCCGTCACCTGTCCCGTTGTTAGAATCCTCCTCAAAGACAGCTATCACATCTACATCTTCAGCTGGCATGATAAACGTAGTTACTGAGCTGTTAACATCAGACAACTGTACATTGTTGCTATTCACAATCCAATGTACAAATTTCCTGCCTTTCAATTCTTCTGCAGTAATTGTTACTTTATCACCAGACTGTGCTTTTACTTTATCTGCACGACCACCGTTTACTCTAACTTCATATTGGGTTTCTGTTCCATTTAGGATATTCAGCCACGCGCTTTCAGTTTTAACAGAGTAGTTTGGGTTACTATCACCTGTAACGCCTATTAATATCTCATATCTGCCAACATTCCCCGCGTCTGGTGTTTTATCATAGGCCATTCTTATAACACCGATTTCTTCCTTTGGTCTGTCAGACACAAACTCATAATCCACGCCTTCAACTGGATTATCCAAACTAGGAATAATATCGTCTACTTTGATATTTTTTTCAATGGCCTTTATTTCCACTTGCTTTGGTTTTATTTCAAACTCGCCACTTACCTCTCCAAATTCGTTTGCTGTTTCAATCCTTAGAGTTACATTGTACTTTCCTGCTTTTATAGGTGCGCTGTCAAGATTTTTTTGTTCTGTCATATCATAATATGAAGCTTTAATATCTTCTCTCTTATATTTTTCAACATGCCAAGCATCATACGCAAATCCGCTGTATATCACATCTGGTATGCTGTACTTAAGCGTAACCTGCGTCTTACCTGTCTTAACAACATTAAGAACAATATGAATATCTTCATGATTTAAGAATTTAATTGCTGCATGTATAGACCCGCTTCCCTCATTTTCTAAAACTTCAAAATCTACTCCATTTTGTGACACTCTTACATTACTTAAAATGCTTCCATAATTGCTTAATTCGTGCAACTCTTCAACACTTACAATCGTGTATCCGTCTGGTATTATGCTCTTATCAAAAGCAAAATTCTTTGAACCGCCACTAGAAAATGTTAGGTTTTTAATCACAGTTCCTTTACTTTCTGCCTTCCTTATAACAGCATTAGGGCTTATCTTAACCTTGGAAATTTTTGTGTTTAACTGACTTGCGTCATACCAATTTCCACATTCCCCCTTAAGTGTAATGCTGGTTATATCCGCTTCAGAATAGGTTCCAGCGTTTGATGAAGGCAACTCAGCATTTCCAGTAAAAGTAATTCCACTAATTGATGTATCTTTCCAATTTATACCTGTTATCTCAGTCTGCTTTTTAGTGCCGTCATAAACAAAATCCTTTAAAGAAATACTTGCAATATCCATTGGCTGAAGTATTTTTTTATTTAATGTAAATACGCCTCTTTCTGTAAAATTAGCTGCCTCAAGTGTGCTACTGCCTCCAAAATCAACTGTAATATCGGCATTTCCAATAGGAATGCTGCGCTTTGCAGTATTGTAGAAAAGTACTGCTTTGCCATCTACCACATCAGCCGAACCCAAAAGTGTATTTCCAAAATAGAAATCCGCTTTATTTTCTGATGGACTCATTAACATAATTGAAGAATTTACATCATTTTTAGCCTCTGCTGTAAATGTAAGCTTCACAGTTTCACCATATTCATATAAGTTTTTTTCTGCTGAAACAGCTCCTCTGGTTTGAGTTTCACCTCTAACAATATCAAATGTGACTTCTATACTGCCACTGTAACTACCTATACCTTCTACAATGGCTTTTGCCTTATTTTCTCCAGTTGTGACATTAATATTATTGTGATATTTTACAATATAGTCATTACCTTCGAACAATTCGTTTCCATCAACAACAACTTTAACCTTAGGCTTTATTTCTTTTCCTGTAAATTTTTGATTTGTTATAGGGTTTATATTTTCAGCTCTGATTTCTTTTGTTGCTTGTCCTTCATTTTTGTAAATTGTGATTTTCTCACTACCAATAGATGCTTTAAGAAGTTCACCAACAGTGACATTATTAGGATCAGCAGGTTCCTCAGCTAGAAATAGTACTCTATATTTTCCAGGCTTAATCTTGCTGCTTATATTGGAATTTTCGGTACCAAATTGAAGAAAATACTCGCCGTTCCAATCATCAGATTCCATAAGAAATATGTCTGTCCCCCATTGGGTTTCATCCAAATTATTAATATCTTCTTCTCTAAGTACATATCCATAAAGATCGGGTACATAAGCCTCATTATTTATATCTTTTGATTCTGTTACAAATACATATGACTTTTCAATCTTACTATCCAAAGCTTCTTTTTCAAGAACTTCAAAATCAGCAAAACTTGGAGCTGATATAATTTTAAAGCTTCCTAACTCCCTGTCATGAGATGGCGTATTGTTTTTTGCCGTCCATCTGTTCTGAGCAAATTCCAAAGAATAGTTGCTGTTATATCCTGCATCAAGCTTTATAGTTCCTGATATATTTCCAGAAGCGCTTGTTATGTATGATTTGCCATCAATAAGGTTGCCTGCAAGCCCTAGCGAGCCACCCCATGTTTTAAACGTTGTATCTCCACTGATTTCACCATTTATAACTAAAGAGTCGTCCTTGTCAAGTATTAATGTACCCCCGCCTTTAAAGTTACCTGCAATAGTAGTTCCCGGCATAGAAATAAGGTTAAGTACAGTTCCTGTCGGCACTTCAATATTATTAATTGATGCTTCAGATTTAGAAATCGGCTCAAAAGTCGAACCATTTGCAAGCTTTATATTATTTATGCCATTAACTTCAACATTTTGTGCAGAAATACCATCAAATAAAATCTCTGTATTTGCATTGCCTTCAAAATATTTCATTCTGGATGAAGCAAGATTTTTTCCATTTATATTTATAGCGACCTTTCCTGTATTTTCCTTAGAAAATATACCTTCACGTACAGATGTTTTTCCATCTATATTTAACTTAATATCTCCGTAATATGGTACCATATTGAACTTGCCTTCATCATGTCCAGCATAGATTGCCTTTATATTTGTTTTATCATTTGAATTTATAATATTAAGCTCAGCACCATTTTCATTAATGGTTGTTCCATGATAACCTCCAGCATAAATAGTTGGAAGCAATTCATCTTCTGAGCTTCCAAAACCACCTAATGATCCACCAGCACCATTAGTATAACAGTTAACATTATCAAGGGTTAAAGTGTGCCCTGCCAAAAATATTTCACGATGCGGTATGCCGCCAAGAGCATCACTTGATATGAAATTCATTTCTATATCCTTAAATGTAACATCATCTCCATCAATTTGTATAGGAGAACGTATCACCAAATTTCCAGAGCCTTTTCCATCTATTGTTATACCTGCTGGAAACTTTATAGGATTTAAATCCATATCAGACCCTGTTCCACTTGTAATCGTAATTACTCCATTTACAATGATTTCATCAACACCTTTGGCCAAAGCTTTTTCAAACTCTACTGAAGTTGAAACTGTTACAGAATCACCGTCAGCTAATTCTTCAAGAAATAACTTATTTAATTCCTCGCTGTTATCGATCTCATCATCATTGCTAATACCAGTATCATCCTCAGTATTAGTATCGAGCTCAGCTTCATTGCCAGTGCATTGACTCAGGTCAGCATCCTTAACACTACACAGCGGGCATTCCTCATTGATGTCTTCATCGCTACATAGGGTGGTACATGTACATTCAATTTCTTCCTGCTTGTCGTCCTGACCCTTGCAGATTGCACACACATAGGTACAAGGGCTTCCCGGAGTACCTTGGGTATATCCACAATCTCTGTCATGCTGATGCTGACAGTTTAATTCTCTTTTGATACAGCCACTTTCATCGCTACACTCATGTGTACATGCAGTTGGCTCTTTCTCCTCTGCATCAGATTGAGTAGCATCATTGCCAGATATGCTCTCTTGAGAATAGCACTCTGTCGTATGATCATGAGTACAGTTCGTCTTAACTGTATAGCATTCTTCAGTATGCTCATGATTACATGGTGTTCCAGGCACATCATTCACATATCCGCATGTTGACGTATGCTCTGGGTGATGTTCGCATAACCCTCCAGCGTCCTGTATCTCTACCGCCAGTGCGTTCACAGGAAGTGCAGAGAACAGCACAGAGGCTGCCAACAGGCCACTGAACCACTGTTTTCTGTATTTCTTCATTGTATCTTCCTTTCTATATATATTTTTTGACTGACAACATAAAAACTATTTTGTTGTAACCAGTCGGCATATTAAATGATATACATTCTTATTTTACTATATCTTTTATATATTTTACAATATTTTTTGGTATCATAACCCGCATTATGTAAGAAAAGGCACACAAAAACCACCAATATTAATCAATTCGTCTCTACATTTATACCAAGCTAATCTCTTCTTTAACGTTAAGTTCACCTGCCATCTTAAATGCCTGCTTAGCTAAAAATACAGCTATAATTTCATTTATAACAGCAGCTGCTGCAATAGTACCTTGTATCATAGTTGCATACTCTGGCACAAATGGCATTAAAGTTTCTACTGCTATCCCAGTAAATATAAGCGATACTCCAGAATGAGGTAAAAGAGAAAGACCTAAGTATTTACATACATTATCTTCAGCTTTTGATAACTTACCACCTGCATAAGCACCTAATATTTTTCCTATTCCACGAGCTATTATATATATAGCAGTAAGAAACCCTGCTCCAAATATTAAGCTATAATCTAATGGTGCTCCTAAATCTATTACCATTATAACTAATGCTATACTTATTATAGGATTAATTCCCTCCATTATTTCATGTAATCTCTCTTTTTCAACTGTATTGGCAATAATAGCAGAGAATGATATACCTGATAATAATAAATTTATTGATAATATATTTTTATTTACATATCTGCCAATAATAACAGTAACTAATACAAATAATGCAACTTTTAATATCGTTTCTCCTTTAGAGCTCTTCTTTCGTAAAATTTTACTTGCTACAACACCTGTAGCTGTTCCTATAGCAAGTGGTAATATTATCATCATTAAAATAGAAATAATATTTATTGATTCACCAGTCATACTTCCTGAAACCAATCCAATAACTATGAAAAATACTAATAACGCTAGCACATCATCTAATGCAGCAAGTGGTATTAAAGTCTTTGCAACCGGCCCTTTAGCATTGTACTCTTTCACAATTGATAAAGATGGTGCTGGCGCTGTTGCTAATGCAATTGCTCCAAAAACTAAAGCTATAGAAAATGGTATATCTGCAAATATAAAAAATGCAACTGCAACTACTATAAATGCTACCATACCTTCAAATAGGCATATAATAACTATTTGCTTTCCTGACTTCTTAAGTTCTTCTAGTACAAGTTCAGTACCTATTAGCATTCCAACTAACACTTCTCCTATATTACTTAAAACATGAAACCACTGAGCATCCATAATACTACTATTCATAAAATTTAGCGCGTGTGGACCTATTATCATACCTGTTATCAGCCACCCAAGTATAGATGGTAACTTAATTTTTGAAACTAGTTTACCAATTATTAATGCAAAAATTGTAAATAAAGCTAATAATACAATTCCTTTTATCACCTAGATTCCTCCTTTTATTTATCAATACCTTCAAAGACCATTTCTAACATTATCTTGTGGTCTTTTCTAAACTCTTCTATAACAATATGTTTATCCTTAGATTCTATATCTTTCATATGTTTTTCTTCTAACTTTGAACCTATCATAACTATTAATTCAAATGCTTTATTTCTATTAAATTTAGGATTAAAATCTATGTTCTTTATAATCTCATATAAAAGAACATTATTATACTCTTCAAACTCATTAGCTAATATTTCTGCACCTTCTATATTGTTGTTTAATAATAAATTTAAAACAAGTTTAGAGTACTGTGGGTTTTCTCCAAAAAATTTAAATTTAGCATTAAAGTATTCACTTATATAATCAATTCCCTTTTTATTACTATCTTCAATATATATAGTTATATTTTCTTTAAATTTATCAATAAAGTATCTAAGCACAGATAAATATAGATTTTCCTTAGATCCATAATAATGATAAAGTAATCCTTTTGATACTTTAGCCTTTTTACAAATAACATTTGTAGATGCTGATTGATATCCATTTTGTGCAAATTCTTCAAGTGCTATATTGATTATTCTTTCTTTTACACTTATGGGACACTCTCTTTCACTCATATTATCCTCCTTTTATTGACCATGTGGTCTACTATTATAAATCATATCATTTATTGACCACCCGGTCAATATTCTATTTATAAATCTAAAAAGGTATTGACCTTTTAGCCAATACCTTTTGGTGTATTTTATTTTATATTTACCATCCCTAATAATTTCTACATTTTGGAACGCTAAAGTAACTATTATATTAAACTTATATATATTTATTAACTATGATTTTCAGCTTTATTAATTCTCCTATATTCCTTTGGTGTACATCCCTTTATAGATTTAAATGTACGTATAAAATAACTATTATTGTCAAATCCACATGAAATTGCTACCTCTAATATTTTCAAATTACTATCTAGTAGTAACTTAGCAGCCTTTTCACAACGGTATTTATTTATGTATGTGGTCAATGACATACCTATATTATCTTTAAAAAATCTGCAAAAATAATTTTCATTCATATAAACAATGCTAGAAACATCATTCAGACGTACATTGTTTTTGTAATTTTCGCCTATATATGTAATAACCTTCTTAATTTTTTCATTTACTTGTTGATTTTCTTTATTTTTATGTTCAAATAAATTATTCTTATATAAATAATGTATTAACGTATATAATTCCTTTGTTCAGAATCAAATTCATTAGTATCAGGAAACATAAATTTTCCACTTGTAAACTTTTGAATAATTTCATTTTGAGTTATATCAAACATATTAAAATCTAAAATATTAGGATTAAATATAATCGCATGATGTAATGATGGAGTTACTCCTGATATTGAATGCATTTGTTCAATATTCATCAAATAAAACTCTCCCTCATGTAGATTATAGTTATTCTTATTGACAGTTAAAATCATATCTCCTCTTTCTATATAAATTAATTCTATTTCTTTATGCCAATGATGTGTAACAAAATAATTTCCAGATTTATCTATATACGAATAAATATGTAGTGGATAATCTGATGAGCCATGAACCTTATTTTCCTTTAAACTATCTATATCATTATTTTTCATAATTCGCCCCCAAATGTTAATTTTGTGTTATAAAATATTAATTTAATGCAAGATTTAAATATTTACATAGATTATAATGTAAGCGTAATCAAAAATCAACTTATTAGATAGGAGGACATAAAAGATGACGGGAAAATGGTGGCAATCTAGCGTTGTATACCAAATATATCCACGAAGTTTTTATGATAGCAATAACGATGGAATCGGCGATATACAAGGGATTATATCTAAATTAGATTACCTTTCTTATCTTGGAATTGATGTTATATGGTTAAGCCCTGTTTATTCTTCTCCAAATGCTGATAATGGATATGATATAAGTGATTATCAAAATATAATGAGCGAATTTGGAACTATGAATGATATGGACGAGCTTCTTAAAAAATGTGAAGAACGTAATATAAAAGTAATTATGGACCTTGTAGTGAATCATACGTCTGATGAGCATCCATGGTTTATAGAAGCTAAGAAATCCAAAGACAATCCATATAGGGACTTTTACATTTGGAGAGATGGTAAAGATGGACATGAACCAAATGATTTAGCTTCTAATTTTGGAGGCTCTGCTTGGGAATTTGATGAATCAACTAATCAATATTATCTTCATTTTTATAGTGTAAAGCAGCCTGATTTAAATTGGGAAAATGAAAATTTAAGAAATGAAATATATAAAATGATGAATTTTTGGATAGACAAAGGCATTGGCGGATTTCGTATGGATGTAATTGATTTAATCGGAAAGGAACCAGATAATAAGATTAAGGAAAATGGCCCAAACCTTCATAAATACATTCAGGAAATGAATAAAAATACTTTTGGAAACAAAGATCTGCTTACTGTTGGTGAGACATGGGAAGCTAGTTGCGATAATGCTAAACTCTACTGTGATCCAAAACGTAATGAATTAAGTATGATATTTCAATTTGAACAAATCCAATTGGATAAGCAAAAGAATAAAAGTAGATGGGATTTAGAGAAACTTGATCTTGTAGAATTAAAAGAAGTCCTAAGTAAATGGCAAACTGAATTAGATGAAGTGGGATGGAATATTCTTTTCTGGAATAATCATGATTTGCCTAGAATTGTCTCACGTTGGGGAAACGATAAAGACTATAGAAAAGAGAGTGCTAAAATGCTAGCTACTCTTTTACATGGTATGAAGGGAACTCCTTATATTTATCAAGGTGAAGAAATTGGAATGACTAATTTCTACTCTGATAATATAGATGATTATCCTGATATTGAAACCCAAAATATATATAACGAAAGAATTAGTAAAAATTATTCAAATGAAGGCAAGAGATAATGCAAGAACTCCTATGCAATGGTCTGATTCAATTAATGGAGGTTTTACTAAAGGTACTCCTTGGATGAAAGTTAATCCTAATTATACTTTTATAAATGTTGAAGACAGTATAAAACTTATTGCTCAAGGTGGTTCTTTCTTATTTGCAATAGCTGCTTGTAATAATGTTGCACAAGGTGGAGCTACACTTTGTACAATGATGCTTACTAAAGATAAGAAATTAAAGAGTACAGCTGCTTCATCAGGTATTTCAGCATTACTAGGTATCACTGAACCAGCAATGTTTGGTGTAAATCTTAAATTGAAATTTCCTTTTTATGCTGCAATGATTTGATCTGCTATAGGAGCTACATTTGTAACATTAAAAAATGTATTAAGCATATCTCCTGGTGCTACTGGTTTTATTGGATTTGTATGCATACGTTCATCTGATATTATTTCATTCTTTATAGGTACAATCCTTGCATTTGTTAGTGCATTTATTATAACTTTTATATTATCTAAAAATAAGAAATTCCAATAAAAATATAGTAAATATTAATGATGTAAACATATTTTGCATAGTAATAAATTAAAAGACATAGAAAATTAGTTATTTTCAATTTCAACTAGTTATAAAAATGAAATTAAACTAAAAAATAGTAGCTACAAGTATAACTTATAAGCTACTATTTTTGTTATTTAAATATTAATTCTTTAATCTAGCAAATTTATCATATATATGTTGCAATATGATCCCTTCATAAATTAGATATACATCACTTTGTTATATTGTAGATTTCAATTTTCAACATATATAATTGAAATTTAAAAAATATTTTTACTCAATTACAAAATCATAAGTTCTTAAGTTAGCACTTAAAACTGCTTTCTCACCATTAGAGCTTCTAGTAATTTTTAATTTCTCACCATCTACTTCACATTCTAGATTTCCGTCTATATCAAAGGCTTTACTTTTATTACGGAATTCCATTAACTTACGCAATTCTTTTACAACATCACGATTTAAGTTCTCTTTTATTTCTGCCTCATCATAATAATGTCTGTTTATATTTCTACCTTCTTTAGTTTCTTCTAGTAATTCTATATCATTTTCACCTGCAAGCATTCCAACGTAATATACTTGTGGAATTCCAGGAGCAAAAAATTGAATAGCTCTTGCTAAAAGATATGCCTTATCATTATTTCCAAGAGCAGAATAATACGTACAGTTTATTTGATAAATATCTAAATTGTTATATTCTTCACTGCTATATTTCTTTTTAACATTTGCACCTTTTGCATATAATAACTCTTTTGTTTCATCAATTTCTTCTGGCGATAATAAGTCTACTACATCGACAACCCCTATTCCATCATGAGTATCTAATGTAGTCATTTGTTTTCTTGGACATATTTCAAACCAATGTTTAAGACGGTCACCTCTATGAGTATATATTGCATGTAATACTAACATAGGAAGTGCAAAATCATATACCCAAAAGCCTTTTTCTGCAATCTTTAACTGAATAGAATAATGCTCATGAATTTCTGGAAGAATATCTACGCTATATTCTTTAGTTATGTTTTCAATTTCATATAATAGCTCCCACATTTCTGGTTCTACAAAGAAACAGCTTGTATCAGCCATTTTTATTGCATATGCAAATGCATCTAATCTAATAACTGATGCACCATTCTCACACATGAATTTTACTGTATCTTTTATAAACTTCTTTGTGATTGCTTTACGAACATCTAAGTCTATTTGCTCTTCACTAAATGTACACCATATCTTTTCAGTGGTTCCATCATTAAAAGTTAAATCTACATAAGGTGCTTTAGGTTTTCTTTTATATATTTTATCTACTTGCTCTTTAGTTGGTTCTCCATTTTCCCAAAAATCTTTATATCTTATAAACAATTCCTTATACTTAGATGCTTCTTTTTTTTCTTTAAAATCTTGATAAAACTCTGAGCTTGCAGATATATGATTTACCATAAAATCATACATTAAATCATACTTGCTTCCAATTCTTTTAAGATCACTAAAATCTCCAAACTTTTCATCTACTTTGTCATAGCACATTGGTGCAAATCCTCTGTCTGCTGATGAAGGGAAGAATGGAAGTACATGTATACTTCCAATAGCATCCTTATAATAAGTATCTACAATATGCTCTAATTCTTTTAAATTCTCTCCCATGCTATCTGCATAGGTAATTAACATTATTTCATTTTTCATTTCTAATTCATCCCCCTATAGTTCTTCTCCGTTAGACTCAATTGCTTTTTTGTACCAATAGAAAGAATCCTTAGGCATTCTAGATAAGTCTCCTGAGCCATCATCATGCTTGTTTACATATATTAATCCATATCTCTTTTTAACTTCACCAGTTGAAGCACTAACAATATCAGTACATCCCCAACATGTGTATGCAATTAAATCTACACCATCATAAATGGCTTCTTTCATTTGTTCTATATGTTTTTTCATATATTCAATACGGTAATCATCATGTATCTTTCCATCTTCGCTTACCTTATCGACAGCACCTAATCCATTCTCTACTATCATTATAGGAAGCTCGTATCTATCATATACTTGATTTAACACATATCTAAGACCAACTGCATCAATTTGCCATCCCCATTCTGAAGCTTTTAAATAAGGATTTTTAATATTTTCAGTTCCATTTCCAGCTGTTTTTTCGCCATCTTTTGTTGTACTTACGCAAATACTTGAGTAATAACTTATGCTAACAAAATCAACTCTTCCTTCATTTAATATCTTCGCATCTTCTGGCTTAACTTGAAGATTTACATTATGCTCTTCAAAATGTCTCTTTGCAAAAGCTGGATACTTTCCTCTAACATGAACATCACCAGCAATACTATTATGAATTTGTCCATATTGTTGTGCAAATAAAATATCTTCTGGATGACATGTATATGGATAGCCATTATGATATGCAAGCATACACCCAAGCTTATTATCCTCATCTATTTCATGTGCTAACTTAACTGCTAATGCACTTGCTACTAGTTGATGGTGCATAGCTTGATATCTGTTCTCTTCTGTGTTTTCTTTTTCATCTAATATTCCTGCACAAAATACTCCGCCAAAAGGAACTGTTAACATATTTATTTCATTAAAAGTAAGCCAATATTTTACTTTACCTTTATAACGCTTAAATAGTACTTCTGCAAAATTCATATAAAAATCAATTAATTTTCTATTTTTCCATCCACCATATTCTAAAGAAAGATGAAGTGGATTTTCATAATGTGAAATTGTAACTAATGGCTCAATATTATAACTAAGAAGTTCATCAATTACCTTATCATAAAATTGTAATCCCTCTTCATTAGGCGTTGTTTCATCACCTTTTGGAAATATTCTTGACCATGAAATAGAGAATCTATATATTTTAAATCCCATTTCTGCAAATAATTTAATATCTTCTTTCCAATGATGGTAAAAATCAGTTGCTTCATGATTAGGATAAAACTCATCCTCTAAAGGAGCTGCTGGTGTCAATCTACGTTCTGTATTTACACTTCCACCAGTCAATACGTCTGCAATTGAAGGGCCTCTTCCGCCTTCATTCCATCCGCCTTCATATTGATTAGCAGCTGTAGCTCCACCCCACAAAAAACCTTCTGGCATTTGTATTTTACTCATTTTCATTCTTCCTCCTTTAGACAACTATTAATAAAGTTTCTCCATTTTTAACATTTTCCTCTGCATTTAGCATTGGAACTGATTTTATATAATTACTAATGTTAGTAACTACAACTGGAGTTATTATATTATATCCTGCTTCTTTTATTGCATTTATATCAAATTCTAATAATAAATCACCAGCTTTAACATTTGCTCCATTTTCAACATGTGCTTTAAAATGTTGACCATTTAATTTAACTGTATCTAATCCAACATGAATTAAAATTTCTACTCCTTGATCTGTTGTGAACATTATTCCATGCTTTGTTTCCATAATACAACTTACTATTCCATCTGCTGGTGCATATACCTTTCCTTCAGTAGGTATAATAGCTATTCCATCTCCTATTAATTTTTCAGAAAAAGCTTTATCTGGAACATTTGATAAACGTTCTATTTTGCCTGTCAATGGAGATACTATTTCTATTTTCTCTACTAATGGTTTTGCTTCTTCTTTTTTTATATCACTACTTTTATTTTCTGATGATTTTTTCTCACTTGGCATATCTTCAAATCCAATAACAATTGTTAAAATAAATGCTGCAACAAATGATACACCAATCATAATTACTCCATAAAGTAAATTAATCATTCCAGCTGAACCTATAAATGCTGGAATAGCCATAATAGAATTTTGTGGAATAAATAACGCTACTTGAAGAATACCTCCAACAATACCACCAATACCTGCTGCAATTGAAGCTGCCACAACTGGACGCTTTAATTTTAATGTTACACCATAAAGTGCTGGTTCTGTGATTCCCATTATTGCTGAAACTCCAGATGCACTAGCTAATTGTTTCATATCTTTATCTTTAGATTTTATTGCAACTGCTAAAGATGCTCCTGCTTGAGCAAGATTTGAGCATATTTGAGAAACAAATATTAATTTATCTGATCCACCACTTGCTATTGCATTCAAACCAATTGGTGTTAATGCATGATGCATACCTGTCATAACAATAAATGGGAATGTAGCTCCTAAAATACCAACAATTACAAATCCTAATTTTGCTGATAAGAAACTTATTATTGCTGCTAACACGTTACCAATTATTCCACCTAAAGGTCCAACAATGATTAATGCAATTGGTGCACTAATAATTATTACAAGTGTTGGATTTAATATTAATTTAAATATACGAGGTGTTACTTTATCAACCATTTTTTCAACATATGACATAATCCAAACCATTAAAATAACTGGAATTACTGAATATGCATATGATGTTTTTGTAACTGGCAACCCTAAAAAGCTGATTGCATTATCTGATGCAATCATTTCTACAAAAGTAGGATGTAAAAATACTCCTGCTATAATTAATGAAAGTGCTTGATTTACATGAAATACCTTTGCTGCATTAGCTGCAATTAAGAAAGGCATAAAATAGAAAGCAACATCACCAACAAAGTTAATCACTTGATATGTACTGCTTGTACTTGAAACTACATTAAATGTTGTTAATAAAGTTAAAATAACTTTAATCATACCTGCAGCAGTTAATGCTGGAATCATAGGTGTCATTGAACCAGTAATTGAATCCACAATTCTTGATGCTATACCATTAAATTTTTTATTATCCTCCATCTCCTCATCAGTTGGAAGTCCAAGTTCTACCAATGCTTGATACATATCATTCACATAATTTCCAGTTATTACTTGCAACTGATCATTATGCCAGTTTACTCCTGAAACCTCTGCAAGTTCATTGATTTTTTCTTCATTGATTTTGTTTTTACTCTTTACATAAAAGCGAAGTCTTGTCATACAGTGAAAAACCTGTTTTATATTTGACCTCCCTCCCATTGCTTCTACTAATTTCTTAGCATCTTGAGCATAATCTTTTTTCATATTAAGTTCCTCCTTTAATAAAATGTTTTATTTATATTAAAGGTTTTGCCTGAATGCTACGGCAGTTTTTTACCGTATTTCAGTAACAAGCCAATGATAACTTAGTAATTAATTCTTTTGAATTGATTTTTCTGTTATTGTATGAATATGTATTGTAAGAAATAACATTTCTTCTTCTGTAAGTCTATAGTTATATTTATCTTCCATCATCAAATAAATTAACTTAACACAACCATAAGCATCCTTATATTGCTCTTTTATAATATTAAATAACTTCGCATCTTCTTGATAATTAAGTTCTTTATGAAGAAATCTTTGCGAAAAATATTTCAAATGTGTAATAAAACGTTGATAATATAAACTTTCTTCATCAAAGCTAATAGATTCGTAATATTTTTTAACTATTTCAGTAATTGTATTTACTATATATGATATTTTAAAACTGTCATTTTTACCTTCTGAATCTTGTGCATTTACAAAATGAAGTGCTATAAAACCAGCTTCATCTAAGGGCAGATTAACTTTAAATTTTTCATTTACATTTTTTAACATGTCAATTCCTATTTTATATTCTGTTTTATATAATTGCTTAATATCTGAAAGTAATAAATTTTGAATTGATATTCCATTTTTAAATCGTTTAATCGTTCCCATTAAGTGGTCACTCATAGAAATATAAATACTATTATTTAACTTCATATTGTAGTCATTTTTAACTTGATCTACATAATTTTGAACAAAATCCAAATATTCTTCTGGAATAGATGTTAAAAAATTCTGCATCTCTTTACTGTTTTTAGGACTATTCGGCGTAAATATTTTTTCAATTATAGATTCTTCTACTATATCCCCTCTTTTTTTATTAAATCCTACTCCTTTTCCTTTTACAATAACTTCATTTTCTTCTCCATCTTGCACAAGTACTAAGTTATTATTTAATATTTTTCGTATTTTCATACTTTTCTCCCCCTTGAGATAAAAAAAGACCAATAGCATAACAAATAAATTGTATACTATTGGTCTTGCCTGACGATATATTAATATTTCAGTAACAAACCAATTCTGATTAAATTTTCTATTTTATATTATCATATAAAAACATTTTTGTCCATAATAATTATTAAAGTAAAAGTATATTAAAATTATTTTTCTTAATACTCTCTAATGAAATCTTACATCTTTATACTAACCACATAATTTCTTGTATAAATCAACCATTTCTGTAGCCATATCTTTAAATGTAATAGCATTCATCAGATGATCCTGACAATGAATTAATAAAATTGAAATATCTAGTTTTTTACCATCTGCTTCCTGAGATAGAAGGTATGTCTGACCATTGTGAGCCTCTTTAAGTAAATTATCCGCATCATATAGCTTTTTATATGCATCTTCAAACTGATTATTCTTAGCACATCTTATTGCTTCAACGCTTGAACTCTTTGCTTCTCCGCTATTTACAATTATATGCATAATATTTTCTACAAGCTTATCATCCATAAATATTCCCCTTCTCTACTTTTCAAGTTCAGCTTCAGCTAAATTAATTTTATCAAGTTTTTTAACAAATGGTGCAAATATTAAAATATTTATAAAGCATAAAAAGATTTGGAATAAGGCTACTCTCACTCCTCCTGCAATCATTCCTGTAAACACAACTGGCATTCCACCTTGTATTGCTACACCATTTAATCTTGGTAGAATTCCTATTATAGTTGCTACATAAGCTAAAATAACATTTATACTTGCACTAAATACAACAGGGAAAAACAAAGTAAAATTTAGTGTATAAGGTACACCAAATGCTAACGGTTCCCCTATACCAAACAACATTGGAACTGATGCTAATTTTGATAATGTCTTATAACGTTCTGATTTACATTTCCACAACCAAAATACTAAACCAAATAACACACATGCACCAGATCCATAAACATATATAAATGAATTACCAATTATGTTAGGCAACTCTGATCCTGCTTGGTATGCAGCTAAATTTTCCAAATCCATTGCAATATAGGTTGGTGTTAAAACTGATAATGCTACTAAGTGTCCATGGATACCTAAAAACCACAATAAATTTACTATTGCCATTATTATTACTAATGATATCCAAGATCCTCCCAAAGATTTTAATGGAGCTTGTATTATAGCTGTAATTAATCCTGGTACTGTTTCAAAAGGTGTTTTTGCTAAAACTATCTTTATTATTAATACAAAAATAATAACAATTGCTGTTGATGTAAGTGCTTTAAATGATCTCTCTACCATTTCTGGAACTTCTTTTGGCATTCTTACATAGATTCCTTTATCTATGCAAAATCTCATTACTTCAATTACAAGTATAGCCAATACTATTGCAGTAAATATTCCTTCTGCTCCAAATAAATTTACTGATAATCCCAAAGTTTGTCCATCTTGCATGAAACTAAAAGGCTGAACTAACATGAAAGCCATTATAGCCATTAAGCCTCCCATAAATCCATCAATTTTATATTGCCTAGCTAGGTTATAGGCTATCGAAAATGCTGCATAAATCGAAAGCATTCCATTAGTTACCATGTTAATATAATTTAAGAAATTTTTTAAACCTATCGATTCTAAAAATGATTGATATGCTTCAATATTAAGTGTATCAACTACTACAAATAATGAACCAACTATTATAATAGGCATTAATGAAGCTAATCCTGAAGATATTGCATTTAAATATTTATTTTGTTGCAATTTAATTGCAACTTTTTCAAATCCCGAAAACTTATTTCTTATCTCCATTTTATTCTCCTTTCATCTCTGCTAACGCATTATCAAGAACTTTCTTACCATTCAACATACCATAATCCATAGTATCTATTACCATAACTGGCATGTTTACTTTTTCTTTAATATTATCCTGTAAAAATCTTACTTGTGGCCCTAATAGCAAAATATCATAATTAGGATGATCTTCCACTGAGCTGACACTTACAGCCAATATCTCAACTTCAATTTTTCTTTCTTCAGCACTCTCCTTCATCTTCTGTACCAACATAGAAGTTGATAATCCTGCATTACATGCTAATAAAATTTTTTTCATAGTATCCCCTCCAAATTTTTTTATTTTGTTAATTTTTTATATGAACATCGCTCTTCTCACCCTAAGGAAATACAATAAATTTGACAAAACCAAATCCCCCTTGAAAAGATAAGAACAATGAACAAAACAAACATTATTTATAATACTTTAATTCTATTTATCTAAAAAAATCTAATTGTGTAATTACTACTTCTTTTCCTTTTTCAAGATTTAAACTAATAGATTTCATATTTAAATTATTATTATAAACTTTTAATCTCATATCTCTATTAGAATTAATTCTTATTTCAAAGTTATTTTTTTCCCATTTTATGCTTATTTTCCCGTTAAGTTTAAGACAAATATCTTTTATACTGCCTTTATCAAAGACCTCAGATAGAGCTGGAAATAGTATAATTTCATTTTCATTATCAATAAAAATCATTTCTAGTATTCCATTAGCCGCTCCAAAATTTCCATCTATTTGAAAAGGAGGATGTATATCAAGTAAATTATCATTAGTTGAATTTTCAATAATTTCTCTTAAATTTTTATATACCTCATCCTTATCAAGTAATCTGCACCAAAAATTTATTATCCATGCTTTACTCCACCCAGTATGTCCACCACCATTTTCAATTCTTGTTCTTATGGTTTTCTTGCAAGCTTCACTCAACTCTTTATCAGTCCAGGGTTTAATTAAATTACTTGGAAATAAACCATATAAATGAGATATATGTCTGTGTCCCTTTTCAACTTCTTCAAAATCCTCAATCCATTCTTGAATGCGACCATCTTTAGTTATTTTAATTTCTTTCAAATTACCTATTATATCAATTGCTTTTTTATAATATTCAGATTCTCTATCATTCAATAATTCAGCTGCTTCCAAAAAATCATTAATCAATGTTTTACTTATCTGCATATCCATAGTATTTCCTATAGAATAAGATAATATTTCACCATCCTTTAAAAACCTATTTTCTGGTGAAGCTGATGGTCCTGTAACATAACTTCCATTATCTAATTTAATGAAATATTCTAAAATAAAAATTACATAATCCTTTAATATTTGATAATATTCCTTTAAAAATTCAATATCTCTATTGTATCTATAATGCTCCATAATATTTGTGCATAACCAAGCTCCACCATAAGGCCAAAATGAACATAATGGATTGTTTCCAATAGGTGAAGAATCTCCCCAAATATCAGTATTATGATGTGTTACTGCTCCATTTAATCCATAATATTTTTTTGCAACTATCAAACCATTCTCATGAATTTTTTTAAGATGATTTAATAAGCTCATATGAACTTCTGGTAGGCCGCTTTTTTCTACATGCCAATAATTCATTTCTAAGTTTATATTTATTGTATATCTAGATCCCCAAGGTGGTGAAAATTCTTGATTCCAAATTCCTTGCAATGTGATTGGTAAGGAGTCTATTCCGCTAGATATGTATAGATATTTTGAGAAATTGTAATATAATTCAAAAAGCCCTTTATCATCTATGCCTTCTCTAAATAGTTGTAGTCTTTTGGGAAGTGTTCTTTTATCTTCTTTATCATTTAATATAAGAGTTGATCTATTAAACAACTCTGAAAAGTAATTCTTGTGACTTGCCTCTATTTTCTCTAATTCACATTTATTAATACCTAATAGTTTAGTACATTCTTCTTTGAGTCTTTTATATCTATAGGATGTATTTCCAGTGACTATCAATGTAATTTTTGTAGCATTCTTCACAAAAAATTTACTTCCATATACTTCTATTTCTCCATCTGTTAATACTTTAAGAGCTAGGCAGAACTCTATTCCATTTATATCCCCACTTTTTCCAGTCATATATAATATTCCATCTTCTATCTTGATTTGTTCAATATACCCAGATCCTATTGTTGGTCTCATCACCTGTCTAGTAGCATATATACAACAATCTAGATTTCTACTTTCTGACTTTATATCATATATAATTACATTTTTATCATAACTAGCAAAAAATTTATTTTTATAGTTATTTTCTCTAATTGAATATTCTACTTTTCCTATGCCATACTCTAAATCCAAGCTTCTTGTATAATTACTATACCTGACCTCCCCTTGTTCATATCTTCTAATTCCACTATCATCAATACTTTGTACTAATTCTCCCTTAAAATTATTATGCTCAATCCAAATGTCTCCTAGTGCTTGATAGTGTCTCATATGATTTATAGTTGGTGAAAACTTATTCAACTCTGATTCAGCAAGTTTAAGCTCTCCATCCTTCATATATTCCAAGATTTTTTTATAGATTTCAGGTCCATCGTAATTAATTCTATCAAGTTTTCCACCTGACCATAAAGAATCCTCATTGAGCTGGATCCTTTCGGTTCTAATATTCCCAAATACCATAGCACCTAATTTCCCATTACCAATAGGAGTAGCATGCTCCCAGTCTTTTGCAGGATTATCAAATTTTATTATTGTTTCCCTAAACATCATCTATACTCCTTTAATACATATTTATATTTAAATAGCTTATTATTTAATATAAAATAAAAACGTATATGGCTATTAAATATTAGTTGCCTTACTATTGTGTGACTCGTTTGTTCTTTCTTCTTCAATTGATATCTATAATAAATAATCTATACGCAAAATCTAATTAATTTAAAATTTAATTTCAAAACTTCATATGCCTAAAAATATAAACTATGCTTTGAGTAATCATGTCTGGATTTTAATTATCCTTATTCGACTTACGTTGCCCATAAGAAATGAATTTTTTCTCCATAAATTCCATCTCAGCATCTGGTAATATTATTGGATTTCCTATACTTTTAGAAATACAATATATTTTAGAACAATATTCAACTTCTTCTATAATATTAAAAGCATTCAGTAAATCATTTGATCCAGCTAGAACTCCATGATTTGCTAATAATACAGCTTTTCTATTTTCCATAGCTTTTACAGCATTTTCGGCTAATTCTTCAGTTCCATATGTAGCATAATCTGCAACCTTTACATTTTTACCTGCTACTGCAATCATATAATGTGTTGCTGGTAACTCTTCACGTAAACATGCTAAAACTGTAGAATAAGTTGTATGTGCATGAACTACTGCACTAATATCACTTCTAGTTTCATAAACTTTTAAATGCATTTGCCACTCACTAGATGGCAACTTTTCTCCTTCAACTATATTGCCTTTCAAATCTAAAATAACAATATCACTATCTTTCATTTCAAAAAAATCAATTCCAGATGGTGTAATAGCAATATATCCCAAATTTCTATCAAAAATACTTAGGTTTCCACCAGTTCCTTTTGTTAAATTTTCATTAACCAGCTTTTTTCCATAATTAATTAATTCTTTTCTTTCTTTCTCCATTAGCATAATGCAGTTACTCCCTTCATTAATACAATTTTAATTTCTTATGTAATAATCATAATAACTTACATATTTTAAAGTTATCAGCTTCTAATTTATTAGTTCCTCCCCATTAAAAATACTTGATCACAAAATTCTTCCCATATACCTTATATAACGTCATTATAAACCTTAACATAGTAGCTATAGTAATTCAATCGTACATAAATGCAATATGATTTGATTACATTTCCTTCATCACATCTCACTAATTTTCTAACATTGCTTACCACTTAATAGTTACCATCTTCTATTACAAATTCATCTCCACCTCCAATTTCAATTAACACTCAAAACTCAGGAGAAGCATTTTTATAAATTCCTTTTAACAAACACGTATCTTCTATAATCTATACTGGCATATAAGTAATTAAATTAAATGAATTTGAAATAATTTTTCTAGCTTCAGAAACATCTTTAACTTTTTTCAATGCAATTAACTGAATTGCAATATTCCCAATAGCAGTTGCCTCTGTCAGTCCAGCAATTACTTTCTTTCCAGTTATATTGGCAATTAATTGACAAAAAAATGTAGTTTCAGAACCATCTCCAACTATATAAATTTCTTCAAAGCTTTCATCTGTTACTATCTCAATCTCTTGAATTGCTTCTCTATATTTATGTGCTAAGCTTTCATATGCACATCTAAAAAATTCTTTTGGTTCATTAGGTATACTTTGATTTGTTTTTTTTGCATACGCTATTATTTTGCCCCTAATATCACCAGATTCCAGAAAGATTTCGTCATCTGTATTAATAAAGCATTTGTTAAATGAAACAGAGCTTGCCATCTCTGCTATTTCTCCATAAGAGTAATTAATACCTTCTTCTTCATAGTTTCGTTTCAATTCTTGTATTAACCAAAGGCCTGTACAATTCTTTAATAATCTTGTTGTCCTATTATATCCACTTTCATTTGTAAGATTAAATTTCATTGCCTCTTCACTTAATATAGGGTTATTTAATTCAGTTCCAATCAAAGACCATGTACCACATGAAATGAATAAAAATCTATTTTCTGAAGGAATGCTTATAAATGCACTAGCAGTATCATGTTGACATACATTGATAACTTTCATCTTACCAAATCCAAGTTCTGGTTTAATTATCCCAAGACAATTTCCCTCTCCAACAATTTTAGGAAATATTTCACTAGGTAATTCAAAACTATTTAAAATATATTCTGACCATTCTTTTGTATATGGATTAGTAAGTTGCGTTGTTGATGCTATGCTACATTCCGTTGCTATTTTGCCAGTTAATAAATAATTGAATAAATCAGCCATCAATAAAATTGTTTTTGCTTGATAGAAAAATTGCGGATTCTTTTCTCTTAATGCTAATAATTGAAATAACGTATTCATTTCCATTATTCGATTCCCTGTAACTCTATATAAATCTTGTAGAGATACTAAATTAGATACTCTTCTTAAAACATCATTTGTTCTAGCATCTCTATAATGAGCTGGAAAAGTAATTAAATCACCAAATTCATTTAGTAAAGCAAAATCTACGCCCCAAGTATCAATTCCCATACTTTCAATTTCAGTAATCTTTCTTGCTTCAATTATGCTTTTTTTTATCTCAGAAAACAAATAATCTATATCCCAACTCATAACTCCTCTTTTATAAATTGGCTTATTAGAAAATTTACTTATTTCTTTTAAATCTATTTTCCCATTTTCTAATTTTCCTATAATAGCTCTTCCTGATGAAGCACCTAAATCAACTGCTAATACACTTCCCATGTTACTTCTCCTTATTAATAAATTATTAGTAACTCAGTTTACAAAATTATTATCTAACACAATATTATTTTTTTCAACATATGAACGCAATATTGGATTTTTTTCACGTTTACTATAAAAAAAGTTCAATTTTTTTCAGAAATATGATAATTTAAATATATAATGATAAAAGATTGCAGCATTAAAAATTGAAAACTGAATAGAATATATAAATAAATTTAGGAGGATAAAATGCTATGTCAAAACAAGATAGACTAATTGAACTAACTAATATTATACAAACTAAAAAGAGAATTCGAATTAAAGATTTAGCAAGTGCTACTTTCTACAGCACTTCTACTATACGTCGAGATATCATTTTTCTTGAAAAGCAAGGCCTAATTAAGAGATTACATGGAGAAATCATTTTAAATAATTTTAATACTACTGAGCCTTCTCATTTTTTGCGCGAAAGTGAAAACGTAATCCAAAAAAGATCTATTGCTTCTTTTGCAAAAGATTTTATAGTGCCTGGAATGTGTATATATTTAGATTCTAGTACAACTGTATATGAGCTATGTCAATTCTTATGTGACATTGAAAACTTAATAATTTTTACTAATGGATTAAATACAGCTTTAAAACTGGCAGAACACGGAAATCCAACAATGAAAATTTTTATAACTGGTGGAGAAGTTAAGCATTTTTCTTCATCTGTTGTTAACTTAGAAATCGAGAACTCACTTCTTAGCCACTTTAATATAGATGTAGCTTTCTGCTCTGCAAGGGGTATTGATGATTCAAATGTATATGAAGCTAGTCTTAGTCAGGCTATTTCTAAAAAGAGAATAATAGATAGGGCAAAAGAAACTATTCTATTAATAGATAGTTCAAAATTTGAAACAACCGGTTTCTTTAAAATTAACAACCTAAATAAATATAAAGCTATTATATCTGACAAGCTTCCAAATAAAAAAATGCTTAATGCAGCTGAAATATTAGATATTGAATGGATTAGCAGTGAAAATACATACTAACTTTTAGAATAATAAAAAACTACTACTTATTTTCTGCTATCACAACAACATTAATTTATATTGAATTAATTGAATTTAAAAGCTAAAATTTCTATAATTATATTACTTATAAAAATACATGATAAGGAGTACATACATATGAAAAAACTGATGCTTATGTTTCCTATAATCTCTGGTGGATTATGGGGATCTGCAGGAATATTCGTTAGAAAATTAAGTTATTTTGGTGTAAATAGTTATACTATAATATCATCAAGAGTTTTAATTGCCTTAATTATTTTATTTATTGGAATTTTATTATTTGATAAATCATTACTAAAAATTAAACTAAAAGATGTATGGATTTTCATAGCAAGTGGTGTTTTAGGCATGCTAGGTTTAAATTTTTGCTATAATGAATCAGTTAATCAATTATCACTATCATTAGCAGCAGTATTACTTAGCCTATCTCCAATTTTTGTGATATTTTTTGCAGCAATACTTTTTAAAGAAAAAATTACTCTACGTAAAGTAAGTTGTATGCTATTGGCAATTTTAGGTTGCCTACTTGCAAGTGGTATTTTAGAAAATACTACTGGAATGAAATGGTCGGCAATTGGAATTCTAATAGGAATATTGTCTGCATTCTTTTATGCATTGTATAGCGTAATGTCTAAAGTTGCAATGGGTAAGGGATATCAAGCGCTTACTATTACATTCTATAGTTTAGTAACACTTGAAATTGTTTTATTACCAATTACAGATTGGCATATACTTAAAGATTTTGTGATTTCATCACCAATCAATAATTCTATATTTATGTTATTAAATTCATTATGTACATCTGTATTGCCATACGTGCTTTATACACTTTCTTTGACTCATATAGAAACTGGAAAAGTCTCTATCCTAGCTTCTGGTGGCGAACCAATAGCTGCTATGCTTTTAGGAATGTTATTCTTTTCAGAAATTCCAACAATATTATCTCTGATTGGCTTAATATTAACTATTATTGCTTTATCATTGCTATGCATGCCGACAAAAGATAAAACAAATGAATTAACTACGGTTAATAAAAAAATATCTATTTAACATAACTAAAAAGAATAGATTCATCCGAATTGGGGAATCTATTCTTTTTTAATATTTAACAATATTTTCTTTTAGTTTTATATCATACTAAATAGCTTCTATTAGTTCATTTTGTATCCTATTCATGTATACTGTTTGTTAGTCTCTCCATTAATATATCTTAAAATGTACATATAATAACTTCTACACTTCTTCTAATAAGTAAACACTATCTGGTGCTATTTCCCCATTTGGAGTATATAATATCCAATCTGTTAAATTATTCAAATCAATTTCCATTTCTGTTTCTGCATGTAAATCTTTTATGTAGTATGGTTCTTGAGTCAAAATTGCTTGTGCCTTTAAACCATCTATTTCTTTAATATGAAACCAAATGTGTTCTCTAAAAGTATCATCGTCATTTTTATATTCTTCATCTACTTCAAGTCCGATTTTCACAAGACCTTCAATTTGTTCATTCTTTATGGCCTCAATAAAATATTCTATTCTCTCCATAGCTAGTACACTCATTCTTAAAGTCTCTTCATTTGTGTACATCATAAGCATATTATCTGAAATATATTCATTTACCTCTGATACATGTCTATATTTTTTATTCTTAAAATCTTCTTCACTTAAATACAAATAAACTATACCTGTATTTTCATTATGACCTTCTTTTCTATCATTAAATCCACCAACCATATCTCTTTTATACATTTTTAATGCTTCATTATAATCTATCCAAGTTGCTACTATATCATCACCATTATTCATACGTCCAATCCAAAATGCATCTTCTTCATCAATAAATGTATTATCAGATATAATCCTTTTTCCTAGAGTTTGCAATATATAAAAATGATTTTTGTAATTTTCAGTGTCTGAATTTACTACCTCAACTTCAATTGCCCCACATCTATTTAGTCCATGTGTATGAAGCCATACATCATTATTTTTTCCACTTACAGCTTGAACAGTATAAATATAATCTGGTGATGGTGGGACAGATGCTTCAACTGCAAGTTTTACCCATATACTTGATAATACTCTTTCAACACAAAAATCTATAACACCAGCCATATTGGGTACTATTGTATATAATATTTTTAATTGTAAATGATATGATTTAAGAATATCCTCTCCAAAAGTCATTGCAACAGTTAATCCTGAGTCTGATTGTGTGATAATATTGTAATTTTCTTCACTTAAATGATGGTTTATTGTATACATTGGACCAAGTTCATATGTTTCTGGAATTATTTCTACTTTATATGCTTCTTCTTCATATTCTATAATAGCTTCTATGTTTTGTCTAAACTCTACATTTTGTACAACAAATAAACTGCTATTTTTCAATCTTTCTATTACTTCATTAGGATTTTTAATAATTTCTATATTTCTTGGTACTGCCATCATATATGATGTTGTTTTTTCAATTACTCCATTTCTCAATTCTCTCTTTTTCTTAAATCCAAACATTATTTCTACTCCTCTTTATAAGTTTTTATTCCTTATTATCTCATATATTAAGACACTTATTCCATTTATACAAATTATACCATATACTTTGAATGGTATAAATACGTCTTTTAACAATAAATTATGAAAAAATAATTCTCCCTCTATTTTCCTGCTTTTTAAAAATTAAAATAAAAAACTGCAGATATATTGTAAATTCAACATATAATTGAATCTTTTACAACTTAATATCCGCAGCATTTCTAAATTCTCACTTTAATAAATTACTACCTATTCATAACCCTTTGTATTGCATCAATAATCCTTTCATTTTGAAATGGCTTAACAACAAAATCTTTTGCACCTTTTTTTATTGCATCCACAACAATATTTTCTTGTCCCATAGCTGAACACATAATTACCCTTGCATTATTATCACTTGACATAATACCTTCTAAAGCTTTAATTCCATCAAGCTCCGGCATCGTAATATCCATTAATGTAACATCAGGTTTTAATGCTTTAAATTTTTCAATAGCAATTTTTCCATTTTCAGCTTCTCCTACAACATCATAACCACTGCATATAAGAATTTCTGTTAAAAGCTTTCTCATAAAGGCTGTATCATCACATATCAATATTCTATTATTCATTTTTACCTCCTATATCTAATAGGCAAAGTCAATAAACAGATTCATCTTGATTCCTAGATAAATCCTTATATAAGTGCAACTGGCTGCCATCCATATGTGGAACAGGCCCTTTAGCTTTGCGTCACAGCTTTTCAACTGCTTTGCCAAATATGAATATAATATATTATATGATTAGCATGTATATACTATCATGTATTAACATTTATTTCAATAATAAAATAGTTATAATCTATAAAAACTCTTCTTTGCAGACTGTGTGTTTCTGCTACTTTAAAAAGTTATCTACAGATTTTGCTTGATTATAAATTCCTTGTATGTATATATTGTTTGAATTACATAGGAAATGATCTATAATAAATTGGAAAAATCTTATCAAGTGTATTACCATCATTTAATATACAAAATAACCTTCTATGACTTTAATATGTTTAATAAATATTAGCTTGTTCAATTAATAAAATTTCACAAATTCAGCATCTGGCTTTCTATATCCTCTAATTTTACTGCTACTCTTATCCATTTTTCCTATTGTAATAATTAAAACTGGTATTTCATTATCTGGAATACTTAATAATTGACTAATCTTATCCTTATCAAAATATATCATTGGGCATGTATCCCAGTCTTTATTTTTAGCTAATAACATAAATAGCATTGCTGACAATGATGCATTTCTTATATCCTCATCATACTTAAATTCTTCGCCCCAGCCTTCATAAAGACTTTTAATAGTACTAATCATTATCTCATATTCAGTTTTATCAAGCATTCCAAGCATCATTTTCATTATTATTTTCTTTATAAACTCTTAACAACTTAATTATTAATTACCTCACAGGGATAGTCAAACCTAATCTATGACAATATCTATTTTATTTTTTCGTTTTTTAAAGTTTATAAATTATCTAAACAAATACTTATAGATATATTATTCAGATCTAAATAAATATTTTTGTTATAATAGCTAATATCCATAAAATATAAGCTGTTTCTCTATTTGAAAGAATTTGTTGAACTTTTAATAACATTTTTCTTCCTCTAACACCAACTTAATTTTATTTATTTTCATTTCATATACCATATTTTCTAAACTCTATTTATTATATTATATTGATTGACCTTCATTATAAATCTCTCCCATCTTAAACTCATTCTTAAAATAAGAAGCTTCTATATGTAATTACATTACACACAGAAGCTTCTTAATAAGTAAAACCTTTATTCAATATGAATATGTTATTCTTAATTATAATATATATTTATTTTTATTAACTTTTAGATAACTATCTATTAGTCCCTATCCCACCCTCATCTACAAGCCAACATATGGTTGTTACATTAATTTATAACTTTACCCTTGTAACATTACTGAACTTAATTTTTATTATTTGCACATTGTTCCGTACATGCTATCATAGTACTAATTTACACCTCAATTAGTAGAGCTTATGTTCACCCTTGCAAATTACCATCTAAATTCTTAAGAAATAATATCAGTCGTCCAATTTAATCCTTGTAGTTTAGTATCTATTAATCTATATTCCTTTGAAAGGCTATCTATTTCCTTCTGTTTTTCAGCTACATTCACTGTACTTAAAATTTTTATTTCTTTGTTTGAATATCTCTCAATTTTATCAGCAGATTCACTAATAAAACTTCTTAAAATAGATAATTTCAATCCTAAAGTATCTCTTTTAGCTATAATATCTGAAATACTTTCATTATCTATGTAAGTAGAGCTATTAGTCTTATTTATTAATTTTATAATATTTTCAAGTTCAATAATATTATCATTTAGTTCATTTAAAAGCATATTGGGATCTTCTGATGGTGTATCCCCTTCTTGAACCTTAGCATTTTTTATCAATCTTTCTTTTAAGTTTGCAATTCTTTTCTGTAGGTCAGCCCTTAAATTTAAAGCTTCAGCTAATTTCATTTAAATCACCTTACCCTCAACAATTTTTCTATCATTTACCATTTATTTGAATACATTTTGCATATTTCTTATTTCAATTATACATGAATTTTGAATATAGTCCACAACTACATAATGATAGTCCAAATCAACACATTTCTGTATTGCTGGATTCCTTTGTGGAGACAAATCATGAACTCTAAAATCCACTACTTTATAATCCTTTCCCTTAAAATTATTTTAATAAATTACTTCTTTATCACCTTTTGCCATAATGATTATAGTTCTTTCAAAGTTTGATAAAAATTTCATCTTAGAATAATAGAAAAAATAATACTTAAAACTCTATAATTAACTTTAAGTATTATTTCTTGTTATCAATATTATGCTAATGCCTTAACTTTATTACAATACTTTTGTATTAGGATTCTTATACTGTCCATGCTTCTTAGTATTTTTTCCATACTGAATTGCAAATTTAGGACAACGATGAAGACATCCAAGGCACATTGTACATTTATCTTTCACCCAAACTGGTTTACCATCTTTAATTTCAATAGCATTAACAGGACATTTTTTCTCACATAATTTACATCCAATACAGCTATCGTCCACAGTGAAATGATTTGTTTTTCTCATATTTTCATAGTGTGGTTTATAAAATGCTACTGTAAATTTTGGTATTTTATTTTTCGTAAAATCTCCTACAGATTTATTTTGTATTTTTAAAATTATTTCATCTATCTGTGGTTCAGCTTTTCTATTCATTTCTGCTACTTTTTCTTTATTCGATAAATCAAATATAGGTGTCCATGTATCTGGCATTTTCACACTAAAAAAAGCATCAAATTTTATGCCTGTATTTTTATATAAACTTTTATTAGCTAAATAGCCATTATTACCTGGTGTTGTTCCATAAGTTGCTATATAGTAAAAATAATTCTTCTTATTTCCACTAAAAGAAACCTTATTTAAAAAATCTATAATTACAGAAGGACATCCCCATGCATATGTTGGGGAAACTATTCCTACATTTTCATTTTCCTTGATAGATAAAGAGCATTTTTCATCTTTCATAACATCTAGTATAGATATACACTCATCATTTGTTGCTTTTGCAATTCTTTCTGCTACATATTTAGAATTTCCTGTTGCTGAAAAATATACTATCATAATAATCCCCCTTTCTTTTCTAATGTTCCCAATAGATAATCAATACTTATTCTAGCTTCTTCTTTTGAAATTGAATCTTTCCTTAAAAAACAAAATTCTAAAACCATCTGTAAAGTATTGCTGTAATGCATTGTTATCATTTCTAATGGCATATTCTTATTTTTAACACATCCACATGAAGATAGTATTTCTCTTATTTTTAGAAGCATAAAGCGTTTTAACGATTCTGCCATTGCTCCATCTATTTCATTGTGTAGCATAATGTTATTTACAATATCTTTTTTCTTTTCAAAGAATTCATATAATCTTTCAAATAGTACTTGTGTACGTTCATCTGGTTCAATACTTTTGTAATCTTCAATATTAATTTCCATACTCATATTCCCCCAGCAATAATCAAGTAAATCATATATATCTTGAAAATAATTATAAAATGTTGCTCTTGGATAATTACATACACTACATAATTCATTTACCGTAATATCTTCAAATTTTTTCTTTTCTAGTAAAGAAAATAATGTTTCTGAAAAATCCTTTAATGTTCTCTCCGCAAAACGATTTGTCTTCTTACTTAAATCATATTTCATCCTGACTGTATATTATCCTTTCTAAAAAAATCTTTTCGTTATTTTAACCATAAATGCAGAAGGTGCTATCTTACTGCATATTCTATAAAATTTATAAAATCCTCCTGGGGTATAAAGAGCTTTTCCATTCTCTGCTTTTTTAAGGCACCTTTCTGTAACTACCTTCATATCCAAGTATGGCAGTAAATTTATTTGTTTACTATGTGTCATTTTACCTCTTGGATTCATTTCAGTGTCCATGTTGCCTGGACATAAAGTCAATACATTAATGCCTACTTTTTTCATTTCTTCTCTAAGAGCTTTTCCAAAATAATAAACATATTTTTTGCTTGCACTATATACAGCTTGATTTGGTACTGGAGAAAAAGAAGAAACTGAACCAGTAATAATTTCAAAACTTCCTTTTTTCATATAAGGGAGACAAATCCTATTAATTGCTGTCATTCCTTTTATATTAACATCTATAATTGAAATTATATCTGATATATTCATATCTTTAAAATGTCCTATTTTTTCATAACCTGCATTATTAATTAATATCTGTATCTCAGGCTTTTCTTTTTGTAAAAGCTGCTCTAGCTCTGTATATGATTCATCTTTTCCTAAATCCATTTCTACTGGTCTTATATTTACATTCTTATACTCATGTGCAATTTGAATTAGTCTTTCTTTTCTTCTTGCAACAATCCATATTTCATTTAAATCTTTATATTTATTGATAATTGTTTTAGTAAATTCTACACCTAATCCTGAAGATGCTCCTGTAACTATTGCAATTCTCATATATTTTCTCCATTTTTATTGTAAATTATTTGACACGCGTCTAACTTAATTTCATTATAAGAGCCTAAATTTAAAAAAACAATTTACAATATCTTTATATAGTGTACATTTAGACAACATTTCAAAACTGTCTAAATAAAAAACTAGAGTTTAACACCCTAGTATTAAATATTGTATTTATAACTATAGAAACAAGCCATCCAATTATACTCCTATAATTAAACTTTTATCTATTAATTTTGGTTCTCCACAGATACGGCTTCACTATATGAAATGATCTCTACAAGCTAAAATATATACATTATTTTCATTAATTATATATATACCTATCTTTATCATTAATTCTTCTGCTTCAAAACCAAGATGAATTTTCTGTTAATAGCTCCCATTTTTCAATTTATTCATTTCCATTTATAAATACATCTGCATTCACTTAATTTATTTTTTCTCCTTTATAAAGTAAAATATTTAATCATAGAGCTTTTCCACTCTATGATTAAATATTTTATTTCTTATTCATAAAAATAATATATAATTGAAAGTTTCATTTTATATCAATTTCTTTAACTTTCTAACTTATGTAAATATATATTTATAAAAGCACTATGTAACTTCAAACAAATATCTTTTATTTTTTTATGCTGTTTGTTTAAAGTGTACTCTAAACCAATATTATTTTTATCTAGACAATATCTGAATAGGACGCTTCTAAAATCTAATTACAATATATGCTATATCTCAATTACAATACTTTGATATGGTTTTAATTCATTTATAGGCATAACATTACTTTCATAATTGCAAATTAATATTTTACCATTGGTAAACTCATCTGGAATATTGAATTTTACAAATTCATTAGTAAAATTACATACTACTAATAATTTTTTGTTATCTAAGCTTCTAGTATAAGCATATATCTCTTTAGAATCTTCTAATAATAAATCATATATACCATAGACAATTATAGGATTATTTTTTCTTAGCTTAATTAAATTTTTATAATAATTAAACACAGAAGATTCTCTTGAAACTTGCTCTTTAGCATTGATTTCTGTATAATTAGGGTTCACCTTAATCCAAGGTTCATGTTCAGAAAAACCTGAATTAACTGAATCATCCCATTGCATTGGTGTTCTTGCATTATCTCTACTCTTTATATTTATATACCTTAACATCTCTTCTTTTGAAAAAATACCTTTATTAGTTAATTCATAATAGGCATTAATACTATCTAAATCTCTATAGTCATAAATATCACTAAAAGTGATATTGGTCATTCCTAACTCTTCACCTTGGTAAATATAAGGGGTACCTTTCATGAAGTGTAAGCATGTTGCTAACATCTTAGCAGATAACTCTCTGTATTCAGTATCATCTCCAAGCCTAGAAACAATTCTAGGCTGATCATGATTGCACCAATATAAGCTATTCCATCCTGTTCCTTCTAACCCTTTTTGCCACTTTGTTAAAGTGCCTTTTAATTCAACTAAGTCAATCTTTTTATCAGTCCACTTATTTCCTCTTTCATCTGAATCTAACTCCATATGTTCAAATTGAAATACCATATTTAGCTCTGAATTATCAGCTGCAGCATATTTCTTAGCTTCTTCTAATGTAACTCCACTACATTCTCCAACTGTTAGTATATCATATTTGTTTAAAACCTTATTTCTCATTTCCCTTAAATATTCATGTACATGAGGACCATTAGCTGCTTCATTAAAGCCAGCGTATCCATTAATCCCCATCTTTCCATCAGGTAAATTAGGCTTTTTAGAAATTAAACTAATAACATCCATTCTAAACCCATCTACACCTTTATCTAACCACCATTTCATCATATCAAATACTTCTTTTCTAACTTTAGGATTGTCCCAATTCAAATCTGGTTGCTTCTTTGAGAATAAGTGTAAATAATACATTTCTGTTTCTTTATCATATTCCCATGCTGATCCCGAAAAACAAGACCCCCAGTTATTTGGTTCTTTTCCATTTTTACCATCTCTCCAAATATAATAATCACGATAAGGATTTTCTTTTGACTTTTTACTTTCAGTAAACCAATAATGTTCATCTGATGTATGGTTAACTACAAGATCCATAACTATTTTTATATTAAATTCATGAGCTTTTTTTAACATTTTATCAAAGTCTTCCATTGTACCAAATTCATTCATTATAGCTTGATAGTCACTTATATCATATCCATTATCGCTATTAGGTGATTTATAAATTGGTGATAACCATATAACATCAACACCTAAATCTTGTAAATATCCCAATTTTTCAGTTATACCATTTATATCTCCAATCCCATCATTATTACTATCATTAAAACTTCTTGGATATATTTGATAAACTACACTTTCTTTCCACCAAGCTCTTTCTACATTACTCATATACAAATTTCCTACTTTCTATATAATATTTAATATATCTTTAAAAGAATATAATTTATAATTCGCTCTATTACATTGTATTGCATCACCTATAGCTGCAACATCTATATTGCCAGCTAATGCTGCATTAACTCCAGCTACAGCATCTTCAATAACAAGACATTTATTTTTTTCAACACCTAATCTTTCATTTGCCTTCAAAAATACTTCTGGATTAGGCTTAGAATTACTAATATCGTTTCCATCCACTATAACATCAAAAAAATCTTTTAACCCAACTTTTTTTAGTATTTTTTTAGCATTCTTACTAGATGAACCTATTGCCATTTTAATATTTTTATTTTTTAATTCATGTAAAGTATCCCTAACTTCAAATGATAAGTCATTTTCACTCATATCATTCAGTAATACTTTATATATCTCATTTTTCTTATTTACATACTTTAATTTTTCTTCATCACTTAATACTCCATCATAATTTTCAAGTATTATATCAAAACTTTCCTTTCTGCTTACTCCTCTAAGTCTATTATTAATAACTTCATCAAAATATATATTTAATTCATCAGCTACTTCTTTCCATGCTTTATAATGATATTTATCTGTGTGACAAATAACCCCATCTAAATCAAAAATTATTCCATTATATCTCATAAAACGCTCCTTAAAATTCAATTGCTATAGTTGAAGTACTTTCTATTTCTATAACATCATCAAAAGTAGTAATCTTTACTTTATCTAATCCATTATTAGTTATTTCTATCTTTTTTTGAGTAACTACTACTTTTATTAAATTCCCTTTCCACATTATTGAATAAGAAAGCTTATTCCATTTTTGTGGTAAATGTGGTAATATTCTTAATTCATCATCAGCTAATCTTAAGCCTCCATATCCCATAACAACGCATTGCCATATTCCCCCCATAGATGCGCTATGAATACCTTCATTAGAAGAGTTCATATTATTCCCTAAATCTATAGTCATTGCTCCTTCAAATAAATTGTCTGCCAAATCATATAATTCATAATCATTTGCTAAAATCATATGTGTTGATTTACTTAATGAAGAATCATGTAATGTTTTATTTTCATAGAAAATTAAATTTTTCTTCTTAATATCAATATCAAATAAATCTTCTAATACAAATAACAGCATTACTAAATCTGATTGCTTCGATACCATATATTCATTTAATTTTTCCATATTAAAATCATTATAAATAGTTAATACTTCTGTGCAATTTTTATATTTATTTAAATCTAATCTCTTTAAATTTAAATAAGTATCGTTTTGTGGTATTATTTCTGCCTCATTTGGTAAAGGTAAATATACTTTTTTAATACATTTGTTTATATTATTTTTAACACTATCTAAATTTAACTTATCATTTAATTTATCATAAGTATTTTTATTACTAATAAATACTTCATCAATAACTTTTAATGCTAGTTTCATATTATAAACTGCCATATAATTTGTATAAGCATTATTATCAACATGTTCTTTATACTCATCTGGACCTATAACATTAGTTATTTCATATCTATCTTTTTCATTGTTAAATTCTACTCTACTAGCCCAAAATTTAGCTGTATCAATAATCATTTCATATCCGTACTTTTCCATAAAATCCAAATCATTTGTTACTTTATAATATTGCCATACAGCATATGCAATATCAGCTGTTATATGCTGTTCTAAAATACCTGTCAATATCGTTGACTCTTCTCCAGTAATAACATCTGCTCCACCTGATAATGGTGTTACTTCTCCATCATCTATCCAAGCACATTCCCACGGATACATTGCACCTTCATATCCATATTCCATTGCTTTTTTATGAGCCCCATCTAAACATTTGTATCTATATTCCAAAAGGGTCCTTGCTGTTTTAGGATTAGAAAATATGAAGTAAGGTAAAATAAATATTTCTGTATCCCAGAAAGAATGCCCCTTATATCCTTCTCCTGATAAAGCCTTAGCAGCTATTCCCACTCTATTATCATCATGCTTAACCATTATATTTAAATGATATAATGCAAACCTTATAGCTAATTGATCGAATTCAACTTCACTCTCAATTTCTATGTCATTATATTTCCAAAACTCATTCCATTTTTCAGTAGATTCTTTTAAGAGAATATCATACCCTTTTTTATATGCTTCTTTTATTGAAATTAATCCACGTTCTTTTAAAGCTTCTTTAACTTCACATTTATTAAATTCGATTAAATCTCTATCCCTATCACTTCTTATATCAGATATCTTTTCAAACTTAAACTTCTTACCTGCTTTTACTTTTGTTGATATTTTATTCAATAAAGTTCTTCTTCCCATAATAGGTAATATTTCTATATCATCACAACTACATAAATAAGTTGAATGTATTGCAGCTAGTACTTTTGATTGAGATGTTTCACTTAAATATTCCATAAAGCAATTCTCATAAATTCTTCTTTCTATTTTATGAAAATGCTGAGCACCACTATTAGTCACTGCTCCATTTATACCAGTTGTTATTACTAAATTAATATCCTTATTATTTTCAATCTCTACTGATGATGCTATTAAATGTTCATTTTCTAAAGAAACAAATCTTTTAAATGTAAATTTAGTTTCTAATCCATTTTCTCCACACCATATAAATTTTCTAGTCGACTCTCCAGTTCTTAAATTAATTGATCTGCTATAATCTTTAACTTCTCCATAATTTAAATTTAATCTCCTTCCATTTATACTAATCTCTATGTTAGTTACATCAGGAAAGTTTGGTAATTCAGTTACTTCATCTTCTGAGGCTTTGTTAAAAGTTCCTGTCACAAATAAATTTCTTTTTTCTCCTATATAGCTTTCATCTAAGGAATTTCTTACTCCTAAGTAACCATTTCCTTGAGTAAATATTGATTCACATTTTCCTAAATATCTATTATCAAAAATTCTTTCTGTTATTATCCAATTTTTTTCTTCATTCTTACCATAATTATAAATTAAATTCTCCATAAATTTTATCCTCCATTGTATATCTAATAGGTTGAGAAATTATTCAATCAATAATAAAAAAGATGCTTTTTAAAGAATATATAATCAATAATTCTTATTTATAAAACTAAAAATATTTAAACATTTTTACTATACTCTTTTTTAAAATTAATGTTTTTTAATTTACTAGATTATTATTAATTTCATACTATACCCAATTTTTATATTACTTTACTCCTGTTGCTGCAACACTAGTTTGAACTTGATTTTGTGCAAATATATAAATTATTATTCCTGGTAAAACTACAAGCGTTAACGCTGCAAATAATTTTGTATAATCATAAGAGAATGATTCATTAAAGAATTGTAATGCTAATGGTAAAGTTCTATTTAAATCACTTGATGTAAGCAATGAAGCATAGAAATATTCATTCCAATTATTTAAGAACATCAAGATACCTGCTGTCGCTAATCCGTTTTTAGCCAAAGGTAAGTTTATTTTCCAAAACACTGTAAAAAATCCAGCTCCATCAATAGTAGCTGCCTCAGTTAAAGATTTAGGAATTGCCATAAAAGTTGACTTTAAAATAAACATTGACATAGCTAGTCCCATTGATAAATACACAAGAGTAACTCCCCAAATATTATCATATAAATCTAATTTCATTATTAAAGAAAATATGGGTTGAGCTTTTGATTGTGCTGGAACTAGAAGTGTAATTGTAAAAAGTATAAATATTAAATTTTTTCCTGGAAAGTTATATTTAGCAATAACATATGCTCCCATAGAAAAAAACAATAATGATACTAATGTAGAAACTGAACAAATAACTAAAGAATTAATAGCATATCTTAAAAAGTTATATTTATCAAACAAGTATGCAAATGGTTCAAAACTTATTGTTGTTGGTAATGAAAATGGACTTCCCAAAATTTGTGAGTTCGTTTTAAATGCAGACATAATTACCCAAATTATTGGGAAAATTGATACTATTATTGTGAATATCATAACCATATACATAAATATTTTTCCTAAAACTTTATAAAAATTCATATACACTCACACTCCTTTAATAAACACTTTCGTTCATTTTGAATATTTTATTAACTAAGGCTAAAATAATTAGTCCAATTATGAACATAATTACACCATTTGCATTTGCATAACCATATTTCATATCACTAATTGAATTAACAAGTATCAATGGAATATTCATAGTATCATTTCCAGGACCTCCTGCAGTTGTTAATGCTATTTGTTCATACATAGCAATTCTTGCTGTAACTGCACATATAACTCCTGTACCAATAGAATTTCTACAAAGTGGTAATTGTATTTTCATAATTATTCTCCACTCAGTAGCTCCATCAATTCTAGCTGCCTCTAAAATTTCTTCTGGTATAGACATTAAATCATTATGTACAATTAATGTAACTATAACGGAATAGAACATCCAAGTAAGTGCTACAGCCCAAAACGCATATGGTGATTGATAAAACCATTGAACATGAAAATCTGGATTAAAAATCCTTATTATATTATTTAAAACTCCCATATCATCATTAAATATAAATTTATATATTAATGCCCATGCAGCTGCCGATATTACATTTGGAATCATAAATACAGCTCTTGTGAACTTCCATCCTTTTGGTTTCTTATATAATATAAATGCAATTAATACACCAAATATAACATGTATGGTAGCTGCAATTAATGACCAATATAATAAATTTTTTAATGACATAATGAAAGTTTCACTATTAAACATTTCTATAAAGTTATTTAAACCTATAAATTTAGGTGCATTAAATCCATCCCACCTGGTTAACGAAGTTGTAAAAACAGTTACAATAGGGTTCAAATAAAACATAATAAAAATTATTACAGATGGTAATAAAAATAGATATATCCATTTAAAATTTCTTTTTTCCATCTTACTTATTTCTATCTTTTTCATTTTTATCATTCCCTTCTACTTTTTAGTATATTGTTGGGTATGAAATTTAAAAGTTATTTTAATAACTTTTAAATTTCATTAATATGCTTGTAATTTTTATTTAGCCTCTTCTGCCTTTTTAGTAAGTTCTACACAAAATTGTTCTGCTGTTAAAGTATTATCTATTAACTTAGGTAGTAACTTTCCAAACTCAACATCAGCTAGTGAAGCTGGCATTACATCTAGAATCGATGCTGAATATTTTGTAGTATCATCAATACTTTCTGCAAGTTCAAATAAAACAGGTGTTTCCTTTTGCTTATCAAGAAAACTATTTGAATATTCTATTCCAGTACATACTCCACCCTCAGCTAATATTAATGCTTCTATTTCTTCTTTAGAATCTCTGAACTCTAAAAATGCCTCAGCTAGTTCTTTCTCTTTATCTGTTGCTGAATTTGAAATCCAGAACTCACCAAAAGTATTTGTATTTACTAATGCGATATTTCCTGGATAAATAGTTGCTTTAACATCTGCACCATTAAAACCATTGCCCCATTTATCAGATGAATCTTCTCCAAATTCAGAAGCCATCCAAGAACCATTACAAATTATAGATGCTTGTTTACTCATAAAAGCATTAGCAGCATCTGCATATGCAGCACCAACAGTATTCGAAGCTCCATTGCTTTGCATCAATTTTTGTAGTATTCCAACTGATTTAACTATTATAGGATCTGTATAATCATATAACTTTTCATCAACTGACTTATTAAGTAATTCTGATCCGCCATCTTGATTAGCAATTATTGCAGATAATAATAATCCTGTTGTCCATGCATTATCTGCTGTTTGAAAAGCAATTAAGTTTGTTCCTAATCCACCTATAAACTCGTCCATAGTTTGATCTTTAATATTCTTATCTGATTCATACATCGACGAATTATAATATAATCCAACAGGCCTTATTACAGCTAGTGGTTTTGCCACTAATTTTCCATTTATTGTAGAATATTTTATTGATTCCTCATTCCATCTTGCAGTAGTTTCTGGATGACTTTCTGCAAAAGAAGTCAAATCATACGCCATATCATTAGCTATAACTACATTTTTGAACCATTGTAAGTCTATCCCTCCAGATCCTGGCGAATGTACAATGACAGGTAGTTTATTTTGTTGTGCTAATTGTTTTATTTTTTCTGAATAAGATGCTTGTGGGACTTCCTCGATAACGATTTCATACTTACCATCATATTTTTTATTAAATCTTTCTATTTGAGGTATAAAAAAAGTAGCACCAACATTTTCACCTGCCATATATGTGGGGAATGTTACTTTTATTTCCCCATCTGCACTTTTGCTTGATTGTCTTTGTTCCTTTACTCCACACCCAAACATACCAACAGCTAAAATTCCACTTAAAATCATTGATAATAGTCTTTTTTTCATACATCATCTCTCCCTTTTAATTATTTCGAAAACGTTTTAAAAACATTTATTTAAAAAGTAGGTTTTTAAATCCTACTAAAATAAATACTATAATTTTTTAACTGATTCACCAAGTACAAGCTGATAATCTACATTTATACTCTTAGATTCCGAATTATTCTCTACCATATCGCTTAATAATTTGGCTGCTTCATATCCTTTTTGAACCATATTTTGATTTACTGTAGTTATATTTGGTTCAACATATTTTATAAAGCTCATACCATCATATCCAGTAACTGAAAAATCTTTTGGTATCTTATACCCACATTCTTTGATTGCTCTTATTGCTCCAAATGCCATTAAGTCACTCATACATATAAATGCTGTTCCTATATTTTTTCCATTTTCAATCAATAATTTTTTAACTTGAGAATAGGTTTCTTCTTCCATAAATTCAGAATAAATTTTTGTTACATTTTTAAAATCTATGTTATTTCTTCGTAATGCATTTTTAAATCCTTTTTCACGATTTAAAGTAACAAATGCTGATTTCCTACCATATATCAAAACTAAATTTTTGTGATTTTTATCAATTACATATTGTGTTATTTCTTCAAAGGCTTTTTCATCATCTGTTACTACACTTCCACCTACTCTACTATCAACTTTTACATCAATTGTTACATAAGGTATTTTAGATTGCTTTAAATTTTTATAATAATTATCCGTTGTTTTAAGTCCCATTATTAATGCTCCAGATAATGAATATTCTTTACAAAATTGATCAAAACTTCTTTTCTCTTGATCTTCACTAGTAATCGAATACATAGCAATTGTCATATCTAGATTAGAAATATACTTATATGCTCCTTTAATTAAAGCCATTGAAAACTCATCAATCTGATCTTCTTCAATCAATCCTGAGGCTATTATAGCTACATTTTTTATGTTTTTAGCAGATAAATTTCTAGCACTTGCATTAGGAATATAATTTAATTCATCTGCTACCTCTTGAATATGTTTTCTAGTTTCTTCACTAATATCTTGATATCCATTTAGAGCTTTTGAGACTGTTGCGACTGAAACTTTAGCTTTTTTAGCAACATCTCTTATTGAACAAGGCATCTCCTCATCTCCTAAAACGTTTTCTTTAAGTTTATTGTAAAGCATTATAAAATATATGTCAATGTATTTTTTGTTAAATCCCCCTAATTATTTCATATAAATCTATATTTATATTGTAGATACACTACTAGAATTATATTTTACACTCACTTATGATACAATTCTCCGTATCATACTCAAGTTATATAGTTTTTTGTATTAAAAAAGGATACCTTTTACAATATCCCTTAACTCTCTAGTTACTTATTGATTGTCTGATTATATTTATCTGCGCTTCTGTAAGTCCTGTCAATTCACATATCAATTCATCTTATAGACCTTTTTTTATTGCTGTTTTTGCAAGCCTTATTGATTTTATTATCTTATCAAGTTTGCTTAGCTTTCCACTCATTATAGGTGTAAATGTTAACTCATATTAAATATATATGAAGCAAAAACAAGAAATTTTATACGTACATCTTGTCTTTAAAATTGAATAATTACTTTACCATTAATATGTCCACTAGCAACTAATTTTAATGCTTCACCCGCTTCTTCAATAGTAAATGTGAATCTATTAAAGGCACAATGTTATTTTCTTCAACAATTCGTGTAATTTCTTTTAATTGTTCTCCGTCAGCACGTACAAAAATAAAACGATATTCCTTTTCCTCTTCTCTGGCTAATTTATCGTATTTTGCACCCGCAAGTGAGAATAATTTTCGCTTCCCAAATAGAAATTTATTCCTTTCAGCAAACTTTTTGTTTGGACCTGTACGCACAATGTCGTCAACTTAAGTAATTTGTAAATATAAATCACGATTATTTTTAGATGATATATTTAAATTTCTTCTAAAAAATGGTACACTAAATAAATCCACTGGTTAAAGTGAATTTTGAAATATGCAATTATTTGTAATTTAAATGCATGATTTTTTATTGTGATGATGCTTTTTCCTTGGATGTTTGTTTTTTCGCTCACGAGAACGATTGGGACGTATTTGTGAGCGAATTTTTTTAGATTT